>UEXM01000105.1_pt1 | contig 91340 bp, 87 predicted proteins | sample 1796661 | NCBI WGS metagenome assembly UEXM01 (sample SAMEA4772469, study PRJEB27181) | metagenome | reverse complement strand
TCCCCTGAAGGGCCGTTGAAGACCACAACGTTGATAGGCTGGGTGTGGAAGCGTTGTAAGGCGTGAAGCTAACCAGTACTAATTGCCCGTGAGGCTTGACTATATAACACCAAAGCAGTTACTCGGCCCATCAGTCAGTAACGCATAAAGATACGGTGTGAGAGATAACTAACCTTGCAGTTGAATAGCAAACTTCTCGTTACCCAATTTGGCTTTGCCGGTGAGCAAGTAGTACACCGGTAAGGCAACCTATTTGGTCATCCTGGTTCTATCAGGACAACCAAACCAGTTTGCCTGACGACCATAGAATGTTGGAACCACCTGATCCCATGCCGAACTCAGAAGTGAAACGACATATCGCCGATGGTAGTGTGGGGTTTCCCCATGTGAGAGTAGGTCATCGTCAGGCTCTTAAAGAAACAAAGAACCCTCGTCGCGTAAGCGTCGGGGGTTCTTTGCGTTCGCGCTGGGCAGAATCGTGCTCTCTGGCACCACCAGGCACTGCCAGACCCCCACACACTGCCAGACCCCCACACACTGCCAGACCCCCACACCCTCCCTGTAATACCCTTGCCAAAAAGACACGCCACACTGCAGCGATATCCACGTTGCGGAGTCTTTGCCATGCTGTTCTATACCGTCATTGCGGTCCCTCTTGTTGTTTTATTTATTTACCGGTATCGAAAGCTCATGTACCACTTTCGCGTGGTTAAGCCTGGGAAACTTTACCGTAGCGGGACCCTGGGGCCTGTAGGTTTGCGTATCATGCATCGGATATTGCGGATCAACACGATTGTCAATTTGCGCCTGGAGTCGGAGTACAGCAAGAAGGGATGGTATGTACGGCAGCTCGCTTATTGTCGTCGCCATGGATTAAAGCTGGTCAATATCCCCATGGCTCAGGACACACCGCCAACGGAAGCGCAGATCCTGCAGTTTATGGATGAGATTGATCGCGGTGGAAGCCGCTGCCTGGTGCACTGCGAGATGGGCGTTATTCGTACCGGAATGATGGTGGTGGCAGTGGCAACGCGACGTTATGGCGTCAAGGACATGGCGGTGTGGGAGCATTTTCCTTTGTATGGCCACAAGCTGGATCAGCGTCGGCAAAAAGTGCGCGAGTTTGTTCAGCGTTGTGGCGGTTCTCAGCAGGTATCAGTCTAACAAAGGACTGTTTTTTGGCAGGTACAAACGCAGTGCATTTGGAATGGATCGGATGTGAAAGATAGTATTTTGAATAGGTTCACCGTCCAGATTCAGGTTCATTGGCGTCGGTGTCTCAATATGCATTTCACTGAGGCGGGTACGTATAAATAGCCCCTCTTGGTTGGGGTCCTGACGGGCTTCGCTGTCGAACAGCTCTTTTACGCCGGCGAGCAGATCCATGTCTGCGGGGAGGATGGCCACATCGAACAGACCATTATTGACTAGGGCGTCAGGGCATAGGCGCTGTCCACCACCTGCCTGTCGGCCATTGCCCAGACCCAAGGCGAGAAACTCGCCTTCCCATTCGAACCCTTCGCCCTTGAAGTGTCCCTTGGCAGATTCGATTTCCGAAAATCGGCTCAGGCCAGTTAGCAGATAGGCTGCACCGCCAAGCATCTTTTTAAGATCCTCGGACGTTTGGGTTGTCACTTCCGTGCCGAAGCCACCCGTAGCCATGTTGAGGAAATAGTGGTCGTTTACCTGTATGACATCGCAGGGGTGTGGATCGGTTGCGAGCAAGGCCAGGCTGTCGGCAGGTTCCGCTGATATTTCCGCAGCAGTAGCAAAATCGTTTGCTGTGCCGAGTGGAAGGATTGCCAGCTCCAGATCTTGCTGGCCGCTTTCCATCAACGCCTGAGTGATGTCACGTACTGATCCATCACCGCCGCCGGCAATGAGTGTTGTAAAGCCATTATTCAGCGCTTCCTCGACGTAGCGTTCCGCATCGCCGCCTTCCCAGGTGACTCGAACGGCCAGTTCGTGACCTTTATCACGCCACTCCATGACCGCATTGCGGACTGCCTGGTTGCTGGCCTGTTTGCCGTGGAGGATTAATAAGGCTTTTTTGCTCATGGTGTAAACCCTGTCGTTGGCGGATGCCATAGAGTAAAGCACTGAGCGTGACTGGCGCATGATTTAGGGGGCAAGTTAACAATCCTTGATAATCACGCAGTGATAATGATTGCTATTAGCTATTGCCGGTATGCGGGAATAGTATTTCTCTATAGGGATAGAGTTGGCGATGATAGTCGAAAAGGAGGGCATCTCATGGCCAAGACAATAAGTTTCGGAGTAATGCATATTTCAGTGGCGTTTCTGGTCGTCTGGGCGATGACGGGTGACTGGCGTATCGGTGGTTTGACGGCGGTGGTGGAGCCATGTGTAAACACGGTGGCCTACCACTTCCATGAAAAGGTCTGGAAGCGTAACAAAAGCGGTGGCGGGCTGAGCGGAACGGTCATGGCTTAGGATAAACTCGGTGTTTACTCTGCGATGACCGTTGGTTAAGCTACCGCAAAGTATACATTTTGAGGGGTATTTGTCAGGTGCAGACAGGAAGCAGTGACATTGATGCGATTCGCCAAGTGGTGAATCAAGTGTTGGAAGTGCATGCCCGCGAAGAAGGTGGGCAACGCTCGCAAGCGCGGGCGGAAATTCTGATTCATTCCATGCAGGTTTTTGCCCAGCGCGGATTGCCGCGTACGACAGTGCAGCACCTGCTGGATGCTTCTGACGTGTCGCGCCGTACATTCTACAAATATTTCCGCAACAAGATGGATGTTCTGGAAAGTATTTACCGTATTTTTGTGGACAACATGTTGCTGCATTTCCACAAAGAGGTGAAACAGGCCTCGTCTGCCAATGACATCATCCGTAACACGACCAAGGTATATTTTGATTATCACGTGAGCATGGGGCCTGTGATCAAGCTGATGATGGAAGAAGCCCGTTCTTCCGATTCCGCATTGGCGCCCCACCGGGTGCGTGCACAAACCTTGGCCTCGGAAGTGCTTGCTGTTCAGATCAACCGCTACACAGGCAAGAACTACGAGCCGCTGGTTTTTCTGACCATGCTATGGATGCTGGAAAACTATTCTCTCTACATTTTTGAAGACGGCGGATTTTCGCAGGAGCGTCTGGATCAGTGCTTGCGTGTGGCCGTGGGGGTTGCCGAATCCTTGGTGCTGGGCGAGGTAACGCCGGGCATGCTGGAACGCCCGGCATCATGACTCGTACATCAGGCCGGGTTATTCCGGCTTGATGAACTTCAGAGTCATTCGATCACTTTCCCCGATGGCCTCATACGTTGCCCGGTCTCTATCACCGAGCCGAAGGCTGGGCGGCAGAGTCCAGACCCCAGCGGGGTGGTTCGCCTGGTCCTTTGGGTTGGCGTTAATTTCCGATTGATCTACCAGCTTGAACCCGGCCTGTTCGGCTTGGGCAATCACGTACCCCTCGCTCATGTACCCCGTTTCGATTTGTCTTTCCAGCGGGCGCACCTCCGGTGCACGGTGCTCTACCACGCCTAGAATGCCGCCGGGTTTAAGGGCCTGGTAAAAACTGGCAAATACGGCTTCTGTCTTCCCTGCCTTGGCCCAGTTGTGTACGTTGCGAAAGGTCAGTACGCGGTCTGCGGTCCCAGCCGGGGCGATAACGGTGTAGGTGGGGGGATTGAACGCCGTAACTCGAACGTGGTCGTAAACTTCTGGATGTTCGGCCAGTTTGGTCTTGAACTGGGTCACGGAGCGGCGATAGAAAGGGATGTCACTGTCTTCAGGAAAGTGGGCGGCGTAATAGGTGCCGGACTTGTAAAGCCAGGGCGCGAGAATCGAGGTGTACCAGCCGCCGCCAGGCCATATCTCCACCACAGTCATGTCTTTTTTGACATCGAAAAAATTCAGGGTTTCCACTGGATGACGGTATTCATCCCGGGCCTTTTCCTGTGGGGTGCGGTGGGGTGCGTCGGTCAGTTGATTCAGCGTTCCAGCGTGGATCAGGGTGGTGGAAAGCAACGCGGTAAAAATAACCATAAGTCGCATGGTTTCGGCTCGTCCTATCTGAGGCCGCGGATCAACACCTTCATGTAGTCTGCGGCTTGTTGTTCGAGGCTGCCCTCACCAGTGAGGGCCCATGTATACGTGGTGCCGGTAACAAGGTTTACCATCATCAAGATCGTATCGCGAGTCGGCAGGGCAACGAAATAGCCGTCTTTGCGAAGTTCGTTGAAAAACGCATCGGCCAGCGGCAGGTTCTGTTCCATCAGGGAAAGATACTGGCGCTGGATATCGCCCATGAAATCACCAGCCTCCTGAATCAACACCCGGGAGAAATCCTGGTTTTGCTCCAGGTAGCGAGCCACTGCACGGCACAGGCTTTCAAGTCGCTCCAGGGGAGGCGCAACACTAATCAGTTCGGAGAGGATAAGGTCGCGGATGGTATTCAGGTTTTCTTCCACGATGGTTAGCAGCAAGGCTTCTTTGGAAGGAAAAAACTTGTAGATGGTGGCTTTGCCCACGCCGGCCCGTTCGGCGATGGTTTTCACCTCTGCGCTGCGGAAGCCTTCGCTGGCGAAGATTTCCTGGGCGCAGGTGAGAATGCGGGCGCGGCGGGGATCATCCATGATGGCCGTCCTTACAGGTATTTGATTTTCTCCAGCTGTTCTTCGAGCTTGGCCAGCTGGGAGCGATAATCATCCAGTTTCGCTTTTTCCTTGTCGACCACAGCTTGGGGCGCTTTATCGACAAACTTGGGGTTCTTCAGCTTGCCTTCCGCGCGGCCCACTTCTTTGCGCAACTTATCAATTTCCTTGGAAAGGCGTTCAATTTCCGCTTCTTTGTCGATCAATCCGGCCATGGGCACCAGAATTTCCATGTCACCGACCAGGGCTGTGGCGGAGGCGGGCGCGGAGTCTTCCGCGGCCAGCCAGGTAATGGATTCCAGCTTGGCCAGTTTGCTCAGGAAAACGCGGTTGGCGTCCAGCAGGGCCTGGTCAGATTCTTTGCCGTTATGCAGATAAATAGGCAGTGCCTTGCCCAGCGGGATGCCCATTTCCCCGCGGATGTTACGCACTGCGCTGATCACGGCCTTCACCCATTCAGCGCCGGTTTCAGCATCGGTATCGATGCGGGCAGCATCGCTGACGGGGAAGGGTTGCAGCATAATGGTGTCGTTCTTTTCACCGTTACCGGGTGCACCTGTCTTGCCGGCCAGTGGGCCAACCTTCTGCCAGATTTCTTCTGTGATGAAGGGCATGAAAGGGTGTGCCAGGCGCAGGATGGCTTCCAGTACGGTGACCAGGGTGCGGCGGGTGCCACGCTTCTGGGCGGCGGAATACTCGTCGCCCCAGAGTACGGGTTTAGACAGTTCTAGATACCAGTCGCAATATTCATTCCAGATGAATTCATAGGCGGCATGGCTGGCCACGTCGAAGCGGAAGCTGTCCAGTGCGTCACTGACTTCCTGTTCGGCCCGTTGCAGGGTAGAAATGATCCAGCGGTCCGCCAGGGATAGCTCGATGTCGCTGTCAGCTGCGACGCCACAATCTTCCCCTTCCGTATTCATCATCACGTAGCGGGCGGCATTCCAGATTTTGTTGCAGAAATTCCGGTAGCCTTCGATGCGGCCCATGTCCCATTTGATGTCCCGACCGGTGGAGGCCAGTGACAGGAACGTAAAGCGCAAGGCGTCGGTCCCGTAGGGGTTAATCCCATCAGGGAAATCCTTGTGGGTACGCTTGGTGATCTGTTTTTCTTTCTGCGGTTGCATCAGGCCCTTGGTGCGCTTGTCGATCAGAGCATCCAAGGTGATACCGTCAATCATGTCCAGTGGGTCTAGCACGTTGCCCTTGGATTTGGACATTTTCTGGCCGTCGTTGTCGCGTACCAGTCCATGCACATAGACTTTCTTGAAGGGCACCTGATCGGTGAACTTCAGTGTCATCATGATCATCCGGGCGACCCAGAAGAAGATGATGTCGAAGCCGGTAACCAGCACATCAGTGGGGTGGAAGGTGCGCAGGGCGTCGGTGTCTTCCGGCCAGCCGAGGGTGGAGAAGGTCCACAGGGCGGAGCTGAACCAGGTGTCCAGGACATCGTCGTCCTGGCTCAGCGGAATATCGCCAAGATTGTTTTCAGCGCGCACTTCGTCTTCGGTGCGGCCCACATAGACGTTGCCGTCGGCATCGTACCAGGCAGGGATTCGGTGGCCCCACCACAGCTGTCGGGAAATACACCAGTCCTGCAGGTCGCGCATCCAGGAGAAGTACATATTCTCGTAGTTTTTGGGCACGAACTGAATGTCGCCATTTTCCACGGCGGCGATGGCAGGCTTGGCCAGTTCTTCCACGGCCACGAACCACTGGTCGGTCAGATAGGGTTCGATTACAACGCCAGAGCGGTCGCCCCGAGGGACCTGCAGGGTGTGGTCGGCCACTTTTTCCAGCAGGCCAAGGGAGTCCAGGTCGTCCACGACTTTTTTACGGGCCTCAACACGATCAAGGCCGCGATAAACCTCTGGTACTTCGTCGTTCAATGCTGCATCGATGGTCAGGATATTGATCATCGGCAGGTCGTGGCGCTTGCCCACTTCATAGTCGTTGAAGTCATGGGCGGGGGTGATTTTTACACAGCCGGAACCGAAGTCCGGGTCCACGTAATCATCGGCGATAATGGGGATGTCGCGGTCTGCCAGCGGCAGGTGAATGGTCTTGCCGATCATGTCCTTGTAGCGAGGGTCTTCCGGGTGCACTGCCACGGCGGTATCGCCGAGCATGGTTTCCGGGCGGGTGGTGGCGACCACCAGATGGCCGGAGCCGTCGGAGAGCGGGTAGCGGAAGTGCCACATGTGGCCCTGTTCTTCCACGTTTTCCACTTCCAGGTCGGAGATGGCGGTGTGCAGCGCCGGGTCCCAGTTGACCAGCCGCTTGCCTCGGTAGATCAGGCCTTGCTTGTGCAGGCGCACAAAGACTTCACGCACGGCGTTGGACAGGCCATCGTCCATGGTGAAGCGTTCGCGGGTCCAGTCCACGCTGGAACCCATGCGGCGAAGCTGGCGGGTAATAGTGCCGCCGGACTCGCCTTTCCACTCCCACACCTTGTCGAGAAACTTTTCCCGGCCCAGCTCATGACGGTTGGTGCCTTCGCCAGCCAGTTTGCGCTCCACCACCATCTGGGTGGCAATGCCCGCGTGGTCGGTGCCTACCTGCCACAGGGTGTTGCGGCCCTGCATGCGGCGGTAACGCACCAGGGTGTCCATGATGGTGTCCTGGAAGGCGTGGCCCATGTGCAAGCTGCCGGTCACATTGGGAGGCGGGATCATGATGCAGAAGGGATCGCCGTGGCCGCTCGGCTTGAAATGACCGGCGTTTTCCCAGTGTTCATACCAGGACTGCTCAATGCGATCGGGTTGGTAAGTTTTGTCCATGATCACCGCTTCTAAACCAGAAAAAATGAGGGCGAATTATAGCGAAGCAGGGCGGGTTCGTCGCGGGTTGTGAGAAAACGCCGGGTGCTGGGCGCCGGATGCCCAACAAGGCAAACAGAAAAGACGCTTATTTCCGCAAATTGTGCCTTTAGGCTGGTGCGCGTCAGGTCTTCCTGCGAAGGGCCGCGCGCAGCTTCAGCCGCAGGGCCTTTTCAAGCTGGGGCAGGGCCTCGGCCACCAGTTCATCGATGGCGCCGTCGAGATCACTATTTGTCAGTGTCGGGCGTGGCGTCGGCGCTTGTGGGGCCGGTGTGGGCACGGGCGGTGCCGGTGACGCTTGCGGTTCGCGGGGAGCCAGATTGCCTGCCAGGAACGGGTTGGTCCGTTCGCTGGCGAGCTGTCGAATCCGATAAGGATCCTGGGGCGTGGCGTCCGCTGACGGCTTCAGCAGTGGCGGTTGGGTCGGGCCGTCAGCATCGTCCAGCAGGGACTGGACATCATCCAGCTCCTTGAGTAATGCGTGTTTTGCTGTCTCCTTGTTGTTGCTCATCGCCGTGTCGCTCGTAGTGGTCAGCCCAGTTCATGAGTGGTGACGGGAAAGCCCCGGTCCCGGTAGAAACGGAAACGTTCCCGTCCCTGTTGTCGTTCGGCTTCGGCGCCGCTGATCATTTCCGCCACCCGCTGGAAGCGAGATGAGAAGTCTGGCACCTGGTCGGTGAGGTTGATCAGCACATCATGATGGTGGCCAGGGTCGTCGCCAAATCCGAGCAGCACCGGTGCCTGGCCTTCTCCGTCCAAGGCATGGGGCAAGAATCCCGTCGTGGGAGATTGCCAGAATTGTGCGTCCAGCTGCCGTGCATGGGCCTCATTCTGGCAATGCACATAGACTTGCCGGCCTTGTTTTAGCGCTTTGTCGGCAATCCGCCAGGCTAATGCTTGACGCACACCGTCTCCGGCCTTGCTGCTGAGATAGAAAGTGACTTCGGTCAATTAAACGCTCCATGCGGCACGCAGGCACGCAACACGCCGGGTGCGTTTGGTTTCGCGTGCGGCGTGTTGCGTGAAGCGTGTCAGCATTGGTTCATCAGATAACGAGTGAGCATGGGTACCGGGCGGCCGGTGGCGCCTTTGCTCATGCCGCCGCTGACCCAGGCGGTGCCGGCGATGTCCAGGTGCGCCCATTTCACGTCCTTGGTGAAGCGGGACAGGAAGCACGCTGCCGTGATGGAGCCGGCTTTGGGACCGCCGATGTTCTGCATGTCGGCGAAGGGGCTATCCAGCTGGCTTTGGTATTCGTCCCACAGGGGCATGGGCCAGCCGCGGTCGCCGGTTTCCTTGCCTGCTGCGAGCAAGGCCTCACTCAGGCCGTCATCGTTGGCGTAGACCGCTTGGGCGTGAGCGCCCAGCGCCACCACGCACGCACCGGTGAGCGTGGCGATGTCGATGACGGTATGGGGTTTGTGCTTCTGCTGCACATAGGTCAGTGCGTCACACAGCACCAGCCGGCCTTCGGCATCGGTGTTGAGGATTTCCACGGTCTGCCCGGACAGGGTTTTGACGATATCGCCGGGTCGAGCGGCACGTCCGTCCGGCATGTTTTCAGCGGCCGCCACGACAGCGACCAAGTGGATCGGCAGATCCAGTTCACACACGGTCTTCACCGAACCGAAGACGCTGGCGGCGCCGCCCATGTCGTATTTCATTTCATCCATGGTGGCGCCGGGTTTCAGGGAGATGCCGCCGGTGTCGAAGGTAATGCCTTTACCCACCAGGGCAACGGGGCCTTGTTTGGTCGGTTTGGCGCCCTTGTATTCCATCACGATGATCTGGCCCTGGCGTTCGGACCCTTTGGCCACAGCGTGGAAGGCGCCCATGCCCATTTTCTCGGCCTGTGCCTGGCTCAGCACTTTCACGGTGAGTTTTTCATAATCCTTGGCCAGGTCGCGGGCCACACCACTCAGGTATTCCGGGTAGCAGTCATTGGGGGGCAGGTTGCCCAGATCTCGGGCCAGATTTACCCCAACGGCGACAGCCTTGCCGGTTTTGTGGGCTTTGGCGAGGGTGGCATCTTTTTCGGTGTGCCAGAACGTCAGCTTGGCCAGTTTGCTGGCCGGCGCCGGGTTGCTGCGGTAGGCATCGAAACGGTAGGTGCTTTCTTCCACCACCCGAGTGCCTTCGCGAACCTGCCACTCCAGGGTCTGGGGCTGGGTGTCGTCCAGAAGCCACAGGGCCTGTTTTACGGGGGCCGCGCTCAGGGCCTTGGCGGCTTTTTGTACCAAAGCGAGCCAGTCATGGTCACTGAGCGCGGGCTCGCCGGTGCCGACCAGCAGCAGGCGGGCTGCGTTAATGCCCTGGGGGGCATGCAGCCAAGCCAGTTGGCCTTTACTGGCACTGAAATCGCCGGCTTTCATGAACTGGGTAATCTGTTCGCGGGTGTTGCTCGGCAGGGCCTCGGGAAGGTCGTTTTTCTTGCTCAGCAGGACGACCAGCGCGTCTGCTTTGCTTTTTTCCAGGGGCCTGTTGCTTACTGCGAAGTCCATGCTGTCTCCAGATCAATAAAAGGGTGGGGCGCGGTTCACCCGATAAATAAAGGAAATAGTGGGCTGTCACGCACGGAAACGCAATCCGTTCGGGGTGCTAGCCGGCTTCCTTGTTCACACGGGATTATCACCTTGGTCGAGCACTCAGTTACACTAGGTGGCATTCACTGCTGCCGCAGGCGTTTTTTTGCCCGGCGGTGTGTGCCGAGCCGCCGGCTATCCGCCTGCCTTTAATTGTGCCCGGTGCGTTTTTGCAGACAGCAATGAGTGGGCCTGCCCTTGATTCTTCATCGATATATTAACCGGCAAGTGTTCATGACCACGGTACTGGTCACCTTTATTTTGGTGATGGTGCTGGTCAGTGGACGCTTTATCAAATACCTGGCGGAAGCCGCGGCCGGGGAAATCGCGGCCGATGCCCTGTTCCTGGTGATGGCGTTCCGCATGCCGGAATTCCTGCAGATGATCGTTCCCCTGAGTTTGTATATTGCCTTGCTGCTGGTGCTGGGCCGCATGCACATGGATAACGAAATGGTGGTGCTGCAGGCTGGCGGCCAGGGTAATGGCCGGGTGGTGCGTTCGCTGGTGGTGCCAATCTTGATGGCCACCACGCTGGTGGGCATGTTTTCCCTCTATGTCACCCCGCGGGGGGACGCAGAGGTGAACCGGATCTTTGAGGAGCAGAAAGACCGATCGGTGTTGGAGTTGCTTACGCCAGGACGGTTTCACGTCAAAGGCTCTAGCGACTCCCAACGTGCGACCTATGCGGAGCATCTGAACCGGGAGAAGGGTGTTCTGGAAAATGTGTTCGTGGCTGACGCTCGCTTCGAAAGTCAGGGCGAAGCCGGCCGCCTGCTCACCGTCTGGGCGAAAAGTGGCAAGCTGGTGGTGGAAGAAGGTATCAGTTATTTGCTGCTTACGGATGGTTTCCAGTATCAGGGCAAGCCGGGTCAGCTGGACTATAAAGAGGTAGGCTTCAAGGAAGCTCGGGTGCGCATTGGTGGCGAAAAAACCGATAGCCGGCCTCCCAAGGTACGCGGCCGTTCCACCCAGGAGCTGCTGGACCAACAGGCGGACAACAAGGCGGCGCTGGCGGAATTGCAGTGGCGCCTCTCGCTGATCCTTACCGTGCCTATCATGGCGCTGGCGGCGATTCCGCTGGCAAGGGTCAACCCACGGCAAGGCCGTTTCTATCGTCTTATCCCCGCGGTGCTGGGTTACATGCTGTACGTTGGCATGTTGCTGGTGTGCCGCAGCGCCATTGAAGACCACGAAGGGGCGCTGCCCTGGTATCTGAGCATGGTCTGGATCCATCTGTGTACGGGGCTGGTGGTCTTTCTGCTTTATTTTGGCGGGCGGTTGTTCCGGCGGAGGGCGCGCTCATGACATTGCTCAAGCGTTACTTCTGGCGGGCGGTGATGATTCCGACCTTGGCCATCCTGTTTATTATCGTTGGGTTGGATTGCCTGTTCGGCTTTGTCTACGAGCTGGAGTTTCTCCGCGGTAACTACCAGGTCATGGAAGCACTGCAGTTTATTTTGACCACCACGCCGCGGCGTTTTTATGAATATATGCCCATGGCCATTTTGCTGGGCACCTTGATCGGTCTGGGGTTGTTGGCCAATAGCGGTGAGTTGTCGGTGATTCGTGCGGCCGGGGTTTCCACGCTGAAAGTGAGCTGGTTGGTCCTGCGCCCGGTGTTTGTACTGATTATCTTGTCGATCCCCCTTGGCGAATACCTGACCCCCTACAGTGAGCAGGTGGCGCAGAGTAATCGCTCCATGGCAGAGGGCGGCGGTGAAGCTTTGCGCTCAAAATACGGGTATTGGCATCGGGAAGGGCCGGAGTTTATTCATATCAATGCGGTGCAACCCAATGGCGTGCTGCATGGCCTGACCCGCTATCGATTCAGCGACAACCAGAAACTGACAGAAACCCAGTATGTGGATCGGGCGATCTATCAAGGAGATTTCTGGTCTCTGGAAGGTATCCACGGGACTCGGTTGTTTGAGGATCACGCCGAAACCTACCAGAAAGATCAGGGGGAGTGGCAAACAGAGCTGACGCCGCAGTTGCTCAGTATTGTGGTGCTCAAGCCGGACAATCTGGCGTTGGTCAAACTGCTGGAATATACCCGCTACCTGAAACGCCAAGGCCTGGAAACGGCGGACTATATGCTCAGTTTCTGGCAGAAACTGTTCATGCCGCTCGCGACCATTGGCATGGTGTTGATCGCCATTTCCTTTGTGTTCGGCCCCTTGCGGGAAGTGACCATGGGCTTGCGCCTGACGGCAGGTATCGTGGCGGGTCTGATTTTCCATTACGGCCAGCAATTTTTCGGCCAGTTGTCGCTGGTGTTCCATACCGACCCGTTTCTGGCCGCCATGTTGCCCCCGTCGCTGTGTCTGGTGCTGGGTGTCTGGCTGTTGCAGCGAGTGCGATGACATGAGCTGCTGGCGGGGGCAGGGACGTACCCACGCAGGCCGTCGGCCGACCAATGAAGACGCGCTGGTCTGCCGTGATGGTGAGGGCCTCTGGGCCGTCATCGATGGCATGGGCGGGCATGATGCCGGCGATCTTGCCGCCACCATGATCCGCCATGCCCTGGAAAATCTCGCCCTCGGGGGCGGTATTGCCCACCGGCTGCTGGCGGTGGATGCCGCTCTGCAAAGCGCCAACCATGCGATTCGTCACCATGCCGCCATGCACCTGGGAAGCAAGCCCATGGGGGCCACCGTGGCGGTGTTGCTGATTCATGATGGAGAAGCGGGCGTGTTGTGGGCCGGCGATGCCCGGCTTTATCGGCATGAAGCTGCGCGCACCAGTGCTATCACCAAAGATCACACCCCTGTGCAGGCACTGGTGGATGCGGGGGAAATCAACGAAGAAGAGGCCATGCGCCATCCCCGTGCCCATGTGATTTATCAGGCCATCGGCAATGGCGACAAGCTGAAACTGGAGCAGGCCCGCTTTGCCGTGGAGACCGACCAGCAATTTCTGTTGACCACCGATGGCGTACATTCTGTGCTGCGTGTCCCCGAGCTACGCCAGCTGCTGGCCGAGGGCGCCAGCGAGTCTGTTATCCTCAAGGCGGCATTGAATGCAGGTAGCCGGGATAACGTGACGGCAATCAAAATTGCTATTGGTTAGCGTAAAGGCTGGAAAAGCGGTGAAGGGCTGGTATACTCGCGCCCCACTGCCAGAGTGGTGGAATTGGTAGACACGACGGATTCAAAATCCGTTGCCTTCACGGGCGTGCCGGTTCAAGTCCGGCCTCTGGTACCAAACAATAAAAAAGCCCGCTTAGTGCGGGCTTTTTTATGTCAGGCGTCCAATGGCGCCTTACGCAACACCGCGTTCGTTTCGGAGTCCCCATGACCGACTATGCTCCTCCTGCCGGCTTGCTCAAACGCCTGATGGCCCTGGTCTATGATGGCTTTCTGGTGTTGGCTCTGTGGTTTGTGACCACGGGTATCTTCGTGCTGGTCTATCCTAAAACCGGCTTGCCAATGGAAGATATCAACGGAGTCACTCGTGCAGCGCCAGACTATTTGAAGGGAATCCTGTTACCCCTGTTGCTGGTGGAAACCTGGTTGTTCTACGCTTGGTTCTGGATGCGTGGCGGGCAGACTTTGGGGATGCGGGCGTGGCGCCTGCAGGTGCGGGATTATCGCGGCGGGCCGGTGAAGCTTTGGCAGACCCTGGCCCGTTTTGTTGGTGCCTGTGTGTCCTGGGGCCTGTTCGGGGCCGGTTATCTGGTGGTGCTGATGGCTCCATACCAGACCCTGCATGACCGGTTGTCAGCGACAGCGACAGTGGTGTTGCCGAAGAAGGCTAAAACCTAGTCTGCGTCTTTTGATGTCTACTCTATACAGGGGCGTTGTGGCTGAGGCCGCGCCGGGTGTTTTTTCCCGGCTGCATTGCGGGTATCCTTGGCGCCCCTTGAACTTCCGTGCCGGTACAGTACGTGAACGTTAACGATTTTGATTTTGAGCTCCCCGACGGGTTGATCGCCCGGCATCCGCCTGCTGAGCGCCGTGATGCGCGTCTGTTGGCGCTTACCCGCGATGCGCTACTGCATCAGCAATTCCCTGACCTGCTTTCCCATGTGCGCCCCGGCGATCTGCTTATCTTCAATGATACCCGGGTGATTCCAGCGCGGCTGTTTGGCCAGAAGGAAAGCGGCGGAAAGGTCGAGGTATTGATAGAGCGCGTGGTCGATGACCACGAAGCCTTCGCCCATGTGCGCGCCTCCAAGTCGCCGAAACCGGGAAGTTGGCTGGAATTTGATGAGGGCATTCGTGCCCAGGTGACGGGGCGTCGTGACGCCCTGTTCATCTTGCAGTTCTCGCTGCCGGACCAAGTCTGCGACACCCTGCTGACGGCACTGGAGAAAATCGGCCATGTGCCGTTGCCGCCGTATATCGATCGCCCGGATGAAGACGGCGACATGGAGCGCTACCAGACGGTCTATGCCCGCGAACCTGGGGCTGTGGCGGCCCCAACCGCTGGCCTGCATTTTGACGATGAGATGCTGGCGGCCCTGGAGCAGCACGGGGTTGATATCGGCTTTGTCACCCTCCATGTAGGAGCGGGGACGTTTCAGCCGGTGCGTGTGGACAAGGTGGAAGACCATCACATGCACAGCGAGCGTTACCAGGTGCCCGAATCTTTGGTTGAGCAGGTGGCCCAGGCCCATGCGCGCGGTGGTCGGGTGGTGGCGATTGGCACCACTGCGCTGCGGGCACTGGAAGCGGCCAGCCAGTCCGGTGGTTTACAGGCCGGGCAGGGCGAGACGGAGATCTTTATCTATCCGGGGTATCGGTTCCGGCTGGTGGATGCCTTGGTAACCAACTTCCACCTGCCCAAATCAACGCTGCTGATGCTGATCAGTGCTTTCGCGGGCCGTGATCGGGTGATGAGCGCCTATCAGGCGGCGATTGAGGCCCAGTACCGTTTTTTCAGCTACGGCGATGCCATGTTTATTGAAGGAACGCAGCATGCATCACGCGACACGCGACACGCAACACGCGGGTGGAACTGACGAATGATCCTGTGTTTCCCGTTTTTTGGCATGCTGCGTGAAGCATGCCGCGTGCAAGCGAGCTCTTACCCATGTCCCGAATGACCTTCCAGCTCAATGCCACTGATGGTGCCGCCCGCCGTGGTGAGATCACGTTCCCCCGTGGCACCATTCAGACACCGGCCTTTATGCCGGTGGGCACCTACGGCACGGTAAAAAGCATGCTGCCGAAGGACCTGGCCGATACCGGCGCCGAGATCTGTCTGGGCAACACCTTCCATTTGATGTTGCGGCCGGGCACCGAGGTCATCGAAGCCCACGGGTCTTTGCATGGTTTTATGCAGTGGGACAAGCCGATTCTCACCGATTCGGGCGGTTTTCAGGTGTTCAGCCTGGGTGAGATGCGCAAGATTTCCGAGCAGGGGGTGGTATTCAAGAACCCCATCAACGGCGACAAGGTGGAGCTAAGCCCGGAAAAAGCCATGCAGGTGCAGCGCTCGCTGGGTAGCGATATCTGCATGATCTTTGACGAATGCACACCGTTTCCGGCCACCGAGAAACAAGCCCGCGATTCCATGGAGCTGTCTCTGCGCTGGGCGAAACGCTCAAAAGACGCCCACGAAGGCAATGATGCCGCCTGTTTCGGCATCGTTCAGGGGGGCATGTACGACGACCTGCGCCGCGAATCCCTGGCCGGGCTGGTGGATATCGGCTTTGACGGCTATGCCGTGGGTGGTCTCAGCGTGGGCGAGCCACAGGAAGAAATGTTGCGAACCCTGGGCAACCTGACGTCGCATATGCCTGAAGAGCGTCCCCGCTACCTGATGGGGGTGGGTAAGCCAGATGACATCGTTGAAGCGGTGCGCCGTGGGGTGGATATGTTCGATTGCGTCATGCCCACCCGCAATGCCCGCAATGGCCACCTGTTCATCGCTGAAGGGGTGGTGAAAATCCGAAATGCCCGACACCGTCATGATCTGGCGCCTTTGGAGGCCGATTGTGACTGTTATACCTGCCAGCATTTCTCCCGCAGCTATCTGCATCACCTGGATCGCTGCAATGAAATGCTGGGTTCCCAGCTCAATACCATCCATAACCTGCGTTACTATCAGCGGTTGATGGCTGGATTGCGGGGGGCCATTGAAGGGGGTACATTGTCCGCCTTTGTGGACGACTTCTATGCGGCGCGCGGCCAGACTACGCCAGCGCTGTAGCTATTTATCGATTGGAGTATTCAATGAACATCGTAATGCGTTCCCTGCTGGCCCTGTTGGCCACTGCCATGGTTTCTCCGGCGTTTGCAGCCCCGGCTGCCCCTGCCGGTCCGGGCGGTGTGGAACTGATCATGCTGGTCGTGATGATGGTGGTTTTCTATTTCTTCCTGATTCGCCCGCAGCAGAAGCGTGCCAAGGAACACAAAAACTTGGTGCAGAGCCTGAGCAAGGGTGATGAAGTGGTCACCAGTGGCGGCATCTTGGGTAAAGTGGCGAAAGTCACCGATGATTTTGTGGTGGTGGAAATCAGCAACAACCTGGAAATCAAGCTGCAGAAAAGCAGCGTCCAGGCCACTCTGCCCAAAGGCACTATCAAGTCGATCTAGAAGAATAGCAGCCCCGTCTTGAGCGGGGCTTTTGCTGTTGCGGTAACGCCAGCAAAACCCAATGTATCGAGCGGTTGATTAATCGTGCATGCCGGCCGCCTTTTTTCGGCGCTCGACGCACTGTCGCACTATTAAAAAACCGGCACTACCGGAAAGAACTATGACCCGCTATCCACGCTGGAAATTTTTCCTGCTTTTGGCTGCCCTCGTTGTTTGCGGCCTTTATGCGCTCCCTAATTTGTACCCGGATGCCCCCGCTATCCAGATCAGCCATTCCGAGGCGGGTGGTGAAGTGTCCGATGTGGCCAGGCAGCGTGTGCTCGGTGCACTGGATGATGCCGGCCTGAGCCACGGTGAAGGTGAAGTCGTGGGTAGCTCATTGCTGGTGCGCATGGGTGACACCGAAGAGCAGCTGCGTGCCAAAGATATTGCGACAGCGACGCTGGGCGATAACTACGTGGTGGCTTTGAACTTGGCGGCGACTACGCCCCAGTGGTTACGAGACATCGGCGCAAGCCCCATGAACCTGGGGCTGGATCTGCGTGGCGGGGTGCACTTCCTGCTGCAGGTGGACATGGATTCTGTGGTGAAAAGCCGCATGGAAGCTTGGGAAGGCACCGCCAAACTGACGCTGCGCGATGCGGGCGTGCGTTACCGCTCGGTGTCTGTGGACGACACCACTCTGACGGCGACCTTTGCCGATCAGGTGGCGGCCGATGCGGCCCGTGCGCCGTTGCGTCAGGCGTTGGAAAACCTCGCCATGCAGCCGGCCGGTGATAGCCCGAAAATTGTCATGACCCTGAATGAAACGGCCCTGAAGGAAATGCAGGACTACGCCGTGGATCAGAACCGTACCGCGCTGAACAAGCGGGTGAACGAGCTGGGTGTTGCTGAAGCCGTGGTGCAGCGCCAAGGGGCCGATCGTATCGTGGTGCAGTTACCCGGCATTCAGGATGCAGCTACCGCTCGCCGGATTCTGGGCCGCACCGCGACCCTGGAATTCCGTCTGGTAGATAACAGTGTCTCTTCCGCCCGCCTGCGTTCTGGTATGGCGCCTCCTGGCCTGGAATTCTTCCCGTTCAAGGGGCAAGAGGGTCGCATCGTCGCGTTGAATAAATCCAGCATTGCCACCGGTGATCAGGTGATCGATGCGAAGATGGGTTTTGATCAGCAGAACGGTCAGCCGGAAGTGAATGTGACGCTGGATTCCGATGGCGCCCGTCGCATGCAGCGTGTTACCGGCAAGAACGTGGGTAACCCCATGGGCGTGCTGTTTATCGAAACCAAGACCGACGTGAAAAAGGTGATCGACGAGGACGGCAACAGCGTTGATCAGATGACCAGCAGCACGGACAAGTATGTGATCAACGTGGCGACCATCCAGAGCACTCTGGGTAGCCGTTTCCGTATTACCGGGCTGGATAATCCTGCCGAAGCTTCCGAGTTGGCTTTGCTGCTGCGGGCGGGTTCTCTGGCAGCGCCGGTGAGCATCGTGGAAGAGCGCACCGTGGGCCCGAGCCTGGGGGCGGAAAACATCGAAGCCGGGCTCAAGTCCATGGCGCTGGGTCTGTCGCTGGTGCTGATCTTCATGATGATCTGGTACAAGCTGTTTGGCCTGATTGCCAATGTGGCATTGTTGGGTAACCTGGTGATTATTGTCGGCGTGATGTCGTTGATCCCCGGGGCCACTATGACCTTGCCAGGTATCGCGGGGATCGTGCTGACCGTGGGGATGGCGGTGGATGCCAACGTGCTGATCTTCGAGCGTATTCGCGAAGATTTGCGCAGGGGGCTCAGTCCGCGCCAGGCCATTGAAGAAGGCTACGCTCGCGCATTCACCACCATTCTTGATGCCAACATTACCACCCTGATTGTGGCGGTGATTCTGTTCGCGGCGGGAACCGGTTCGGTGCAGGGCTTCGCGGTTACGCTGTTCATCGGCATCCTCACCTCCATGTTTACGGCCATTATCGGTACCCGTGCCATGGCAGAAATGATTTACGGTCGAGGCGCCCGCGCCCCGAGCAAACTGAGCATCTGAGGCGGTTATGAGCAAAGCACCCATGAACATCAATTTTATGGCCGTCCGCAAACCGCTGGGTATCCTGTCGCTGGCGTTGGTCATTATTTCCGTCGTGTTGTTGCTGACCCGGGGGCTTAACCTGGGGCTGGATTTCACCGGTGGTACTACTGTTGTGGTGAAGAGCCCGACGGACGTTGAGCTTTCCCAGGCCCGTGAGGATCTCACTGAAGCGGGTTTCGGCGATGCTGTAGTGCAGCACTATGGTTCCCCTAAAGAAGTGAATATCCGTGTGGCGCCCAAGGACGACGCAGATGCGGACAAGGTCGGCCAGAACGTCTTCAATGTGCTGAAAGAGCACAATGCCGATCTGGAACTGCTGAAGGTGGAGTTTGTCGGCCCTCAAGTAGGTGATGAGCTTCGTGATGAATCTGGCACCGCCATGCTGCTGGCCCTTGGCCTGATGATGCTGTACGTGTGGTTTCGTTTCTCTAACAAGTTCGGTGTGGCTACCGTGCTCGCGCTGTTTCACGATGTGATCATTGTGTTGGGGCTGTTTGCGCTGATTCAGTGGCCTTTCGACCTGACCGTGCTGGCGGCGGTGCTGGCGCTGATCGGTTACTCGCTTAACGACTCTATCGTAGTAGCTGACCGTATCCGGGAAGATTTCCGCAGTACCCGCCAGACAGATCCGGTCGCTATTATTAATGGCGCGATAAACCAGACCTTTACCCGAACCATTAACACCTCTGTGACTACCTTGCTGGTGTTAGTGGCGTTGTACTTTTTTGGTGGTGAGGTCATGCGTTCCTTCTCTGAGGCTTTACTGGTCGGGGTTGCAGTGGGTACCTACTCATCCATTTATGTGGTCAGCAATATCCTCTTCATGATGAACGTCAGCAAGGAAGACTTCATGGTTCCGGAGCCGGAAGAAGTGGATGAAATGCCATAATTGCTACTGGGTTATGGATGATCGATAGTCAAAGGCCGTGATTCGTCACGGCCTTTTTGTTTTTCAGGCTGGCGGTGCCGGCACCGCAATATTGGAGACAATCATGAAAAAAATACTGACCGTGCTGTTGCTGTCTTTCCTGTCGGTAACCGCACAGGCATCGGAACAGGCGGACAAGACTGCTGCCGCCAAAGAGGTGCTGGAAGCCAGTAATGCCAAAGCCATTTTCAGTGAAGCCCGACGACAGATTGAAGGCATGACCGACCAGGCTCTGACGCAGACCATTCCGGTTGACAATAAAGCCATGATGGAGCGTTATACCTCACGGGTGCAGACCATTCTGGAAGAGGGTCTGGACTGGGGAGCCATGGAAGAGCAGATGCTGGCGATTTATCAGCGTACCTTTTCCCTGCAGGAGCTGCGGGACATGGCGGAGTTTTATCAGTCGGAAAGTGGCCGGGCGATCATGAAAAAAATGCCCCAGGTAATGGCTGAATCGGTACAGATCTCCCAGCGCCAGATGCAGCATGTGATGCCGTCCCTGCAACAGATGTTTTCCGATATGGAAGCGGAACTGGCCCAGAAAGACGCACAAAAAGGTGCGCAGAAGCCGTAATCGAAAAAGTCGGTATGGGCGAACCCGGTGCAACCGTAATCCGGCTATGACACAGAGTGGTTGCGGGCCGGCTTGGTGCTGTTGACGCCCAGGTCGGCCCGTTTTTTCTGCGGCTTTCCTTAACTGAAGTTCTGTTTCTCCATCCAGGGAATAATCCGTTTGAAGGCTTCTTCGATCTGATCCAGCGAGGTGGAGTAGCTGATACGCAGGGCATTGCGCCCGGCATCACCAAAGGTATCACCGGAAATCGTGCAGACCCCGGTCTCGCGCAACAGTTTCAGTGCCACGTTCGCGCCATCAACGCCTTCCGGTAGCGAAGGAAAAAGATAGAAAGCGCCATCCGGTTTATAGCCGGTGAGATGAGGCGTCTGTTCCACCAATTCCACCAGCCGGTCCCGGCGGTTTTGATATTCCTCCACCATGTTGTCGATAAACTGATTGCTGCCACGAAGCGCGGCGACGCCGGCCCATTGGCAGGGCGTGTTGGCCACTGTGGTGGTGAACATATGGTAGCGACGCAGCTTCTTGATGGCGCCCTGGCTGCCAATCAACCAGCCAACACGCATGCCGGCCATGGAAAAGGTTTTCGAGAAGCTGCTAATCGCCATTACGTGATCCAGATCTGGGCAGCTGGACAGCACACTGGGGTAATCCTTGCCGTCATAAATCAGGTGGTCGTAAACCTCATCACTGATCACATGGATGCCACGGTAGGCTGCTTCTTCGACGATGGCTTCGATGGTTTCCCGAGGGTAGATGGTGCCCGTTGGGTTGCTGGGGGAGTTAAGAATCACCGCGAAGGTGTTCGGCCCCATGGCATCAATAACCTCCTGGGGATCCAGTTGATGATTGTTCTCGGCACGGGTAGCAATGCTGCGCACGATGCCTCCGTTCATGCGAATCAGAGGCCCGTACAACATGAATGACGGGTCCGGTACGATGAATTCCCGGCCGGGAGCCGAGGTGGCGGTTAACGCCAGATATAAGGCTTCTGTAGCGCCTGTGGTGACCAGGAAGTTTTCCGGTACCAGAGTGCGTTGATAGCGCTTGCTGTAGTACTCCGCCAGCGATTCCAGCAGCTCCGGCAGGCCTGCGTCCATGGTGTAACCGGTCTGGCCGGCATAGAGTGCGTCCACGCCGGCTTGAATCACATGCTCCGGTGGTTTGAAGTCGGGTTGGCCGATGGACAGATGAATGACATCGTCCAGGTCGGCCGCCAGATTCACCATGCGGCGAATGCCCGGTACCGGAATGGTCAACAGGGCCGGGTTCCAGATCGGGTCTTCGCTTTCGTAGAAATCCGTGTCCAGATTGCTGTTTCCCATCATCTGCTCCTTATCAAACGCCGGACGCCAAGCGCTGGGCGCCTGACGCTAAAAGATAGCCCTATGCGGACCGCCGAGCTCCTAGTTCTGCAGCATCGGTGGTAACTGGGTAAACGGCTGGGCCTGTTCAAAGGCGTGGCCGGCGGCGAGCACCCGGGCATCGTCGAAACGGGCACCAACAATCTGCAGTGCCATTGGCAGGCCGTTGCTGCTCAACCCAAGCGGAATCGACAACGCCGGCTGGCCGGTCAAGTTGAATGGGTAGGTAAACGGCGTCCAGGTGGGCCAGCGGGTGCTGGGCCAGTCCACCGGTACTTCCCGGTTGGTGTCGAAGGCCTCGATGGGCAAGCAGGGGGTGATCAGCAAGTCGTATTTGGTGTGGAATACCGCCATACGTTCACTCACCGCCATACGCTCGTTCATGGCGCCCAGGTAATCCAGCATGCTGAGTTTTTCCGCCTTGTTGGCCACTTCCACCAGTGCCGGGTCCATCAGGCTGCGCTGACGTTCGCCAAGATCGCGCATGGCGTTGGCAGCGCCGCTGTAGAACAGGTGGCTGAAGGCGGCCAAGGGGTTACTGAAACCCGGGTCCACTTCACTGACAGTGGCGCCCAGTGACTCGAAAACCCGGGCGGCTTCACGGGTGGCTTTCTCTATTTCCGGGTTCACGTCGGCATAACCAAGAGTGGTACTCAGGGCGATACGCAGGCCTTTGATGGGCTGTTGCAGCGCTGCCACATAATCAATGCCACGGCGCGGGGCGGCGAGGCTGTCGCGGGCGTCTGCCTCGCTCATCACGGTCATCATTAAGGCGGCGTCGGCCACGGTACGCGTCATCGGGCCGGCGTGGGCCAGGGTGCCAAAGGGGCTGGCTGGCCAGTGAGGGACTTCGCTAAAGGTGGGCTTGTGACCGACGATGCCGCAGAACCCGGCGGGGATGCGGATAGAACCGCCCGCGTCGGTGCCCAGTGCCATGGGCGCCATACCCGCGGATACGGCGGCCGCGCTGCCACCACTGCTGCCCCCGGCGGTTTTGCTCGGGTCCCAGGGGTTGTTGGTGGGGCCACACAGGGGGCTATCGGTGATCCCTTTCCAGCCAAACTCCGGGGTGGTGGTTTTGCCCAGCGGCACATAACCGTGGCGTTCCAGCGCAGCGACGGCCGGGGAGCGTTTCCCCAGGGTGCTAGCGGGATCGATGGTTTTCGACCCTTTCAGAGTGGGCCACATGGGGGTAAGGAAGACGTCTTTGACCGCAACCGGCACACCGTCAAGCAGCCCGTTAGCGTTGCCGTTCTGGTATCGCTGTTCCGCTTCACGGGCCCATTGCAGGGTGGTGTCACGGTCGATTAAACACCAGGCGTTGAGGGCCTCATCATGACGCTCAACATGATCCAGCAGGGTGTTGCACACCTCCACAGGTGACAGGGCGCCGGTCTGGTAAGCGGCTTTCAGCGCCTGAGCGCTCATGGTCAGTAATTCCTTACTCATCGACGATCCTCCTGGGGTTAGCCCGTCGCGGCGGGCTCACCGGTTGGTTACATAGCCGTGTTCCTTGCTGACCGGGTTGTCCAATGGCTGACCCCGGCGCCAGCGGTGGAAGTTATCGACAAATTGCTGGCCTAGCGCCTGGCGCCAGCCAATGAAATCCCCGGCCATATGGGCCGAGATCATCACCTTGGGGTGATTCCACAATGGGTGGTCGGCGGGCAGCGGTTCTTCTTCGAACACATCCAGTGCTGCGCCGGCCAGCCGCCCGCGTTGCAGGGCTTGCAGTAGCGCGTCGGTGCGCACAATGGGGCCGCGACCTACGTTGACGAGAGCCGCGCCGGGTTTCATTTGCCGGAAGGTGGCGGCGTCGAAGAGGCCGTCAGTATCCGGGGTTAGCGGCGCGGTGATGATCACGTAATCCGCATCGCCGAGCAGGGCGGGCAAATCCTGTTGCCGGTGGACCCGGTTAAAGGCGCTGTCCTGGCGGGCATGGCGGGCGGTGCCGACCACGTTCATTCCCATGGCGCCGAGCACCGTGGCCACGTCCCGGCCAATGGAGCCGGCGCCCACGATCAGCGCATTGGCGCCACGCAGCATGCGGGTTTCCCGGTGCTGCCAGCGGTGTTGTTCTTTCAGTGCCAGGTTGCCGAGCGTGTCCTTGGCAAACATCAGCAGGGCGCCGAGTACATATTCGGCAATGCCACGATCGAAAATGCCGCGGGCGTTGGTGACCACGATGTCACTGTGCTTGATAGGATCGATCATCAGTGCATCCACGCCGGCGCTGGTGGCATGGACCCAGCGTACCGGGCAGTTGTCCGGCCACTCTTCTTCCAGCAGGCCGGTACGGAAATCGGTGACCACCAGTACCTGGGTGTCCGGCAGCGCGGACCGGAGTGCATCAGGTGTGCGCACTTCCCGCACCCGGGCGTGGTCGCTGAGGGAGTCCAGGCCCGGCAGGGACGGTTCGTCTTCGGCCAGCAGGACGGTGATGGTGGTGTCGGTCATCGAATCTCCTTTTGAGTTGAAAGTGAAAAGTTCAAAGTTGAAAGATCCGGGGTAGCTTGTCGTAAGACAAAAGCCTTGCCCGCGTATATTCAAAGTACAAGCGCGGCTTCATAGGGGCCTGTTAACCCTATGCCGGGATCGCGTTTAAACTTTTAACTTTCATCTTTTAACTCATGTTTCTTTCAGTGCGGCATCAAACAGCTCAACCGCTTTGTCGATTTCCGCTTCGGTGACGGTGAGCGGTGGCAACCAGCGTACCACTTGCCCTTGGGTGCCGCAGCGCAGCATCAACATGCCGTTGTTCTCGCAATGCTTTAGTAGCTTGCCGGCGCGGTCGCCATCCGGGGTGTGCGGGGCGCTGACAATTTCCAGGCCCAGCATCAGCCCCATGCCGCGAATTTCATCGATACAGTCATGCTGTTTTTGCAGGCCCTGCAAGTGGGTCAGCAGCTGTTGGCCGAGCTTGTCGGCGCGGGGCACCAGTTGTTCTTCCTCAATGACGTCTAGGGTGGCCAGGGCGGCGGCGCAGGCCACCGCATTGGCGCCGTAGGTGCCGCCTTGGGAGCCGGGATAACCGTGGGTCATCAGGTCGCGGCTGGCGGCGATGGCAGAGAGTGGGTAACCGCTGGCCAGCCCCTTGGCAGTGACAATAATGTCGGGCTTTACATCGAAATGTTCGTGGCTCCAAAACTTGCCGGTGCGGCCAAAACCCGCCTGGATTTCATCAGCAATCAGCAAGATGCCATGTTTGTCACAGCGTTCGCGCAGACCCTTCATGAAGGCGGCAGAGGCGGGGTAATAGCCGTATTCGCCCTGCACTGGTTCGATGATCATGGCGGCGGTGTCGGCCGGGTTGCACTCGGTGGTGAAGATATGATCGAGCTCGTTTAGGCAGTCGGTGACGCACTGATCCATGTCCTGCTTATAGCGATAGGCGTGGGGGAACGGTGCAATGCTGACCCCGGCCATAAGCGGCTGCCAGCCCGTACGGACCTTGCTGGTTGAGGTGGTCAGAGAGGCGGCGGCCAAGGTGCGGCCGTGGAAACCGCCGCGAAAGGCGATGAGGTTGGTGCGGCCGGTGGCCTGTCGCGCCAAGCGAATAGCCGCTTCCACTGACTCGCTGCCGGAGTTGGAAAAGGCCACCGCATCGAGGCCTTTGGGCAGGTGTTCGTAAAGCCGGTCGGTGAGGGCCAGCATGTTGGGGTGGGTGACGGTGGCGTATTGGGCATGGACCAACTTGGCGACTTGGGCCTGGGTCGCTGCGACCACTTTAGGGTGGCAGTGGCCGGTGGAGGTCACGCCGATGCCAGAAGTGAAATCCAGCCAGCGATTGCCTTTTTCATCGTAGAGCCAGCTACCTTCGCCGCGCTCTGCGCAAATCCCGCTGGACTGAACCAGTAAGGGGGACAAATGACTCATGGTGCCTCCTTTCTCATTGCTCATTGCCGTCGTTGTCTGGTGCCAGCGGGAGTAAAAACGCCACGCTGGCGTATTGACGTTACTGGCGTGTATTACGGAGCCAGCAATGCATAAAGCCGTTGTCCTGTTTCCCGGGTGCCGTTGGCCTGAGCTCCGCTGAGCAGGTGCTCGCTTTCCCTGGCCAGATCCGCTTTTACTGTGTCATGCAGATGTTGTGCCGCATTGCCCAAGGCCGGATGGTGAGGGGCGAGCCATTCCAGGGTCATGGCCAGGCTGAGCAGGGTGGCACGGGGGTCCGCCAGGTTCTGTCCGGCGATGTCCGGGGCGCTGCCGTGGACCGGTTCAAATAATGCCGGGATGCTGCTGTCTGCCGGATTCAGGTTGGCGGATGGGGCGAGCCCAGGGCCGCCGCAAAGCACGGCGGCCAGATCGGTGAGAATGTCGCCGTGCAGGTTGCTGGCCACCACCACATCGAAACGCCAAGGGCATTGCACGAACTTCATGCAGGCCGCATCTACCAGTTCGTGATGGGTGTCCACGTCCGGGTAGTCTTGTGCCAGGCGCAAGAAAGTTTCGGTGTACAGGTCGCCCCAGAAGGGTTGGGCGTTGCGTTTGGTGATCAGGCACACCTGGGCTTTTTTTTCATCCTTGAACTGGCGCGGCAAGTTACGCTGGATGGCTCGCTGACGTGCCCGCTCAAAGGCATGGCGAATCAGCCGTTCAGTAGCGGAGGCGGTGAACACTTCCACCTGCGTGGCCACTTCGTGGGGCGTGCCGGCCCGCAGGCGGCCGCCCTGATTGCTGTATTCGCCTTCGCTGTTTTCGCGAATCACCAGCATATCCACATCGTTGGCGCGTGGATCGCTGAGGTACTGGGGCGCGCCGGGTTGCCAGCGGGCGGGCCGCTCACAGGCCCACAGATCGAGCTGTTTGCGCAGGGCCAGCAGCGGCGAGAGAGAAATGCTGTCGGGCAGCACAAAACGATCCGTGTCATCCAGTGGCCCCGGATCGCCTAGAGCGCCCAGCAAAATGGCATCAAAGGCACGCAATTGCTCGACGCCATCATCCGGCATCATCTGCCCGTGTTGCTGATGCCAGGCGTGGGATGGCCAGGGAAAAGAGGTGTAGGACAGCGGCAACTGAAAGCGGTCAATCAGCAGCGCCAACACTTGCTCGGCCACGACCATGACTTCCGGGCCAATGCCGTCACCGGGGAGCAGGGCGATGTTTAGCCGTTTCGTCATCCTTAACTCCTTTAACGCAACACGCAACACGCTGCACGCAACAACGCGCTTTGCATGTGGTATTGGCTTCACGTCTTGTCACCGCGGGATCACGTTGATGCGCGAAGCTCGAGGGTATGCGTTATTACTGGCATAGCCTCGTGTTGTTGCGTGAAGCGTGTTGCATGAGTCGTCTTAACTTCCCATGCACAGGTATTTGGTTTCCAGATACTCTTCCATGCCTTGATGGGAGCCTTCGCGGCCCAGGCCGGATTCCTTGACCCCGCCAAACGGTGCGGTGGCATTGGAAATCAGGCCTTCGTTGACGCCGACCATGCCGCTTTCCAGCGCATTGGCCACGCGCCAGCAGCGGTGAATGTTGTCACTGTAGAAATACGCGGCCAGCCCGTATGGCGTGTCATTAGCAATGCGCAGAGCGTCTTCTTCGGTTTTGAAAGGAATGATGGCTGCCAGCGGCCCGAAGGTTTCGTCCTGGCAGAGCTGGGCATCGGTGGATACGTCGGTGATCAGCGTGGGCTGCACATAGCTGCCGCCACGTTGGTGGCGCTGGCCACCGGTGATAACCCGGGCGCCCTTGCCCAGCGCATCTTCCAGATGTTCCATAACCTTGTCGGAGGCGCCCCGGTTGATCAGTGCTGCTTGCGAGACACCGTCATCAAAGCCGTCGCCTACTTTCATGGCTTCGATGGCGGCTTTGAATTTTTCCACGAAGGCATCGTGGATGCTTTCTTGCACCAAGAACCGGTTTACACAGACGCAGGTCTGTCCGGTGTTACGAAACTTGCTGGCCATGGCGCCTTCCACGGCCTTGTCCAGATTGGCGTCGTCGAATACCAGGAAGGGCGCGTTTCCGCCCAGTTCCAACGACACCTTTTGAATATGCTTGGCGCACTGGGCCATGAGCTGGCTACCCACTTCGGTAGAGCCGGTGAAGCTCAGTTTGCGGACTTTGGGAGAGTCGGTGATTGCAGTAGAAATAGCGCCGGCGCTGCCGGTGATGACATTGAACACGCCTGACGGAATGCCGGCGCGCTCGGCCAGTTCGGCCAGCGCCAGCGCGGAGTACGGGGTGGCGCTGGCGGGTTTGACCACCATGGTGCAGCCTGCGGCCAGTGCGGCGCCGGCTTTACGGGTAATCATGGAAGAGGGGAAATTCCATGGGGTGATTGCGGCGGTGACCCCGATGGGCTGTTTGATGACCACAATCTGTTGGCCGGGTTTGGAAGCGGGAATGGTATCGCCATAGGCTCGACGAGCTTCTTCCGCGAACCACTTCAGGAAAGAGGCGGAATAGGCGATTTCCCCTTTGGCTTCGGGCAGTGGCTTGCCTTGTTCCAGTGTCATCAGGCGACCCAGGTCTTCCTGGTGTTCCATCATCAGGTCGTGCCAGGCCATGAGCAGGTTGGCCCGTTCGGCGGCGGTTTTGTCTCGCCAGCCTGGAAAGGCCTGGTGGGCGGCGTCGATGGCACGGCCGGTTTCGGCTTCGCCCATGCGCGGCGCGGTGCCGATGTCTTCGCCGTTGGCCGGATTATCGACCGTAAAAGTCGCGCCGTCGTCAGCGTCACACCATTTGCCATTGATATAGCACTGTTGGCGGAACAATGCGCTGTCCGTGAGAGAAACCGTAGCCATGAAGCATCTCCTTGCTGAACCGTGATACCTGACACGCTAGCAAAGCGTGCTGAGATGTCCATGCTATAGGCAGCACTTTCGTATTGAAGCCTAAGGAGTTTTTACAAAGTGGGGTGAGGGTGAGGCGGGAAAACCCTCCCCCCCGCAGAGGGGGAAAGGGTGAAAAGCAAGGCGATGCGGGAGTTTACCGCTTCAGGCTATCGTTCAAATGCGGTTTAATTTTTTGCAGCAAACCTTTAAAGACTTTTGGGCTGCCGGCGACGATTCCGCCGCTTTCCAGGTATTTATGCCCGCCACTCAGGTCGCCCACCAGGCCTCCGGCTTCGGTAATCAGCAGTACGCCGGCGGCCATGTCCCACTCGGCCAGGCCGAACTCAAAGAAGCCGTCCAGTCGTCCGGCGGCCAGCCAGGCCAAATCCAGGGCGGCAGAACCGGGGCGGCGCAGGCCGGCGGTGGAGGCGGCGATATCGGCAAACATGCCTAGGTAGGCGTCCATGTGCGGGGCCTGGTCCTTGCGGAACGGGAAGCCGGTGCCGATCAGGCAGCCTTCCAGGCTAGCCCGGTTGGTGCAGCGAATGCGGCGACCATTGAGGGCTGCGCCACGGCCACGGCTGGCGGTGAATTCTTCGTCGCGATTGGGATCGTAAATCACCGCATGCTCCATTTTGCCTCTGAACTTGAGAGCAATAGAAACACAGAATTGGGGGAAGCCATGGATGAAGTTGGTGGTGCCGTCCAGTGGGTCGATGATCCACTGGAAGTCTTTGCCGTCGCCACTGCCTTCCATGAACCCGGATTCTTCAGCCAGAATGCTGTGGTCCGGGTAGGCCTTGCGGATCACATCGATGATGCGTGCTTCCGCAGCGCGATCCACTTCGGTGACGAAGTCGTTCATGCCCTTTTTAGTGACAGACACGGGATCACTGCTTTCGGCAGCTCTGCGAATCAGATTCCCCGCCTGACGGGCGGCTCGCAGGGCGATATTCACTTGCGGCGCATGCATGGCATCTATCCTCAATATGACGTGTGGCGTAACGGTGTTAAAGAGCGCGGGGCAGGGAAACTCGAGGTTCCCGTTCCGGGGCGAGGATTGTAGCAGAGCCCGCGCGATCAGGGCAGCCGCCGTGTTAAGATTAGCGCCTTTTTTAACGAGAGACCTCCCATGTTGGAAAATGTGCGCATTGTGATGGTGGAAACCTCCCATCCCGGCAATATCGGTGCCGCCGCCCGGGCCATGAAAACCATGGGCCTGTCGGACCTGCGTCTGGTGCAGCCACAGTCCTATCCCAGCGTGGAAGCCACGGCCCGCGCCTCCGGGGCCGGTGATGTGCTGGAAGCGGCACAGGTATGCAACAGCGTGGATGAGGCTCTGGAGGGGGCTACTCTGGTGATCGGCACCAGTGCCCGCCAGCGTCGTATCCCGTGGCCCTGCCTGACGCCGCGTCAGTTGGCGGCACAGCTTTCTCATGATCTGGCCAATGCGCCGCAGGATACTCGTATCGCGGTGTTGTTCGGCCGTGAGGACCGGGGCCTGACCAACGATGAACTGCGCCGCTGTAATCTCCATGTGAGTGTGCCGACCAATCCCGAATACGGGGTCTTGAATGTGGCGTCAGCGGTCCAATTAATCAGTTATGAGTTGCGCTTGGCCTTGCTGGGGGATGACTTTGACTTGCAGGAATCCCGTTCCCGCCGTGAGGTTATGCCGCTACCGGAAATGTTCTGGGATGAGCCGCCGGCTACCAATGAAGCGGTATCGGGCTTTCTGGATCACCTGGAAAAGGTGATGGGGCAGAGTGGTTTTTTGAACCCGGAGCAACCCGGGCAGGTGATGACGCGGATGCGCCGTTTGTTTATGCGGGCCCGACCGGACAAAATGGAAATGAGTATTTTGCGGGGCGTACTGGTGGCGCTGGAGAAAAAAATGCCGCGAGATGATGGCTGATTCGCTGTAACAAACGGTCTCCGGCGGCATCCTAACGGGCCGTGGGCTCATCACGGCTGTGAAATGAGGTAGTTATGTTTGATCAAGTGCGCGAGGACATCCGTTCGGTCTTTCATCGGGACCCGGCAGCACGCAATACGCTGGAAGTGTTGCTCAACTATCCGGGTTTACACGCGGTGCTTTTTCACCGGTTGGCGCATGGGTTATGGACGCGTAACTTCAAGCAACTGGCGCGGCTATTGTCTACATTTTCGCGCTGGCTCACGGGTATCGAAATCCACCCCGGTGCCAAGATTGGCCGTCGATTCTTTATCGATCACGGCATGGGTGTAGTCATTGGTGAAACCGCAGAAATTGGTGATGACGTGACGTTGTATCACGCGGTTACCTTGGGGGGCACCAGCTGGAGTAAGGGTAAGCGACACCCGACCCTGGAAGACGGTGTGGTGGTGGGTGCGGGCGCGAAAGTGTTGGGGCCGTTTACCGTGCGCAAGAATGCCAAGATCGGTTCCAATTCAGTCGTGACCAAGGAAGTGCCAGAAGGGGCTACGGTGATTGGTATTCCCGGCAGAGTCGTTAACCAGCCTATTACAGAGAAAGAAAAGACTCGCCTGGAAATGGCCGAGAAGATCGGTTTCCAGGCCTATGGCGTCAGCAACGATATGCCTGATCCGGTTGCTGAAGCGATTCACTTGCTGCTCGATCATATGCACGCTGTGGACAATAAGCTGGATCGCGTCTGCACCAACCTGAAAAAGCAGGGCATTCAGGGGTGTGATGAGAAACTACCTGAATTGAAGGATGAAGATTTCGAGCCGGTGAATGCGGGCGGCACGGACTGAAAAGCGATAAAAGTTGAAAGTTCAAAGTTGAAACGCGAGATGGTTTTAGCATGAGTGGTAAAAAAGAGGCCGCGCCCATTATTTGGGTGCGGCCTCTTTTTTTCATGCTGCATGAAGCGTGTGGCGTGCAGCGTCTTTTTAAACGTTGAACCGGAAATGCACCACGTCGCCATCTTTGACGATGTATTCCTTGCCTTCCAGGCGCCACTTACCGGCTTCCTTGGCGCCCTGTTCACCATTGTTGTTGATGTAGTCATCGTAGGCGGTGACTTCGGCGCGAATGAAGCCTTTTTCGAAATCCGTATGGATGACGCCGGCGGCCTGGGGGGCGGTGGCGCCTACCCGGACGGTCCATGCACGGACTTCTTTTACCCCGGCGGTGAAGTAGGTCTGTAGGCCGAGCAGATCAAAACCGGCGCGAATCACTCGGTTGAGGCCCGGCTCTTCCATGCCGAGGTCCGCGAGGAAATCGGCTTTTTCTTCGTCGTCCAGCTCGGCAATTTCGGATTCGATCTTGGCGCAGATGGGCACCACTGACGAATTTTCTTTTTCCGCCAGCTCGCGCACGGCGTCCAGCAGGGCGTTGTCTTCAAAGCCGCCCTCGTCCACGTTGGCAATGTACATGGTGGGCTTCAGGGTCAGCAGGTTCAGGCTTTTGATCGCCTTGCGCTCATCGTCATTCAGGTCCACGGAGCGGGCCGGGTCGCCTTCGTTTAGGGCGGGCAGTACCTTGTCCAGTACCGGCAGCAGGCCCTTGGCGTCCTTGTCTTGACCTTTGGCGGCCTTGGTGGCGCGCAGGTGGGCTTTTTCCACCGTGTCCAGGTCGGCCAGGGCCAGCTCGGTGTTGATCACTTCGATATCGTCCAATGGTGAAACTTTACCGGACACATGGATTACGTTTTCATCGTCGAAACAGCGAACCACGTGGGCGATGGCATCGGTTTCGCGGATGTTGGCCAGAAACTTGTTGCCCAAGCCTTCACCCTTGGACGCCCCGGCGACCAGCCCGGCAATGTCCACGAATTCCATGGTGGCGGGCATGATCCGTTCGGGGCTGACAATGGCAGAAAGCTTGTCCAAACGGGGGTCCGGTACCGGCACCACACCGGTGTTGGGTTCAATGGTGCAGAACGGGAAGTTCTCGGCATCAATACCCGCTTTGGTCAGCGCGTTGAACAGGGTGGATTTGCCCACGTTAGGCAGACCGACGATACCGCATTTGAAACCCATGACAGACCTCCATTTTTCGAGGCCGCAATGCTACTGAAGCCGGGCTGAAAAAGCGACCACCGCAGGGCGGAAAGGGCTGCTGCATGGTTCCGGTTACAACGCGTGGGGCGTCGCTGATACGAGTTTTGAGTTTCGGGTTTCGGAAATCGAAAGTACAAAACGGTCGGCAGGGAGGGTTTCAGGGTTTTCACAACTCGCTCCTCGAAACCCGCTTCTACGTTTACGCCTTGAATCCGTTGAGGTGGTTCATGGCGCCATTCAGGTCGCCGCGGAGCATGTCGGCGGTGTAGTGGGCGGCTTCATCGATGGCGCGATCGATCAGGTCCCGATCGGATTTGGAGGGTTTGTTCAGCACATGGGGGGTGACCCGATCGGCAGAGCCGGGGTGGCCGATGCCCAGGCGCAGCCGGTAAAAGTCGCGGCTGTTGCCATGTTTGCTGATGATGTCGCGCAGACCATTGTGACCACCGTGGCCGCCGCCTTGCTTGAAGCGGGCACAGCCGGGGGGCAGGTCGAGCTCGTCGTGAGCAACCAGTATCTGCGTAACGGGGATCTTGAAGAAGTTTGCCAGTGCGGCGGTTGCCTGACCACTGCGGTTCATGAAGGTGGTCGGAACCAGCAGGCGGACCGTTTCGCCTTCAAAGGAGAAGGTGGCCGTGAGGCCGAAATATTTCTTGTCTTCGGTAAGGAAAACGCCCTGGCGGCGGGCCAGGGCGTCGATATACCAGACGCCGGCATTGTGGCGGGTGTCTTCGTATTCGCGGCCCGGGTTGCCCAGGCCTACGATCAGTCGAACAGGTTCCGCCACGGTGCGTCTTATTCCTCGCCTGAGGCTTCTTCGCCTGCCGCTTCGTCGGCCTCGTCATCAGCTGATGCACGTACTTTCGGCTGGTGAACGGCGGCCACCGGCTGGTCGTGGTCTTCGCCCAGAGCGAGCTGGGTCAGTTCCACGCCTTTCGGCAGTTTCAGGTCGGACAGGTGAATAACGGTGTCCAGTTCAGCGTTAGCCATGTCCACTTCGATGAACTCAGGCAGGTGCTGGGGCAGACAGCTCACTTCCACTTCCGCGTAGTTGTGCTGAATCTCGCCGCCTTGCTTCTTCACACCAATGGAGCTTTCTTCGTTGATGAAGTGCAGGGGCACGTTCATGGTGATCTTGTGGGTCTTGTCGACGCGCAGCAGATCCACGTGCAGCGGGTGGCCCTTGGCTGGATGGCGCTGCATGTCACGCAGTACGGCTTGGACATTGGCACCGTCCAGCTTCAGCGTGAGGATGTGGCTGTAGAAGGCTTCGTTTTCCAGCGCTTTCTTCAGCTCGCGCAGTTCAACGCTGATCATCTGCGGCTCGGCTTCGCCACCGTAGAGGATGCCGGGAACTCGTTCTTGCAGACGACGCAGGCGGCGGCTCGCACCTTTCCCTGTATCGCTGCGGCTTTCAGCATTCAGCTGGAATTCATTGGACATGGTCTGTCTCCAGTATGCTCTCGGGCTTCCCGCGACCAGGTCGGCCAGAGAGGTTGATAATATCCACGGAGGATTCCGCGGGGGCGCGATTATGGCCCTTCGGGAGGCATCACGCAACACGCGCCACGCAACAACGCGACAAGTGGGGCAGGTTTTAAACGCAAGAGGCAGCGCCCAAGTCTGGTGCGCGGCCTCTTGCGAAGCAGATCAAAATTAACCTGCTCCGTGTTGTTGCATGAAGCGTGTTGCCTGCTGCAGCTCTTAAACCAGCTCCAACCGATCAAACATGGCGCTCAGGGATTCTTCGTTGTTCACCCGGCGCACGGTTTCGGCCAGCATCGGTGCGAGGCTGAGGACGCGGATGTTGGCGCAGGCGCGGCCGGCGTCGGACAGGGGAATGGTGTCGGTGACAACCAGTTCGTCCAGGGCGCTGCTGGCAATATTGTCAATGGCCGGGCCAGACAGGATTGGGTGGGTGATGTAGGCAATCACCTTGGCGGCGCCGTGATCCTTCAGGGCCTGGGCGGCTTTGCACAGGGTGCCGGCGGTGTCGACCATGTCGTCCACCAGTACGCAGGTGCGGCCTTCGACTTCACCGATGATATGCATCACCTGGGACACATTGGCCTTGGGGCGGCGCTTGTCGATGATGGCCAGGTCGGCGTCATTGAGCTGCTTGGCCAAGGCGCGGGCACGGACTACACCGCCCACGTCCGGGGAGACTACCATCAGGTCGTCATGGTTCTGGCGTTCGATGTCCGCCACGATCAGCGGGGTGGCGTAGACGTTGTCTACCGGAATATCGAAGAAGCCCTGAATCTGGTCGGCGTGCAGGTCTACGGTGACCACGCGATCAATGCCGACGGCGGTAATCATGTCGGCGACGACTTTGGCGGTAATCGGCACACGGGCGGAGCGCACGCGGCGATCCTGACGGGCATAACCAAAGTAGGGGACAACGGCAGTGATGCGGCCTGCAGAGGAGCGACGCAGTGCGTCGGCCATGACCAGCAATTCCATCAGGTTGTTGTTGGTCGGGTTGCAGGTGGATTGCACGATAAAGACGTCTTTGCCGCGCACGTTTTCTTGAATCTCAACGGCAACTTCGCCATCACTGAAAGTGCCTACATCCGCATTGCCGATGGGCAGATTCAGGTTGTTGACCATGGCTTTGGCCAGTTCGGGATTTGCGTTACCGGTGAAAACGACGAGCTTGGACACTGGCGCCCCCTGGGGTCTTGCGTCGTGAATGTGGGAACCGCTAAGGGGAGGGTTAGAGGTTCTTCAGAAGAAAATGGCTGGGGTACCAGGACTCGAACCTGGGAATAGCGGGATCAAAACCCGGTGCCTTACCAACTTGGCTATACCCCAACACTCGTTCTCAGGCCCGCTTAAGCGGGTTTGCCTGAATTCTTTGTCTCTCGAAACTTCGCCAGTGTCTCTCCCAGTCTCTGGTGGAGGGGAGAGATATTACAGCTTCGAGCGACGAAACCTGTCCAGTGTTGTGGCAACTGTTGCAGCAATTGCTGCCCCTGTTGCAGTCCGGTCAGGCGGGAAAAACAGCAAGCGCCTGTGCCGGTCATACGGGCGTTACCCGTATGTTGCTTGAGCCAGTCCAGCGTTTTTCCGATTTCCGGAAAGTGCCGAGTTGCCACCGCTTCACAATCATTGTGAAAGTCGCGGGTCAGCACCGCCTCAAGCGAGGCCGGTAATTTACTGATGGGTGTATCTCTTGTCAATTGCCGGTCGCCGAAAATTCGAGCAGTTGATACATGAATTCCGGGGTGAACGACAAAAAAAGCATCATTTGGCAGTGTGACGGGGGAAATTTGTTCGCCGACGCCTTCTGCCCAGGCGCTGTGGCCGAGTACAAAGACCGGGACGTCTGCGCCCAGTGCTAGGCCAATATTTGCCAGTTCATTCAGGTTCAGGCCCAGTTCCCAGAGCCGGTTCAGGCCCAGCAGGGCGGTGGCCGCATCGGAAGATCCGCCGCCCACGCCGCCGCCCAGGGGTAGGCGCTTGGTCAGGGTGATTGCCGCGCCTTTATCGCTACCCGTGTGGGACTGGAGTGCCCGGGCAGCTTGAAGGACCAAGTTGCTGTTGTCCGTGGGCAAGGTGTCCTGGTTGCCTTCTTGCTGGCATTGCAGTGACAGGGTGTCTGCCGGAGAGAAGGTCAGGGTGTCGCCATGGTCGAGTAGGGCGAACACGGTTTGCAGCTGGTGGTAGCCATCATCGCGGCGGCCGGTGATATGCAGAAACAAGTTGAGCTTGGCCGGGGCTGGCAGAGTCAGTGTCACGGGGTGCCGCTGCCTGGTTGCCAGTCCTTGATCAGCAAGGTGAAGCGGTTGCTGTTCTGCTGGGCTTTGATCCGGTAGGGCAGGGTGACGCCGGCGATGGGTTCGTAGCGGTCAAAAGTGAGCGACCAGCCCAGCTGTTCCAGTGAGATCAGGCGTTGTTGATCATCGTATTCGGCGTCACTTGGGGCGCCGGGCCAAGGCAGGCCGCGGGCCCAGTACTGCAGGGCGGACACGGGAAGCCAGAAGCCAGTGAGGTGCCAGGCCAGCTCGCCGGGACTGCGGGCCTGGTAGCTTTCCTTGGCAGTGATAAGTTCGGCGCGGCCGCTGTCCCAGTGCAGGTCGGCGCTGCCAAAACCCAGTGGACCGGAAAAGTGGATGTCGCCCCGCTGGGGCTGCTGGCGCCAGTCAAAGGTGGCGCTGCCGCCGTCGTTGGCGGTGCGGTAGCCCAGCTTGCCGCTCATCTGCCATTGCTGAATCTGTCCGGGGTTTTCGAACTGGGCAGTGGTGGTGGGGCGTAGTTGGCAGGCACTCAAGGCCAGGGCGATCAGCGTCAGGCCAATAATACGGATGAGGCTCAGGGTCACAGGCGGGCTCCGAGTTTTTCCATGACTTTACGGATGTGGGGGGCGTCCGGATCGGTTTCCAGGGTGTCGCGCCAGACCTGGCGAGCCTGGTTCTGGGCGCCCAGCACCCACAGGACTTCACCATAGTGAGCGGCCACTTCCGGGTCGGGGAATTTTTCATAGGCCCGGCGCAGATAGTCCCGGGCGGCTTCAGTCTCGCCGCGCTGGTAGAGCACCCAGCCCATGGAGTCGAGAATGGCGGGGTCGTCGGGGCGCAATTCCAGGGCCTGGGATACATATTGATAGGCTTCGTCCAGCCGATCGGTCCGGTTGCCCAGGGTGTAGCCCAGGGCATTGAGGGCGCTGGCATCATCAGGGTTCAGTGTGATGATGCGCTTGAGATCTTTCTCCAGGCGCGCCATGTCACCCACTTTTTCAGCGGTCATGGCGCGGCTGTAGAGCAGTTCGGTATTGTCGGGCTGGTCGCGCAGGGCTTCGCTGATCAGGGCGATGGCGCCCTGTGGGTCACCGTTGTTGCTGCGCATTTCTGCTTCGGTGATGGTCAGGCTGTTCTGCAGCTCCGGTTGTTGCTGGGCCAGGCTATGCATAAGGGCATGGGCCTGGCTGGTGTTGCCTTTCTGGTACAGCAAGCGTGCGGCTTGCACCCGCGCACGGATGGCTTGGGGCCCGCCCACTTTCAGGTAGTGATCGATGGCATTATCCATCTCCAGCGTCTGCTCGGCGGCTTGGGCCAGATACAGGTGGATATCGTCGGGACGATAGTTCTGGCCGAGCAAGATGTTGAGCTGGGTCTGGGCGGCTTCGCTGGCGCCGGCTTCCAGGGCGAGCAGGGCCAGCGAGAAACGCAGATCCAGATCCTCCGGGTTTTGCTCTGCCATGATGGTGAGTTGTTCGCCTGCCTCGTCCAACTGGCCGGTGGCCAGCAGCATGCGAACATAGGCGATGCGGGGGCGGCGCGCTTGAGGGTATTTACGGACCAGTTTTTTCAGGTGACGCAGGGCTTTTTTCGGCTCGCCAGTTTCGTAGAGCAGCTGCGCCTTGAGGAGCAGGGCATCTTCATGGCGTGGCATTAACTTGAGGGCGCGCTCAGTGGCCTCCAGAGCGGGTTCGGGCTGCTTTTCGTGTTCCAGCCACAGGGCGCGGGCGTACCAGAGGGGCGCCTGATCCGGGTAGCTATCGGTGAGCTGGGCTAACGCTTCCACCAATTGCAGGTTGCCCTGTGCATCCAGACCGCGCGCCTGATTGACCAAGCGTCCCAGAGCTTCCTCTCCGTGTTCGCTCAATAACTGGTCCAGATGCCGGGTGGCGGCGGCTGTGTTGCCCAGACGAATCTCCGAGAGGATCGCCACTTGCAGGGCTTCTTCGCTGTCCGGTGTGGTCTCCAGCCAGAGTTCGCTCATGGCCAGGGCCTGCTGGGGGTCTTCCAGATAGTGGGCCAACTGGGCGGCCTGGCTGATGATAGCCGGGTCGCGAGTGCTTTCTGCCGCCTGGCTGTAGTAGCCGAGGGTCACCCCCAGAGATTGACGCTGGGCTGCCACTTCAGCCACCAGCAGGTCAGACAGTGTCTCGCTGTCATAATTGGGGGTGCTGGCCACCGGCGCCGTTGGCTCCGGGGTGGGCTCAGGGGCTGGGGTCTGGTTGGCGCAGCCGTGGAGCAGGAGTGCGCCGCAGAGCGGCAGAATCGCGTAACGGATCATTAAGGTCGGTATGCCTGTTTTCTGTTTCGGCTATCATGGCACAGCGATTGGCCATTGCCCAAACCGTGAAGTGGTGTGCGCTACCTTACCGGTTTGCTCTCCGGGCCGACATTGTTTTGGCAGGCGCTTTCGCGCAAAATGCCACACCCTTGCGCCCCGGCTTTTTCCGGGGCTTACGGGCTGGCCACGATCGCCCGCTGTCACTGTCGCGCACAGGAATGTATGAATCTAGTCGCTGTTGGCGTCAATCACACCACCGCGGATGTGGAGCTACGCGAACGTCTGGCGTTTTCAACGCAGCAGGCGGAAGCGGCGCTGGCCAGCTTGCGTGAGATGCCCGGCGTGCGGGAAGCTGCGCTGCTGTCGACCTGTAATCGCACCGAACTGTATTGCCTCACCGACGACAACTCCCCCGATTTTGCCCAATGGTTGGCATCCAGCCGGCACTTGTCTGCTGAGCGCCTGTCCACGGTGCTGTATCAGCACACTGGAGAGAAAGCGCTGGAGCACATGATGCGGGTGGCCGGTGGCCTGGATTCGTTGGTGCTGGGCGAGCCCCAGATCCTGGGCCAGATGCGTGAAGCTTATGCCCGTGCCCACGAGGCGGGCCTGCTCAATGGCGAATTGTCGCGCTTGTTTCAGGAAGTCTTTTCGGTGGCTAAGCGTATCCGTACGGAAACCGGTATCGGTGCCAACCCGGTATCGGTGGCGTATGCAGCGGTGTCATTCGCGCGCCATATTTTTGCGGACCTGAAAAAAAGCCGGGCCTTGTTGATCGGTGCCGGTGAAATGATCGAGCTGGTGGCGCGTCACCTAGGCGAGCAGCAGGTGCAGGAAATTACCATCGCCAACCGCACCCAGGAGCGTGCTGGCGAGTTGGCGGCGGCCGTGGGTGGCCGGGGCATCAGCCTGGAAGAATTGCCGGTGGCGCTGGAAAGTGCCGATATCCTGATTTCCTGCACGGCGGCACCGTTGCCGATTCTGGGCAAGGGCATGGTCGAACGGGCGCTGAAAAAACGTCGCCACCGGCCCATGTTCATGGTGGATATCGCTGTGCCGCGGGATATCGAACCGGAAGTGGGTGAGCTGGACGACGTCTACCTGTATACGGTCGATCACTTGCAGGAAGCCATTCAGGAAAACGTCCGTGCCCGACAGCAGGCGGCCCAGGAGGCCTCGGAGCTGATTCGTGATGCCATTGTGCGTCACCGCCGTCAACGCCGTGAGCAGGATGCCGTTAAGGTATTGCGCGATTACCGCGAGCAGCGCACCGGCATGGCGGAAACCGAATTGGAAAAAGCCCTGCAGCAGTTGCGCAATGGCGGTGATGCGGAGCAGGTGCTACGCAAGTTCCAACATTCGCTGGTGAACAAGTGGCTGCATACCCCCAGCGTGACCCTGCGAAAAATGGCCGCCGATGGCCGTGCCGAAGCCCTGTTGCTGGCCCGCGAACTGCTGCTCGAGGACCCGGACGCCCCGTCCGAGAGCGAATAGCCAACCTGAATTGGAAACACTCTGAATAAAGCCCTGTGCTTTAGAGGACTCTATGAAAGCGTCATTGCAAGGCAAGCTGGACAAGCTCGCAGACCGGTTTGAAGAGCTGGCGGGGCTGCTGTCTGATCCGGATGTGATCGGCAATCAGAGCCAGTTTCGTGATTTGTCCCGGGAATATGCGGAAATTGATCCGGTGGTGAAATGCTACCAAGAGTATCTGCAGGCGGCGGACAATCTGGACGCGGCGAAAACCATGCAGGACGACAGTGATCCGGATATGCGTGAAATGGGTGCCGAAGAAGCTCGCGATGCCCAGGCGCGCATGGAAGAGCTGGCGGCCGAACTGCAAACGTTGATGCTGCCGAAAGACCCTCGCGATGGCGCCAATGTGTTTCTTGAAGTGCGCGCCGGCACCGGCGGCGACGAGGCGGCCATTTTTGCCGGCGATCTGTTTCGCATGTATTCCAAGTATGCGGATCAGCGCGGCTGGAAAGTGGAAATGGTCAGTGCCAGCGAAGGCGAGCACGGCGGTTACAAGGAAGTGATTGCACGGGTGATAGGTGATGGTGTGTATTCGCGGATGAAATTTGAGTCCGGTGCTCACCGGGTGCAGCGCGTGCCGGCCACGGAATCCCAGGGGCGCATCCATACCTCTGCTTGTACGGTGGCGATCATGGCGGAAGCCGAGCAGCTGGGCGATATCACCATTCGCAACGAAGACCTGCGCATCGATACCTACCGGTCCTCCGGTGCCGGTGGTCAGCACGTTAACACCACCGATTCTGCGGTGCGCATTACTCACCTGCCCACCGGTGTGGTGGTGGAATGTCAGGACGAGCGCAGCCAGCACAAGAACAAGGCCCGCGCCATGAGCCTGCTCAGCGCTAAACTCTATGATGCCCAACAGAATGCGGCCCACGCGGAGCAGGCCGCGGAGCGCAAATCCCTGGTGGGCTCCGGTGACCGTTCTGAGCGTATCCGCACCTACAACTATCCGCAGGGCCGAGTCTCTGACCATCGCATCAACCTGACGTTGTATCGTCTGGGTGAAATGATGGAAGGGGATATGGATGAACTGCTGGGTGCCTTGCTGGCGGAGTACCAGGCCGATCAGCTGGCCGCGTTGGGCGAGAGCTGAGCATCATGCGCATTGATGCGGTCCTGCGCGATGCCCGGGGCCGATTGAGCGACTCCCCGAGTGCAGCACTGGATGCGGATCTCCTGTTGTGTCATGTCCTGGGCAAACCTCGTAGTTATCTCTTTACCTGGCCAGAACGCCAACTGAACACTGCGCAACAGGCGGACTTTGCGTCCTTGCTTGGCCGTCGTGTGGCGGGCGAGCCGGTGGCGCATTTGATCGGCGAGCGGGAATTTTTCGGTCACGTGTTTCGGGTGACCGCCGATACCCTGATTCCCCGCCCGGATACGGAAACGCTGGTGGAAAAAGCGTTGTCACTGGATTTACCCGCCGAGGCTAGGGGGGTGGATCTGGGGACGGGGACCGGGGCCATCGGCCTTTCCCTGTCGCTGGCGCGGCCCGAGTGGCATGTCACCTTGGTGGATCTGAGTGAAGCCGCATTGCAGGTGGCCAAAGAGAACGCCCATCGGCTGGGTGCCGTGGTGACCTGTCTGCAAGGCAGTTGGTTGTCGCCCTGCTCGGGGCCGTTTGATCTGATTATCAGCAATCCGCCCTACATCGAGGAAAGCGACCACCATCTGGATGAAGGGGATGTACGGTTCGAGCCTCGCTCGGCGCTGGTCGCCCCCAGCAAGGGGTTGGCGGACTTGGCTGAAATAACTCGGCAGGCGGCTGGCAAACTGGTTGCTGGCGGTTGGCTGTTGCTGGAGCATGGGTTTGAGCAGGGTGAGGCCGTGCGTGCCTTGTTGACGCAGGCCGGCTTCGTGCAGGTGGGTACCACGCAGGATTTGGGTGGCAACGATCGGATCACCTTTGGGCGGTGCTCGATGTAGGCGCGGGCCTACTCGCGATCAGTCAGGCTTCCGTCGTCACTTTCGTAGACAGGCTTTGCGTGCAGCGTGAAGCGTGTTGCATGCAGCGAGTTTTTCCATGTTTAACGACGAACAACTCAATCGCTATAGCCGCCAACTGATGGTGGATGAGCTGGATCTGGACGGCCAGGAAGCCTTGGCTGCCGCCCGGGTGCTGATTGTCGGCTGTGGTGGGTTGGCCAGCCCGGCGGCGTTGTATCTGGCCGGCGCCGGTGTCGGGCAGCTGGTGCTGGCGGATGACGACCGGGTGGAATTGAGCAACCTGCATCGGCAAGTGGCGTTTCGCGGTGATCAGGTGAATCAGCCTAAAGCGGAAGCGCTACGCGATCAGTTGCAGTTGTTGAACGCGGATGTAGATGTGCGCTCGGCAGTGGTGCGCGTGGACGATGCCTGGCTGGATGAGGCGGTGTCTGCGGCCACCCTGGTGCTGGACTGCACGGATAATTTTGCCACTCGCCAGGCGATCAATCGGGCCTGCGTGAACCATGCCAAGCCGCTGGTCAGCGGTGCGGCCATTCGCATGGATGGCCAGTTGGCGGTGTTCGATCTGCGCGCGGCGGACAGCCCGTGTTATGCCTGCGTGTACGGGGACGGTACCAGCGGGGATCTGGCCTGCAGTGAGGCGGGAATTCTTGGGCCGGTGGTGGGCATGATGGGTACGCTGCAAGCGCTGGCGGCCATACGCACCCTGTCCGGTGCTTCGGTGGCATCGGTGCTGCACTTGTTCGACGGCCGAACACTGGGGTGGCGCCAGGTGGCTATCCCCCGCGATCCCCAATGCCCGGTTTGCGCCTCGCGTTAGTTGCCGGGCTGATTGTCCGTGGCGGGCGGTGTGTCTTGCATGCCTTCCGCCATGATCGGCGGATCCTCCGCCATGACGCCAATCAGAACCAGAACGATAACCACAATCAGAAACGCCGATCCGATGAGATGTTTCATGGTGAGCCGCCCTCCCTGGGGGTTGCTGAGGTTGCGCTTTCGGGTCTGGAGGCGAACGTCGCCGGATCAGGCCGACAATTCCACCACCTGACCATTCAATGATTTTACCTGTCGGGCCATATCGGTCAGCAAGCTGTGAATCATGCCCGGGTTGGTCCGGATCAGGTTTTTGAACTGGTGCTTGGGAACCTTGACCACCGAGCAGCGTGATTTTGCCCGCACCGTGGCACTGCGTGGTGAGTGCGTCAGCAGAGCAATGGCGCCGAGGACTTCCCCTTCGCTGACATGACCGACGACCACATTGTCCACCAGCACATCCGCATCCCCTTCGAACAGGCTGAACACATAATCGGCCGGTTCGCCCTGATGAATGATGGCATCGCCGGGTTCAAAATAGGCGAAGCCGGGTGTGGTGTGATGCTCTTCAGGCACGTGGGCGGCCAGCAGCCGTGTCAGCATGCCTTGCTGAGTGGTAAGAATCCGCGTCCACAGTCGTGCCATTTGTTCGTCGGCGAGAATGGCATCGACCAGCGCGACAGTGGGGTAAGCGGCCAGCAATACCGAGCTTTCCGCGTAATAGGTAATTTCATCATTGCCGGCGTCGGGAAGAATCAGGTCGCCCTCATCCCAAGTAAACAGTTTGCGATCCTGGCAACGCATACCCAGCATACCGCCTTTCACCACGTAGGTAGTGTCGCGGCACATGCCGTACTTCAAGGCATCGTCCGTGGGCGCCAGCGGCAGGGTTTGTGACTGCAGCGGCAGCTGACCGATCAGTTCGTTAACGAGACGTTTGTACAAGCGGGCCAGGGCGGAAAAGCCGCCGCTGGCTTCGGCTACAGAAATCATGCGCTGCCTCAATAATGGTCGGTTTCTACAATGAGTATGCAGCAAGAGAGGGAGGGGAAACAGGACGAGGTTGGCAGTTCAATGTGGGTGAATTAGTCACCAAGCCGGCAATGTATTGCCGGCTTTACCGTGCCGCCGCGATATCAGTAATCCCGCTCACGGGGGCCGAACTGCGGTGTTTCTTTTTTCATGTTTGCCTGCATGGCGCGGCGCTGATTTTTGCTGCGCAGCATTTTGAATTGCAGTTTGCTTTCCACGTCGAACGCCTGGGCTTCTGGTGCATTCCAGCTTTGCTGGAACAGGGCCTTACTGGCGCTGATGGCATCCGGTGAACGGGTCTTGATAGCCTGAGCCAGTTTTTCCGCTTCTTCCAGCGGGTTGGTTGCCACGCGGGTCACCAGGTTCATGGCTTTCGCTTCGTCGCCGGTAAACAGGCGGCCGGTCATGGTCAGTTCCTTGGCCACATCCATGGGTACCAGTTCGCGCAGGGTGACGGTGCCGGTCATGTCCGGGATCATTCCCCACTTGATTTCCATGATGGACATTTCACAGTCCGGTGTGGTGATGCGGAAATCCGCGGCCAGCGCAATCTGCATGCCGCCGCCGTAGCAGTAGCCGTGCAGCACGGCGATTACGGGCACGGGCAGTTCGCGCCAGCACCAGCAGACTTCCTGAAACAGATTGGTTTTCTTAATGCCATATTTGGTGAAGCTGCGCAGCAGTTTCACCGGTTGTTTCATGACGGTGCCGAAATCCAGCCCGGCGCAGAATGCCTTGCCATCTCCTTGAAGAATGACAGCGCGTAAGTCACGGTCTTTGCGAATCAGGCGGGCGGTTTCCACCAGCCCTTCCATCATTGGAAAATCCAGGCCGTTATATTTGTCCGCTCGGCTCAGGGTGACGTAGGCAATGCCGTCTCTCTTTTCCAGAGTGACGCGATTTTGGATGGTTTGGATTGTCATGGGGTATCCCTTCGAAAAGCGTCCCTTAGGTCGCTGGCACGCAACACGCTTCACGCAGGCACGCAGTAAAACGTGTTGCGTGAGGCGTTTAAGCGTTACAGCAGTTTCTTTTGCAATAACTGGTTCAATTGCTGCGGGTTCGCCTTGCCTTGGGTGGCCTTCATGGCCTGACCCACAAAGAAACCGATTTTTTTCTTTTTCTTGGTGTCATCCGAGTTGCGGTAATCCTCAACTTGGGCGGCGTTGTTGGCGATGATGTCATCGACGATTTTTTCCAGTTCGCCGGTGTCGCTCATCTGCTTGAGGCCCTTGGCTTCAATCACATCGTCCGGGTCGCCTTCGCCATTCCAGCATGCTTCGAAAACTTGCTTGGCGATCTTGGAGCTGATGGTGCCGTCTTTCAGACGGGCGATCAGTTGGCCAAGTTGTGCGGCGCTGACCGGGCTGTTGGCAATGTCTTTTTCGTCCGCGTTAAGTTTTGCGGCCAGTTCGCCCATCACCCAGTTGGCAGCCAATTTAGCATCGCCACCGGCGTTGGCGGCTGCTTCAAAGAAGGTGGCGGTGGCGATGGAGGCTGACAATAAATCCGCATCGTAATCGGACAGTTGATAGTCATTGATGAAGCGCGTCTTGCGAGAATCCGGTAGTTCCGGCATGGCGGCTTTCAACGCTTCGATATCGGCATCGGTAATGGCGACTGGCAACAGATCCGGGCATGGGAAGTAGCGATAGTCGTTGGCGTCTTCCTTGCTGCGCATGGAACGGGCGGTGTGCGTGTCGCCGTTGTACAGGCGGGTTTCTTGTACGATCTCGCCGCCGTCTTCCAGCACATCAATCTGCCGTTCTACTTCCAGCGCGATGGCTTTTTCCATGAAGCGGAAGGAGTTGAGGTTTTTGGTTTCGGTGCGGGTGCCGAGCTCCTCGCCGGGTTTGCGGATCGAGATGTTGACGTCGAAACGCATGTTGCCCTGGGACATGTCGCCGGAGCAGATACCGATGGAGGTGACGATGGCGTGCAGCTTGCGGGCAAACGCCACGGCTTCTTCGGCATTGCTCATGTCCGGCTCGCTGACAATTTCGATCAGCGGGGTGCCGGCACGGTTCAGGTCGATACCGGTCATGCCATGGCCTTTTTCATCAAAGAACGCTTCATGTAAAGACTTTCCCGCATCTTCTTCCAGATGGGCATGATGAATGCGCACGGATTTTTTATCGCCGTTTTCTAATACAATTTCAACGATGCCTGCGCCTACCACGGGCTCTGCCAGTTGTGTGGTCTGATAGCCTTTTGGCAGGTCTGGATAAAAATAGTTTTTCCGTTCAAACACACTGTGGCGACAGATGTCGGCATTGATGGCCAAGCCGAACAGGGCGGCTTTGCGTACCGCTTCCCGGTTGACCACAGGCAGGGTGCCGGGCAGGCCCAGGTCGACCAGGGAAGCCTGGGTGTTGGGCTCTGCGCCGGTAGACAGTTTGCTGCCGGAAAACAGTTTGCTGGCGGTGTTGAGCTGGACGTGCACTTCCAGACCGATGACAACTTCCCAACTCATTGTGCACCTCCAAACGCTGGCGCTTTTTTATGCCAGTCAGTGGCTTGCTGGTATTTGTGCGCCACGTTAAGAATTTTCCCTTCACGGAAATAGTTGCCGATGATCTGGGTGCCGGTGGGCAGGCCGTTGATAAAACCGGTGGGCATGGACAGGGCCGGCAGGCCAGCCAGGTTAACGCCAATGGTAAACACATCAGCCATGTACATGCTGACTGGGTCGTCTTTTTTTGCGCCGAGTTTAAAGGCGGTTTCCGGTGCCGTGGGGCCCATCAGTACGTCCACTTTTTCAAAGGCGCGGGCGAAATCATCGCGGATCAGACGACGAACTTGTTGGGCGCGGCGGTAGTAGGCGTCGTAGTAACCGGCAGACAGCGCGTAGGCGCCCACCAGAATGCGGCGTTTAACTTCGTCGCCAAAGCCTTCCGAGCGCGAGCGCTTGTACAGGTCTTCCAGGTCTTGTGGATCGTCACAGCGATGGCCGAAGCGCACGCCGTCGAAACGGCTTAAGTTGGAGCTGGCTTCCGCCGGGGCGATCACATAGTAGGCCGGCACTGACAGCTTGATGCTGGGCAGGGACACCGATACCACCTTGGCGCCGAGCTTTTCCAGTTCGCGAATGGCATCACGGCTGTTGTCTGCGATGGCGCCGTCCAGGGTGTCCGGGAAAAATTCTTCCGGGATGCCGATGGTCAGGCCGCTGATGTCTTCATTCAGGGCACCAAGATAATCGCCCACTTTTTCGTTGAGGCTGGTGGAGTCACGGTGATCGTGGCCGGCCATGGCCTGCAGCATCAGGGCACAGTCTTCGGCACTCTGGGCCATGGGGCCGGCCTGATCCAGGCTGGAAGCAAAGGCAATCATGCCCCAGCGGGAGACGCGACCGTAGGTAGGCTTGAGGCCGGTGATGTTGTTCAGGGCGGCGGGCTGGCGGATTGAGCCGCCGGTGTCGGTGCCAGTAGCGCCGGGAGCCAAGCGCGCGCCAAGACAAGCGGCCGCACCGCCGGAGGAGCCGCCGGGAACCCGTTCCAGGTCCCACGGATTCTTCACCGGGCCGTAGTAGCTGGTTTCATTGGAGGAGCCCATGGCGAACTCGTCCATGTTGGTCTTGCCCAGCATGACAGCGCCTTCGGCGGCCATTTTTTCCACCACGGTGGCGGTGTAGGGGGCAATAAAGTTGTCCAGCATCTTCGAGCCGCAGCTGGTGCGCACGTCCTCGGTGCAGAAAATGTCTTTGTGGGCGATGGGCAGGCCGGTGAGCAGGCCTGTCTTGCCAGCGGCAATGGCGGCATCGGCGGCATCAGCCTGGGCCAGCGCCTGGGCATCGGTGACGGTCACAAAACTGTTGAGGTCGCCGTCGTATTGCTGGATGCGGGCCAGGAAGTGCTCGGTTAACTCCCGGGAGGAGAAATCCCGGTTGGCCAGGCCAGCCTTGAGTTCGGTCAGGGTTTTGTTGTGCATGGTCAGTCAGTCGCCTTTATACGGTCGTCGTTATTCGATGACCCGGGGAACCAGGAAGCAGCCACCTTCGGCTGCCGGGGCTATTTCCAGTGCCTTATCGCGGATATTGGGCTCGGTGACCACGTCGTCGCGCAGTGGCTGGGTCACGTCCAGCGGGTGGGCCAAGGGGGCCACGCCGTCCACGTCGGCCTGTTGTAGCTGATCCACCATCGCGAGGATGTCATTCAGGCGGTTGGACAGGGCGTCGCTGTCCTGGGGGTCCACTTGCAGGCGCGCCAGATGGGCTACCTGGGCAACCACCTTGGAATCAATGGCCATGGTTCTCTCCGTGGTTCTTTCCGTAGGCACCCTGCGCCGAAGGCTGGCGGAGGGGAGGTAAGGAGCTTGAAAGGCGCAAAAAGTACCATAGACCGCCGGTCCGGGGCCACTGTCCACAGAGCATGCCAGCTTGCCCAATGTCCCTGCCGTTGCTAGAGTTGCGCCATCTTATGAGATGCCCGGCTTTTTCCCGCCAGGCATCGTTTTTTCGCGAAAAGTTCAGGAAACTGGCTAGGATGTCCATGATCAAGCGTATTCGGGGGATGTTCTCCACCGATTTGTCCATCGATTTGGGGACCGCAAACACCCTTATTTATGTACGTGGCCGCGGCATCGTACTGGATGAACCCTCTGTGGTTGCCATCCGTCACCATGGTGCCCAGAAGAGTGTGGCGGCCGTTGGGGCAGATGCCAAGCGTATGCTGGGCCGTACCCCCGGCAACATTACCGCTATCCGGCCCATGAAAGACGGCGTGATCGCCGATTTCGATGTGACCGAGAAGATGCTGCAGTACTTCATCAAGAAAGTGCACGATACCGGGTTTTTCCCGCCCGCCCCCCGTGTGCTGGTGTGTGTGCCGTGCAAGTCCACCCAGGTGGAGCGCCGCGCCATCCAGGATTCGGCCTATGGTGCCGGTGCCCGTGATGTGTATCTGATTGAAGAGCCCATGGCGGCTGCCATCGGTGCCGGCTTGCCGGTGGAAGAAGCCCGCGGCTCTATGGTCGTGGATATTGGTGGTGGTACCACGGAAATCGCTCTGATTTCCCTCAATGGTGTGGTTTATTCTGAATCCGTGCGTATTGGTGGCGACCGCTTCGACGAAGCGATTGTGGCGTTCGTGCGCAAGGAATATGGCTCGCTGATCGGTGAATCCACTGCGGAACGCATCAAGCACGAAATCGGCACTGCTTACCCGGGCGCTGAAATCCGTGAAATCGATGTGCGTGGTCGGAATCTCGCCGAAGGGGTGCCGCGTAGCTTTACCCTGAATTCCGAAGAAATTCTGGAGGCGCTGAAAGAGCCGCTGGCCGCCATCGTCAATGCGGTGAAAAATGCGTTGGAAGCGTCGCCGCCAGAACTGGCTTCGGACATTGCCGAGCGTGGCCTGGTGATCACCGGCGGTGGTGCCTTGCTGCGTGATATCGACCGTCTGCTCTCGGAAGAAACCGGCCTGCCGGTGATCGTTGCTGATGATCCGCTAACCTGTGTGGCACGGGGCGGTGGCAAGGCGCTGGAGCTGGTGGATAGCCAAGGCTTTGACATGCTGGCCATGGGTTAATTCCCATGGTGGCCCCGGCCAAACCCTCCTATCGACTCATTATTGCGCTGGTTCTTGCCGTCGTCATGATGGTACTGGACCAGCGTACCCCCTGGGCTGCTCCGGTGCGCCATGTACTGGGGTATTTCACTGCGCCTATTCATTATCTGGCCCACCTGCCGGTGGACAGTGGTGAGTGGCTGTCCGAACAGACTCAAAGTCGCGGCACCTTGCTTGACGAAAATCGTCGCTTGCAGCGTCAGGCGTTGATTCTGGAGCAGAAGGTGCAGCGCTTGGCGGTGTTGGAAGCGGAAAACGTGCGCTTGCGTGAGCTGCTTAACTCCTCAGCGGATCTGGAGGCCAATGTGCTGGTGGCGGAAATCATCGGTGTGGATCCGGATCCTAATCGCCAGGAAATCGTTATCAATAAAGGGGCCGGAGACAACGTTTCCCGAGGTCAGGCGGTGCTCGATTCCCAGGGCCTGATTGGCCAAGTGGTGGACGCCGGTCCGCTCAGCTCCCGGGTGCTTCTGATTACCGATGCCAGCCACGCCATGAGCGTGCAGGTAAATCGTAATGGCGTCCGTGCCGTGTTGGCCGGGGTGGGGCAATCCAGCGGCTTGAAACTGTTATACGTGCCTGACACGGCGGATATCCAGGAAGGCGATTTGCTGGTCAGCACGGGGCTGGGGCAGCTGTACCCTCGCGGCTATCCGGTGGCGAGCGTCACTTCGGTGAACCACCAGGCGGGCACACCGTTCGCGCACATTGCTGCTCGTCCCACTGCCCAGCTTGATCGTGCCAGCCACGTGTTGCTGGTGCAGCCCACGCAAGACCCGGTGCGTAAACCGACTTCCGCGGAGGCCGACAATGATCAGTGATCGTCCCGCCGGCACTGGCGTTATCATCGTCACCTTGTTGCTGGCGGCACTGCTGGAAGTTATCCCGCTGCCGGCCAGTATCGACTGGGTGCGCCCGGAATGGATGCTGTTAGTGCTGGTGTACTGGGTGCTCTCGCTGCCGCATCGCATTGGCGTGCTGTGGGGCTTTTTTGTGGGCCTCTACCACGACGTGCTGGTGGGTACCACGCTGGGGCAATGGGGACTGGCCACGGCGCTGGGCGCCTTTGTGATGCTGGCGGCCTACAAGCGGATGCGAGTGTTTACCGTATTGCAGCAGTGTGCGGTGGTCTTCCTGCTGGTGGGCACAGTGAGTCTGCTGGCCTTCCTGGTGCAGGAATCCGTGGGCCGTACCCTGTACCCGCCCTACACCATTCTCTATTCTTCTGTGACCAGTGCGTTACTCTGGCGTCCGGTATGTGCGGCGCTACGCTGGGTTCAGTTACGATTCCTAGTACGCTGAGTACGCAAGGCGTTATTCAGAGGCGCCTTAATTTGTTGCGCGAAAACACTTTCCGCTTGTGTCTGGCGCGGTTCGCCTAGTTTTCACTATTAATTATTCATTGATTCTATGCATTTGTATCTTGCTTCAGGCTCGCCGCGAAGAGCAGAACTGTTACGGCAGATCGCTGTTCCTTTTTCTGTGCTGCCGGCGCCGAATATTGATGAAACGCCATTGTCCGGTGAGTTGCCTGTGGATTATGTGTGCCGCATGGCTGAGGAGAAGACGCGGACTGGCAGGCAGCTGGACGGCGCTGTGCTCGGGGCTGACACGGCGGTGGTTCTGGGCAATGACATACTGGGCAAGCCGGCGGATGATCACGAGGCACTGGCGATGCTGAAAGCCCTGAATGGCGCAGAGCATCAGGTGATTTCTGCGCTGGCATTGTTGTGCCGGGAAGAGATGGCGGTGCGCTATTCCATTACCCGGGTGCAATTTCGTCACCTCGATGAAATCCAGCTGCAGGCCTATGTGAGGACCGGTGAAGGTGCCGACAAAGCCGGTGGCTACGGTATCCAGGGGCTGGGCGGTGCACTGGTGGCGTCGCTGACGGGCAGTTACAGTGGGGTAGTTGGCCTGCCGCTGGAACAGACTGTGGCATTACTTGAATGGGCTGACATTCCTTACTGGCAAGTCGACTGATTTATGGCATCGACCCACTCCGTACGCTGGCGCCGACTCTTTCCTTCCCTGTGGTGGACGGCCGCGATTGTATTACTGTTGATGGCTGCTTATGTGGTGGTCGGGCGCCAGCTTATGCTGCTGGTGCCGGATTACCGTGAGCGCCTTGAAGTTCTCTTCGAAGAGCGCATCCAGACCCCGCTGACCATTGCCGAGCTGAACGGCACCATGTCCGGCCTGGTACCACAATTTGTGGCTCGCCAGATTCGCCTGCCCGCCCCGGAAGGGGAGGCGCCACTGGTGCTGGATGAAGTGGTACTCAGCATCGATGTGTTTCGTTCCTTGTGGCACCGGGATCTGGTGCTTGAGGAGCTCAGTGTTCGCGGTGTGGATTTGAGCTTGGTGCGCGACGAAGACGGCAAGATTCGCCTGCGCGGGCTGGATATATTGGGTCAGGACGATTCGGACTCCCGGCCGCCACTGGAGCGTATCCTCACGTTGTTTTATCGCCAACAATTGTTGTCGATCAGCGATGCCCGCTTGTCCCTGGAATGGCCGGGTATGCCACCGCTGGCGGCATCGCAACTGGATGCCACCATGACCAACACGGGCGGGGAGCATCAGCTTGCCGTGCGCGTGGAAGCTCGGGACCGCCCCCTCTCCCTGTTGGCAAAAATTCACCTGCACGATGATGCCTACGCGCTGGATGAAGTGGATGCGGATATCTATACCCGCTTCGAGGGTAAGCGCCTGAACGAATGGTTGCCCGACATCGAGAAAATGCCTCTGGACCTGGGCTCGCTGGATGCGTCGGTGGCGTTGTGGGGGACCCTGGAAGGCGGTGAGCCGATCTCCGGCCAGCTGCAGGTCGATGTGCCCACCTTGACGCTTTCCCAAGCCGACACAGTCTGGCCATTAACCGGCTTGTCCCTGCGTGCATCGCTGCTGCGCGAGGATGATGAGGCCACCCTGTCGCTGTCAAATTTGTCAGGAAAATCACCGTCTGGCCCGCTCACGCTGGGTGACATGGCGCTGCACTGGGAAACCCAGGGTGAGCGACGACAGTGGCAGCTGCGCGCCAATGAGCTGCCGGTGCATGCCATCAGCCAGCAATTGCAGAGCTGGCCGTTCAGCTTGCCGGAGCCGGCCGACAAGGTGCGCGAGCAATTGTCCGTACTGTCCCCGCGCGGCGTACTGGAAGGGCTGTATTTGAGCGGTCATGCGCGGGATCTGGAGCAGTTTCAAGTGCGCTTTGCTGGCCTGGCGAGTCAGGCGGATGACAAGATCCCGGGCGTCAAAGGCCTGAATGGCTGGGTGGCAGGCTCGCCGGAAAAAGGGTTGGCGCATCTGTACAGCGATAACCTGTTATTGCAGTTGCCGCGTCTGTACGACCATGAGCTGGGCGGCCAGCTGGCGGGAGTGTTTGGTTGGCAGCGCCATGGCGACGCGCTCACGGTGCGCTCCAGCCGCCTGCGGGTGGTGAATCCGGATGCCCACGGCGAAGCCATGATCGCCGTGACCGCGCGTCCGGAGGCAATTCCCGAGCTGCGCCTGGCGGCGGAGATTTACGATGGCAACGGTGCCCGCGCCAACCATTACATTCCCTTGAAGCGATTGCCGGATGGCCTGTCCAGCTGGCTTGGACAAGCCATTGGCGATGGCCATCTGCACCGGGGGCAATTGCTCTATCAAGGGCCGTTGAAAATCGACAAAAGCCGCCAGCAGGATCGGACCTTTCAGATGCGTTATCAGGGTGAGGATGTGCGCCTGTCGTTTCTGCCGGACTGGCCGCAGGCTTCGGGTGTTCGCGCGGATGTGTGGATTAATGGCCGTGAAGTACAGGGTGTGGCCAGCCGCGGGAATCTGCTTAATAGCCAGGTCGCGGATGTTCATGTGGACGTGCCGGCATTTGACGACGAGTCCGGCCCTGTCCTGATTGTCACTGGCAAGGTTCATGGCCCACTGTCAGATCTGGATACGGTGTTTCAGGACACCCCATTGGCAGAGCAATTGCCCGATGAAGTGAAAGACTGGCGCTACCAGTCCGGCACCATGGGGGGGCAGCTGACGCTGAACATCCCGCTCAAGAAAGGTGAGGGGACTCCCATGGTGATTGTTGATGCCGCGGTGGCCGACGGTCAGGTGGAAAATAGCGAACGTAACCTGTTGCTAACGGAGGTGCAGGCGCCGGTGTATTTCCATCTACGCAATGGGTTGCAGATGTCACAGCTCAGTGCCTCCACGTTGGGCGGCAAGGTGACCGGTAAATGGGCCACCGAAGCGGGCAAGAGCACTTTGGCACTGAATGGCACGGTGCCCGTGAAGTCGTTGCGCCAGTGGCTGGGCTTCGAGTGGCTGGCGCCGGCCAGCGGGTCGTTGCCGATGGATCTGACCATCCAGGTGCCTTGGCAAGGCACCCCCTTTGGCCTGCACGCGACCTCTTCGCTCAAGGGGGTCACGGTGGAGGCGCCTGCGCCTTTGGGAAAAAGTGCCTCCCAGTCCCGCACTCTGACGCTGGATCTTACCGATAATGGTCAGCGACTGGCCTTGCAGTATGGCGATACTGTGCGTGGTGCCTTTGCGTTGGGTGAAACGGTGCGGGGCGACCTGCGGCTGGGGGGCGGAACGCTACGCCTGCCTGCCTCCGGGGTTGACGTGCATGGGCGGCTGGCCCGTGCCAGTGTGGAACCGTGGATTGATTTTGTCAGCAACCAGCTGGTGCCGGCCATGGAGGCGAATACGTCAGGTGGCGGCGATCAGGGTGACCAGCAAGGTGGGTTGAACAAGGTCAATGTACAGGTGGCCACGTTGGATTTGTTTGGCGTGGATGTGCCCAAGGCAAGCTTGTCGGTGTTGCCCAGCGGCAACGGCTGGGATCTGGCCCTGAGCAGCCCGTCCGTGGCCGGCTCCATGACCATTCCTGGCGGATTTTCAGCCCGGGGGGAGGCGCCACTGGATTTGTCCGTCTCGCGGATGAATCTGACCTTGCCGGATAGCGCCGATTCGCAATCCGGTGCGCCTCTGTCACCGATGACGCTGCCGCCCGTGAATGCCCGGCTGGCCAATTTGCGAATCAATGGCGAGGATTTCGGTGAGTGGCAGGCGGATCTGCGTCCGTCAGCGCAAGGGGTGCGCATCAACAATCTGCAAGGCCGCTGGCGGGCCAGCCGGATACAGGGCACGGTGGACTGGACCGAGGAGGGCGGCAACCAGTACACCCGCTTCAACGGTTCGCTGGCGTCCGATAACCTAGGGCGCTCCCTGAGTGCTTGGGGGCTGCCGGAAATGATTGAATCCGATGACGCCAATGCGAAAGTGTCGCTGGGTTGGCCACACTGGCCACTGGCACCGGACTACCTGTCTCTGGATGGTCAGGCGCAGGTGGATATCGGCGAATGCCGGATCCCCGATACCGACACCAAGACCTCGTTCTTGCGGCTTTTGGGGGTGCTCAATTTGGGCACCATTCAGCGCCGCTTGCGGCTGGATTTCTCCGATCTATACAAGAAAGGGCTGAGTTGCGACAGCATCAGCGGGGACTTCGCCATCGACGGCCCTCAGGTGTCTACCAGCAACCTGGCCATCGACTCGCCCTCGGCCGCCATTCGCGTGAAAGGGGCCATCGACCTTGAAAAAGAAACCCTGAACCATCAGATGGAAGTCACGTTACCCCTGTCCAGTAATCTGTATGCCGGGTGTCTGGCTGGGCCTGCCGCCTGCGCAGGTATCTTTGTGGTGGAACGCATCTGGGGAGATAAACTGGACAAGACCGCGACCATGGAATACCGCGTGGGCGGTAGCTGGTCGAACCCGAAAGTGTCTGAAACAGAAGGGATTTTCGAATGACTGTGCCTAACGCCGCGGCACAAGTTGCCGCAATACAGATGACCAGCGGTAAAGCGCCGCAGGCCAACCTGGAGCAGGCCGCCGAACTGTTGCAGGCGGCCCGCGACAAGGGCGCTAGCCTTGCGGTATTGCCGGAGAATTTTGCTGGCTACGGAGGCGATTACCGAGAGCTGGCGGCAGAGTATGCAACGTTGGAGCAATGGCTCTGTGAACAGGCCTCGCGGCTGGGGATGGCCATTATTGGCGGCAGCGTGCCTTCGCTGAGTCGCCCGGACGGTGAGCCAGTACCGGCGCCACGGGTACGCACGCGCTCTTTGGCGGTGACCGCCGACGGCAACGTTGCTGGCCGTTACGACAAGCTTCACTTGTTTGATGCCCAGGTGCAGGACGCTCAGGGCCAGTACCGGGAGTCCGATCTGTTTGAACCCGGTGAAACCATCGTCACCGTGCCTCTGGCTGGTGTGCAGGTGGGTATGGCAATTTGCTATGACCTGCGCTTTCCGGCCCTGGCTCAACGATTGGTGAGCGCCGGGGCCGAACTGTTGGTGTACCCCTCGGCGTTCACCGCCGTGACTGGCGCGGCCCACTGGGAGCTGTTGCTGCGCGCCACCGCAGTGCAGACCGGTTGCTATGTGCTGGGCGCCAACCAATGCGGGCAACATGGCCCGCGTCGTGCCAGTTACGGCCATTCCATGTTGGTGTCTCCCTGGGGCGAGGTGGTGGCAAGCTTGCAGAATGCGCCCGGGGCGCTTGTGGCGCCGCTGGACCTTGCTACCATGAACGAGCTTCGCCAGCGCATGCCGGTGCAGCAGCATCAACGATTACGTATTGAAGGTCCCTATGACGCAAACTGATGACGCTCTTTCTATTGCCGAATCCGTGCTGTTGGCACCGGCCAACCTGCACACCCCGCAACTGGCGTCACTGCTGAATGGCAAGCTGACCGGGCAGGCTGATTACGCCGATATCTATTTCCAACACAGCCGTCATGAGGCTTGGGTACTGGAAGATGGCATTGTTCGCGATGCCAGTTTCAATACCGAACGCGGTGCCGGTGTACGTATCGTGCAGGGCGACAAGACCGGCTTTGCTTACAGTGATGACATCACCCTGGCGGCACTGCAGCAGGCCAGCGGTGCGGCGCGGGCGATTACCCGGCAGGGGCAGGACCGGCAGATTCAATTGGCCAGCCACGCCGCGCCGGCCCGTTACACAACTAGCGACCCTTTGCTGGGCTGGCCTGCCCAGCAAAAAGTGGCGCTGTTGCAGCGCATCGATGCCATGGCTCGCTCCCTGGACCCGGCCATTGTCGAAGTCACCGCCAGCCTGAGCGCAGAGCAGGATGTGGTAATGGTGGTGGCCAGTGACGGCACCCTGGCGGCGGATGTGCGCCCGTTGATTCGCTGTAATGTGAGCGTGATTGCCGAACGTGCAGGCCGCCGTGAGCGCGGTAGTGCCGGCGGCGGCGGGCGGGTGGCCTATGACTGGTTGTTGCAGGAAGAGCGTATCGAAACCTGGACCCGCGAGGCGGTACGCGGCGCGCTGCTGAATCTGGACGCCGAAGCGGCGCCGGCCGGGACCATGCCGGTGGTGCTCGGGCCAGGTTGGCCGGGGGTACTGTTGCACGAAGCGGTGGGTCATGGCCTGGAAGGGGATTTCAACCGTAAAGGCACCTCCATGTTCGCCAAGAAGATGGGGGAAATGGTGGCGTCACCGCTGTGTTCCGTAGTGGATGACGGCACCCTGATGGATCGTCGCGGTTCATTGAGTGTGGACGACGAAGGCACTCCCTCTGCCAGCAATACCCTGATCGAGAACGGCAAGCTGGTGGGCTACATGCAAGACAAGACCAATGCCCGCCTGATGGGGGTTGCCCCCACCGGCAATGGTCGTCGGGAATCCTATGCGCACTTGCCCATGCCGCGTATGACCAACACCTACATGCTGCCGGGCGAAAGTGACCCGCAGGATATTATTGCCAGCCTGGATCGTGGCATCTATGCGGTGAACTTTGCAGGCGGCCAAGTCGACATCACGTCTGGCCGTTTTGTGTTTTCGACCAGCGAAGCGTACCTGGTGGAGAAGGGCAAGATTGTCTGTCCGGTAAAAGGCGCCACCCTGATTGGCAGCGGTGCGGAAGTGATGCGTGGCATTTCCATGGTGGGTAATGACTTGGCGCTGGATTCGGGTATCGGCGTGTGTGGCAAGGATGGCCAATCCCTGCCGGTGGGCGTGGGGCAGCCGACCCTGCGCGTGGATGCGCTTACCGTGGGAGGCACCGCCTGATGTCCCAGGTTCTGGATATTCTCTCGCGTATGCGGCTGTTTGCCGGCCTCAGTGATGAGGAGCTGTCGGTGCTGGAAAAACTGGTGTTCGTGAACCGTGTGCCGGTGGGCGACGTGGTCTGCCGGGAAGGTGATCGTAGCGATTTTGTCTGCTTTGTGGTGCGCGGTTGCCTGGATATCGTCAAGGATAATGAAGGCGGTGGCGAGGTTGTGATTGCGCATCTGCGTCCGGGGGATTCCATGGGCGAAATGGCGCTGGTGGATCACGAACCCCGCTCGGCCACAGTGCGCGCGGCGGAAGATGCCACCCTGATTGTGCTCACCCGCAAGGGTATTGAGCAGTTACGAAAACGCAGCCCCCATGCGGTGAGTCTGGTGATGGAAAATATCGCCCGTCTGCTGTGCACTCACCTGCGCCGTACCTCGTCCCAGCTGGCGCAGTTCAAACTGCCTGTGGGCTAAGGAAAGCCAGCCGCCTATGAGAACTCTGTGTCTGTTCGTCTTGCTGGTGTTGCTGTCTGGTTGTGAGCCGGTGCAATTGCCGGCGGATGTGCGTTTGCCCGATGGCGCCGTGTATGACGGTGACATTGAAAACAATCTATTCCACGGTGAGGGCAGTCTGACCTGGCCTGATGGCCGGCATTACGAAGGGGCGTTCAAGGAAGGGCTAATGACCGGCGAAGGTCGCCTGGAAGGCCGTGAGGGCTGTGTTCAGGAGGGTCATTTTGTTAACGGTGTACTCAATGGTGAAGGCAGCTATACCTGCCCGGATGCGTCTTATCAGGGGCAGTTCAGCAACGGTGAGTTAACCAAGGGCTTCGTGGCGTATCTGGATGATAATTCCTATCAGGGAGAGTTCCGCGATTTTCAGCCGCACGGGAAGGGGCTCTGGGTCACCGCGTCAGCCGAACAGTTTGAAGGTACCTTTGCCGAGGGATATATGGTCAAGGGGACCTACAGCAACGAGGAAGGGTATCACTATCAGGGCGAGTTCGATTTCTTCACCTTTGCAGGCAAAGGTGAACTGACCCGTCCGGACGGCGTGGTGGTCCGTGCCACGTTTGAAAATGGCCACGCGGAAGGCCCGGGGACGCGCACGCGGCCCCGTGATGAGGGCGAGCCCGTGGTGGAAAAGGGCTTTTTTGTACGGGGCGATTATTACCCCAGTGAAAAAGCCTGGCGACAGCGTAAGCAGCAGCAGGCAGCGGCCATGGAGGCGCGTCTGTATACTGAATCCAGCCGTTTGCAGTCGGTGTTGTCGTCATTGGCGCCCCAGCGACCCGGTGTGCGCGATGTCTATTTGCTGGTGGTGGGCGGCGACGGCACCGAAGCGGTGTTTGCCCGTGAGGTGGACTGGGTGGCTGAACGGTTGGGCTCGGTGTTTGATTTGAAGCGCCGTCATGTACGTCTGATCAATGGTGGCAGCGATGAGTTGCCGCTGGCCACGCGCACCAGTGTGCAGGAGAGCCTCAAGGCGATGGATGCCTTGCTGGACCCAGAGGAAGATTTATTGCTGGTGCACTTTGTCAGCCACGGTTCGACCAACGGTGATCTGCTGCTGGATGACAAAAGCCTGAAGCTCAATAATCTTGCCGTGGCGGATGGCAAGCAATGGCTGAACGGGTTGTCTGCCCGGCATCAATGGGTGATCGTGTCTGCCTGTTATTCCGGTAAGTGGGTGGAAGGCCTGGCGACGCCGGAGCGGGTGGTATTTTCCTCTGCGGCGGCAGATCGCACCTCATTCGGTTGTAGTGATGATTCTGAGCGGACCTGGTTTAGCAGGGCGCTGTATGGCGAAGCGATGGCTGCTGGAGTCAGTGATCCGCAAGCCTGGTTTGAAACCGCGAACGAGAAAGTGTCGCTGATGGAGAAAGAGCAGGGCATCGAAGGCGATGCCCATTCGCAGCCACAGAAATCTGTGGGTGGGAGTTTTTTACGCTGGTGGCAAGCGGATAAAGACGCCTTGGTGGTCCCTGCACGGCCTTGATCTTGCGTTGGGCGGCGTGCCGATGTCAGTACAGTGGTGCGGTTTTGTCCAGCTGGTTCAGGTAATTGATTAGCTTGCGGCGCTCGCGTTTGAATTTCTCCTTTTCCGCTGGCGGCGCGGCGGCGGGATCTTTCACCCGGGCTTTCAGCGCGTTGCGTGTCAGGTTACGCAGCTGCTGGCGGTCACCATGGGGAAAGAATTCCAGAATTTGCTGTACAGTGCTTTCCGCGTCTTTGGGCTGTTCGCAGATAACAATTTTTTCAACCCAGTTGCTGAGCCGCTGCTGGCGAAAAGGGTCATTGAGCCGCTCCAGCGCTTGAAGAATCTGCTCGCTGTTGGTTTCGCGAATGAGCCGGCCGATGTATTGGGCGTGACGGCGGCGAGCTTCGTGGCTGGTGATGCGGGTGGCTTCAACCAGCGCGTATTGCAGATCGTCACGCAGGGGCAGGCGCTCGCGCTCCACCTGCTTCATGTCCATCAGTAACAGACCCAGCTCTTGCAAGGCGTTGTCCTCGCGCTTTTGCTGGCCCTTGCTGGTGATCTGGTCGTCGCTATACTCGGTCATAACTGTTTAATACCCATCAATGGAACCGCTATTTTATGTCTGATTCCTCCCCAACGACAGCCGAACTCGACAATACTCAGCTACAACAGGCAAAAGATACTGCAGCCTGGCTGATAGAAGAGGCCAAACGCCAGGGCGCCGATGCGGCGGAAGTGGGGGTCAGCCTGTCCCAGGGCTATTCGGTCAACGTGCGTCAGGGCGAAGTGGAAACGGTGGAGTTCCACCGTGATCGGGGTGTCTCGGTGACCGTGTACAAGGGCCAGCGCAAAGGCCACGCCAGCAGTTCCGACGATAACCGCGACAGTTTGCGGGCGACCCTGGCGGCTGCCACGGCGATCGCCGGTTACACCGAGGAAGACCGTTATGCGGGGTTGGCGCCAGCAGCAGACCTGGCAAAGGAAGTGACAGACCTGGATCTGTATCACCCCTGGGCCATGGACACCCAGGCCGCCATTGAGCAAGCGCTGCGTTGTGAAACGGTGGCCCGTGACGATGCTCGCATCGTCAATTCCGAAGGTGCCTCCGTCAATAGTGGCGCCAGCTTGCGGGTCTATGCCACCTCGGAAGGTTTTTTGCACGGCTACCGCGGCACCCACCACAGCCGCGTCTGCAGTGTCGTGGCAGAAGACGAAGCTGGCATGCAACGCGATTACTGGTATGACGGAGGGCGTGTGGGCGATCGCCTGGCGTCTGCCGAAGCGGTGGGGGAGCAGGCCCGTGAGCGCGCCCTGGCCCGGTTGGGGGCGCAAGTGCCGGAAACCGGCGAGCTGCCGGTGATCTTCGCCCCGGAAGTGGCGTCGGGCCTGTTGGGGCATCTGGTCTCTGCGATTAGCGGCGGGGCGCTTTATCGTCGCAGTTCTTTTTTGCAGGACTGTCTGGGCAAGGCCGTGCTGCCGGCCGGATTTCAGCTCACGGAAAACCCGCACATGGCGGCAGGCAATGCGTCGGCGCCTTTCGATGGTGACGGTTTGCCCACTCGGGCTCAGGCGTTTGTAGAAGACGGTGTTCTCAAGCAGTATGCGCTGGGCCTGTACGCCAGCCGGCGTTTGGACATGGCGCCCACTGGCAATGGTGGTGGGGTGCGCAATGTGCGAATCACCGATACCGGCGATTCCTTGGCTGCGCTCATGGCCAAGGTGCCGAAGGGTATTCTGATCACCGAAGTCATGGGTCAGGGCATCAACTTGGTCACCGGGGATTACTCCCGTGGGGCAAGCGGCTTCTGGTTTGAGAACGGTGTCATACAAGGTGCACTGCAAGAGTTTACTATTGCCGGTCATCTGGGGGAGATGCTGCTGGGTATTCAGGGTAGCGGCACGGATGTGGACTATCGCGGCAATATTGCCTGTGGGTCCTTATTGTTGTCGCCCATCAAGATTGCCGGCCGGTAATTTTTTCCGGTGTAATTCGATTAATTTTTGACTTGGGAAAGGGAAGGAACCAACGAATGAGTGATATGAATCCGTATCAACAGCCGCAATCGGATGTGGCTAACGCGGCGCCAGCCGGTGCCAATGAATTCACCATCATCGCACCACGCAAAATCAATGTGGGTGATGCCATGGGCTGGATTGGTAAAGGCCATGGCATGCTCAGTGGGCATTGGGGTGTGGTACTGGGCGCCTTGGTTGTGACCGTGCTGATCACCTCCGCCTTGCAGATTATTCCGTTTTTGGGTGCGATTGCCCAGCTGCTGCTGACGCCGCTGTTGTATGCCGGCATTGTGAAAATCTTTCATCGCATCGACACGGAAAACCGTTCTGATTTCTCGGATTTGTTTGCCGGGTTTTCCGATCGAACCAATCCGCTGATCATGACGGCCGTAGCGCAATTTGTCGTGTTGCTGGTGGCCGGTGCCGTATTGGGTGGTTTGTTTTTCCTGCTCGGCCGTGACGGCAGTACCGCCGCCATGGTGGTGTTGGGGCTGCTGGCCACGCTGGCCATGTTTGCCTTCATGTTTCTGTTTTACTTCGCCGTGCCGCTGATCTTCCTGGGGCAGAAAGGGGTGGTGGACGCCATGAAGCTAAGCCTGGATGCGTGCCTGAAAAACATCATTCCTTTCATCGTTTATACCCTGGTGATCTCCTTGATCCTGGTGGTGGCGGCGATTCCGATTCTGCTGGGGTGGTTGTTCGTGATGCCGATTCTGGCCGGTGCGTATTACGTATCGTTTAAGCAGCTGTTTGTGGAATAAGCATCGCAGGCAGTGGTTTGATTATAAAAAAGGCGCCGTTTTTACGGCGCCTTTTTTATGGGTTTGCCGAAACGGATCGGCGTCAGGTTTTCGTTCTGTTTCGATCAGACCAGCAGGTGCGCATACAGCACCGTGGCCAGTCCGAGGAAGGCAAAGAAACCGACGATGTCGGTAATGGTGGTCAGCACCACGGACCCGGCCAAGGCGGGATCGATGCCCAGCTTCTTCATGGTGATGGGCAGCAGGGCGCCGGCACTGGCGGCCATGACCAGGTTGATCACCATAGCGACAGCAATCACCAAACCGAGATTGGGGTCGTTGAACCAGAGTCCGGCGGTAATGCCGATCACGGTTGCCCACAGCAGGCCATTGATGGCGCCTACGGACAATTCCTTGAACAGCAGGTAGCGGGTGTTGTTGGACTGAATTTGGCCCAGCGCCATGGCGCGGATTACCAGTGTCAGGGTCTGGCTGCCGGCAATGCCACCCATGCTGGCGACGATGGGCATCAGAATCGCCAGTGCCACCACTTTTTCCAGAGTCGCTTCAAACAGGCCGATGACCGCAGAGGCGGCTAGCGCGGTGAGCAGGTTGATACCCAGCCATAGCGCCCGGCGGCGTGCGGTTTGCCACACGGAGCCGAAGGTGTCTTCGTCTTCGTCCAGGCCGGCCATGCTCATCAGCGAGTGGTCCGCTTCTTCCCGGATCACGTCCACCACGTCATCAATGGTAATCCGGCCCACCAGCATGCCGTCTTCGTCCACCACTGGGGCGGTTACCAAATCGTGGCGTTCGAAGATCTTTGCCACTTCGTGGGCGGGCAGGGTGGCGGTAATGGATTCCGTGTCGGTAATCATGGCTTCGCGCACGGTGGTGCCCGGGTCACTGATCAGTACCTTGGTCAGTGGTAGCAGCCCGATGAACTGGTTTTTCCGGTTAACCACGGCCAGATTATCGGTGGTGCGGGGAATTTCGCCGCGGCGGCGCAGATAGCGTTGGACCACTTCGAAGGTGATCTCCGGGCGTACGGTGATCACGTCGGTGTTCATTAGGCCACCGGCGGTGTCTTCCGGGTAGCTGAGTACATGCTCTAGCCGTTCCCGGTTTTGGGCATCCAGGTTGGCCATGATTTGCGAGGTGACGTGGTCCGGAAGCTCTTGCAGTAAGTCGGCCAGGTCATCGGTATCCAGGTCTTCAGCCAACGAGACCAGCTCGTCGGTGGACAGGTCGCGCAGTAACTCCACCCGGACTTCTTCGCCCAGGTACTGCAATACTTCGGATTCCTGATCTTTATGTAGCAGCTGCCAGAGAATTTCCCGTTCTCGTGGCGGGGACGATTCCAGTAAATGCGCGGCTTCAGCGCCGGGTAGGTTGTTGATCAGTTGGCGTACCTGAGTATAGGTACCACTGGCCAGGGCGCGATTAATGGCTTTTAAATGCTGTTGGCTACGGCTGCTATCGGCGGGCATGGCTCCTCCTTGCTGGAAGAGAGTTTACACGAGGCGGTGTGAAGGCCGAAGTGTCGCCGGCGTGATGGCGGTAAAGAGTGGTAAATTTGCCGGTGATCCGGGGGGTTACTCGCCTTCGTCGAAGCAGCGGGCGAACAGATCTTCCAGTTCATCCATGGCGTGCTGCTCGTCTTCGCCTTCTACCCTGAAAGTGACGCTGCTGCCTTTGGCTGCACCGAGCATGAGCAGGCCCATGATGCTTTTCGCATCAATGGTCTGGTTCTTGTGCAGTACCAGAATGCTGCTGTCGTAGCGGGAGGCTACGCTGACCACTTTAGCGGCAGCCCGGGCATGCAGGCCGAGTTTGTTGATTACGTCGAGTTTTTTTTCAATCATCGGGTGTCTTGTGCTCAGAAAGAGAGTCGTCTGGCATGAAGAATCCCTGTTGCCAGATCATGGGTCAGGCTTATTGCTCCCGGGGCAGTTCCCGGTGACGGACCTGCAGGGCAATGCCTTTTGCGCGCAGGGCCAGTGCCAGCTGTTCGGTGATGAAGACTGAACGATGGCGCCCGCCGGTGCAGCCGATGGCGACCGTCACGTAGCTGCGGTCGCTGTGGGCAAAGGCGGGCAGCCAGCGCTCCACGAAATCGCCGATATCCTTGAGCATGTCGTGGCTGGCCTGATGTTGGCTGAGGAAATCGATGATGCAGTCATCCTTGCCGGTGAACGGGCGCAGGTCTGCATGCCAATGCGGGTTGGGCAGTACCCGCACGTCGAACACCAGGTCCGCGTCGGTGGGCAGGCCATTCTTGAAGCCGAAGGATTCCAGCTGCAGAGACAACGTGGCTTCACGGCGGGCCACCCGTTCGCGCATCAGATTACGCAGGGTGTGAACGTCGTGGTTGCTGCTGTCGATAACCAGGTCGGCGCGCTGGCGAATATTGGCCAGCAGTTCCCGTTCATGCCCGATCGCGTCGGCCAGTGAGCGTTCGCCAGTGCCTAGCGGGTGGCGGCGGCGGGTGGCGCTGAAGCGGGTCTGCAGGGTGTGGTCATCCGCGTCCAGGTAGATGATTTCACTGCGCACCTGCTGTTCGTTCAGGGCCTCAAGGATGTTGTCGAAAGCCAGTAACTGGGCGGGGAGGTTGCGGGCATCAATACCCACGGCAACCCGCTCAATCGGCGGTTCGCCCTCGCTTAACTGTTTCGCCAATGTCGGCAACATGCCGGCGGGCAGGTTATCCACACAATAAAAACCCTGGTCCTCCAGCGCTTGCAGCGCGGTGGTTTTCCCGGACCCGGAGCGGCCACTGATAATGGTGAGTTTCATGGTTGCACCGCCCGCACGCCACACGCAGTGCGTTGGCTCGCAAGACTGATAGACGAGGGAGTGTTTTGGGCGTGCTGTATGGTGCCCGAAAGCGTGTTGCGTTCCTTCATGACGCCAGCCGCAACTCCGCTTCGGACTCTACTGCAGTCTGGTAGAGGTGCGGATTGTCAGTGCTGCGACGCAGTTCCGCACGGTAGCTGTCGTCGTTGAACAGTGAGGCCAGGTGGCTGAGTGTCTTGAGGTGCTGTTCCGGGTTGTCTTGGGGGACCAGCAGCACAAACACCAGATCCACGGGGTGTCCGTCAACGGCGTCGAAATCGATGGGGTTTTCCAGTTTTAACAACAGGCCTACCGCTTGCTGGCAATGTCCGAGCCGGCAATGGGGAATGGCGATGCCTTCGCCAATGCCTGTGGAGCCCAGTTTTTCCCGGGCCACCAAGGCATCGAAGACTTCCTGTTCATTGAGGCTGTCACAGCTGGCTGCGGCCAGCTGTGCAACCTGATCCAGCAGTTGTTTCTTGCTGCTGGCCTGCACGCCGTGATGGGTGCGGGCCAGGGTCAGTAGTTCGCGAACTCGCATAATTGTCGCTTTGGGTTAGTGACCGTGCTTGTGGCTGACGGCCTTTTCCTTGTGTTTGAGAATCTGGCGGTCCAGCTTGTCCGTCAGCTTGTCGATCGCTGCATACATGTCTCCGGCCTCAGCGGTGGCGAAGACATCGGCCCCGGAAATATGGATTGTGGATTCAGCTTTATGGGTTTTCGGTTCCGGAGAGAGAATGACCTGGACGCTGGTGATTTGATCGAAGTGGCGCTCCAGGCGGGAGAACTTATCACCCACATAGGCACGCAAGGCATCGGTAATATCCAGGTGATGACCGCTGATATTAATTTGCATGGCTGGCTCCTTTACCTGTTTGGGATCCGTCCTGGCGCCCTACACCAAACGCTTGCGGGCGCTGGAAGACGGTATTCGCATCGCCTCTCTGTATTTGGCGACGGTCCGGCGCGCTACATTGATTCCCTGCTCATTTAGCAAGCTAGCCAGCTTGTTATCGCTGAGCGGCTTGCGGGGATTCTCGGCAGCGACCAGCTTCTTAATAATGGCACGAATAGCGGTGGAGGAACACTCACCGCCGCCGTCGGTTCCCACGTGACTGGAAAAGAAATATTTCAGCTCAAAGACACCGCGGGGTGTCATCATGTATTTCTGGTTGGTGACCCGACTGATGGTTGATTCGTGCATCTCAACGGCGTCGGCAATATCCGCCAGAACCAGGGGTTTCATGGCTTCATCGCCATAATCGAAGAAGCCTTGCTGCACATCGACGATGCGGGTGGCCACCTTGAGCAGGGTGTCGTGGCGGCTCTGCAGGCTCTTGATGAACCATTTGGCCTCCTGAACGCAATTGCGCAGATATTGCCCGTCTTCACCACTGGTGGTGCGGGCGATGCTGGCGTATTGCTGCTGCAGGTTGACCCGGGGCAGCACGTCATCGTTGAGGCTGACCTGCCAGAGGCCCTGGTGCTGGCGGACGATTACGTCGGGAACGGCGTAGTCTACTTGGGGTTCGCCGATTTGTTCGCCGGGAGCAGGATCCAGGGTGCGTAGCAGGGAAAGGGCCTCCAGCAGGAGCTCTTCGCTGAATTGCAGGGTGCGGCGCAGGGCGGTGTAGTCGTGTTTTTCCAGCAGATCCAGATGGGCCAGAAGCGCGCTGGCTTCGTCGCGCAGGGCGGTCTCTGCGGGTAACTGGCGCAGTTGCACGCCGAGGCAGTCAGCCAGATCGATGCTGGCCACGCCGACGGGGTCGAACTGCTGCAGGCGGTGCTGTACGGCGAGCACTTCGTCGCGCTCCAGTTCATCGCCTTCGGTTAGCAGCTCGGGCTGAGCATTCACCATGTCGACGATGTCGTCCAGCGGTACGGTGATGTAACCGCGGTCGTCCAGGGATTCGATGATGGTGATGGCGATAATGCGGTCCACATCGCTCATGGGGGTCAGGTTCAGCTGCCAGAGCAGGTGGTCCTGAAGGTTGCCGGAGACGGCATGGCGTTGCTGCCATTCATCGGCGTCGTCGGGGAGGGAGGCGGTGGCGCTGCTGGTCTGACCGGAATAGACGTCATCCCATTCAGTTTCTGCGCCGGGTTCATCCTGCACCAGCTCTTCCATGGCGTCGTCACGCTCGGTGTCCAGCTCCTCGTCCTGACGTTCTTCGTCATGTTCAGGCAGGCTGTCGTCACCGAAATCGTCGGCCAGTTCCAGCAGCGGGTTGCTCTCCACGGCCTGCTGGATTTCCTGGCGCAGGTCCAGCGTGGACAGTTGCAAGAGGCGGATGGCCTGCTGCAGCTGCGGCGTCATGGTGAGCTGCTGGCCAATTTGTAATTGTAGTGTGGGTTTCATACTGCTCGGTATTCTGTGGATCCCCAAAACACGAGAATAGCAGCCTACCTATAAGGCAAGCAATATTTGTGCCAGTGGTTCTTGTGTGGTACGGGCTGGGTGGAGTTGAAAGTTCAAAGTGTAAAGTTAAAACGCGGTTGGGCGTCGGGGTTGGGGATTGTGCCGTGGCCGCGATTAAGGTGGAGGACGTGCGAGGCGAGCTGAAAGTTCAACAGATTAATTGATGCGCGGCTTTAGCTGGCGACCAGTCTTTGCCATTTTTTCCGTGTTTCATTGGCGGTATCGCGGGTAGGGCCTAGCCGTTGGGAAGTGGCCTGCCCCGCGCTTTCAACTTTACACTTTGAGCTTTTCACTGCTTTTTTTAAAGTCGGAAATCGGCCCCGAGGTACACATCCCGCACCTGCTGGTTGGCAAGGATGATGTCGGCATCGCCGGAGGCAATGATGTGGCCGGCGCTGACAATATAGGCAGTGTCACAGATATCCAGGGTCTCGCGCACGTTGTGGTCGGTAATCAGGACGCCGATGCCACGGTCTTTCAGGTGGCGGATGATACCCTTGATGTCGTTGACCGAGATGGGGTCCACGCCGGCAAAGGGTTCGTCCAGCAGGATGAAGTCCGGATCGGTGGCCAGGCCTCTGGCAATTTCTGCACGGCGGCGCTCGCCCCCGGACAGGCTCATCCCCAGCGAATCGCGAATGTGCCCGATGTGGAACTCCTTGAGTAGGCTTTCCATGCGTTCATGGCGTTCTGCCTTGCTTAGCTCCTTGCGGGTTTCCAAGATCGCCATGATGTTTTCTTCCACCGTCAGGCGACGGAAGATGCTGGCTTCCTGAGGCAAGTAGCCAATGCCGCGTTGGGCGCGGCCGTGCATGGGCAGGTGAGTGATGTCGCCGTCGTTAATTTCGATGCGTCCGGCGTCGGCTTCAACCAGCCCCACAATCATGTAAAAGCAGGTGGTCTTGCCGGCACCGTTAGGGCCCAGCAGGCCGACAATTTGGCCGGCTTCCACGTCCAGGGAGACATCCTCGATGACCCGGCGGCCCTTGTAGCTTTTTGCCAGGTGGTGGGCGCGTAAATGGCTCATGGCGTGCTGGGCTCCGCATCGGGTGAGGCGGTGTCGCTGTCCTCACTGGGGGTGTTTTGTTCGTTATCGGAGGCGTCTTCGCTGGCCTCGCCGGGCTGGTTCGCGGCGGGGATCACCAAGCGTACCCGTTTGTCGCCTTCGCTGCTGGCGTCCACGCGCTTGGAATCCAGGCTGTATTCTACCTTGGCGCCTTCAAAGGTATTGCCTTGGTGCTCGATATAAGCGTCGCCGGTGAGGACCAAAGTGCGCGCATTGATGTCGTAGACCAGGTTTTGCGCGTGGGCATTTAGCCCTTCGCCTTCTTCCATGCGTACCGGGGAGCCAGTGGCTTCTACTCTTACCAAGTCACCATTTTTGGTGAACATGCGCATTTCGTCGGCGAATAGTTTGCGCTTGCCCTGAATTAATTCCACGTTGCCGCTGTACAGGCCGCTGCCGGCATCCTGTTCGAACCGGCCGTTGTCTGCCGTGACCTGGATGGGGCCTTCCATGGGGGCGGCCTGAGCGCCTAGAGGCAGCGTCGCCAGTAATGCCAGTGTGGCGAGGCGGCGGGTGCTAAGAAGCCGGTGCTTCAAACTCACTCTTTACTCCTTGTTTCAGATTCAGAATGCCCTTGTCGAGATCGGCTTCCAGGGCGCCGGCACGAGTTTGGCCGGAGTCGAATGTCATTTCTACATCGCCGGGGGTGGTGGCGATATTGGTGTCACTGTTGAAGCGCAGTTCGTCGGTATCCAGGTTCACTTTCTGGGTGGGGTTATCCACGTTGACCTCGCCGAGAAAGGTAATCAGGTTGCCGTCTTCTTCCACGGTGCCGTGATCGCTGGTGATGGTCCAGCTGCCTTTGTCGTTGGCCATGACCAGCACAGGGGCTTCCATTTCGGTGAGCGGATTGTGGTCAAACTGCACCAGGTTATTGGCGGTGAGATGGTATTGCAGGGTGCCGTCTTTTTCGCTGAAAGCGCGGGCCGTCACCTCGTCGGCAATGATCGCCGGCGCCTGCATCACGGCGTTATCCTGGCCGGGAAGGGTGCTGTCCCACTCGTGGAGGGTCATAAGCATGACCAGCCCCAGCATCAAGATGCCGGTTGCGCTTAATAGTCCCTGGCGTTTCATGCCTGGCTCCGCAGGGCGAGAATAGCATCGCAAATTTCCCGTACTGCCCCTTCGCCGCCGCGGCGCTCGGTAACGTGATCGGCCGCAGTCTTGGCGCAGTCGTGGGCGTTAGCCGGAGCAAAGCTTAACCGGGCCCAGAGCAGGGCGCTTACGTCGGGTTCGTCGTCGCCGGCATAGCCGGTTTCGTGGGCCGCGATGCTCAGTGAGTCAGCCAGTGCTTCTAGTGCGACCCCTTTGTCTTCGCGGCCCTGAATGACGTGTTCAATGCCCAGATCTGCCGCGCGTTTGGCCACCATGGGGGAGTTGCGCCCGGTGATAATGGCCAAGGCGACGCCGCTGGCAGCCAGCTTTTTCAGTCCGTGGCCGTCCAGGGTATTGAAGACCTTCAGTTCTTCGCCCTGGGGGCCGAACAGCAAGCGGCCGTCGGTCATTACGCCGTCCACGTCAAACGCCATCAGGCGCAGGTTCTGGGCATCAATGGATGAAAATTGCATGGGCATTTACACCACCCCCGCGCGCAGCAGGTCCTGCATGTTGAAGGCGCCGAGGGGTTTGCCGGCTTCATCGCACACCATCAGCCCGTTGATCTTGCGGGTTTCCATGACTTGCAGGGCTTCTGCCGCCAGGTGGCCCGGCGCGATGGTGATTGGGTTGGTGACCATGACGTCGGCAATGGTGGCCTGACGAATATCGATGTCCCGGTCGAAAATGCGGCGCAAATCACCATCAGTGAAGATCCCGGCGAGGGTGCCGTCGTCGTTGGTGACGGCGGTCATGCCCAAACCTTTATGGGTCATCTCCAGCAGGGCTTCGCTGAGTGAGGTGGTGGCGCTGACGAGGGGGAGTTGCTCGCCGGCATGCATGATGTCATCCACTTTCAACAGCAGGCGCCGGCCCAGGCTGCCACCGGGGTGGCTGAGGGCGAAGTCTTCCGGGGTGAAGCCGCGCGCTTCCAGCAGGGCGATGGCCAGGGCGTCGCCCATGGCCAGGGCCGCGGTGGTCGACGAGGTGGGCGCCAGGTTATGGGGGCAGGCCTCTTCCGTGACCGCCACGGTCAGGTGTACATCGGAGAGCTGGGCCAGCGCGGATTGCGGGCGGCCGGTCATGCCGACCAAGCCGGTGCCCTTGCGTTTGATGACCGGCAAAATGGCCAGCACTTCGGCGGTTTCGCCGGAATTGGAGAGCGCCAAAACCACATCGTCCGGGGTAATCATGCCCAGGTCGCCATGGGAGGCTTCGCCGGGATGCACAAAGAAAGAGGGCGTGCCGGTGCTGGCCAGGGTGGCGGCCAGTTTACTGCCCACATGCCCGCTTTTGCCCATGCCGGTGACGATCACTCGGCCTTTGGCATTCAGCATCAGGTCGCAGGCAGCGGAAAAGCTGGCGTCCAGGCTGTCTTTCAGGGCATCCACGGCCCGGGCTTCGATATCCAGTACCCGTTGGCCAACGCTGATGTGGTCGTGACTCATGCGCTCTCCTTGAAGTTGGCGGCGATTATACACCGGTTGGCCCCTCCGCGTTGACCCGTAATCGGTAATCGAGTCTCCCTGGCGGGAACCGTATCGTTCTCTGTGACTCCAATAAAACAATTGAGGTTCACGGTGTTGCCGCTGTTGATGACTGGACAGGGGGTAAAGAACACCGTAAAACCGCCGGAGACTAACAGGGAGTAATTTATGCATTTGCAACGGTATATTCGAACGTGGCTGCACGCCGGCCTGGTGGTTCTGCTGGCAGGGATGGCCACATTGGCCCACGCCGAGAGCGACCCGCGCCAAGTGGTGTCGGACGCCGTGGAACGCATGACATCCCGCATCGAGGCGGAGCGCGAGGCGCTCGAAGCGGACCCGGACAAGGCCAAGGCGCTGGTGCGTGAAGAGCTGGCTGATCTGGTGGATTTCAAGCGCATCACCCGTATGGTGATGGGCGACTACTTTGGCCCGTCGAGCAAAGAGCAGAAATACCGTTTTTTGGATGTGTTCAAAAACAGCCTGATCAACACCTATGCGTCTGGCATTACCCTGTATGATGGCCAGAAAATCGAGACCCTGCCCATGCAGGACGGTGACCGCAAAGGTGACTATGCACGGGTGCGCATGGAGGTGAAAACCAACTCCGGACAAGTCGTGCCGATCTACTACACCCTGTTCCTGCGCGATGATCAGTGGAAGGTCATTAATGTGTATGTGAATGGCCTGGATTTGCGCGATACCTTCAAGAGCCAGTTCGCCCAGGGCATGCAGCAGTACAACGATATCGACAAAGTGATCGATAACTGGTCTGCGGATGCCAAGATTGATGCCGGTATCGACGAGGCGAAGCAGGGCGAGTGAGGTCGCCTGCCGTGGTAAGGGGCCGCGTGCTCGCGTATTATTATGCCCTTGATGACGATTTGATGGAGCGGCTACAGGCCGCTCCAGTGCTGTTTGGGCCTGCCAAGGGCCCTGCTGAGGAGCAAAAATGAACCCGGAAGAAGTACAGGCACTGGTCGAAGCCGGTTTTGACAATGCTGACGTGGCAGTGGAAGGCGGCGGTGATCGGTTCCAGATTCGTGTGGTGTCAGAGGCCTTTACTGGCCTGATGCCGGTGAAGCGCCAGCAGCTGGTGTACGCCACCATCGACGAGCAAATTAAAAGCAACACCATCCATGCCGTGCAGATTCTTGCCTTTACTCCGGCGGAGTGGGAAAAAGCCCAGAATCAGGGCCTGTCCTGACCCCGGCCACAGGCCGAAAACGGGTTGGAAGAACGCAATCATCTAGAGACAGTTCATGGATAAATTGATCATCACCGGCGGCCGTCGGCTGGACGGCGACATTCGTATTTCCGGGGCCAAGAATGCGGCGTTGCCGATTCTGGCCGCCACGTTGCTGGCCGATGAGCCGGTGACGGTGGGAAATCTGCCGCACCTGCAGGACGTGACTACCCTGATCGAATTGCTCGGCAGGATGGGCGTCCATGTGGTGATCGATGACCGCATGAATGTGGAAGTAAACGCTACCACCATCAAAGAGCTGACCGCCCCCTACGAGCTGGTGAAAACCATGCGCGCGTCGATCCTGGTGCTGGGCCCCATGCTTGCGCATTTCGGCAAGGCGTCGGTTTCCTTGCCTGGCGGTTGTGCTATTGGCTCGCGCCCGGTGGATATCCACCTGCGTGGTCTGGAGGCCATGGGCGCGGATATCGAAGTGGCCAATGGCTACGTAAATGCCAGCGTGGACGGGCGCTTGAAAGGCGCTCGCATCGTCATGGATGTGGTCACCGTGACCGGTACCGAAAACCTGATGATGGCAGCCGCGCTGGCCGAGGGTACCACCTACCTGGAAAACGCGGCCCGCGAGCCGGAAGTGGTGGATCTGGCCGATTTCATCAATGCCATGGGCGGCAAGGTCAGCGGTGCTGGCACTGACACCATTGTTATTGAAGGGGTGGAGCGCCTTACCAGTTGCCATCATCAGGTCGTTGCAGACCGGATCGAAACCGGCACCTACCTGATTGCTGCTGCCATTACCGGTGGTCGCATCAAGACCAAGGACACCGTGCCGGGCATTCTCGATGCGGTGTTGCAGAAGCTGGAAGAAGCCGGCGCGAAAATCACCGTCGGTGACGACTGGATCGAGCTGGACATGGAAGGGCGCCGCCCGAAGGCTGTGTCCTTGCGTACCGCCCCATACCCGGCCATGCCTACCGATATGCAGGCCCAGTTTATGGCTCTGAATTTGGTGGCCGAAGGCACCAGCACCATTGTCGAAACCATCTTCGAGAACCGTTTCATGCACGTGCAGGAAATGAACCGCATGGGCGCAGACATCGAAGTGCAGGGCAACACCGCCATTTGCCGGGGTGTGGAGCAGCTTACTGGTGCACCGGTGATGGCCACGGACCTGCGCGCCTCGGCCTCACTAGTGATCGCGGCACTGGCCGCGTCCGGTGAGACTACCGTAGACCGCATCTACCATATTGATCGCGGTTACGAGTGCATCGAAGAGAAACTGCAATCGCTGGGCGCGGTTATCCGTCGCGTACCACGCTGATCGGATCGGGACCTGTGATGAGTAAGCCATTGACCATCGCCCTCTCCAAAGGGCGCATTCTCAAGGACACCCTGCCGCTGCTGAAAGCGGCGGGCATTGAGCTGCTGGAAGATCCGGCGGCCTCGCGCAAATTGATTTTCGACACCACCCGTGACGATGTGAAAATAATCATCATTCGTGCCACGGACGTGCCGCCTTATGTACAGCATGGCGCGGCGGATATTGGTGTGGCCGGCAAAGACGTGCTCATGGAGCACGGCGGCGATGGCGTATTTGAGCCGGTGGATCTGGACATCGCTCGCTGCAAGCTGATGGTAGCAGCCATGAAGGATGCTCCAGATACCGGCAGCCGTTTGCGCGTGGCCACCAAGTTTGTGAATGTGGCCAAGGCGTATTACGCCCAGCAGGGTAAGCAGGCAGAAGTGATCAAGCTGTACGGCGCCATGGAATTGGCCCCGTTGGTGGGGCTGGCGGATCGCATTGTGGATATCGTCGATACCGGCAACACCCTGCGCGCCAACGGCCTGGAGCCCACCGAACTGATCGCCCACATTTCTACCCGCGTGATCGTTAACCGCGCCAGCATGAAGACCCGTCACAGTGACATCCAAACGATTCTGGACAAGCTGACCGAGGCGGTTGCGTCTCGCAAAGCGGGTTAAAAGCCTTTCAGCACAGGGGGCACAGAGCGCACAAAGTGGGGCGCCCGCACTTATTGGGTGTGGTGTTGAACAGAGGTTTTGTTGATCTGTGTGATAGAAAAAAACCGGCCTTTCCCTCGGTGAATTCTGCGCCCTCTGTGGTAAAAAATAGATTCTGATTTTTAACCGGTACCCGATCATGGAAACCACCTGGCTAAATGCCCAAGACGCTGATTTTGATGCCAAGCTCGCCGCGCTAACCGCTTGGTCGGAAGAGCGTGATGAAGAAGTGGCGGATCGCGTGCGCGGCATCCTTAAGGATGTGGCCAAGCGTGGCGATGCAGCGCTGGTGGAATACACCAACCGCTTTGACCGTCGTGACGTGGCGAGCATGGCTGAACTGGTGGTGGGGCATGACCAATTGCAGGCGGCACTGGCGCGTATTCCTGCCGAGCAGCGTGAGGCGCTGGAGGCCGCCGCCGAGCGCGTGCGTTTTTACCATGAAAAGCAGAAACAGGATTCCTGGCACTACCGCGAAGCGGATGGCACCTTGCTGGGCCAGCAGGTGACTCCGCTGGATCGCGCGGGCATTTATGTGCCCGGTGGCAAGGCGGCGTACCCCAGTTCGGTATTGATGAATGCCTTGCCGGCCAAGGTGGCGGGCGTGGGTGAGATCATCATGGTTTCGCCGGCCCCGGACGGCATCATCAATGACATGGTGCTGGCGGCAGCGGCCATCGCCGGGGTCGACAAGCTCTTTACCTTGGGCGGCGGGCAAGCCGTGGCGGCGCTGGCTTACGGTACTGAGACTGTGCCGGGGGTGGATAAGATCGTCGGCCCCGGCAATATCTACGTAGCCGAAGCCAAACGGCAGGTATTTGGTAAAGTGGGTATCGACATGATTGCCGGCCCCTCTGAAATTCTGGTGGTTTGCGACGGCAAGACCGATCCGGACTGGATCGCCATGGATCTGTTTTCGCAAGCGGAGCACGACGAGGAAGCCCAGGCAATTCTGGTGTCTCCGGATGCGGCGTTTCTGAAACAGGTTGCCGAGTCCATGGAAACCCTGGCCGCGACCCTTGAACGTGAAACCATTATTCGTGCATCCATGAAGTATCGCGGTGCATTGATTCAGGTGGACGATCTGGATCAGGCCATTGAGATCGCCAACCGCATTGCCTCTGAGCATCTGGAATTATCCATCGATGATGCGGAGCAGTGGGCGAAAAAAATTCGTCATGCCGGTGCTATTTTTCTGGGGCGCCACACGCCGGAAGCGCTGGGTGATTATTGTGCCGGGCCGAATCATGTTTTGCCCACCAGCGCCACCGCGCGATTTTCTTCGCCGCTGGGTGTGTATGACTTCCAGAAGCGCAGCTCACTGATTGGCTGCTCCGCGGAAGGTGCCGACACCTTGGCGAGGATCGCCTCTCCTCTCGCCCGCGGCGAAAGCCTGACAGCCCACGCGCGCAGTGCGGAATATAGAATCAAGAAACGCTAACACGCCTCACGCACCACGCCTTCACGCGTGTTGTGTGTTGCCTGATGCATGCAGGCGGAATCACTATGAGTAAATACTGGAGCGACTTCGTCCATGGGCTGGAGCCTTATGTGCCCGGCGAGCAGCCGAAGATGGACAAGCTGGTAAAGCTGAACACTAACGAGCATCCGCTCGGGCCGTCGCCGAAAGTGATCGAGGCGATCCGCGCCGAAGCCGATGACCGGCTGCGGCTGTACCCGGATCCGGACAGCAGCCAGCTCAAGCAGGCCATCGCCGATTACTATTCCAGCCAAGGCTACGAGATCAAACGCTCGCAGGTATTCGTCGGTAATGGCTCCGACGAAGTGCTGGCGCACCTGTTTATGGCCTTTTTCAAACAAGATCAGCCGCTGCTGTTTCCGGATATTACCTACAGCTTCTACAAGGTTTATTGTGGCCTGTATCAGATCGACTACCAGCCGGTACCGCTCGATGATGAGTTGGGCATTGCTGTGGATGACTATCTCGCCGGCGGTAAGCCGCGCCCCAACGGCGGTATTATCTTTCCCAATCCCAATGCGCCCACCGGCAAGCTATTGCCGCTGAGTGACATTGAGCGCCTGTTGCAGGCGAATACGGAATCCCTGGTGGTGATCGACGAGGCGTACATCGACTTTGCCGGCAACCCGGAGCAGGGCTGTGCCACGGCAATCGCGCTGGTAAATCGCTACCCCCATTTGCTGGTCACCCAGACCCTGTCAAAATCCCGTTCCCTGGCCGGTTTGCGTATCGGGCTGGCAGTGGGTGATGAGGCCTTGATTGATGGTCTGAACCGCATCAAGGACAGCTTCAATTCCTATCCACTGGATCGTCTGGCCATTGCCGCCGGGGTGGCCGCGTTTGAGGACCAGGAATGGTTTGAAAAAGGCTGTGAGCAGGTGGTTACGCAACGGGAATGGCTCAATGAGCAGCTTGCACAGCGGGGCTTTGAAAGCCTACCGTCGGCGGCCAATTTTCTGTTTACCCGACATCCGCAGCATAGCGGGGCGTTCCTGGCCCAAGGGCTGCGCGAGCAAGGCATTATCGTGCGCCATTTCGGTAAACCCGAGCGAATTGCTGATTATCTGCGTATCACTGTTGGCACGGCTGAACAGAATCAGGCATTGATTGCGGCTCTGGACGGGTTGAGTGCAAAGCTGGGCGCTGAAAGTTGAAAAGCGCGGGCTAAGTGTTATCACATTGAGGCAAAGAGGCCGCGCCCAGATTACACTCTGGGCGCGGCCTCTTTGCGTTCACAGGTAAAGCCGATGCTTCTCCGCATTTAAACTTTATACTTTCAACTTTGAACTCATCGCCCCCTCCTGTGCCGGCCACTGGCCCGGAATGTGACCTCACGGGCTTGAACCTTTCCCCATACCTGCTGTACTAACAAGCATTAGACCAACGCAAAGGCCCCCTGATAATGAAACGTTCGTTACTGCTTGCCTGTGCCCTGATCCCGATGCCCCTTTTTGCCGCTGACTTTGCTGTCACCGCCCCGGTGAACAAGGCCGTGCTGTTTCCCGCCCAGGCCCATCTCAGTCGTACTTTCTCCCAGGTTTTGCCCGCCGGCGAGCACCAGTTGGTGGTGAAAGGTCTGCCGGAACTGGATCTGGATAGCCTGCAGGTGGCCGTGAAAGGCGCTGAGTTGCTGGGGATGCGACAAGGGTTTGCCATTGGTGAAGAAGATGTATCGGACCGTCGTGCCGAGCTGGATGCGGCGATTCTCGAACTGGAGCAGGCCATGGCCGCCGCCCGGGCGGCAGATAGCCTGGACCAGCAACAGATCAATCATCTGCAATCCCTGATGGGGCAGGCGCCACAAGGTGAGGCGGTGTTTGCCCAGGTGCCGGTGGAAAAGTGGGCCAGTGCGTGGGAATCCATCGGCAATGCGGTGGTGCAACGGCAGGCAGCTATCAACCAGCGAGCGGTGAGTCGCCACGAGCAGCAACAGACACTGGACGCACTGCGACAGGAGCGCCAGCAATTGGGGCAGGGCCAAACGCGCAGCCAACAACTGGTGCTCACCGTCGCCACCGATAACGCCTCCACCGCGCAGGTTGAACTGCAGTATTTCACCGGCCAGGCCGGCTGGCAGAATCAGTTACGCGTCGATCTGGATAGCGGCAACGAGACCGTGGCGGTGACGGGGATTGCCTTGATCCGCAACCACACCGGAGAGGATTGGCAGAATGTCAGTGCCACCCTGGGGCTGGTGCCGGCCGGTTATCGCCACCTGCCAGACCCGCAACCCTGGATCGTACGGCTGGCGACACCCCAACCGAAAAGGAGCAAATCTTCATTACGCGCCGTGATGGCGGAGCCTGCGGCCTACGAGGCGGACCTGGCAGAGGTGCAGTCGATGCCGGTGGCGGCGCCTGTGGCGCACGGGTTTGATATGCGTGTGCCGCTCTCGGTGCCACTGTCGCTGACCAGTGGTGACGGCACTGCGCGTATTCCTTACCAACAGGCTGAATTGCCGGTAACACTCAGCCGAGAAAGTTACCTCTGGCAGCAGCCGGCGGTGCTGTTGGTGGGCGAATGGAAGAACACTAGCCCACTGCCCTGGCTCGCCGGGCGTGTCACCCTGCTGCGCGATGGTCAGCGTTTGACCCGTTATCACCGTGGCGACAGTATCAAGCAGGGTGAGCCGGTGAAGATGAGTTTTGGTGATGACCCTCGCCTGCACATTGATGTGGTTCGTGAGCCGTCTCAGCAAGGCGAGGTCGGTCTGATCAGCAAGGAAAGCACCCTGTCTGCGTTGAAAAATATCACCCTGTCGTCCCACTACGATAAGGCGGTAACAGTGAACCTGCTGGATCGCCTCCCCGTCGCCGGTAATGAGGATATTACCGTTACGGCCAAGGGCAAGGCCGCTGATGCTCGCGATGTGGATAGCGTGAAAGGGTTGCAACGCTGGCAGTTCACCTTGCCCGCCGAGGGTGAGGAAAGTTTCAAACAAGGCTTCGAAATTCGCTACCCTGAAGAGGCAACGCTGAGCGGTGTAGAGGGATTGTGAGCGGGGTTAAAAGTTGAAAGTTTAAACGTGTAGAGCTATGCCGTGTTGTTTTTAACCGAAGAGGCCGCGCCCAAACGTTGGGCGCGGCCTCTTGCTATCGGCTCAAAGACAGGCTTTGCGCGTTGTTGCGTGAAGCCTGCCGCGTGTTGCGTCTCTTAATCGGTTTCTGCGGGCGGGCGGGTGCCGATGACCACGTCCACAGACAGGGGCTGACGGTTGCGGATCACCTCCAGTGTCACCTTGTCATCAGGCTTCATGCCGGCGATTCGGTTCATGGCTTCGTAGCCGTCGGCCATCATGTCCCCGTTGATGCCCACTAGTACATCGCCGGGCTGCAGGCCGCCCTTGTGGGCCGGGCTGTCGACCACCACTTCGGTGACTACGCCGCCGCGCACGTCTTCCATGCCAAAGGTGTCGGCCAATGAGGGGGTCATGTCCTGCACGGTGACGCCCAAGTACCCGCGAATCACCCGGCCATGCTCGATCAGGTCGTTCATGACTTCTTTGGCGATGGATGCCGGAGTGGCAAAGCCGATGCCCTGCCAGCTGCCATCGGCAGAAAGAATGGCGGTGTTGATGCCGATCAGGTGGCCGCGCGTATCGATTAGCGCGCCGCCGGAATTGCCTCGGTTAATCGCCGCGTCGGTCTGGATAAAGTTCTCAAAGGTGGCGATGCCAAGATGGCTGCGGCCGGTGGCACTGACAATGCCCATGGACACGGTCTGGCCCACGCCCAGCGGGTTGCCGATGGCGAGGACCACATCGCCCACCTGCACCGGACCGTTGCCGTTCAGTTCCACTTCCGGTAGCCCCTCCAGGGCAATGTGCAGCAGCGCCAGGTCGGTTTCCGGATCCGTGCCGACCACCCGGGCCGGTACATCCCGTCCATCACGCAGAGACACCAGGATTTCATCCGCATCGCGGATCACGTGGTAACTGGTCAGCACATAGCCACCATCATCGACGATCACCCCGGAACCCAGGCTGCTCAGGGCGCGTTCGCGGCGGGGTTGCTCCATGAAACGGTTGAACAGCGGGTCTTCGGCCACGTCTTCGTTGGTGATGATCTGGGTGGTGTAGATGTTCACCACCGCCGGGGCCGCATGGTTCACCGCGCCGGAATAGCTGGCAACGCCGGTGTCATGTTGTGCGGGCTCGGCGTTGGGACCCCACTGGTACCACCAGAGGGCGACAAGGCCGACGGCCAGGCCGGTAATCACCGGGCCGGCCAGAAAACGAAGCAATTTGATCACCGGTAATGCCCCCGTTAGTGCTGTTCCCCGTTTTCGTCAGGGCCTGGTGAAGGGCCTCTGGCGAGACAAATGCGGGGTCAGATAGGTAAACTGCGCGCAATAGTAGAACCTGTGAATACTGATTGCTACTGCCACTTGGCTGTAGGCGATGGCCACCTTGCAAGGCGTGGCGCGGCTCTCACCTGTGGTTTGAGTGAGTAGCATGATACACCACCCCCCCCCTGACCGGCTTGGCGCGGTGATCAGGGTTCACGGGTTTTGCGACCAAATTGAACACGTTTCGTTGTTCCGACCTTTATTCGGTAGGTGTCATGCTCAAGCGCGATTACATGTTGTCTCTGCTCGATCAGGAGCTGGCTGCGGGTCAGTTTCAGGATTTCTGCCCCAATGGATTGCAGGTGGAAGGCCGGGAACAGATCCATCGAGTGGTGTCCGGTGTTACCGCCTGCCAGGCCTTGATTGATGCGGCTATCGTGGAAGATGCGGATGCAATTCTGGTGCACCACGGTTATTTTTGGAAAGGCGAAAGCCAGCAGATTCGGGGTATGAAGAAGCAGCGCCTGCAGACACTGCTGCACCACGACATTAATCTGTTTGCCTACCACCTGCCGCTGGATGCCCACCCCACGCTGGGTAACAATGCCCAGTTGGCGCTCCGTCTGGGGCTGACTACCGAAGGCGGACTGGATGATTCGCCCCGGCCCATCGGCAATGTGGGTCGGTTGGATAGCCCCATGAGTGCGTCGGAATTTGCCGCTCACGTGGAAGCCGTGCTGGGGCGTACGCCCTTGCATATCGGAGATCCTGGCGATGAGATTGAAACCATCGGCTGGTGTACCGGCGGGGCTCAGGGCTTTATCGAAAAGGCCCAGGCCAAGGGCGTGGATGCCTACCTGAGTGGTGAAATTTCCGAACCGACCACCCATTTTGCCAGGGAAACCGGTATGCACTATTTCGCTTGTGGCCACCATGCCACGGAACGTTACGGTGCCATGGCGTTGGGGCAGTGGCTCAGCGACCATTACGGCATTGAACATACCTTTATTGATATCGATAACCCGGCTTAAACCGGGAGCAGTACGAGGGTTTCCTGTCTGATGAAAGTCACTGTGATTTACAACCCGGCCGCCGGCGGTGGCCGGGAGGCGTTGCTTTGCCGTTTTGTGGCCGAGCTGGAACGCCAGGGGGCAGCTGTGCGCCTGTACTACACCAAAGGCCCCAATGACGCCACAGACTACCTGAATGGACTGGCGGACCAGGGCGACTGCGTGGTGTCCGTGGGCGGTGATGGCACCACCAATGAAGTGCTTAACGGGCTGGCTGTCGGCGTGGCGCTGGGCGTTTTCGCCACCGGCACAGCCAATGTGTTGGCCAAAGAGCTGGCACTGCCGAAAAAGCCGGAGCAAGCCGCGCAAGTGGTAGTGCAGGGCAAGAGCGTGTCCGTGACACCGGCCCGCCTGAACGGCCGGCGGTTTATTATGATGTGCGGCATCGGCTATGACGCCTGGGTGGTCAATGGGGTGAATCTGGCTATCAAAAAACAGTTCGGCAAGCTGGCCTATGTACAGTCCATGCTTGGGCAAATTCGTCGTTATGGCCAGCACCACTACCGTGTAGAAGTGGATGGTCGTCCGCTGGATTGTTTCTCGGCCATCATCACCAATGGACGCCACTACGGTGGCAGCTTTGTGCTGAGCAAAGACGCCAATATTCTGCGACCGCATGTGCAGGTGCTGTTATTTCAGAAGCCGGGTGTGCGGTTCTTGCTCCGTTGCCTGATTGCATTACCGTTCGGTCGCATGGAGCGGGTGGATGGCGTGGCCAGCCTGCGTGCCCAGCGGGTGCATATTCGCTGCGAAAGCGGTGATGAGCCGATTCAGGCGGACGGCGATCCGGCGGGCAATTTGCCCGCCGAGATTGAAGTGGAGGATGCGCCGGTGCCCATGCGAGTGGCCGTTCTGTTTGATTCATAAGGCTTTGCAATCAGCCTTGAACAGGTCTCAGCCAGATAACACTCGGCTGAGACCTGAGACCAACAACAAAGCCCGCTGATGCGGGCTTTTTTGTGTCTGCTTGCCGTGCTGAGGATGCGATTAGTCGGGTTTCTTGCCATCCGTGATGTCGTCATCTTCTGAGGCATAATCTCGGGGTGGTTCGACCACGGTGTCAGGAATCGGGTTATCTGCCACATCCACCGGTGCAAAGGGGCCTGTGGGTTTTTGCTGCAGGCCGAAGTCTTCCGAGAGCGTGCCTTTGGCGCTTGGGGCGTAATCCAGCGGGGGCGCCATGGGTTCGTTTTTTTCTTTGTCCGGTGCGGAATCCAGGGATTTGGCCACGGCCCGTTTGCGGCCTACTTCGGAGCAGAGTACTTGAGCTCCCTTGGACAAATGCTCATGCACAGAGCGATAAGCCTGGGTCATATCGTTGACCAGATCGGCGGTCTGGAGAAAATGATCGTCCACCTTGTCCCGGTAATGATTCAGCGCCTGACGGGCCTCGTCACGGTCGCGAATCAGTTGGCCGGCTTGCCGCCGCGCCGGTAACAACCAGAAAAGCAGTCCTGCACCTACTACCACGCCGGCAGCAAAGCACAGCACCCCAGTTGTCAGCATATCCATGGCATACTCCTGTAAGGTATCGCCAAGACGCTGGCGATAACACTGTGGCTATTGCAGCACAGAGCTGCGCGGTCGCCAAGGGTGAAAGGCGTAACAGGATGCGATAGGAGTAGAAAATGGCAGCACAACGGCAAACCTTATCCGGGCCAGCAGGGCAGCTGGAGGCAGTTGTGGAGCAGGGCAGTGACGCGCCGCCGTTCGTGGCCATTGTCTGCCATCCGCATCCCCTGTTTGGTGGCACCATGGATAACAAGGTGGTGACCACCCTCACGCGCTTGGCTCGGGACGAAGGGGCTGTGGTGGTGCGCTTCAACTTCCGGGGTGTCGGTGAAAGCCAGGGGGCCTACAGCGACGGCATCGGTGAAACCGAAGATTTGTTGGCCATTCATAGTTGGCTGACGCAGCAGCACCCGCAGCTGCCGTTGTGGTTGTCGGGTTTTTCGTTCGGCAGCTTTGTGGCGGCCCGAGGCGCTGAAATTCTCAAGGCTAACGGCATGCCGGCGCGTGAGCTGCTACTGGTGGCGCCGCCGGTGCACCATTACCCGTTTGACGAGATTGAAGGCACCGGCTGCCCGGTGACCGTGGTGCAGGGCGACGATGACGAGGTGGTGCCCGCTGACCAGGTGTTTCGTTGGGCAGAGCAAACCCCGCTGGCACCGGATCTGGTGCGCTTCCCGGATTGCGGGCACTTCTTTCACGGTAAGTTGGTAGACCTGAAGCAGGTTGCGGCCAGCCACTTGCCCGGCTAGCGGCCGCACTGGTTGTCAGCCGGCGATCCCGGCGCTACATTGGCTCGCCCTTGCCGGGCCTGTTTCAGGCCCTGAGCCGGTTTTAACTACACAGTGGCAGGTCCGCGACCCATGACCCCTCTTGAGCAATACAAGGCCGACCTTCAGCGCGATGATTTTTTCCAGGACCCGGCCCAGGAGCGTGCCGTCGCCGCGCTGGATGACTTGTACCATCGTTTGCTGGCGGAGCCTGCATCGGGCGGCCTGTTCGGGCGTTTTCGCAAACCCCGTCCCCTGACAGGGTTGTACATGTGGGGCGGCGTGGGGCGAGGCAAAACCTACCTGATGGACGTGTTCTTCCAGGCGCTGCCGTTCAAGGAAAAGCGCCGCATGCACTTTCACCGCTTTATGCAGAAAGTGCATCGAGAAATGCGCGAGCGCCAGGGGGAAAAAAATCCGCTGATCAGCATTGCCCGCAGGTTCGCCAGCCAGGCCCGGGTGCTGTGTTTCGACGAATTCTTTGTTACCGACATCACCGACGCCATGATTTTGGCCGGCCTGATGCAGGAGCTGTTTGCTAACGGCGTTACCCTGGTGGCCACCTCCAATATTGAGCCAGATGGTTTGTACAAGGATGGCCTGCAGCGAGCCCGTTTCCTCCCCGCCATTGAGCTGTTGAAAGAACACACCCAGGTAATGAATGTGGACGGGGGGAATGACTACCGTCTTCGTCTGCTGGAACAGGCCGAGCTTTACCACTGCCCGTTGGGGAAAGGGGCCGATGCCTTTCTGCAGGAACGGTTTCAGACCCTGGAGCCGGATCATTCCCGTCACCGGGATCGTGGCAATGTGCTTATTGAAGGCCGTAAGATTGCCACCGTCATCTGTGCGGATGACGTGGTCTGGTTCGAGTTCAAGGAGCTGTGTGATGGCCCGCGCAGCCAGACCGATTACATCGAAATAGCCCGGGAGTTCCACACCGTACTGCTGGCCAATGTGGAGCAGATGGGGGCGGGCAAGGACGATATGGCCCGGCGCTTCATCAATTTGGTGGACGAGTTCTACGATCGGGCCGTCAAGCTGGTGGTTGCCGCCGAAGTACCCATCGAAGATATCTACGCCGGTGGACGGTTGGATTTCGAATTTGAGCGCACCCGTTCACGCCTTCAAGAGATGCAATCCTCTGAATATCTGGGTCGTGAACACCGCGCCTGATCAGTTTCCGGCAGGAGGGTCATTGGCCAGGTTTCACAGCCGGGCAGGGGCCTGAGCGTTTCGGTCATTGCCCGATGGCAGCGACAGTGAACATCATGGGGTATTCTGTGCCCCTGCCAGTCCGGCGTTGGGGCCACTCCCGATAACCTGATGCCGGAGCGCATAATGATTCCCCGTACGCTGTTTAGTTCTGACCACGAAACCTTCCGCGATACTGTCCGCAAATTTCTCGAAAACGAAGCGGTTCCCTTCAATGAAGAATGGGAGCAGCAAGGCGTGGTGCCCAAAGACGTATGGCGCAAGGCCGGCGAACAGGGCTTCCTGTGTCCCATGGTGGGCGAAGAGTACGGCGGTATCGGCGCTGACTTCCTGTACAGCGTGGTGATTAATGAAGAAATTTCCAAGCTGGGCCTCACCGGTATCGGCTGGGGGCTGCATACTGAAATCGTAGCCCCCTACATTGAGCATAATGGCTCTGAAGTCCTGAAGCAGAAATACCTGCCGAAAATGGTCACCGGTGAAATGATTGGTGCCATCGCCATGACCGAGCCAGGTGCCGGCTCCGACCTGCAAGGCGTGAAAACCACGGCCGTGAAAGACGGTGATCATTATGTGCTGAACGGCTCCAAGACCTTCATCACCAACGGCCAGAATGCTGACATTGTCATCGTGGTGGCAAAAACCGACCCCAGCAAAGGCGCCAAGGGCATTAGCCTGTTTGTGGTGGAAACCGATTCCGACGGCTTCGAGAAAGGCAAGAATCTGAAGAAGGTGGGCATGAAAGCCCAGGATACCTCCGAGCTGTTTTTCCAGGACGTGCGTGTGCCGGCAGAAAACCTGCTCGGTGAAGAAGGCATGGGCTTTGTGTACCTGATGAAGGAGCTGCCCCAAGAGCGTTTGGGTATCTCCATCGGTGGCCTGGCCATGGCCGAGTCTGCGCTGGCCCACACTATCGATTATGTAAAAGAAAGAACGGCGTTTGGTAAACCGATTGCCGGTTTCCAGAACACCCAGTTCAAGATCGCCGAGATGCACACCAAACTCGAAGTGGCCCGTGCCTACGTGGATCGCTGCCTGGAACTGCACCTGAAGAAAGAACTGGATATCCCTACCGCTGCAGCCGGCAAGTACTACATTACCGATCTGCAATGTGAGGTGATCGATGAATGCCTGCAACTGCACGGTGGCTACGGTTACATGTGGGAATATCCGATTGCCCGCATGTTTGCTGACTCCCGTGTTCAGCGGATTTATGGCGGTACCAACGAAATCATGAAGGGCATTGTTGCCAAAGCGGTGTTGGCCGATTGATCCGGTACAGGGTTACAACGAAAGGGCTGCTTCGGCAGCCTTTTTTTATGGTGGAATATTTTACATATCGTTCCGTCTAATGGAAAAGTATTAGCGGTTTACTGGCCTTGCTGTTATTCGCCTATTTTGTGTATAAGTGGAATCAGATCGAGGAATGATCTTGCGTGAATGCTAATAACTTTAGGAAGAGGGAGAGCAACAATGAAAAAAACAGGTGCGCTACTTATCGGTTCTGCTCTGGGACTGGCCGCGGGCCAGACCATGGCCAGTGGTTTTGGTGTGTCTTATCAATCCGTTTCCGCCATGGGGACGGCTTATGCGGGTTCTGCAGTGCTCAGCGAAAACGCGTCTAACCAATGGTACAACCCGGCGACGCTGGCTGGCTTGAAAAAGACTGAGCTTTCAGTGGCGGTGCATCAGGTGTGGGTGGATACACATTTTGAAGCTGATAATGATGGTGCCCTTCAAGGGTTTCCATTACCTCCAGCTCTTGCTGCCCAGACAGGAGTTGGCGCTGGTGACTTTGAAGATGTGGAGCCTTTTGTAGGAAGTGGGTTTCTAGCCGTTCCTATCAGTGATTCCATGACATTTGGTCTGTCTGTAACAGCGCCTTTTGGTACTAAAATTGAGTACGAGGATGGTTGGGGTAATGGTTACGATTTGACCCCACTTGGTTTGGGCCCCATTACAGCAGGTGATGCATACGCTACGGAGTCTGACCTCAAAACGTATAATATTAATCCTTCCATCGGCATTGAGTTGAGCGAGTCATTAAGCGTTGGTGTTGGTGTCAGCTATCAAAAACTGGACGCAGATATTCGCAACTCCTTAACGCGTCTAGAAGGTGACGATGACGCTTATGGTTGGAACGTGGGTATGACCTATAGCCCTGATGATAATAACCATTTTGGTGTTGGGTACCGTTCAGAGATTTCGTATGAAGTCGAAGGTGATATTACCTTTAGCCCGTTAGGGTCAGCACTTTCCACTGCATCAGGCAATCCTGTGGCTGCTGGACAGTATTCTGGTACTGCTGACATTGATTTGCCCGCATCCTTGCAGCTTTCGTACGCTGGCGATTTGTCTGATCAAACCCAAATTCTGTTGGGCGTAGAGTGGATGGAGTGGAGCAGCCTGGATGCTTTGGTTGTTGAAAGCCCTGGATTAGCATTCGAGCCAACGGAAAATTTTGACTGGGAAAATGCGGTCCGCTATTCACTGGGTGTTCGCCACTCCCTCAGCGATAAAACGGTATTGCGCTTTGGTGTGGCTCAAGAAGAATCTACACAGGGAACGAACAACCGTTCCGCAATATCTCCAGACTCTGATCGTGTTTGGGCGACCCTGGGTGCAGGCTTCACGCCAATGGAAAATATGACCATTGATGTGGGTTACGCGCATGTCTTTGTTGATGATGCGGATATAAATAGAGGTGAAAAAGGCGCTCAACTGAAGGGTACCTACGAACTGGATGCTGATGTGATCGGCGCCCAAATGAGCTATCGCTTCTAAACCAGGCGCAATAGAGAAAGCAGAAAAGCGAACCTTCGGGTTCGCTTTTTTATGTCTTTAAAACAGAGGCAGAGCGTTTTGATTTTGTCTGAGGTTTTACGCGAATAACGTAGGCAGTGGTATGCTGCCAGGCAACGGTTGATGAATCAGAGGGGGCGATGATGAAAAGAATAGTGTGCGCGGGCGCTGCCTGCTTTCTCACTTTGCCGGCGTGGGCAGAGATTCCCAATAGCTATCGAGCAGAGCGTTGGGAGGGCAGTTTCCGTGTAATCGGCCTTGAGGGGCAGTCATTTACAGGGGATGGTGGGTCTGAAGCGAAGGTGGATGACGATATTGGGTTTGGCTTCGATTTTGCCTATAACCTGGATGAAAAGCTGTCCTTGGGGTTCGCGCTGGAGTGGGTGGATACCGACTTCAAGACGACCACGCAGCCGGTGGCCGGGGGCAGTGCCTTTGATGGCCGTGGTGATCTGGAAATGACCACCATGAACGTGAACGGCACCTACCATTTTTTCCGCAAAGCGCTAACGCCCTACGTGCATGGGGCCATGGGTGCCACATACCTGGACACCAATGTACCGACCGGGCCGTCGACGCCGGTGTGCTGGTGGGACCCCTGGTGGGGATATTACTGTGGCCTGGATACGCCGACCCTGAACGATACGGTGTTCAGCTATGAAGTGGGCGCGGGCGTGCGCCTGGATGTGAATGACCAGTTCTTTATGCGTGGTGGTTACAGCCAGCAATGGCTGGACGTGGACCGCAGTGCGGGCACGGTCGACCAGGGCCTGTGGCGCGTTGGCTTCGGGATGCTCTTCCAGTAGTAATAGTCGTGTAGGTCGTGTTAGCCGTAGGCGTAACCCGACAGGCCGCGCGGTGCGGCAACACTCTCACTGAGATCCTCCCTGTGCGGACAATGTCGGATTACGCCTTTTAGGCTAATTCGACCTACTTGAACGGGTGCTGGGGTGGTAGTCGTCCTTGGCCAGAAAAGCCGGTATCTACGCAATAGCGAGTGATATTGCTTTTGACCCAGGCCGTTGGGCAAGGCCACCCTCGCAGGCCTTTCGATGTTAGGGCTCTTAGTTGCAATACAGCTGCTCGGCTAGCGCGATCGCCATGGCGCGGTAACCGCTGGCGCTGGGGTGGTAGCCGTCTCCGGCGAGCAAGGCCGGATCTTGCAGGGCAGGGTAGCCTAGGTAGAGCAAGGTGTTATCGCTGGCGACTACATGGCGGTGTTGTTGATCCAGTTGCCTGGCGCGCCACCCGAGCAATTGCCTTAATGGGGTGGGCAGAGCGGTAAACCGGTGCATGGGGGGGACTGCCAGCAGCGTGACCCGGATAGCAGGGTGTTGCTTGCGCAGCGCCTGAATCAAGTGAAGAAGCCCTGCGCGATAGCGCCGGCGGGAGGTGAGTCCGGTGGTGTCATTGACGCCCATGCTGATGAAAACCTCATCCACCTCTGGCAGAGCGATGTCGGCAAGGTTGGCGAGCAGTGCCTCCAGCCGAATGCCGTTAACGCCGAGGGTGTGCCAGGCGACGGCTTGCCCGGAGTGCTGGTGCAGCTGCAGGGCCAGCTGGCTGGCCAGCCCCTGGCGATGATGCAAGGTGCCAACACCGGCCGCCGTGGACTCGCCGACGACCAGCAGGCGTGTTGCCGGCGCCCCTTGCCCCCATTGCCCCCGGGGTTCGCCACTGGCCTCCGGGAGCCGCACGGTGGTGCGGCGGGTGTAGAGTGCCAGTGGTATCACCACGGGGCTGAGTGCGCCAACGCTGAACCAGAACGGCAAATGCATGGCTTAGCCCACAAACATTTTCTTGGCCAGCGGCAGGCCTTTCAGGCCGCTGATCGCTACGGTGGTAAGCAGGCCGCCGACCATGGCACCGACCACGCCGCAGGTCATCACGTCCTGCCCGGTAAGGTACAGGCCGGGGATGCGCGTTTTCGGTTTCAGCCAGTCCTGTTCGAACCGCTCGGGGTTGTGATCCAGGCCATAAATCTCACCGGTGCTGTAACGGCAGAAGTAGTCGGTGGAGAGCGGCGTGGACAATTCATAGTAGTCCACCTTGCCGCGCAGCTGCGGCATCTTCTCGTACAGCTTTTCCAGCAGACGCTGCGAGTACGCTTCCTTTTTGGCTTCGTAATCATCACCGCGCTTGCCCCAGGGCTTGTCCGCCCAGTCGGCATACCACTCGAACGGACCGGGCGCGACAATTTCCACGGTGGCGCGGCCGGGGTAGCGTGCCTCGAAGCTGGGATCCTTGGCGGAGGGAAAGGAAATATAGGTGAGCGGAATGTCGTGCTCATCCGGCGCCTTGAGGAAGTTGTCCACTTGGTTGGCGTGGTCGGTTCCCGGATAAATCCAGAAGTTGGTCTTCGGCAGTTGCAGGTTTTCCGCCGTGTCCTGGATGCCGATGTAGAGGCAGACGCTGGCCATGGAGCGCTGCACGTTGCCCAGTTTCATCTGGTAGAAGGCTTTGTGCGGCGCGTTATCGGCCAGCAGCGGGCCGAAGGTGTTGTAGACCCCTGCGTTGCTGATCACTGCCGGGGCGCGGACGGTTTCTCCGTCGGCCATCAGCACGCCGACAGCGCGGCCTTTCTCAACAAGGATTTCTTTCACGTCTGCGTAGGTAAACACCTCGCCGCCGCTTTGCTGGATGACGGGAATGATGGTCTTTGCCATTTCCGAGGCGCCACCGACCGGGTAATAGCCACCATAAAGATAGTGGCGGGCAATCAGCGAGTGAATAATAAAGCTGGATTCGGTGGGGACCAGGCCGTTATCGCCCCATTGGCCGGTAAGGGCGGCGATCAGCTCCTGATTACCGGTGAGGCCTTCGAGCACCTCCTGGGTGGGGCGATTGAGGAAGGCAGGCGCCTTGCGGTTGGCCAGGCGGCGGAAGGGGCCGGCCAGCAGATTGGGCAGCACCTTTGCCAGGGTCACACCGGGCAGGGCCTTGGCGACCTGATTCAGGTAGCCCATGTAGGTATCGATGGCCTGATGTTCATCCGGGAAATCGTTTTTTAGGCTATCCACGAAGGCCTTGGGGCCGGCCATCAAATCGATCTGGCGGTCGCCAATAAACAGCCGGTCGTAGTTGGCGTCCATTGGGGCCCATTTCAGCTCACCGTCGGTGACATGGTCGAACAGGCGTTTGGCCATGGTGTGGTCGGCGCCCATGTCGCCGATGTAGTGCACGCCCACATCCCATTCGTAGCCATTGCGGTCATAGCTGTGGGTAAAGCCCCCAGCGGTGTAGTGCTGCTCAAAGACCACCACTTTCTTGCCCATTTTGCTCAGGCAGGCGGCAGCGGTGAGGCCGCCAATGCCGGAACCGATGACGATGGCGTCATAGGGGCCGTTGAGTCGTTTGGCACGATAGCGGCGGCCGACACGGAGGGTGCTGGGAGTTGGGCTGCTCATGGGGTGTCCTCGTTGTTATCAATATGGTTATGAGTAGGGGCAATGGCACCTTCCAGCAACAGGCTGGTGATGCCTTCGGCGAGTTGGGGTTCGGCATCCGCATTGGGCAGATGGCCGTCGATAGTCAGCTGTGAAAGGCCGTGAACCAGCGACCAGGCGGTGGCGGTCATCAACGCGAGCGGTGCGGGCTTCAGATAGCCCGCCCGTTGGCCACGGGCGATGGTGTCCTGCAATACGTTGAACGCGTCGAGTCCGGCCTGATCGAGCCGTGGGTGAGCGCCTTTGGGGAGCACCCGGCCGCCAAACATCAGCCGGTACAGGTTGGGCTCGGATTGAGCAAACGCCACATAGGCCAGGCCGATGCCGATCAGCGCTGCGCGGGACGCATGTTGATCCACGCTAAGCAGCTGCTGGCGCAGAGCGGCAAAGCCACTGATAGCCAGTTCAGCCAGCAGGCTTTCCCGGTCCGCATAATGGCGATAAAGCGCAGGGGCGCTGACGCCAATCTGCTTGGCAATGGCGCGCAGGCTGATGGCACCGTCGCCTTCAAGGCGCAGTACGGCCAGGGCCTGATCGTGGGCCTGCTGGTGGAGATCGCCGTGGTGATATGCGGTGCGTGCCAT
>UEXM01000102.1_pt1 | contig 94465 bp, 81 predicted proteins | sample 1796661 | NCBI WGS metagenome assembly UEXM01 (sample SAMEA4772469, study PRJEB27181) | metagenome | reverse complement strand
ATCCTGAACTTGTTTCAGGACCCCGCAAGGTAAGCGCGCAGTCGAGGGAGGTCCTGAAATAAATTCAGGATGACGAAGGGGGGAGGGCCACATTGCATTCTGCGTTTAACTTGACATTTTTCAAAACCGTCATATATAAATGACAATGTATCAGGTCGAGCAAACGGAAGTGTTTGAAGACTGGCTAGACAGCCTTCGCGACCCAATGGCAAAGTTCAAAATTGCCAAGCGACTGGTCCGGATAAGATCCGGGTTGCTCGGGGACTGGAAATCGCTTGGTGACGGAGTGAGCGAGCTGCGAATTCCATATGGACCGGGTTATCGTCTATATTATACGATGCGCGGCCAGACCGTGGTTCTTCTGCTCTGCGGCAGCGACAAGAAGGGGCAGGCAAAGGCGATAGCGAAAGCCAAGGAGATGGCGAAGCAGATTTGAAGCAGGTGCTTAATCCTTGTTTTGGCAACATAGGACATACTTAAATGACCAAATTGCAGACCAAGCCCTTTGACGGGGCGAAATATATTACCGAGCCAGACCATGTTATCGAGTTGCTCAATGACGCACTGGATAGCGGCGAGGCCGGCTATATTGCCGCTGCGCTTGGCGCCATTGCCCGCAGCGAAGGCATGACCATGATCGCCGGGAAATCCGGTGTGAAACGGCAGGCGCTTTATCGTTCGCTGAGCGAGGACGGCAATCCGACGCTGGAAACCTTGCTCGGTGTGCTCGGCGCGATGAACCTGCAGCTGGCGGTGAAGGAAATTGAGGCAAAGGCTGCGTAGAAAAGCTCGTCATCCTGAACTCGTTTCAGGACCCCGCAAGGCTAGCGCGTAATCGAGGGAGGTCCTGAAATAAATTCAGGATGACGAAGCGCGCCCACCAAAAAACCGCTTTCCTACACCGCTCCCGATGTGGCTTAATCACCGCCATGCCCCCCGATCAAACAACCTCCCGTCTCGATCCCCGCAGCGCCGCGGTCCAGAGCCGCCGCATTTCCCGCATCCCGGCTTTCACGCCCGTCCCGCTACGACCGCGCCCCGATGGCTGGTCACCGTTCCGGCAGGCGGAATTTATCGGCTTGCTCGCGCAAACCCGCTGCGTCAAAAAAGCGGCGATGCTGGTCGGGATGAGCCGGGAGAGCGCTTACCGCCTGCGCCGCAAGCCGGGAGCAGAGGAATTTGTCGCGGCCTGGGACGCGATACTGGGCGCGCCGGGCACTCCCAAAGCAAAGGTCACACTAGAAACGCTCTTTCAGCGGATCAGACAGGGCAGCTACCGCCCGATATTGCGCGGCGGCCGCTATGTCGGGACGATCCAGAAACCCGATAATAGCGCGCTTTTGGCGCTGCTCGGACGGCTCGACCGGCTGGTGCCGCCGGAGCAGGATTGGGGCGCATAACCGGAAGGTTACAGAAAACAAAAGCGCCCGTCTGTGTAAAGTTCGGGGAGCGGCACAACGGGAAAAACGTGACTCGGACTTTTTTTCGCCGCAAGATGGACCGGTCCCCCGCGCAACAGACGAGGAGAATATCGATGGAAGAAGTGATCACCGCAACGCTCTGGTTCGCCGCGGTCTCGGCCGGCATCATGGCGGGCGTTTATTTCACCTTCTCGGTGTTCGTCATGCGGTCGCTCGACGCGCTGGAGCGACCGGCGGGGATGGTCGCGATGCAGTCGATCAACCGGATCATATTGCGGTCGCTGTTCCTGCCGCTATTTTTCACCAGCAGCCTCGCCTGTCTGTTGCTCGCGGTCTTTGGCGTGATGCAGTGGGGCAGCGCCGGTGCCTGGCAGATGGTGACCGGTGGCGCGCTCTATATCGTCGGCATGCTGGTGGTAACCGCAGCCGCCAATGTGCCGCTCAACAATGCGCTCGAGGCGACCGACGCGGCGGGGCCGGACGCCGAGGCGATGTGGCGTCGTTATATGGCGCGCTGGCTGCCGTGGAACCATGTCCGGACGGTCAGCTGCGCGGTCTCGCTGATCCTGCTGATCGCCGCGATTGCCGAGCGGTAGCCGTCACGAGGCGACCGGCGGATATCAGAATGATCCCGGCACCTCGCGCTGGGCCGGGGTTGGCCGGGCCGGTATCAGTAGCTCGCGGGGCAGGGACAATGGTACGCGCTGCGCCGATGCCGCTGTGGTGGCGCTGCTGGTTGCGCCTTGAAGTACGCCTGCGATCGGGGTGCAGGCGGCTCCGGCAAGAAAGCCGAGCGCGCGCGCGGTCGAGGCTTCGGCGGGATCACCGAGCGGCAGGCTGATATCGTCGGCGGCCTGGCAGCTGTTGGTTAGCGAACTGGCGAGGCCGTCAAAATAATTGGCGTTGCCGTCGGCATTTTCGGTGGCAAAGGCGATGATCCGGATGCGATCATCGCAGGCGCTGCGGTCGAGGCCGATCTGGCCAACCGGCTTGCCGAAGGTGTTGCTGCCGACCAGCGCCATATTGGCGTCATGATAGGGGATCATTGCGTTGATCACCAGTTCGCTGGCCGATGCCGAGCCACCGGTGGTGATGAAGGCGATGCGGGTCGGGGCGATCGACTGCGCCCTGGTCTGGAAATTGCGGGTCTCGTTATTGGCCGACTTGCTGGCGCGGAAGCGGGTCACGCCTTGCACCTCGTTGCTGAAGCGGTCGCGGCCGAGCAGATCGGCGAACAGTTCGGCGGTCCGCACCAGCCCGCCGCCATTATAGCGCAGGTCGATGACCAGCTCGGTCACGCCGGCGTTGCGGAACTGCTGGAAGGCGTCGCGCAATTGCGGTTCGGCGCTGTCGATGAAGGTGCGCAGGTTGATATAGCCGGTCTGGGTGCCGCCATTGTCGATGATCTGCACGCCATAGCGCGGCGAGATGGGCTGGATCGCATAGTCGGCCTTGCTCACGGTGGTGGTGGTCTCGACGCCTGCCGCGTTGCGGAAGCGCAGAACGCGGCTGGTTCCCGCTGTCGAGGGGCCGAGCGCGTTGCTGACCGCGCCGGCACCGCCCTGCGCGAACAGCGAGGTGACGGTCTCGAGATTGCCGGAGCTGGTCCCGATCGCGAGCAGCTCGGCGCCGCGATCAAGTCCGGCGGCGAGAGCGGGCGCGCCTTCGAAAGCGTCGAGAACGAACACCCGCGACGCGTTGCTGTCATAGCTCAGCCTGATGCCAAAGCCCGCGGTCGCGCCGGAATTCAGGAAGGCATTCTCTTCGGCGATCGAGGTGATATAGGTGAAAAACCGGTCCCGTCCCTGATTGCGCGCGGTGGCGGTGAGGGCGTCGATATAATCCTGTACCGATGCATAAGGTGTCGGGCTCAGGCTGCCGGGCAGGGTTTCGGGAAAGAGATACCATTCGTTGATCTGGTCGAACGCCCAGTTCTGACGGCTTTGCAACGAGCAGGTTGTCCCGGTCGGCGTTGGCGTTGATCCGCCGCCACTACCGCCGGGTGGCAGGCTGACATTGTTGTTGCCGCCTCCGCCGCCGCCACAGGATGCGAGCAATGCCGCCAATGCCAATATCGAACCGGATTTCCGCAATGCCATGCTGCCCCCATTTGCCAGACTGAACCAAGGTCAAGCGCGAGAGGCTCAACCCGATATGATCGACACTGATAGCGTTCGGGCCAATTGTCCACATAGAAAAAATCCGCCGGCATCGCTGCCGACGGATAGTTTTTCCTCCCCAGGAAAACGGTTTGGATCAGGTGCCCCGCAAAGGGGGCTGGGGGCACCTGAACTCTGGCTATTCAGCCGAACTGGTTCATCGTGTTGTGCGCACCGCCGGCTTTCAGGGCGGCGTCACCGGCGAAATATTCCTTGTGGTCATCGCCAATGTCGCTGCCGGACATGTTCTGATGCTTCACACAAGCGATGCCTTCGCGGATTTCCTTGCGCTGTACGCCGAGAACGTAGCCCAGCATGCCGGCGTCGCCGAAATATTCCTTGGCCAGATTGTCGGTCGACAAGGCCGCGGTGTGATAGGTCGGCAGCGTGATCAGGTGATGGAAGATACCGGCGCGTTTCGATCCATCTGCCTGGAAGGTGCGGATGCGCTTGTCAGCCGCTTCACCCAGTTCGGTGTCGTCATATTTCGCGTCCATCAGGCCGTCACGATCATATTCGGAAACATCGAGACCTTCTGCAGCCATCGCATCATAGACCTGCTGACGGAAGTTCAGCGTCCAGTTGAACGAAGGCGAGTTGTTGTAGACCAGCTTTGCATTCGGAACGACTTCACGCACCCGGTCCATCATGCCGGCAATCTGCTCGACGTGAGGCTTCTCGGTTTCGATCCAGAGCAGGTCGGCGCCATTTTGCAGCGAGGTGATGCTGTCGAGAACGCAGCGATCTTCGCCGGTGCCCGGTTTGAACTGGAACAGGTTGGAAGGCAGGCGCTTCGGACGCATCAGCTTGCCGTCGCGGTTGATTATGACATCGCCGTTCTTCGCGGTGGCGGGATCAATTTCTTCGCAATCGAGGAAGCTGTTATACTGGTCGCCGAGATCGCCCGGTTCGTTGGAAACCGCAATCTGCTTGGTCAGGCCGGCACCCAGAGAGTCGGTGCGGGTGACGATGATGCCGTCAGTTACGCCCAACTCGAGGAAGGCATAGCGGCAGGCGCGGATCTTCGCGAGAAAGTCTTCGTGCGGCACGGTAACCTTGCCGTCCTGATGACCGCACTGCTTTTCGTCAGAGACCTGGTTTTCGATCTGCAGGGCGCAGGCACCGGCTTCGATCATCTTCTTGGCGAGCAAGTAGGTGGCTTCGGCATTCCCGAAACCGGCGTCGATATCGGCGATGATTGGAACGACATGGGTCTGGAAATTCTCGACCTTGTCCATTGCCGCTTTTTCAGCCGCTGTATCACCAGCTTCACGCGCCGCATCAATGTCGCGGAACAGCAAGTTCAATTCGCGAGCATCCGCCTGACGCAGGAAGGTGTAAAGCTCTTCGATCAGCGCCGGTACCGACGTTTTCTCGTGCATCGACTGGTCGGGCAGGGGGCCGAACTCGCTGCGCAATGCTGCGACCATCCAGCCGGACAGATAGAGATAGCGGCGTTTGGTATCGCCAAAATGCTTCTTGATCGAAATCATCTTCTGCTGCGCGATGAAACCGTGCCAGCAACCCAGCGACTGGGTGTATTTGGAGCTGTCGGCATCATAGGCTGCCATGTCTTCGCGCATGATCGCTGCGGTATATTTGGCAATATCGAGGCCGGTCTTGAAGCGGTTCTGCAACTGCATGCGGGCAACGGATTCGGCATCAATGCCGGTCCATGCGCCGTTCTGGCTGCTGATAAGATTGTCGGCGGAACTTTTGAAATCTTGATAGGACATGATATTCTTCCTTAAACTGGGGAGGCGGTGATATATTATGCTGTAAAATTATTTGCAGCGTCTGAGAGACTGTTTGGCCGAGTTTAAGGGATTATTCCAGAGAATCTTGTCGATTTATGAGTCGGAGTGTATGAGAAAATAGGCTTTAGCGTGTAATATTGTAAAATTATTTACAAGCACTGTCTGCCAGCTTAAGCGCAGTACTTCACATGCTGCAATCGGATGATGCGCTTCCCGGAGCTGTGGCTCGGGCCGCTATTCGGAAAACGGAGCGCCGACGGGTCCGCTTCCCCATCACGATCCTGAAACGAATTGATGATGTCGGGTAACGTGTATCTGATAAGTCGGTGTTTCTCGAAAAAGGGGAGAGGCGTTCAATCGGGCCTATATCAGCTCTGATAGCCGAATTTTTCGATCCACGGCTCGAGCACGGGGATAGCCGGTGCGAGATGGTCGCGATATTTTTCCCATCGGCCGCTGGCACGTTGATAGATCGGTTCGGTCACTTGCGCATAGCTCGCCGTGGTGATCAGCCCGCGCGACTTGGCAGTCCGGCTGTGGTCGAGCACATTGTCATCCCATTGCAGGTCGAGGAAATCGAACAGCGGGCGGACCTCGGTGGCGACATCTTCGACCAGCCGTTCATAGACAATCGGATGGACGTTCGCCGGAAATAAGGCCAGCGAGGTCTGCCAGTGCCGGAAGGCGAGATCGTATAATTGCGCTGTATCTTCCAGTCGGAGGAAATTGGCCATGGCGGAATTTAGCCTGAAATTGGCCATGAAGCAGCTGAGCACTACGTCACAGGGGTGGCGCAGAGCGAGGATGATCTTTGCCTTCGGAAACAGGCGCTGGATCAGCGGCAGCCGGTAGAGGAACAGCGGCGACTTATCGACCAGCAACTGACCCGGGGCGAGCGGCTGTATTTTCTCGACCTCGGTGAAATAATCGTCGCGCGCCTTGGCGATGGCGTCGCTGTCCATGACGGCCAGTGCCGACAGCCCGCCAAGAGCTTCTTCAACGTGATTGAGCGGTGGCTGCTCTTCCATCACTACCGTGTCCGGATGGCCCATCAGGATCGTGTCGAGCAATGTGGTTCCGGACCGCGGGAAGCCGACCAGAAAGACCGGATCGTGACGCTCGTCGGTGATTTCGGCTTTGCGCCATGAATCGCGCCAGCCCGGCGTGAGCATATTGATCTCCTGCGCCAGTTGTTCCCGCAATTCGCTGGCGCGATCGAGCGGGGCGGTCGGGTTGTCCTCATAGGCCAGCATATTGGCTCGCGTATAGGTATCGAAGGCCTCGTCGGTCCGGCCGAGCCGGTCGAGCAGCGTGGCCCGCGCATGGCTGACCCGGATCGGTTCCACATCGGCAGGGACGGCGTCCAGCTTGATCAGCGCTTCTTCAAACCGCTTGGCCCGCCGCAATTGCAGGGCCTCGACATAAGCCAGTGGTTCCGGCGCAATTCCGTTCTTGCGCGCCAGCGCTATCAGCGGCGCGAACTCTTCCTCGCGATTGGTATGTTCATATTGAATGGCGAGACCGAGATAGGCATCGAGCTCTGTCGGATCGAGTTCGATGGTCCGCAGATAGGCGCGCTCGGCGTCTTCGGTACGTCGCAACACGCCATATTCGATGGCTAGTTTTAGCTGATAGTCGGCAGAGTTCGGATCGCGGTCTGCGGCCTTGATCAATGCAGCGAGAGCCTCTTCCTGCTTGAGCTGCGTCTTGTAGAGCAGATAAAGCTGATAGGGCAGGCGGGCGTCGTCCGGGAATTCGTCAATCGCCTTGACCAGTTCGGCTTCCGATTCATCGACGTGATCGAGAGCGAGCAGGGCGTCGGCCAGATTGAGCCGGGCGGGCGCGGCACGCGGATCAAGCGCGATTGCCCGCCGCAGCGCTCTGACGGCGCCTTCATAATCATCAGTCCCGGCGCGCGCGTTGCCGAGATTGTTCCAGCATTCGAAATCATCCGGATGGCCGGCGAGGACAAGTTCATAGGCTGTGATGGCATCGGCGAACCGCTCGAGCTTCTGCGCCAGAAAAGCGCGATAGCGGGCCACGCGCAAGCTTTTGTCCGCCTGTGCCAGTTCGGCGGTTGCCACTGCCAGCGCTTCGGCGTCCCTGCCTTGATCCATCAATATCGCGACAAGATTGCAGGCGATCGTGATATCTTGCGGCATCAGCGCGTGCGCTTGCGCGAGGTGACCCGCTGCTGCCGTCAAATCCTGCAACCGGGCGCAGACCATGCCGAGAAACGCATGGATCGGCACGATATCAGCGGCATCTGCTTGCAAGCCTCCCTCGGCGATCGATCTTGCCTTGGCCAGATCACCACGCTGGGCGGCCAGTATCGCTTGATCCAGCGTGGAGCCGCTATCTTGATCTTGATTAGGGGAGGTTTCGCCAACCATCTGCTGTTCCGATCTCGTTGCTGGTTGGACCGCTATAGAAGTGCCGGTCCCAAAAAGAAAATGGAGGACTCCCGCCAAGGGAGCCCTCCAATATGATAGATCAGCTCCGCTTTAGAAGTCGAGCGTAACGCCAGCGAAGATATAGCGCCCAAGCGTGTCATAGGTCGCCGGATAGGTGTTGCCGTTGCAAGGACCGGTTGGGCACAGGTTCGGGGTTCCACCACCGCCGGAGGTTACCAGTGGCGGCTCCTTGTCAAACAGATTGTTGATGCCAAGGCGGAAGGTGAATTGCTCCTTCAAGTTATAGGTGAGCACCGCATCGATATAGCTGTACGACGAGATCCTTGTGCCAGGCCCAGCGTGATCAGTCTGCCCACTTGGGTTCAGAGCATCGAACGATGAAACCGTTTCAGCCTTCACCTTGCCGATAAAGCGCCATTGCGCCGAGACACCGAAGCCCGAGTCCGTTTTCAGCGATACCCGAGCCTTGTGGCGCCAGCGAGGAAGCGGCGCACCTGCATCGGATGTTCCGCCAACGCTACACGTTGGGCCGTAGAGTCCTGCACAGTCGTAGGTAACCAAGCTACCATCATCATTGAGGAGGCCGTTTTCGACCTCGTAGGAGTCCAGATAGGTACCGTTCATCGACAGCGAGACCGTACCAAAACTTACCGGTACGGTATAGTTGCCGGCAATTTCGATGCCCGAGGTCTGGAGACGGCCGACATTGTTAGGTAGATCAACCGTGAAACCGCCGGGTGTCAGCCATAGCGAACCTGCAGCATCGCGATTGACGAGATCACAAGAAGTAGGCGTGAAGGTCGCCGAAGCATTTTTCACACAATTGTTGAGAATCGCATCAACGCCGAAAGTTCGGATTGCATCGGTTACTTCAATATTGAAATAGTCGATGGTCAGCGACAGCCGCGGAATGAAATTCGGCTGAAGGACTACGCCTGCCGTCCATGTTTTAGCCGTTTCAGGTTGCAAGTCAGCATTGCCTCCAAGCAAGCCATTATACTGTCCTGCCGGGTTCGGCGTTACACCCTGGCCCACAACTAGGCCCTGCGCCAGACAGCCGTAGTTGGTAGCGGTGATGGTAATCCCTGCACAGGGGTCATTCGAACCGCTAAGACCGACAGCTGATGTCCGGAACAGTTCCTGAATGTTCGGTGCCCGGACAGCCTGATTATACATCACGCGAAAGCGAACGTCGGGTATTGGAGCGAGCTCCGCACCGATCTTGAAGGTGTCGGTATTATATGTGCGGTCAGCGCTCGTTTCATAATGCGAACGACGATAACCGGCGCTGATCTCGAACGTATCAACAATGCCATTCTGGATCACAGGAATCTGTGTTTCAGCAAAGAATTCAAGAACATCAAAACTACCGGAAAGCGGCAATGTCGCGCCGCCCTGACCGGACAAGTCACCGGTTGCAAAGCCGTTGTCCACCTCCAGTTCAAGCGTCTCTTTACGCCATTCACCGCCGATGTTGACCCGTACGCCATCTTCGGCCCACGGAAAAACCATGCCATAGTTCGTAAGGTCGCCGGTGAACGAGACATTGGCCACCTGCTCGGTCGTTTCACCTGACTGGAAGCCGGATACGTTCAGATAGTTGACCGCTGCATCGCTTGCCCCGCCTTCACCCGCGAATAGATCATAAGGTACGCAGTTGGTGTCACCGGCAGTAATAAGAGATCGGCAGACAACCTGTCCCTGTGTCGCGCTGCCGGGACGATTGTCGGTTACGGCATCAAGCGCACGGGTCAGACGTGCGATCGAGAACTCGTTCGAGTAGACTTGCGAGTAGTCAACCTTACCATATTGGTAATAAGCATCGTAGCTCCACACGTCCGAGATATCGCCCTTCGCGCCGAGAACACCCCTGAATGTTGTGTGGCCCAGATTCGACTGACGCGGACCACCTTCGAGGTTGCGGCGGAGGGTTAGCGCGTAGCCCTGATTATAGGTTCCGCCCTGGCCGTCTGCAAAATCGATCGGAGGAGCGGTCGGATCGGGATTGTACGGAGCAGTGGTCGCTGTCGGGAACGTGCCGACAAAGCCGCTGATCAGATTGTCGGCATCGCAGATGACGGCTGCCTGTGCCGCAGACATCAGCGGGTTGTCGCAGTTCAACGTCAATGTATTACCAAAGTTACCCGACGGAGCAATTTGCGCCACCGTCTTGTTGTCCATGAACTGGAATTCCATATAGGGCCGGAAAGAATCGCTGACTTCATATTTCACAAAGGCACCGGCGGTGAAGCGTTCGTCAGGACGCTGGAAATGGTTGAAAGGTGCAAAGTTGAAAACGCCCAGCCCGTTCACAAAACCGCCATTCGGTGCAAAAGTATAGAATGTCGAAGTACCGGTCGTCACGGCCGTATCAAAAACCAGCACATTGCCATTTGGTGTTGTTGCGGAACCACCACAATTGTTGCCACCGCTGCTGGTATTTTGCAGGACGCAGGCGCTGAAGTCGCGCTCCGACTGGGTTACCGCCTCGATTTTGCGATAACCGCCATAGATCATGAAATGGCCGCGATCATCGGCGAACTTTGAGCCGAAGGCCACGGTCGCGTCGATCGAACCGCCGTCGGTTATGCTGCCGTCCGGATAGGGGAAGCCGCGCGCATCTAGAAAGGGTCGAACGAACTTGTTGTTATTGTCATGCTGGTAGAAGCTATATTGCGCATCTACCCGGAAGCCTTCAAATTCATCGTCGATGATGAAGTTCACCACACCGGCAACAGCGTCAGCGCCATACACCGAGGATGCGCCGCCGGTCAGGACTTCAACCTGTTTCAGCATGGCAGCGGGAATGATGTTGATGTCGGCTGCAGAACCACTGGCCGGTGACGGATCGCCCGGCACGATGCGGCGACCGTTGATCAGCGCGAGTGTGCGATTGGAGCCGAGGCCGCGAAGATCGACCGTTGCGGTACCGTCCGCGCCATTGGCGAGAGACGATGCCTGGCTGGCAGAAACGGCTGGCAAAGAGTTCAAAATATCTTCGACGCGGGTTACGCCCTGCAATTTGATATCTTCGCTGGCAACCACAGTAACTGGCGAGGGTGAGTCGACCCCCGGGCGCGCGATACGCGATCCGGTAACAACGATGACCGATTCCGTTTCGGCTTCGGCGACATCCGTTGTCTGGGCAAATGAAGGTGTTGAGGCAAGTGCAACACTCAGCGCCAATGGCGCGGCGGCATATCTCAGGTTTGTGAGGTTTCTGTGAGTCATTAATCTTCTCCCTGCTGGACTGAACAGATAGTGGATGGTGGCCATCTCTTGTGGCCAATCATCAGTATTCAGGTCAAAATTTTGCAGGAGTAGTTGTCTATTCTCTGAAAATGCCAACCTTCAGACTGTCACCTGTATTGCACCAGTAACTCACCTGTCCTAGCAAAATCGGTAGGGGCTTATTCGAATTTCCGACAAACGTTTCATTTTTGCAACAGCTCGAAAGGAGAAGCTTTTTACATCGTGTTGCAAGCTCAGTGATGATCGGAATGAGACTCAGTGGGTTTGCTTGCTGTTCGAGCTATTTTTCTTTTTCTGATTTTGGCGCGCCAGCCGTGACGCGAATTCTGGCGAAAGAAATAATTGCGACGGCAAGCAAAGCCATTTTCTCAAAATCGTAGATTTTTGAACCAGCGAATCAAACTTCAGTCTTTCCTACATATAACCATATAGGTTACTTGTGCTCCTATGACAGATAGAAAAGCACCGCCAAACCCTGATACCCCCGACGAGTCGGACGGAGATTCTCACCAACTGGACCGGCATGGTCACGACCCGGAGGCCTATGACTGGGTGCCGGTGTTGCGCAAACGACGCAAGGACGGCTGGACACCGGAACGCCAGCGGGCGTTTATCGGCGCGCTCGCCGACAGTGGCGAGGTATTAGCGGCGGCGCGCAGTGTCGGGATGTCGGATACCGCCGCGTATACGCTGCGCAGGGCACCGGGGGCGGAGGGGTTCGCCGCTGCCTGGGAAGCCGCATTGGCGGCGTCTTCGGGCCGGCTGGTCGATATTGCGTTCGACCGCGCCATCAATGGCGTCGACGACGAGATAATCGATAAGGAGGGCAATCACATCTATACAAAGCGGAAATATAATGACCGCTTGCTGATGTTCCTGATCCGCGCCCATGCTCCGCAACGCTATGGCAATGCGCATCGTGATGGTCGCGTTGCGGGGGACCGGCAGGACATGGTTCCAGCAATTCCGCCGGTCGCGGAAGCGTTGAAATTGCTCGGGCCCGAACCGCCGGCTGAACCGGAAAAGCTGCTGTCGCCCGAGGAACTGGATGATGCGCTGGAAATTGCTGATATCATGGACGGAAAATTGCCGCACTGGCAGCGTCAGGACCGGGTTGGCGATGAAGAGGAGTTTGCTGCTCCGTCGGACGTGAGGCGGCTTACCATAAACAAGCTGCAAATATCTGATAATGAAGAAGAAAAAGGCAGGGAGGATTGAAAAATGGCTGTTTGGCAAGACCCGTTCTTGGCCGCAACTTTGACAAACTTTGAGATCGATATGTCTCCGTTCTGCTCTATTGCAATGGCCATATCAGGGGAATGATAGTGATCGATGTAATCGCAATGAGGATCGTTAGTGGCAGGCCATAGCGGGCAAAATCGAGGAAGCGATAGCCACCTGCACCATAGACCAAAGTGTTGGTCTGATAGCCGATCGGAGTCAGGAAGCTGGCGCTGGCGGCAAACATCACGGCGATGACAAAGGGCCGCGGATCGACGCCGAGAGATATCGCGAGCTGGATGGCGATCGGAGTGACGACGACGGCAACGGCATTGTTGGTCACCAGTTCGGTCAGCATCAGGCTCAGCAGATAGATTGCCGCGAGAGCGTAGATTGGCGGGAAGCCAGATAGCCAGGGCGTTGCCGCTGCGACCAGCATCTCCACCAGACCGGCATTTTCGAGTGCGGTGCCAATCGCCAGCATCGCCACGATCAGGCCGATAATCCGCCAGTCGACCGACGCAAAAGCCTCGTCCGGTTCGATACATCGCGTGACGAGAACAGCCGCCATTCCGAGTACGGCCAGTCCGGCAATCGGCATAATGTCGAAAGCGGCGGCGAACACGACAGCGAGGATCACTGCAATAGCGATCGGGGCTTTATGGCGCCGGAAACCACGGGTCTTGGGCTCGCTGACATTCATCAGATTCTCGCCTTCGACCAGACGGCGAATATTGGCTTTTGCGCCTTCCAGCAGCAACGTATCGCCGATCTGCAATTTGGTGCTGTCATATTGTTCGGACAGATTGCTGCCCTTGCGGTGCATGGCAATCGGGTGAACACCATAACGCTGCGGCAGTGCTGCATCTTTCAGGCTGTGACCGATCAGATGGGCATCGGGGAGCAGCAATATCTCGGCAAGCATCGATCGGTGCGAGGACATGGGAACAAATTGCTGGGTCTCGTCGCTTTTGGTCAGCGGCAGCTTTCCACGCTCGCGAATGGTCATCACGTCCGCTTCATTGGTGTGCAGCACCAGCACATCGCCTTTCCGGATCACATATTTCGACAGGGATTTGCGGATAGACACGTCGTTGCGGACGACATCGATCAGCCGTCGTTCGCCGCTGCGGAACAGGTCGATCTCGCTCGCTATCTGTCCGATATAGGGCGACGTACCGATGACGAAGATCGACATTGTATAGCGTTTGGCTTCATTCTCATCGAGCAACGACGACATCGTGTCGCGTTCCGGCAGAAAGCGGCGGGTCAGGGCGAGATAGATCACGCCGACCAGCGCGACGACGATACCGGCAGGGGCGATCTCGAATATCGAAAAGCCGGCCAGACCGTTCTTCTGGGCAACGCCGTCGACCAATATGTTGGTCGACGTACCGATCAGGGTGCAGGTGCCGCCCAAAATCGCGGCAAAGGAAATCGGCATCAATATCTTGGAGGGGCGCTCGCCGAGTTCTCTGGCCAAGGTGATGCCGATCGGGATCATCATCATCACCAGTGGTGTGTTGTTGGTGAAGCCTGACAAGGCTGCGATCGCGACCAGCAGCAGCCCGGTCGCCAACACCGGCGAGCTTCTGGCCAGTCCGGTAACCTTCAGCGCAAAGGCTTCCAGCGTACCGGTCCTTACCAAAGCGCCTGAGATGATGAACATCGCCGCAATCGTCAGCGGGGCAGGGTTGCTCATCGCCGTCAATATATCGTCGGTCGAGATCAGGCCAAGAACGAGAAGAAGGCCCGCCGCGCCTATGGCGGTCACCTCCGGCGGCCGGATTTCTGTCGCGAAGGCTATCAGCAGCAGCAGGAGGATCAGGGCGACCAAGGCCGGGGAATAAGGCGCAAGAACGTCAAGCATGAGCGGGTCCGATAAATGGCGCGCTCCGGATAGCGCAAACCCCATTAAAAGCCTACGCGAACCGGCGCTAGCGAGAAAGCGCAGCGCCGCACAAATTATTGTTTGGCTATCGCAAGTTTTGGTTCATGGGCGATTTCGTTTCGTGGCCCACAGGCGCATGATTCTGTCGATCAATATCGGAAAATTTCATGGATCAGCAGCTCGTAATAATTTGCGCTTTGACCTTCTCAATCCATCTGATCGGAGCGCTGGCCTATTCGGCCCGTATTGCGGGTGTGCGAACGGGGCGGATTGCCGTTTCCTTTGCCTTGTTCAACATATTGGTTCTGGTGTCGCGACTGTCAAACAGCTTCCTGGGGCCTTTCCTGGCAAAGCGGATTGAAAATGGCCTGGCCAATGGCACCGGTGAGGAGCTGCTCACCGATTTCCGGCTGGTTTTGCTGGCCGCGACTGCCGCGACCATCGTCGGTGCTTTGCTCATACCCACCGTACAACGCTTGTTCAGCAGCGCGATTTTGCAATTCCACGAGCATCGCTCGATGCCACGGTTGATCTGGCATGCCTTGACCAAAGGCAGGATCGGCTATGTCGGAAGAACCGCCACCATTCCAAAACGAGTGCACATCAGCGACTTGCGAAAACCGCGCGGTGTATCGATGACGATCATTTTGCTGAACATAGTGGCGCAGGCCTTGCTGACGGTCGGTGTCGTCGGATCGCTTTATGCCGGTTATCTCAATCCCGAATACCGGGTCACGGCATCGCAGCTTTCCGCCGTTATCAACGGATTTGCAACGATCCTGCTGTTTGTAGTGATCGATCCGCAATTGTCGGTGATGACCGACGATGTCGTGAGTGGCCGCGTCAGTCAACCGATGTTCCGGCGGACGATCACCTGGTTGTCGCTTAGCCGCGTGGGCGGGACGTTGGTGGCGCAAGCGCTGCTGCTGCCGTCTGCATTGCTCGTTGCCTATATCGCAGGCGAGGTTTGAGGCGCTAGCCCTCCTTTGGTTCGTAAGACGCCTGCAGCAGCTAGCTCATCGCTGGAATGATCCACACCATCGACATCACCACAACCGCCAGCAGCAACGACGCCGCCAGAACAATTCTGACATTGTGGGGCGCGCGGGGTTTGTTGCTTGCCTCGCGTTCGGTGACTTCGATCTGATCGCCATGTTTTTCCATGTTCTGCTCCTTTGCCGTACCCGAAATAGCGAAGGCGACCATAACATAAATACCCGCTTATGGGCAGGTTTACGGCTTTTTGGGGTCGAACGGCCAGTTGATGACGCCGCCAGCGATCAACGCCCACCAGATAAAAACGGGCTGAAAGGCAAGGCGTGGGCCATGATAGACCCAACTCGCAGTCTCTCCACTGATCGCAATATTGTTGATCGCGTGGTTGATATTCGCAGGATAGACACAGAGCGCATAGAGCGCGAGGCCAATGCCCGCAGCATAGCGGGCGGGTGGAACGATTTTGGGCGGGATCAGCAAGCCGATGGCGCCGGCGATCTCGGCAACGCCAGTAAACAGGATGACTTGCTCTGCAAACGGCACCCAATCCGGCGTGATCGCCAGAAACCCTCCCGGAGACCGGATATGGGCAATTCCGGCAACCAGATAGAATATTGCCAGCAGCCAGCGGAAAAAACGTCTGGTGAGTGTTTCTTTTCGCCAGCCCTGTTCCATTAGCGACGGCCCATGCGGGCTACCACGGTGACAAAGAACGCCGTCGACCAGCCAAGCAGAATGAAGCCGTTGAGCCCCTCGATCGCGGCAATCATCTGCCATTTTATATCCAGACCGTCGCTGTTATAGCCGGTGGTGGAATAGGTGATGGTCGAAAAGTAGATTGCTTGCTCGAAGGTCGGAATGGCATCGACCAGCCGGTAGACGATCGCATAAGCCCAGATTTCTATGCCGTGCAGCACGAAGAGGCCGAACACCAGTGCGAGCGTCACGACGATCCCGTGCGGCGACATCGGGTGGATATGCTCGGCCGCCTCTTCGCGTGCCTCGATCCGTAGAAAACGACCCAGCCCAAAGACGCCAACGCCGTGGATCAGTACGGTCAGAAGGACCATGAAACCACCGACGGCGAGTTCTGCAAGCATCGGGTTTCAGCCGCCCCAGGGTGCAGGTGGGACCGCGATAGATTTGGACAGATCAAACTCCACCCGGAAATGGCGTCCGTCTGCTGATTCCGGCCGGCGCAGTTCGTAGACGAACTTGGCATCGCCTTGGCCCGGTTCGCTCACTTCCATCGCCCAGTCATTGGTCACCGACTGATCAAGGCCATTGGCTTTGAACGAAGCGATCGATTCTGCGTCGACGGGAAACTCCTGCCGATCCGCCGTACCCTCGCTCTCCGTATCACCGCCATAATTGGTCACATCATCGAGGCTGCCGTCTTCATGACGATGGCGGTGCTTTAGACGGAGGCCCTGATCAGTGCGTGTGATGATCCATGTGCGAGAGCGGTCCCACTCGCTCTTACCCTCTGCAATATGGAAAGGAATCTGGATCTCGTTCAGATCACAGGACGTCGCATGCATGATCATTGGCTTGCCCGCCATATCGGCATCGGCTTCTTGATTAGACACCAAAGTTCCGGCATAAGCCTTGCCGCAGAGCAAGCTCAGTCGCTCGAAAAACAAATCCTGCGGGGATGGTTCCGGTGCCGGAGTGGAAGGTGAATCACACGCAGCGAGCGGGACACAGAGCAAAAATATTGCAGCGAAGATCAATTTGGATTGTTTCATCGGTGCAATTGCTACACAATTTCTGCCGGCCATGAAATAGCTGAGATTGATCTGTTTGCTTATTAACGAATAGGCTGCTATAAGCTCTACAGCTAATAAATCGCGTTACGAAGAAATCTAGGTTTCGCAACCCCTACGGTCGCATACTCTTTTTCCCATTTCTCGAAGTTGGCCAATCCCGTCCGGTTTTGCATTTCGCATAATCGGGCATAATTAAGTTATGAATAGGAATAAGACTATGCCTACAGGCACCGTAAAATTTTTCAACACCGACAAGGGCTATGGTTTCATCGCTCCTGAAGATGGTGGCGATGACAGCTTCGTGCACATCACAGCAGTTCAGGCTGCCGGAATGCAGTCGCTCGAAAAAGAACAGCGTTTGACATATGATGTTGAAACCGGAAATAACGGCAAGAAAGCCGCTGTAAATTTGCAGCAGGCTTAAGCCTTACACCGCATACGGGGAAGGGCGGGAGTGCTTGGCACTCCTGCCCTTTTTTTTGTCTTGAATCTATCTGCAGCTAACTCCAGTCGAAGGAAAGGCTACCGCGATTATACAATCCGGCGAGCAGCTTGATTACATCATCCGATGTTCGCCATTCGGGATTGATGACAAACTGTTCCTGAGCGCACAGCATTTCGGCCAGCAACGCCGTTTCACCGGCGCAGGGAAAGCATTCCCCGTCGACGAATAGCAGCAGCTTTCCTTCGTCTTCGCGAACGAAGGAAAAGCGGCTGGCGGGATTTCGGAACAGAGGATGGTCGGCGGTCAGCAATGAGCGCAGATGTTCTGTCTCGATCGGCTCCTCGGGGCGCCAGTCGGTTTCCGGATATCTGGGCGTGCTGCTATATTCCCCGAACCATCGCGCGAAAGCCGCGCGGTCAGTCAGCTTCTCGGTCAGCATCGCGTGTAGCCGGTCAATAGCGGTGGCAGGTATTTCTCCGGGATTGTTCTGAACCGTCAGGTCAGGATCGCAATAGCGGTCATCATCGGTCATTTCAGGCAAGAGGTCGTCACACCAGTTGCCAATCAATTCCTTTCGCGACGGCGACCGAAAACCGATGCTATAAGTCATGCAGTCGGGACCGACTGCAACGCCATTATGGGCGATGCCCGGCGGAATATAGAGCATGTCGCCGGGGTTCAGTATCCATTCCTCCGCAACTTCAAATTCGGCGAGCAGCAGGAGATCTTCGTGCGATCGCAGAGGCGTCTGATCGTCGCACATGCCGCCGATTTGCCATCGACGCTGGCCGAGGCCCTGGATCAGAAAGACGTCATAATGGTCAAAATGCGGGCCAACGCCACCGCCGTCGCTGGCGTAGCTAACCATTACATCATCAATCCGCCAATTGGGGATGAAACGAAACGGCTCAATCAGCGCGGCGACATCGGGTATATGTTGGTCGACCGCTTGCACCAGCAGGGTCCAGGGGGATTTGCCCAGTTCACCGAAGCGGGTCACGGGCAAGGGGCCGTTTTCAGCGTTCCAGTCGTCGCTGGATTGGGTGATCAGGCGCGATTCCACATGATCCTCGCAAGCAAGGCCGCCGAGCTCATCGGGTGAAAGCGGATTGTGCCACGACTGCCACGGATTGCGGATCAGCAGTGGACGTTTCTGCCAGTAATCGCGAAGAAAAGCGGCTGTATCAAAATTGTTCAATTGCATTGGCATGCGCTACACAATTTCGGGCTGGACCGGTAGTGATACCGCTAAGGATTATGTTACGTTGCTGAAACCGCCTGCCGCTGTCAAAGGGGAGCATGACAAAACTGATCCTGTTCAACAAACCCTTCGGCGTGCTGCCGCAATTCACCGATCGCGGGAGCGAGACAAAGCGCCCGACGCTTTCAAACTTCATTGACCTGCCCGGCGTCTATCCTGCTGGCAGACTCGACCGGGACAGCGAGGGGTTGATGATGCTCACGGATGACGGAAAGCTGCAGGCGCGGATATCCGATCCGAAATACAAGACACCGAAAACCTATCTTGTGCAGGTCGAGGGGGACGTTGCGGAAGAAAAACTCGCCATGCTGCGACAGGGCGTCGAGTTAAAGGATGGATTGACCAAACCAGCGGAAGTCGAACGTATCGACGATCCGGAGCTGTGGGAGCGCGATCCGCCGATCCGGGTACGCAAGAGCGTGCCCGATTGCTGGCTCAAGCTGACCATAAGCGAAGGCCGGAACCGGCAGGTGCGCAGGATGACAGCGGCTGTGGGGCACCCGACCTTGCGGCTGGTGCGGTGGAGTATTGGCGACTGGTCGCTCGAGGGATTGCAACCCGGCGAATGGCGGGCCGAAGAATAGGCCATTTGCGCTAGCCCGCTTTTTCGATACAAACGGCGATCGAGCGAGGGGCGAAACAATGAAAAAGACGATCCATATCATATTGCTGCTACTGGTGCTTCTGGGCGCGGCTTTCTTTGTTTTCCGGACGCCCGACACCGATCGCACAGTGATGATCGCCAAATATGGCAATGAAGCCTCGCGCTTTGTCGACGACGGCCATGGTGCAAAGATTCATTATCGTGATGAGGGTAGCAGAGATGGGCCAGCGCTCCTCCTGATCCACGGATCGAACAGCATGCTGCAGACATGGGAGCCGCTTGTAGCTTTGCTCGGCGACAAATATCGACTGATTTCGCTCGATCTTTACGGCCATGGTCTGACTGGCCCCAATCCAACCGGTGCATATGACGCCGACGCCAATATAGCGGCGGCGGTTCGGGTGCTCGATACTGTCGGTGTGGATAAAGCCTATTGGGTCGGCAATAGCATGGGCGGCTGGTTGACCTGGCGTGCCGGGCTTTCGGTGCCGGAGCGGACATCGGGGCTCGTCCTGATCGATGCCGCAGGCGCGCAGGTAGAGCAAAAGATTCAACCTTATCTTGGCGCCAGACTGGCGCAATCATCGATCGGGCAAATATTACTGCCGGAAATCACACCGCGTATTCTGGTCAAATCCTCGCTGGCGGAAAATTTTGCCCGGCCCGAGCTGCTGACCGAAGAACTGGTCGACCGTTATTGGGAATTGCTCCGCTTCCCTGGCAATCGCAAGGCGGCGGTCGATCGCGGGAAGACGCCGCGCGAGCCGGAAAAATGGGCCGAAGTCGGCCGCCTTAAGATGCCGGTACTGCTGCTCTGGGGAGAGCAGGATAAAGTCATTCCCTTGTCCCACGCCCGTGCCTTTGCAGCCGCTATTCCGGGGAGCAAGCTGATCACCTATGCAGATGCTGGCCATTTACCGATGGAGGAAACTCCGGAACAGGTGGCCCGGGATATTGATGTCTGGATACAAAGTCTGGATGCAGAGGTCGCTGCGCCGGAATAAAGGCAGTTTCGCACCTGATTGCCGCCACTGGTCTGATGCTTCGTCAATTTAAACTGTGACGTCGGGCAGGCTCCAGTCGATCGGAGCCATTCCATTTTCTTCCAAAAAAGCGTTGGTCTTGCTGAAATGTTTGCATCCGAAGAAGCCATTATACGCAGACAGCGGCGAGGGGTGAGGCGCTTTAAGCACCAGATGATGGCCGCCCTGTTCGATGCTTTGCACGAAGGCCGCCTTTTTCTGCGCATAGCTGCCCCATAACAGGAACACGACGGGTTCCGGTTTGGCGGCAATCAGCCGCACGATTGCATCAGTAAATTCTTCCCACCCCTTGCGGCGATGTGAGGCCGCATGGGCCATCTCAACCGTCAATACGCTGTTGAGCAGCAACACGCCCTGCTGCGCCCAATGCTCAAGGAAACCGTGGGCAGGGCGCTTCAGGCCGAGATCACTTTCCAGTTCCTTGTAGATATTGACCAGCGACGGCGGTGGCCGGACACCGGGCTGTACACTGAAGCACAGACCGTGTGCCTGGCCCGGACCATGATAGGGGTCTTGCCCCAATATAACGACGCGCACTTGGTCGAGCGGCGTCAGGTCAAGCGCGCGAAAATATTCCTCGCCTCTGGGGTAAATCTCCTTGCCCGCCGCTTTCTCTTGCAGCAGAAATTCCCGTAAAGTGGCCATATAATCGCTGGCAAATTCTCCGGCGAGGGGGGCTTTCCAGCTTTCGTCGAGTTTTATGCGATCATCCATATCCCGCTATTAGCAACACGTTATTGATAGGCAAAGCAGGATCAACCCCGCTTGCCAGTTTCGTCTGGGGAGATTACCGTCCTGCTGAAGCGCCACCAGAAAGCGCAAACGCACAAGGAAACACATCTGCCCATGACCGACAGCAATATTCCCGTCATTTCCGCAACCGGCCTGTTCACGCCGACAGACAGCATCAGCAATGAAGAACTGGTTGCCAGTTTCAACGCTTATGTCGATCTTACCAATCGCGCAAATGCTGACGCGATTGCAGCAGGCGAGGTGGAAGAACTGCCGCACAGTTCGGTGGAATTTATCGAGAAGGCTTCGGGTATCAAATCGCGTTTCGTGCTGTCCAAGGATCCGATCCTCGATCCGGAAGTCATGTGTCCGCGTTTGCCCGAACGTCCAAATGAGGAAATTTCGGTACTTGCCGAAATCGGTGTCAAAGCTGCGCTGCAGGCACTGGAACGGGCAGGGCGCAAGCCGGAAGATGTCGATGCCGTGCTTTGCGCATGCTCGAACCTCCAGCGCGCCTATCCTGCTATCGCTGTCGAAATTCAGGCCGCGCTAGGCATGGAAGACGGCTTTGGCTTTGACATGAACGTTGCCTGTTCCTCCGCGACTTTCGGTATCCAGACTGCCGCTGATTATATCCGTTCGGGCAGCGCCAAATCGGTGCTGGTTATCAATCCGGAAGTCTGTTCGGGGCATCTCAACTGGCGCGACCGCGACAGCCATTTCATCTTCGGCGATGTGGCAACCGCCATTCTGATCGAGTCCAAGGATATTGCGCCGACGCAACATTGGGAGATCGTTGGTACGAAACTAAAAACCCAGTTTTCCAATAATATCCGCAACAATTTCGGTTTCCTCAATCGCACCCATCCGGAAAGTCGCGACGACAAGGACAAGCTGTTCGTCCAGGAAGGTCGCAAGGTGTTCAAGGAAGTGGTGCCGATGGTCGCCAATATGATTAACGAGCAGACGGAACGTCTAGCCATCGAAACTTCGGCTCTGAGGCGCCTCTGGTTGCATCAGGCGAATGCAGGTATGAACCGCTTGATTGCCCAGCGCGTGCTCGGTCATGAAGCCAGCGACGATGAAAGTCCGACTGTCCTCGATACATATGCCAATACATCTTCCGCCGGCTCGATCATCGCCTTTCACAAGCATAGTGACGATCTGGCAGACGGAGACATCGGGCTGATCTGTTCATTCGGAGCGGGTTATTCCGCCGGGACGGTTTTTGTGCGCAAGGTTGCGTGATCCGGGAGATTTGAGATGACGATGACAGGCCAGTGCCTTTGCGGCGCGGTAAGCTACTCGATCGAGGGAGAGCTGCAGATGTGCGGCGTCTGTCATTGCAAAAATTGCCAGCGACAAGCGGGAAGTTCCTATTCCGTACTCTTTGCGGTGGCGGATGACCAAATCGAGATCAGCGGCGACCTGACAACCTATGACGATCATGCCGAGAGCGGTAATATCGTCCATCGCCATTTCTGCGGCACCTGCGGTTCGCCGGTGAAGACGTCGCTTCCGACCCAGCCTGGCATGACTTACATCAAAGCGGGCACGCTTGATGATACCAGTGTGCTGCATCCACAAATCCACTTCTGGACGGGCAGCAAACAGCCGTGGGTCGAGATCGATCCGAATGTCCCGCAGATGGCCGGGAATCCCGGATGATTGTCATGCGACAAATAACAGCGGGTGTCATGGCCTTCGCGATGCTCGCAGGCTGTGTCGAGCCCGCCGAACAACGACAAGCGGATCAAGCCGAGGTCAGTGCTGAGCTTGCTCCGATCATCCTTCAACCGAATGGTGTTTCGCAGGGAGAGAATATGACCTTCCCTTACGGCACCGAGAAAACAAAAGTTATCGCAATGCTCGAACGTTTTGGTGCGGTCCATCAAAGCACGAACGAGGAGTGTGGTGCCGGTCCGATGGAATCCGCTTCCTCTCCCGCGACAGGCTTGACCGCCAATTTTCAGGATGGCGAACTGGTAGGCTGGTTTTTTGATGGTGACGGAACATTGGCGCATACCGCGAATGATATCACCGTCGGATCGACCCGCGCTGCTCTGGAACAAGCGATGCCGATCGAAATGCAAACAGAGAGCACGCTGGGCATCGAGTTTTTCTCCGGCTCCGGAGAAGCCGGGTTTATGGGCGGATTCCTTACGGATGACAGCGAAAATGCGACTATCGAGAGCCTTTATTCGGGCACCAATTGCTTTTTCCGCTGACCTTTCGAGGGTGCGATTTCGGGGTATGATATGATCAGTTTACGGGCGCGCTTGCTGTTCTTCATTGTCCGTATTTCGGGCTTGAAAAACTATCTTCTCAAGCCTGGCAGGGCGGAGAAATTTATCGCTCGAGACCATGCACGCGGGCCGGCATTGCCCGTTCGCTGGTTGCGCAAGCATTGCGACATAGAAAAAGCCGAGATTGATGGACAACCACTATACCGGCTTAGTCCGAAGGAGAATGGCAGCTCGCTGCACATCTTCTATCTGCATGGCGGCGGTTATGCGTTCAACATTGTTTCGCTGCACTGGCATTTCATCAAAAAACTGATCCGCAGAACCGGAGCAAGCGTCACCGTCCCGATCTATCCATTATCGCCGGAGAATAAATGGGACAGTAGCTATGCGATGGTGATGGAGGCGTTTGAACAGGCGGTTTCCCGGCACGGCGCGGAGAATATCGTTGTCATGGGCGACAGCGCAGGTGGCGGCTTCTCGCTAGGACTGTCGCAGATGTTACGCAATCAAGGCAAGGCTTTGCCGAGCAAGCTGGTGCTGCTCAGTCCCTATCTCGATAAGACTGCTGCTGATCCAATGCAGATAGAATTGGAAAAAACCGACATCTTGATCTCGATCGAGGGTGTCCGCCGCCTCGGCTCATGGTGGATGCGCGAAGGAGAAGACCCGGCGATGTTCCCCGCCAGTCCATTATTCGCGCCAGTTGACGGATTACCGCCGATGCTTGTGTTTGCGGGAACCGATGAGATGTTGCTTGCGGACTCCGTGCGTCTGAAACGAAAAGGTGATGAAAGTGGCGCGCAGATTGAACTGAAACTCTATGATCACATGCAACATGTCTGGATGTTGTTGCCTATTCCAGAGGCGAAAAAGGCTTTGGACGAAATTGTGGAATTCCTACTCGCCCCGAAAGTTTAGTTCGAGAAGGACGCCATTGGGTTCGGTGAAAAACAGCTGTTTCAGATGGATCGACGGGATGTCGTTGAGCCTGTAGTCGATGCCGTGGGCCTCGAGCCGGGCAATGAATGCCTGATGGCCGCTACAATCCAGTGCCACATGATGGATTGCGCCGGTGGTCGGCCCAGTCTCTGTTTCGCGGCGATAGGCTTGCTGCATCTCCTTGGAATTAATATGAAAAATCGCGCGACCGCTGTCGTCATAAAGCCACTGGACATGTTCGGGTGGCAGCGGTTCGGGGCCATCTCGCATATCAAGGTCGAACAATTCGACAAAGAACCGCACGGTCCCTTCAAGATCGTTGGTGATGATATTCACATGATCGAGTGCGTTGAGCTTCATCCTAGCCCTTCAGTTTGCGGCCACGTTCGATGATGGCGAGCCTGCGGTTCTCGACTTCATCCATCGAGACTCCAGCATTGTACGGCACCGATATCTGGTGCTCATAAGCCATGCCATCTGCAAGGTTGCGGTCGAAACCGGTCATGATCAGGTCTTTGTACACCTTCAGAAAGTCACGATCGATGCTGGTCATGTCGCGTGCTAGTGCCAAGGCCGCCGGCATAAGCTTGTCGGGTTCATAGACATGGTTGACGAGGCCCCAATCACAAGCGGTCCGGGCGTCGAGAAACTGCCCGGTAAAACTAAGCTCGCAAGCGCGGGACAGGCCAATGAAGCGGGAGAGTTTTTGCGACAGTCCCCAGCCCGGCGTTATACCGACTCGCGCGTGAGTGTCGGCGAAGCGGGCATTGGTTGAAGCGATCCGGATATCGCAGGCCAGTGCCAGCTCAAACCCGCCTGTGATGGCAACTCCGTTGATTGCGCCGATCACCGGTATTGGCATTTCGGTCAAAGCGAAAATCGGGTTTGTGGCACCATCCCGATCATTGGCCGGACCAAGGCCGGATTCTCCCAGCTCTTTAAGATCAAGGCCGGCGGTAAAGGCACGGTCTCCCGCACCGGTAACGATCAGAGCATGGATGGTCTTGTCGTCGCGAACATCCTGACAGGCACTACAAAACTCGGCTCGCAATGCGCTGGACAGCGCATTCATCGCTTCCGGACGATTGAGCGTGATGGTTGCAACACCATCTGATTTCTCCAGCAATATCAGAGCCATCAGTCGCTATCTCCTGCTTCATATTTTTCCGCAATTTGTGCGCCCATCGCGCCGGTCATCGCAAAACATTGTTCGGGATCGCTCTGCCGAAGTTCTGCAATCTTCAGCTCCATCCCTTCGGCGATGATAAGCTCTGGAACATTATTGGCTACAGCCTCCAGAATTTGCAGCGCACAATCATCGGGCTCCATGCCATTGTCGATCGCGGCATCGGATTTCCCGCGGCGCTCGCCCTCTTTGGTCAGTGCGTTGCGCGACACATTTGTGCGGATCGAGCCGGGCAGGATATTGGTGACATGGACATTGTGCAGCTGCTCGGTCTCGGCGCGCAGAGCGTCCATATAGCCGATCAGTCCGTGCTTGGCGGCGCAATAGGCCGTGCGCAAGGGTACGCCGACGCGCCCCGCGACCGAGCTGATTCCAACAATATGGCCGCCGCCGGCTGCAATCATGTGGGGCAGCAGCAGCTGGGTCAGCCAGATCGGCGCGAGGAGATCGATATTGATGATCGTCTTGTGGATATCCGGAGGGGTGTCCAGCGCCAGACTGCGCTGGCTGATGCCGGCGTTGTTGACGAGAATATCGATCTTGCCCTTCCAGTTGCGCGCTTCTTCAACTTTTGCGGGCAGGGTGTCATAGTCGGTCGTTTCGAAGGGCAGGATCAACGTGTCAGTCTTGATATCCGCTGCCACTCGCTCGAGCGCTTCGGTGCGGCGACCCGACAATATGATATGTGCGCCTTGTGCGGCGAAGGCTTTTGCCAAGGCCTCGCCAATTCCGGAGGAAGCCCCGGTGATCCAGACAATCTTACCCTCAAATTTCATAAGTTCATTCCCTGTTCCGCCGCTTTGGATTTCTTCCAGCCGACAAAGCAAAGCGCCAGCATGATCACATTTCCCACAGCATCAAGCAGCCCGATGTTGGTGAACACAGGATCGTGGAAGGTGAAATAATAATTGAACCCGAAAAACGGTACTAACGCTATTCCGTAAACCAGAAAGGTCAGCGACGAAAAGCGGGAAAAAGCGGCGAATAACCCCGACAACAACGCTTGTGCGCCAAAGCAGGCGATCGCGAAAGGCAATATGCGACCGCCCTCGCGATATTCCGGCAGCAATGTCGTATCAATCACATGCTGCGGGAAAAATGCCGCCCATCCGCCCAGTATGAAGAACACCAGCGCGATGAAAAACTGAATGCGCTTGGGTGTCATCTCCATACCGTCGGTTAAGCGTTTTTGCTCAATTTTGGCGCGTCATCGCCAAGATCTTCGAACCATGCCTCGACTTCGCCGTTCAGCTTGATCAGCAGCGGATTGCCCTTGCGGTCCATGGTCTTGCCGGCCTGAACTTTGACCCAGCCTTCAGACACGCAATATTCTTCGATATTATGTTTGCGATCGCCGCGAAAATTGATCCCGATACCGCGAGATAGCAATTCGCCGCCATAATGCGGGCTGCGGGGATTGATGGCGAGATGGTCGGGCGGGGTGTCCGGTCCGGCTGCTGCGCTATTGGCGGGGTCGGGTTGTTGGTCTTCGGTCATCGATACGAACTCCTGATGGTTTGATGCGCATTGCCACAAACACCCGGATAATCAAGTCCTGCCTGTGCCCATGATAACGAAACAATCAACTGAACCGGTCGACGATATTCTGATCTATTTTCGGATCGGGGCCATATTCATTATCCCCATGGTCGCCATCGGTGACGAGGAAAACCAGCAATAGGATCCAGCCAATAATGATCACAAAAATTAACAACATCCACCAGCCGGACCGACCGACATCATGGAGTCGCCGCACGCCGACAGCGAGGCTCGGGATAAACAATGCCAGACTGATCAAAATTGAAATCGGGCCGTCATCTTCCAAATTATATCCGAGAATAGCAAAGTCGACGATCGAGGATGCTATGCTGACAAGCACGCTGAACAGACTAAACATCCAATATTCCATGCGTCGTGATCGACCAGTGAACTCTGCGTAACGCCTGAGCGGCAATAACATCCATTCCATGATCTTTTTCCTCTCAAGCCTTGGCTAGGCTGAGACTATGCTAATAATCTAGATTATCAAGCTATCTGCGTGCCGTTAGCGATTTTCGAGTCCATCCGGACCCAAGTAGCGCTTTAGCCCGCCATTGATTAGCTGAACGTGTCTCCAATATGATCGACGGATTTCGGATCGGGCCCAAATCGATTATCGCCACGGGTTCCTTCAAGGCACATGAATACCAGCACGATCAAGCCGCCGACAAGCGGAATAAAATTCAGCAGCACAAGCCACCCTGATTTGTCCTGATCGTGGAATCGGCGAACCTGTACAGCCAGAGAAGGTATGATAATCGCGAGGTAAAACACGCCGAGCAGTATGGAACTTGAACTCCAGGTTGCCATCTCAACGGAGTCTGCTGGATCCGATACCGTCGTGAAACTGCCGGTCATTAGCCCCAGGGCTACGGCGACGATAAATATAAGCAGGACAAACATCCAATATTCTTTGCGCCGGGAACGGCCGCTAAAATCCGCATAGCGCCGCAGTGGCATCAACATCCATTCCATGATTTTTCCCCTTTCAAGCCTCGAAGCATCAGAGGTTACGCAGAAAATCAGGATTATAAAGTGGTGGATGACATGCTCGCGATTCATAACACGAGGCCTTGGCGGCGGTTAGCGAAGCTAAAAAGTTATCAACGATACGTCTGTGAGGGAGTCGAGTGGAGCCGAAATGCAACTGGGCGATCCCGGCCCAAGCTGAGGTTGACGTCCGTGTTTCATATTATTCTTCTGCCGCGTGTAATATAAAAAAGGCGGCCTTGCGGGCCGCCTTTTTATAATTTCTGCTGATTTAAGCAGCCGCGGCCTGGCGCGATGCCTTCTTGCGATCGTTCGGATCGAGATAGCGTTTGCGCAGGCGGATGTTCTTTGGCGTGACCTCGACCAGCTCGTCATTGTCGATATAGGCAATTGCCTGTTCGAGCGTCATGACTTTCGGCGTGGTCAGGCGGATGGCGTCTTCCTTGCCCGAGACGCGGAAGTTGGTCAGCGCCTTGGATTTCATCGGATTGACGTCGAGGTCGCCAGGCTTGGCGTTTTCACCAATGATCATGCCCTCGTAAACAGGGGTCTGTGCGCCGATAAACAATACGCCGCGCTCTTCGAGCATATTCAGCGCATAAGCTGCGGTGTTGCCGGTTCCGTTGGACACCAGAACGCCAACCGGACGGCCTTCGATCACGCCTTTATAATCGTCATATTTTTCAAACAGACGGTTCATCAGGCCGGTGCCGCGCGTGTCGGACAGAAACTCGCCATGATAGCCGATCAAACCGCGCGAAGGTGCGGAGAAGGTCAAGCGGGTCTTGCCGGCGCCCGAAGGACGCTGTTCGGTCAGTTCCGCTTTACGGCGCTGCATTTTGGAAACAACCGTGCTGGAATATTCATCATCAACGTCGATGACGACGGTTTCATAAGGTTCCTGACGCTTGCCATCTTCTTCGCGGTAGAGAACGCGCGGACGGGAAATACCCAGTTCGAAACCTTCGCGGCGCATCGTTTCGATCAGCACGCCGAGTTGCAGTTCGCCGCGGCCAGCGACTTCAAAGCTGTCCTTGTCGTCGCTTTCGGTGACTTTGATCGCCACGTTGGATTCTGCTTCGCGCGCCAGACGGTCGCGGATTACGCGGCTGGTAACTTTGTCGCCTTCACGGCCCGCGACCGGACTGTCGTTCACGGCAAAGCGCATCGACAGCGTTGGTGGATCAATAGGCTGTGCAGCGATTGGTTCTTTCACAGAAACATCGCATATCGTGTTGGAAACAGTCGCTTTCGTAAGGCCGGCGAGCGAAATAATATCACCTGCCTTGGCGCTTTCAACAGGGACACGTTCGAGGCCGTTAAAGGCCATGATCTTGGTGGCGCGGCCAGTTTCGACGATATTGCCGTCCATATCGATGGCGTGGATCGGCATGTTGATGTCGATCTTTCCGCTTTCGACCTTGCCGGTCAAAATACGGCCAACGAAATTGTCGCGGTCGAGCAAGGTGACGAGAAACTTGAATTCCGCATCTGGATCAACGTCGGGCTCCGGTACATGTTCGATGATCTTGTCGAACAGGGCAGAAAGATCGCCCTCGCGGACATCAGGGGTTTCGCCGGCATAGCCGTTGCGGCCACTGGCAAAGAGCGCCGGGAAATCCAGCTGTTCATCATTGGCATCGAGATTGACGAACAGGTCGAACACTTCGTCGAGTACTTCTTCGGCGCGGCCATCGGGACGGTCAATCTTGTTGACGACAACAATCGGTTTCAGGCCGAGAGCCAGAGCCTTGCCGGTGACGAATTTGGTCTGCGGCATTGCGCCTTCGGCACTGTCGACCAGAAGGATCACACCGTCGACCATCGACAGGATGCGTTCAACTTCACCGCCAAAGTCGGCATGGCCCGGGGTATCAACAATATTGATCCTTGTGCCTTTCCATTCGACGCTGGTGCATTTTGCGAGAATCGTGATGCCGCGTTCTTTTTCAAGATCGTTCGAATCCATCGCCCGTTCCTCGACACGTTCATTGTCGCGGAATGTGCCGGATTGGCGGAAAAGCTGGTCAACCAGGGTTGTTTTGCCGTGATCAACGTGCGCAATGATTGCGATATTGCGAAGGGACATATTAGATTCTACCGTTAGAAGAGGAAAGGGCGGCCATAAGCAAAGCCCCGATATTGCCGCGCCCTTAGCCTGTTTGGTGCTGCACCGCAACATCAGAAAGCTTGCCAAATCAACTTGGGCAATCCATTTGCCGCTACCAATATGCAAACCCTTCGCCTGATCCTTACCGATAAATTCATCTGGCTGCTAAGCGGAGCGGTTCTGCTTGCCACCTTGATGCCGGTGCAGGGCGTGGCGAAAGATGTCGCGGGCATCTTGTTCAACGCCGGGATTTTTGCGGTATTTCTGCTCCATGGCATCCGTCTCGAACGGCATGAAGTGCGTGCCGGTCTGGGCAACGTCCGGTTGCAGGGGACGATATTCATCTGGGTATTTGGCGTGATGCTGGGAATCGGGTTGCTGCTGTCAAAGGCGCTCGATCAGCTGCTTCCTGCCGATGTCGCGCTGGGATTTCTGTTTCTGGGTGTGCTGCCGTCCACGGTGCAATCGGCCACCAGCTATTGTGCGATTGCCAGAGGAAATGTTGCTGCCTCCGTGGTCGCAAGTGCCTTCATAAATCTGGTCGGGGTATTTTTGTCGCCATTATTGTTCGCACTGCTGGCCAGCGCAGCCGGCGTGGAAATAACCTCGGAAACAATCATCAAGCTGGCCGCGATATTGGTGCTGCCGTTTGTGCTCGGCCAGACCTTCCAGAAATGGCTGCGACCCTGGGTGATGCAGCACAAGGATCTGACCGGCTGGATCGACCGGGGGGCGATTGCGCTGGCGGTCTATGTGTCCTTTTCCGCAGCGATCATCGCCGGGATGTGGAGCCGGGTTAGCGGCGTGGAATTTGTCTGGCTGGCCGCTGCGCTGTTGTTCTGGCTGGGGCTGGCCTTCGGCGGCACGTGGATGCTCGGTGGGTTGATGGGCTTTGCCCGTGGTGACCGGAAAACGTTGCTGTTTTCCGGCGCGCAGAAGAGCGTTGCCATTGGCGCTCCTTTGGCGGCGATCATTTTTGCGCCGGAACGGGCGGGCCTGGTGATATTGCCGCTGATTTTCTACCATCTCGCGCAATTGTTTCTATCCGCACCGGTCGCCGTGCGACTGGCCGGGGATGAGGATTAGCATATTGTCAGTCCGTTCGTTCTGAGCCTGTCGAAGGACTGCGCGTGGCGATAGAGGCACTTCGACAAGTTCAGTGCGAACGGAATATTTTATAGCTCTCGCAATGCCCGCGCAGGCTTGGCGGACAATACCGGGATAGAGCCCAGCAAGCCGATCCCCAGCGTTGCAACCGCGCCGATGCCCAGCGTCAGCAGAACGATTCCCCAATCCGGTTGCCAGGTAAATTCGAATATCTGGGTGATCACGAACCAGCCCGCGAACAGACCGAGGCCAAGCGCCACCGCCGACAAGAGAAAGGCCAGCAGCGCATATTCAATCGCCTGCACCGTCAATATTTGTGCGCGCGTTGCGCCGAGCAGCTTCAGAATCACACTGTCATAGACCCGGGCCTGACGCGATGCGGCGATGGCACCGATAAGCACCGCAATGCCGGAGAAGATCGCGATCGAGGCGGCAGCGGCGATGGCGGTGGCCATCTGGTCGAGAATGTCACCGATCTGAGAGGCGATTTCCTTGACCTTGACCATCGAAATGGAGGAGAACTCCTGCGGCAGGATACTGAGCAGACTGTCCTCTTTTGCCGCATCGAGCTGGATCGTAGCGGCGACATTATGCGGAACGTCGGCCAGCACGCTGGGCGGGAAGACCAGCACATAGTTGAAACCGAAATTGCGCCAGTTGACCTTGCGGAAGGAAGCGACTCTGGTCGGGATCTCGACGCCGAGCAGGCTGACGGTCAGGCTGTCGCCGATTTTCAGGCCCATGGCCGCACCTTGCTCTTCATCGACCGAGACCAGCGGTGGTCCGTCATAATCTTTCGGCCACCATTTTCCCTCGACGATCTCGCTGCCTTCGGGAATGGTCGCGCTATAGGTCAGTCCGCGATCGCCGCGCAGCACCCATGCGCCTTCGGGCAGGGTTTCCAGTTCGGAGACGCGCTGCCCGCGAAATTCGGTGATCGTCCCGCGCAGCGTCGGCACAATATTCACTTCGGCATCCTGCGAGGTTTCGGCGACTTTGGCGCGGAATTCATCCGCGCGTTCGACCGGGATATCGAGCACGAAGAAGCTTGGGGCATCGCGGGGCACGGTGGAGCGGATTTCATTGGTCAGACTGGTCTGGATAGCGGCCAGAGTGGCGAACAGTGTCAGGCCCAGCCCTAGCGCCACTACCAACTGTCCGGTTTGCGCACCGGGACGATGTAGGCTGGTCAAGGCAAGACGCAACAATGGATGTTTCGGGCGTGGGGCCTTGCTCGCCAGCCAGCGGATCAGCGCGCCCAATGCGGTCAGCAGCAGCAAGATCGCGGCGGCTGCGCCGATAAAGGATGCCGAAAACAGAGGCTCATTGGCTGTGCCGAGCGCCAGCGCGATGATCGCTGCTATTGCCAAGCCAACGCCAATCCAGCTCTGCCGGTCAATCTGTCGCCAGGACTTGCCTTCGCCGCGGATGATGCCCGCAGCGGGGATGGTTTTTGCTCGCGACAAGGGGGGCAGGGCGAAGATGACCGCTATCAGCAGTCCGTATAGCGCACTGACCAGCAGAGGCAGCGGGTAGACGGCAAATTCCGGCTTGATCGGCAGGACATCGCCGGCAATCTGGATGATCGCCAGCGGAGCCAGCGCCCCAACCACGAGACCAAGAGCAATCGCGCCGATAGCTACCGCCATGATCTGGAACAGATAGATGCGAAAAATCATCGCGCTGTCGGCGCCGAGAATCTTGAGCGTGGCAATCGCGCCCTGCTTGCCGCGCAAGTAAGAAGCGACGCCATTGCCTACACCGATCCCGGCGATCACCAGTGAGGCGAGGCCGACCAGCGTCAGAAATTGTCCCATGCGCTCGATAAAGCGCCGCGTGCTGGGCGCGCCATCGTCGCGGGTTTTGATTTCCCACGAGGCGTTGGGGAATTGCTCGGAAAGCCGGTCGCCGACGTCGCGGGGAATGGCGGTGGCGGGCAGTTTGAGGCGATATTTGCTCTCGAACAGACTGCCGGGCTGGATCAATTTGGTGGCGCGCAGACTGTCGAGCGACGTGATCGCCACGGGGCCGAGAGAGAGGCCTTCGCTGAGCCTGTCCGGCTCTTCGGATATGATGCCAGAAATGGTGAAGCTGGCTTCGCCAAAGTCAATTTTGTCGCCGGTTTTCAGCGACAGGCGCTGCATCAGGGCAGGGGTGGCATAGATGTCCTGCGGATCTGGCGCAGAAACACTCTGGCCACTCTCCAGCGTGAATTTGCCATATAGCGGATAGGCGTCATCGACGCCTTTCAGCTCGACCAGTTGCGTATCGCTGCCATCCGGCAACCGGGCCATGGCTTGCATACGCAGCGTTTCGGACAACGTCCCGGCCTGGCTGAGGGCCGTGAGTTCTGCGCTGGTGGCTTCGCGCTGGGCGACCGCAATTTCCAGATCGCCGCCCAATATCGCCTGACCGCGGTTGGCCAGTTCTTCGGTAATCGCATTGGTCAGGCTGCCAATGGCCGCCAAGGTGGCGACGCCGAGGAACAGGCAGACGATCAGCAGCCGAAGGCCAACAAAGCGTCCGCGCAGATCGCGGCGGGCAATCGTCCAGGCTTTGCCGAGTTCAGCGCTCACGCGGCGCTGTCCCGTTCGATCAGGCCGTCGCGCAGTTCGATAATCCGGTCGCAGCGTTTGGCCAGTTCGGGATCGTGGGTGATGATCAGCAGCGTCGCCGAAGTCGCCTTCTGACGTTCGAACAACAGGGAAATAATCTTATCGCCTGTTGCGCCGTCCAGGTTGCCGGTCGGCTCGTCGGCAAAGATGATCGTGGGCCGCGACGCCATGGCGCGGGCGATAGCCACGCGTTGTTGTTCGCCACCGGAAAGCTGGGTGGGGTAATGGCCGAGCCGGTCTCCGAGACCTACTGCGGTCAATTCTTTTGCCGCAATTCCAAATGGATCGGGTTGGCCATCCAGTTCGAGGGGCACGGCGACATTTTCCAGCGCTGTCATGGTCGGGAGCAAGTGAAAGGCCTGCAATACAATGCCAACCCGGCCGCGCCGTGCGACCGCCAGCTGATCCTCGTTCATCGTGCCAAAGTCGGCTCCGGCAATATTCACCTCCCCGCCGCTTGCCCGTTCGAGGCCGGACAGGATCGCCATCAGCGACGATTTGCCTGAACCCGATGGTCCCAGCAATGCAACGGTCGTTCCCTCTTCGATCGACAGATCTATGCCGCGCAAAATATCGACACGCGCTTTGCCTTCCCCCAAAGACAGGGTGACATTCCGGGCTGCAATCGCGATATGGGGTTCAACTATGGCGGCGTCGCTCGATGCGGCGGTTTTCTGGATCATGGGGGTAAGGATATCCGATGTTGAAGAATTTATTTGTATATGGGTTCACACTGGCATTTCTGCAACTTTTGATCGCTTGTGGCCCAGCGCCGGAAGAGGTGCAAGCTGTTCCAGAGGACGTAGCAGCGGTCTCGACGGAAACAGGCGGCGATCAAATGGCGGAGGCCAAAGACGCTGAAATCCTGATTGTTGCTTTCGGCGACAGCCTTTACGCCGGCTATGGCCTGGACCAGAAAGAGGGCTTTGCTCCGGAACTGGAAGCAGCGCTGACGGCGGCCGGCAAGGATGTGCGGGTTCACAATGCCGGCGTGTCGGGTGATACCACGGCTGCGGGACTGCGGCGGATGGATTTCGTCCTCGATAGCCTGCCGCGAAAGCCGGATCTGGTGATATTGGGCTTGGGCGGCAACGACCTGCTCAGGGGGCTGAAACCCGCAGATAGCCAAGCCAATATGGAAGCGATGGTCAAGAAGCTGCAGGATCGCGATATAGAAGTCATGCTCACCGGGATGCTGGCCCCACCCAATCTCGGAGCAAAATTCAGTGATGAATTCAACATCATCTATCCGGCACTGGCCAAAAGATATGATGTCGCGCTCTATCCGTTTTTCATGGACGGGGTGGTGGGACAACCTGATCTTTTCCTGCCCGATGGCCTGCATCCGACCGCAGAGGGCATTGATATCATCGTCGGCAAAATCGCGCCGCAGATGGTGGAATTGCTGGAAGACTGAGCTTTGTAGAAAATGGAAGAGTTGGAAGCATGTTGCGCAGTTTTGGAAAAACTGTATTATTTTACTAATACAGCAGTTGAAACGCTTGAAAAGCGGTGCATTTGCATCCATTTATAGAGAAAGCCCCGCATTGGTGCCGGGCAGGGAGGCTGAACAGCATGGTGACCGAAACAATCACAGCGACCGACGACCTGAAATTGACTCCGCCGGATCCGGTGGTTCCAGTCGCTCCTGAAAAAGCCGGAGGCCTGGTGTCAATTGGCGACGAGGTTAAGACCAAGCTTGAGGAAAAAGTTGACTCTTTTATCGACGATTTGATCGCTCAGGATCAAAATAGTCCCGAATTTGGCAAAAAAGTGGACCAGATTACCAACATGGGCCGCAAGGAAATCGCCGAAGCCGCGGGCCAGTCGAATCGCTTTCTTGATCGACCGATCCGGTCAATGGATGAAGAAAGCGGCATCGGTTCCGATCTCGCCGAGCTGCGCCGCACCGTCGAGGATCTTGATCCGGGCAAGCGCGGCAATCTGACCGCGAAACGGAAGATTTTCGGAATCATTCCCTTCGGCAACAAGATGCGCAACTATTTCGACGGTTATAAGAGCGCGCAGGGCCATATCGGCTCGATCCTCGACCGGCTTCGCTCCGGCAAGGACGAGCTTTTGATGGACAATGCGGCGATTGATGTCGAACGCAAGAATCTCTGGGCGGCGATGGGTCGGCTGGAACAGATGATCCACGTTTCCAAGGTCATGGACCAGAGACTGGAAGACAAAGCGGCCGAACTGGACGCCACCGATCCGGCCAAAGCCAAGGCTATCCGGGAAAGCGCGCTTTTCTATGTGCGTCAGCGGACGCAGGATTTGCTGACCCAGATGGCGGTCACCGTGCAGGGCTATCTCGCGCTCGATCTGGTCAAGCGCAACAATGTCGAGCTGGTCAAGGGCGTTGACCGGGCCAGCACAACGACGGTGGGTGCGTTGCGCACCGGTGTTACCGTGGCCCAGGCGCTGACCAACCAGAAACTGGTTCTCGACCAGATTACCGCGCTCAACACCACAACGGCGGGCGTGATCGACAGCACCAGCGAGATGCTGAAGAACCAGACCGGTCAGATTCACGAGCAGGCCGCATCGTCGACCATTCCACTGGAAACGCTGCAACGCGCTTTCCAGAATGTCTATGACACGATGGACAATATCGACACGTTCAAGCTGAAAGCGCTGGAAAATATGAAGTTGACGGTCAATTCTTTGTCCGGCGAGATCGAGAAGTCGAAAGGCTATATTGCGCGATCCGAGGGACAGGCGAAGGCCCAGCTGGAAGCACCAACGGAAAACCCCCTGGCGGCATTGGAGGAATAGAGACTGGTGTCGGAGAGCAATCAGCAAATTTTGGCCGGTGCGACGCGGGCGTTGCGGGACTCCCAGTTCCGGCGTTCGATTGGCAATCGCTCCCATCAACTGAAGCGCGGCCATTTCTTCAAGAAGCTCGGCCGCGCCGCCATGTGGACGGTAGGCGTGCTGGTCGGCGCCAGCATCATCGGCGGGATATTGAGTGGCATCGGTTTCTGGGGCGTGATGATTTCTGCCGGCCTGATCGGCGGCGGTATCTGGGCGTCGATGAAATTCCCGAAGATGAAAATGCCGACGCCGGAAACGATCATGAAGTCGGATCTGAAATCGCTGGCCGGAAAGACCGAAATCTGGCTGGAGAACCAGCGCCCGGCTCTGCCGGCCCCGGCGGTCCAGATCGTCAACGGCATCGGCGTCCAGCTGGACATGCTGTCTCCGCAGTTGAACAAGTTGAATGAAGGCGATGCTGCTGCTTATGAGGTGCGCAAGCTCGTTGGCGAACATCTTCCGGAACTCATCAACGGCTATCGGGCGATCCCGCCCTCGATGCGCGGAAAAGCCAACGATAGCGGCAAATCCCCCGACGAGCAGTTGATCGGTGGCCTGTCGCTGATCGAAAAAGAAATTTCCGGCGTCACCCAGCAGATCGCGAAAGGTGATATCGACAATCTCTCGATCCGCGGCCGCTATCTCGAGCTCAAATATGACAAGAGCGCCGAAGCCGAATGAATCTCGTGGCTTCCGGGTAATCGCTTCTCTCTGTCTCTCATTGATCAGGATTGCCCATGGCCGCATCGCATCTTCAGCCATTTGACGCTGCCGCCATTCTGGTTTCGCTGGCAGCGATACTCGGTTATCTGAACCACAGGTTCCTGAAACTGCCGTCATCGATCGGACTGACGATCATGGGCGCAGTCGCTTCGTTGATGGTGATCGGGATCGACTGGCTGCTGCCAGGCAGTTCCATGTCGGCAAATGTTCTGGATTTCCTCGCAGGCATCGATTTCCACGACACGTTGATGGAAGGGATGCTGTCATTTTTGCTGTTTGCCGGCGCGCTACACGTCGACTGGGCGGACATGAAGCGGGGGCGCTGGCCGATATTGCTGCTGAGTACGCTGGGCGTCGGCATCTCGACCATCATCGTCGGCAGCGGCTTCTACTTTATCGCCGGATGGTTCGATATCGAGATCGGCTATTTATGGTGTCTTGTATTTGGCGCGCTGATCAGTCCGACTGATCCGGTCGCGGTGATCGGCGTTTTGAAGCGCGCCGCGGTGCCACCGACCTTGCAGGCGACAGTGGCAGGCGAAAGTCTGTTCAACGACGGTGTCGGGGTTGTCGTATTCGGTATCCTGCTGACAGCGGCACTGGGAACATCGGAATTTTCTGCGGGCCATGCTGCGCTGGATTTTGCGAAAGAGGCAGGCGGTGGCGCGATGCTCGGCGCTATTGTCGGCTGGCTGGGTTTTCGGGCAATGCGTTCGATCGACGAATATAATGTCGAGGTGATGATCTCGCTTGCGGTGGTCATGGGCGGTTACAGCCTCGCGCATTTTCTCCATGTCAGCGGGCCGGTCGCGATGGCGGTGGCAGGCCTGCTGATCGGCAATGCGGGCGTCAAGTTGGCGATGAGCGACATGACGCGGGACTATCTGCTCAAATTCTGGGCCCTGGTGGATGAATTGCTCAACGCCGTGCTGTTTTTCCTGATCGGCCTCGAGGTTATCGCGGTGGCACCGACGCTGGTGCTTTTCCTCACCGGTATTGTGACCATTCCGCTGGTGATTGGCGCACGCATCGCAGGGGTCGGCTTGCCCTTGTTCGCTCTGCGTCCGTTCCAGTCGCTGGGCAATATGGCAATCCCGACATTGGTCTGGGGCGGTTTGCGCGGCGGTATCTCGATAGCGCTGGCGCTGTCGCTTCCGGAAGGACCCGCGCGCACGGTCATCCTGTCGGTGACCTATGTTGTCGTCTTATTCTCGGTGATCGTGCAGGGCGGGACGATCAGCGGGCTGATCGAGCGGCTCAAGCAGCGCAACAAGGATATCACCCAGGCGGACGCGGAAGAGGCAAGGGCGGAAAGCCAGTAACCCTATCACGACAATGGTTCCTTGTTTTTCGAGCCTCTTGGTGGACCTGCGTGCCATGAATCGCTGATATCCAAATGTTTCGATCCCGGAAGTTTTTCGGGAAAGTTAAGCGACAACAGTTGCGCACAAAAGATCCAGGACAGGAACGGCAGTAATTTTCTTCGACAGGACTGAACCATCTTCAACAAGCTGCGTAGGTTTGAAAGAAGATATTTGTTCCCCAACGAAGGAAAAGCCCATGAAAGACCTGAAACTCGGCGAAAACGGCGAGCCGCGCCAGACCGCAACCGGCGACGATGATATCATGACCACCCAGCAGGGCATGCCGGTATCGGACGACCAGAACAGCCTGAAAAGTCATGCCCGTGGCGGCACGATGCTGGAAGATCAGGTCATGCGCGAGAAGATTTTCCACTTCGATCACGAACGCATCCCCGAGCGGGTGGTCCACGCGCGCGGCTATGGCGTGCACGGCCATTTCGAACTGACCGACGCCATTCCCGAACTGTCCAGCGCCGATATTTTTCAGCGGGTTGGCGAGAAGACACCACTGTTCTGCCGTTTCTCGACCGTTGCCGGCAGCAAGGGCTCTCCCGACCTCGCCCGCGACGTGCGCGGTTTTGCCGTTAAATTCTACACCAAGGAAGGCAATTGGGATCTGGTTGGCAACAATATCCCGGTCTTCTTCATTCAGGATGCGATCAAATTCCCCGACCTGATCCACTCGGTCAAGCCGGCACCGGATCGCGGCTTTCCTCAAGCGCAGAGTGCCCATGATAACTTCTGGGACTTTGTCTCGTTGAGTCCCGAATCCATGCACATGATCATGTGGGTGATGTCGGACCGCGCCATTCCCCGTTCCTTGCGTTTCATGGAAGGTTTCGGCGTGCACACGTTCCGCCTGGTCAACGCCGACGGCAAATCGCAATTCGTCAAATTTCACTGGAAACCCAAGCAGGGCATGCAGTCGGTGGTCTGGAACGAGGCGCTGAAAATCAACGGCATGGATCCCGATTTCCACCGCCGCGATATGTGGGACGCAGTCGACTCCGGCGACTTTCCGGAATGGGAACTGGGCGTGCAGGTGTTTGACGACAAATTCGCCGACGAGTTCGAATTTGATGTTCTCGACCCGACGAAGCTGATCCCCGAGGAGCAGGTTCCGGTGCGGATCATCGGCAAGATGGTGCTCGACAATAATGTCGACAATTTCTTCGCCGAGACCGAGCAGGTGGCTTTCTGTACGCAGAATATCGTGCCCGGCATCGACTTTACCAATGACCCGCTGCTGCAGGGCCGGAATTTTTCCTATCTCGACACCCAGCTGAAGCGGCTCGGCAGCCCTAATTTCACCCATATTCCGGTGAATGCGCCGAAATGCCCGGTGCGCCATTATCAGCAGGATGGCCATATGGCGATGACCAACCCCAAGGGACGGGTCAATTATGAACCGAACAGCTGGGACAAAGGCGAGGGGCCGCGCGAGGATCCGGCAAAAGGGTTTAAAAGCTTTCCGGAAGACCAGAGTGGGACCAAGCAGCGGGTCCGCTCGGAGACATTTGCCGATCATTATAGCCAGGCCCGGCAGTTCTATATCAGCCAGACCCCGATCGAGCAGGACCATATTGCTGCCGCGATCACCTTCGAGCTTTCGAAAGTGGGCAAAGAAGCGATCCGCGAGCGGATGGTAGGGCATTTGCGCAATATCGACGCGGATCTGGCGCAAAATGTCGCCGACGGCATTGGCATGGAAAAGCTGCCCGAGAAGATCAAACCCGCGCGCAAGCCGGTTGATGACTTGCCGGTATCCGATGCGCTCAGCATTCTCAAAAATGCGCCGGAAAGCTTTTCCGGTCGCAAACTTGGCATCTATATCGCTGAGGGCGGTGATGCCGAACTGGTGAAGGCGTTGGAGAAGGCCACTGAGGATGCAGGCGGCACCTGCGCCATCATCGCGCCGCATGTCGCCGGTGCTAAATTGTCAGACGGCAAGATGACGCCGGCGGACGAGAAGATCGACGGTGGCCCGTCGGTGGTGTTCGATGCGGTTGCTCTGGTCATGTCGGAGGATGCAGCGGAAAAGCTGGCGAGCAACAAGCCGAGTCAGGACTTTGTCAGCGACGCCTTCGCCCATGTCAAGTTTATCGCTTATTCCGAAGGCGCGATGCCTCTGTTGAAGGCCGCAGGAATCGCCGACAAGATGGATGACGGCGTGGTCGAGATCGGAGCGAAGAAGGACGCTGCGGACTTCCTGACCCAGTGCAAGCAATTGCGCTACTGGGACCGGGTATCGGGCTAAAAGAAAGTTAGAGCTGCAGCGCTTGCGACGAAAATAAGCGCGCTGCGGCGCAACAAGTGCAAAACCGTCGAAGCGGCAAGCGATCACTCGTTTGTCGCTTCGATGCGTTTGTGGCGGGGCAGGGTGGTCAAGGATAGCAGGTCAAAGCGCTGTCGATGCCAAAATGACGATGTGAAAGAAAAACTGGATCCCCCGTGAGGATTCGAACCTCAATTAACGGAGTCAGAGTCCGTGGTATTACCGCAGATATATTGGGATTGGCGCAAGCATGTCGCATCTATGTTGCAATTCAGAGATGCCTTTGATCTGGAGCGGCTATAACATCCAGTCTATCTACAGAAAGTTTGTTTCCCGTTACGAACTGTGAAATGAGCAATTTCAAAATTTTAGGCCATCCTTGTACCTAGTGAATTTCAATGCAGACTGTCAGTAGTTGACGCTATGAAATGCTATGGTCAACTGTCCATCGCATCTCCTTCGTCTGAATTATTAAGGATTTTTAATGGGTAGATCGAATGACTGATCTCTTTGTTGACCTCTACCGCTATCGGCAACGTGAGAAAAAGAACAATTTGGAGGATTGGCTGACCGAGTGTCTGGCTGCCGTATTTCGGTCGCTCGACCGCAGGCAATGGGAGAACTTATTAAAAGGGATTACCAATGCCGAACCTGCGGTCATAGAATCTTTGTTAAACGAAGAACTGCCGGAGGTCCGGACCCAAGTCTATGCTGGTGAGGGCTACGGGATCCCCGACCTTATAATTTATCACTCGCGTCATCCAATAATCATTTTTGAAAACAAAGTCGCTCACGGGGTTGCGGCTGATGGAAATGGCACAGGTGAGAAACGTCATCAGCTCCATCGTTATGCGGAATGGCTTGATAAAAATACCCATCCGCTTTGTAATGTTAAGCAATTGATTTTCTTGACACATCTAACGCGAACTCCAGACGATTTTAGGGCTGTCAGGGCAATCGATGAATGCCCCTATCGCGGCATTCCGCGACGTGCTGAGACTTGGGGGACACTCGCAAGGCTAATGTTGGAAATCACTCGAGAAGAAGGTGATCGATCACTTTCAAGCGGGCTCGCTGCTGCACTTTATCAAATATTGGAGAATGAGAATATGTCCAACCAGTTTCCCGACACCAACGCAATGGCTGCGCTTCAGGTATTTCTTTCGCAGGGCGCGGCCATGGAGAATCTTCTTGATCGGATGTGGGAGGAGGTCGCGGGTGCGGTCAACTCATCGAATATGTCCGCGCGCCTCATTGAAGCGGAACTGGAATTCGGGAGGTTCACTGCATCGCGCTATGTAAACCGCATTGAGCAGCCGGCTACTAGAGTAGCATTCCTAATGACTGGAATATGGTTCCCAGAAGCGAAGGACACATGGACTGCAGCCGAGCTTGATGGGCAACAGCCAGTTGAGGCACAGGTATTTCTCTTGTTTGGTGATGATAAAGACAATGTCTTTCGTGACATCAATGGGGTGCCCGAAGCAGGATGGCTTCGGCCATGCTCTGATTTTCTTTGCTTAAAACCGCTCCATGAATTTTCCGGATCCCCCGATGAGCGCGCCGGGTTGATTCTTGAATGGCTCGGGAAAAAAGCGCAGGCTCTGCGACCCTTCCTCATTGAAAAAGGGTTGGTCGCTTGACCCCCGCTCTTTTTTAACATCCCTGAGTCCTTGCGTTTCAATCATGGCTGCGAGTTTAAATGGGTGCAAATAAGGCACGCTCAATTGCATCTGCATCTGCCGCATCGCGACCTGCATGTTCAAACAAATGGCCATAAGTATCGAATGTCACCTGGATCGAACTATGCCCCATCAAATATTGGACGCGCTTGGGATTCAACCCCTGTTCGATCCACATGGATGCAGTCGCATGGCGAAAAGGATGGAGAGAATAGCGGGGCTTCGCATGGTCGTTCGACTGAACAAGACCTGCAGTTAACTGGATAGGTCCAACGTGCTTTTTCATCATCACCGGATGGGAAATTGCTTTTCCTGTGACGCTCGGAAAGACCAGCTGCTCGCTTTGCGGGGGACATGCAACTTTCCATTCGGTGAGTAGCATCACGACCCGCTTGGGAAGGGGGATTGTTCTCTGGCCTGCTTCCGTCTTTGGAAGGCCAATGCATCCCTTGGCATCTGCTCTTTGTCGAATATGAAGTTGTTGTTTGCTCAGATCGACAGAATGCCATGCTAGGCCGCGGAGTTCCGATGCGCGCATGCCTGTGAAAATGGCAAGTTCAACGATCGCACGCCCCATTATGTCACTGGAATTTTCAGCTGCCGCTAGGAGCGCGCGCAAATCATTCTTGGGTGGTGGCAAGACCTTCCCGTTCTCGCGTTTTGACCTGCTTGGCCGAACCGACAAGGCTACGTTCTGAGCCACATAACCGGACACTTGAGCTTCGTTGATGATGGCCTTGAATGTCCGCCAAATTCGAGTGGCCATCGCTCTGCTCAGACTCCGTAACCAGTCATCTAGATAACGCTTGACACTAGGTGCAGTGAGTTGCGACAATTTAACAGCTCCGCATTTAGGCAAGATATGAATGCGTATATGTTGCTCATACGCCGCAATGGTGGTGATCTCACGGTCTAGGGCACGGATTGAGTCCAAATACATATCAGCAGCGCGCGCAACCGTGATTGACTGGCTATCAGCCGTGTGAACCCCGGTTTGCACTTCAGCAAGCGCAGTAACCGACCATGTCTCGGCATCTTTTTTTCGCGAGAATTGCTTGGAGCGCCGCTTCCCCGATTGGTCACGATAGTCCACCTGCCATGCGGAGCGCGTTGTACCATCGGGTTTGTCCCAGGCGCGTTTACGAATGGAGCTCATAATTCTCGGCCCATTCGTAAAAGCTCTTCGTCGCGTCAATTGTCGATTGCTCGGTAAAATTTGCTACTCGTTTAATCAGTGATGCGATTAATTGGCCAAAATCAATGATTATTCCTACCGTCTCGATTGAAGCTCTTTCAGCATTCCACTTTGCTATCTCATTGCCGCAAATGGCTGAGAATGTGGTCTCTGATGGAACCTTTGGGTCACTCACACTGGCAAGCTCTCGTAATCGTCCATACAAAAACAAACTATGCTCGCTTGGCCATTTGTCTTCATCAATCCAGATTGCTGCCAAAGCAGCACTATCAGCCATCAATGTTGTTAGCATCGCCGCGAACATCTTCACGCCATGCAGGTCACCGACTGCCAGTCGTGCCGCTCTTTCTGGGGTAAGGCCGACATCAATCAGGTCAAGCGCGATGGTCTGCTGGACGAGTTGAAGCCAGTTATAAATCGCCGGCCTTCCGCGTCCTGTGGCCAGTCCAGATGGACATCCATAGGTACGGAGATGCTCAAGCCTTCTCCTGAAAGCGACACGATGCTCGGCGCCAATACCGTATGCAGCGGCGAAAAGTGCCTCTGCTTCCTTTGCTCGAATTTCCATGTTTTTCCTTAAACACCAATGATGGGTTTTATATTGACAGATTGCACTCAAGTCAATAGTGGACCGCGAATAACCCAACTTTGGTATTAAGGATAAAAATGGAAATAGATTTGATTTCAGGCGCCGTGGGTGCCGCAGCTTACACCGGCCTATCTTGCAGACAAATATACCGTCTCGCAGAAGAGGGGCACATCCCAGCCATTCGGAAAGGTCGACGAATTTATTTTCGGAAATCCGAACTAGACCGTGCATTCAGCACTTCGGAGATCGCTACGTGAGTACCAATGACTCCAATTCTAGTGCTGTATTTACCAAGTCAGTTGGAGGTTTGACATGCAGGAAACTCGACGAGCTCGACTATGTCAAGAAGCTGCGCCATTGGATGCGTGATGATTGCTGGAATCCGGATGGCGGTAGGCTTTACTTGAACAACACCGAAATCTCACGAAGTGCGGTCAGGATGACTGACGGCCATATCGAAAGAATGCCTTTGCTTGTTGGTCGACCCTGTTTCGGAATCCCAATCGCTTTCCTTAGGTATCGGGGCCAGGTTCGCTATACTAAGGCTCGAGGGTTGCTGCCAACCGGCCGGTGCCGTGCCTGCAAGGCAAAAGAGGCGTGCGCATCAGTTGTTGACCGACGACTTCGATCAACCCCGTCCATCACTGCAGCGTGGATTGAATGGCTCCAAGCGGATGGCCCCGCGGAGTTTAGGAAGGTCAACTTTGGCAAAAGTCCAGCAAGGAGAGCGTGGAATGTTCTTTGCAGAGAACTAGCAAGGCACCCGTTTATGTCGGTCAATGACTCAGCTGTCGTCGAAAAATACTGCTTGGATGATCAGACGAGCTTGGATGATGACAAGAAACGCCAAGCGAAAAAAAGAATGCAGGCCCGCAGGAAGGGTGACGTGGACATGTTTGATCGTGGACTATTGGATGATGCCGCACGTGGCCGATACGTGAGACTGATAGCCGCTACTTTTCACCCAAATTGTCCAAGGCCGCTCTTACGTGTTCGATTGGAATCCATCCAAGAACTTTGCGATGTATGGTTAGGACGTGAAATTCTTAGACTCGAGAAGAAGAAATCAAACGCTCCCAGCATTGCACGCTGGATCGTAGATACTGAACGCAGAAACAAAAGCGTGAACCATGCAGCGCTTGCCACAAGGGTCACCAGAGATCTTAAGCGAATTGCCGAATTTGAACAGATTCAATGGGACGGCGGCGTATTGTTGCCTACTCTCGATTGTTTGACCGAGCTTCAGCTTATCCCCGATGAATTGATCAAAGCTGAGAGTGGCGTAATAACCCCCTAGAATTTATCCGCACATTTTGCGAGGACGGGGCCTAGAAATCGGAACGAATTAGCTCGCCGCCCATAATCTCCTGACTGAGGAAGTAAAATAAACGCCGCAGAACTCTGGGGATCTACATACCTAGATTTTATGTCCACTGGGATTGGGGAGCCTTACTTAAGGTAAGCTCCAACCCTCGAGCCTGACCTTACCCACATTCTTTTGTAAATGAAGTTTTGCGGAGTGCAGATTAAGGGCGTTTCGTTGATAGAGTTAAACCGGAGGTGTCTGTTTGCAACAGCCCCACTGTTAAGTGCCCCTCGCTATGCGAGGGGCGGTGTTACGCTCATATCAAGACCACACTCGCTTCGCTCGTATGTCTCGATATACCGCGCACACTGCTCGATTAGAGAGTAGTTTTATGGTATAATCGCGGGGTGGTAAAACCCGTTAGAAGGGATCAGCCAATCCCGAATTCCAGCTATTCATATTACAGGAACTTTTGTTGATGACTCGACGGTGTGACATCTCTGAAGACCGGTGGCTTAAAGCGGTCGACATATTCGAGCTTGGTTTAAGAAATGGTCGTCAAATTGCCGATATGCTTGGCATTTCTGTCCAAACAGTATCTCGGGAGATGAAACGTCGAGGTGCACGCAAGGGCTGTCGAGCCTATGAGACGCTGTCCGACATTGTCGACTATTTTGATCGCAAAGACAGGCGCAAGGCTCAAATGCGCGCACACGCCTTGACTTCTGCAGCCCAGCGGAAGGCACTTGCACATACCGCGCTGGACAAGATGATCTCAGCGATGATTGAGTCCGAAAGGCTCGGTGATCTCTCGCTTGCTTCGCCTATCATTCAGTCCACGGCATCGGCGTTCGGTATGGCTCAAAAAAAGAGGCGATAGGGGAGGCATCTTTCCGCACGGCAAGACTTGAAACTGCGCTCCATTAGCTTCTGCCATTCACCAGTGATCTTGCACATTGGCGGACTTCCAAGCTCTCGGCTTCTAGTCCGCACATCCGGTGGGTTGAACCGGTCAACCAGCCAGCCCATCCTCTATGTTGAACCCAACACGAAGCCACCCGCTTCCAGAACATATTGACCTTATTCTGATTGCATCAACAACAGAAAAAGGAACTATGAATATGCGATTCAATTTATACGAAGTAGAGATAGAGCGGACCAACGGCTGGTCGAAATCCCATGTCGTCGCGCCAAGCGAACAGCGCGCTGCAGAGCTAATTTTCGACCACGATGATGAGCTTCGGCAGGAGCATATTCAATTTACGCTCGAACGTGTGGACGAAGTCATCTCCGATGACCGGCGTAAAGGTCTCGACGACATGCTTGAAACTGCCTCGGTTGGCATTGCAAGTTATAGCAAAGTGATCGGCTGGGTCGGGCATGTGGCTGCTATACAGCAGCTGCGGCTTTTCAGGATCGAAGATAGAGGGGGATCAGAGACCTTAGTAATTGCGCCAAGCAAAGACATTGCCTCGGTGCTCTATCTAAGTGTCAATGCTCCGCTGGACGGGGGGCATAGGCTTTTCAGGATCTTCGACGGCATATCCTCCATACCAGCGGGAAGCATCGCCAACCTGCCGCTTCTGCTAGAGCTCGGCCCAATCGGCATCGCAAAGTTTGATGAAGAAAATGGCTGGTCAGTAGAATAGCAAACAATTGCCATAAAATAGCTTGCCCCGAACTGGTGTCCCAGTTTTGGGCAAGCTATTCTTATGGCGTCATCAAGTATCAATCTGAATTAGTTGGAAATCTCTAAAGGCATCGTCCATACAGATCAGGTGTCAACGCCTGAGGAACTTGCCAGAAAAAAGATCGATCAGCTGCTTTCCGCGGCTGGTTGGGTGTTGCAAGATCGCGATGCCTTCGATCGGACCGCGTCACTCGGTGTAGCCGTTCGCGAATTCTCCTTGGGCACCGGTTTCTGTGACTATCTCCTGTTTGTCGATGGCAAGGCGGCTGGTGTCGTCGAGGCCAAGAAAACCGGGGTTACCCTCAGTGGCGTAGCCGATCAGTCAGGCAAATATATGGGGGCGCTGCCCGAGCATCTCGCGCGATGGGATGATAATCTTGTCTTTGATTACGAGAGCACTGGTGAGGAGACCTTCTTCAGGAATATGCGTGATCCCAAGCCTCGGTCACGCCGTCTGTTCGCGTTCCACCGACCTGAGACGCTTCGGGAATGGTTGCTTCAGCCGGATACACTTCGCGGACGTCTCCGTAACATGCCGGCGCTCGTCGAAACGGGGCTCCGGGATTGCCAAATTGAAGCGATCAAGGGCGGGAATGGCCACAAAGGTCTGGAACCTTCTTTGGCCGAGGACCAACCGCGTTCACTCATCCAACTCGCCACAGGAGCGGGAAAGACCTTCACGGCCTGCTCATTTTCCTACCGGCTGATCAAGGAAGCGGGTGCCAAGCGCATCTTGTTTCTCGTCGACCGCAACAATCTCGGTGATCAGACATTGAAGGAGTTCCAGAATTTTCACCCACCGGGGGCAGCCAACAGGTTCACCGATACCTATATAGTGCAGCACCTTCACTCACACCGGCTGGACCCCGATGCAAAGGTGGTGATCACTACGATCCAGCGGCTTTATTCAATGTTGCGTGGAAAGGAACTGGAACCGGAAGACGAAGAGGAATCCGCATTCGAGAAATGGGAACGGCAGGACATTGAACAGCCGCCGCTCGACTATAATCTCGAAATCCCGATTGAGATGTTTGACTTCATTGTCACCGACGAGTGCCACCGTTCGATCTATGGGCTTTGGCGGCAGGTGCTGGAGTATTTCGATGCGTCGATTATTGGTCTGACCGCGACCCCCTCAAAACACACACTGGGCTTCTTCAACCAGAACCTGGTGGCTGAATATCCCTATGAGCGGTCGGTCGCCGACGGCGTCAACGTCGGCTATGAGGTCTATCGTATCCGCACCCGTGTCACCGAAGAAGGCGGCACTGTTGAAAGCGATACTCCCGGTTTTCAAGTCCCGGTGCGCGACAAGCGCACGCGCAAAGTGCGTTATGAGAACCTCGATGCAGATCTCGATTATCAGGGCAAGGATCTCGATCGCTCGGTGGTCAACCCAAACCAGATCAGGACGGTCTTGCAGACATACAAGGATCGTGTCTTCACAGAATTGTTCACCGACCGCACCGGCGAGTGGCTACCCAAAACGCTGATTTTTGCGAAGGACGACGCCCATGCTGAGGAAATCGTTCATGCTGCGCGCGAAGTGTTCGGCGAAGGAAACGATTTCGCCAAGAAGATCACCTATCGCAACACCGGTGAGAAACCGAAGGAAATGATCAAGGCATTCCGCGTCGATCCCTTTCCGCGCATTGCGGTCACCGTCGACATGATTGCCACAGGCACCGACATCAAGCCGGTCGAAGTGCTGATCTTCATGCGCGATGTTAAATCGGAAGGTTATTATGAGCAGATGAAGGGCAGGGGGGTGCGCACCATTCCTGACTCCGATCTCAAAGCCGTCACACCGGATGCAAAGACCAAGACGCGCTTCATCCTGATCGATGCTGTCGGTGTGTCGGAGACCAAGAAAAACGCCAGCCAGCCAATCGAACGCAAGCCGACTGTCAGCTTCGAGGCGCTGCTCGAGCAGATCGCCATGGGAAGGCGCGATGAAGATGCAATGTCGTCGCTCGCTGCGCGGCTGGCCGCGCTTGATCGCAAGCTGGGTGACGAGGATCGGGCGCGTATAGCCGAAGCGACAGGCGGCAAGACGCCACGCGATCTGGCGAACGCGCTGCTTGATGCAATCGACCCGGACCAGCAGCTGGAAGCCATCGAAGCCACACATGGTCCGATGGCGACACCGGAACAGGAAAGCACCGTTGTAAAACATATGACTGAGACCGCCTGTCAGCCCTTCGACAAGCCGACGGTGCGAAATCTTCTGAAAGACATCAAGCAGAAGACTGACATCGTGATTGACGAGATTACCACTGACGAGCTGTTGAGCGCTGATTTTGATCTCAACCGTGCGGAAGAGACCGTCACCAGCTTCAAGCAATTCATCGATGACAATCGCGATGAGCTGACCGCGCTGCAGATCCTCTACAACCAGCCGCAGGGCAAGCAGCGGCTGACCTATGCCGCGATCCGCGAACTGGTGCAGCGTATGACGGATCCGCCGCTCTATCTGACCACGGCGAACGTCTGGCAGGCATATAAGCGGCTTGATGCCGCCAGGGTGCGTGGTGCGCCGGTCGATGACCAGCTGACCGAAGTGATAAGCCTCGTACGCTTTGCTTTGGGGCAGGTGGATACGCTGGAGCCCTTCGCTGCGATGGTAGAACAGCGCTTCAACCTCTGGATGGGGCGCGAAAAGAAAGGCGGACGTGATTACACGACAGAGCAGGAAGAATGGCTTCGTGCTATTGCAGCGTTTATTGCAGCCAATGCGGAGGTTGCTCCGGCTGATTTTCAGGAGGTACCGAGCTTGGCCGACTAGGGTGGAATTTTGAAGGCGCGGCAATTGTTTGCGTCAAGGTTCGATGAGACGCTTGATGAGCTTCAGACAGCGTTGGTGGCCTGATGGAAAAATATAAATTGCCCAAAAGCTGGAATTGGTCGAGCATCACCGAAATTGCACAAACCATATTTGGCCAGTCGCCACCCTCCTCGTCATACAATCGGAACAATCAAGGTTTGCCGTTCTTCCAGGGTAAAGCGGAGTTTGGTGCACGCTACCCAAAAGTAGTAAAATGGTGCACCGATCCGGTGAGAGAGGCATTGGCCGGCGATATTCTCATCTCGGTTCGCGCACCTGTGGGGCCTACCAACGTTGCTAAGGAGCACTGTGCTATCGGCAGGGGACTAGCAGCCGTCCGACCTCACATTCAACCAAGATATGTCGAATACTGGCTGAAACGCAGTGAACAAACGCTCGCGGCACAGGGCACTGGGACCACTTTCAGTGCAATCACGAAGAAGGTTCTCAATAGTCATGATGTGCCCGTCGCCCCACTCCCCGAACAAGAGCGCATCGTCGAGAAGGTCGAGACGCTGTTCGCCGAACTCGACAAGGGCGAAGAGGCGCTGCGCGAGGTGCAGAAGCTGCTCGCCCGCTACCGCCAGTCAGTCCTGAAAGCCGCCGTCACCGGCGAACTCACTGGTAAGGGGTTGGCCGGTTGGACGTCGGTGGTTTTAGGGGAGCTACTCGAAGACATCCGTTATGGCACGGCAAAGAAGTGTCGGCCCGATGCCGAAGGCACTGCTGTACTTCGGATACCCAATGTTGTCGGGGGTGGGATGGACCTGTCCAACCTGAAGTTCACGGAACTAACGGATCAAGAGCTTGAGAAACTCTCACTGCGTGAGGGCGATATCCTCGTCGTCCGCTCAAATGGTAGCGCCAATCTGGTCGGTCGGTCAGCCATCGTCACCCAGGATGCTGTTGGAATGGCCTATGCAGGCTACCTCATCCGGCTCCGGCTTGACCCAAAGCGCATTCTTTCGGCGTTCCTTCACATCGTCCTCAAATCGCCAACGGTTCGAGCGCGCATCGAACGCCAGGCCAAATCCACCAGCGGCGTGCACAATCTCAACAGCACCGAGGTCAAGGCAATCGCCTTCGACCTTCCCGGTCTGGACACGCAAACCGAAGTCATCGAAGCGGTTGAAGAAGCGCTTTCGCGGATTACCCATGGTGAAGCTTGGTGTGAAGCAGAGCTTAAGCGCTCCGCCGCCCTCCGCCAATCCATCCTGAAAGATGCCTTCTCCGGCAAACTCGTCCCGCAGGACCCATCAGACGAACCAGCCGAAAAGCTACTCGAACGCATCCGCGCCTCGCGTTCGGACAAGCAAAAGATAAAACGGACGCAGACTAATGGGCCAAGCGTCACGAACAGGGGAATATAGATGCCAAAAATTCGTCATCTCGAAATCAAGAACTTTCGATCAATCCGGTCACTCTCGCTGGATGCCAACGATCTGACCACACTGGTAGGTGACAATGACAGCGGTAAGTCGAACGTTCTGCGAGCGTTAAACCTGTTTTTCAATGATAAAACCGATCCGGGTCAGGATCTTGATTTCCTTGTTGATTATAATCGATTTTCAGATGCTAGTCGCGGTAAAACGAAGCAAGCTAGAGAGATAGAAGTCAGCGTCACGCTGGAATTACCATCTGGTTATCAACCAAATAATGGTGAGCGAGTCCTCTGGCGCAAGCAGTGGCGCGAAGACGGTCTTGTTGAAACACGTGACTTTACCGGGCTTTGGAAAACAGAAAACAAGCGAGGACAATTGCGTTGGGAACCGGGTGACCTGCCGGCTCGCAGTCGAGTGCCGGCGCTTCTGAGTAAAATTCAGTATGAATATATTCCGGCAATTAGAGGCGCAGATGTGTTCCGAACATTGCGGGGACGGATGTATGGAGTAATTGCGCGCACTGCTGAAAAAGAATTTCGTAAGCGCAGTCGTGACTTTCAAGATTCGATCCAGCACCAGGTCGAAACACTTATCGATGATGTGAAAGTTCAAATGGGAGATAAGGTAGCTCTTTCATTGCCCCGCGATCTGACGCTGATTTTCGAGCAGCTAGACTTCTTGAATGAAGCGGACGGAGTGTCACTGGACCAACGCGGAGATGGAATAAAGGGCCGATATATACCGATCATTCTGAAATTCATGCTGGATCGACTTAGTGAAGAAGGTGGCCAAGGCGTTATGCCTAACACCTTCATTTGGGGATATGAGGAGCCAGAGAACAATCTGGAATATCGGCGAGCAGGTGAATTAGCAGAATCTTTTCGTGACATGGTCCAAAACGAATTTGTTCAGGTCCTGCTTACAACGCATTCGCCGGTATTTTTCAACAAAAGCACTCAGGATCCAGACTCATCGAAGGTTGCATATATATCCCAATTATCGTCGGAAGAAGGGACGATTGCGCGAGATGAACTATCGATACTGGATTCATTGGATGACAGGATGGGCGTGATGCCAATTATCGCGCCCCATTTGGAAAAGGCGAACGAGCAGATCGCGGCGCTAGAGAAAGCGGTCTTGGATTTGAATGCTGAGATTGAGGTCAATGGAGATAGCGACAAACCAACACTTTTTTTTGAAGGACGTAGCGATCGTATTATCTTCGCGAAATTGTTCAAACATGTCGCCGGAGCAAACGATCTGCCAGTTCATTTAGCTGAACCGCCTATCCATGCTGGAACAAACTATGTCGTCAACAATTTGCTTGCGTGGCAATATCGAACCGTAAATCTGCCAAAAAACGAAAGGAAGAAAGCGATAGGCATTGTCGACAATGACGATGCAGGGCGTGATGCTGAGAATCTTTTCAATAGTCAGATCGGAGCGGCAGGAAGGCAGCGATACGTTGAAATTGTCCGATTGCCTGATCCACGATGGTTGGCAGATGCAAAGGAGGCAGGTTTCACGATACCTATCGCACTTGAGGAGCTTTACCCCTTGGATTATTGGGAGGAAGCTGAGGGCGAAGGTTGGCTGGCGGCTCGAAAGCTCCACGCGCTACTGTCGGCGGCTTTGAACGAGCAGATAATAGCGGGAGAGATCGATCTAGCTACCGTTATTGATGGAAAGCCATGGCTAATTGCAGTCAAGCGCAAGGCTGCCAATGATGGAAAAACAGCTTGGGCGGAATGGGTGGCAGGTGACGATCCAGCTGATGTGGCAGAGAGTCTGCCAGAATTGACCAGTCTCACAAAGCGCATTTTTAAAAGGCTTGCATAATGAGTGAAACGGCTAGCTTATGAGCACAGAAGCCCCAAGGATAGGCCGCGGCGCGGTGACAGTCACGTGCGATCTGTTGGAATGCGTCCCGACCAATGCCGCAATCGAAGGGTTGCTGTGGGAGTATGGACTTTCGGACCATATCGAGAGCGGAGGTTCAATCTCGAAAACTATTCTGAACATCAAGAAATTCGCGGTGGACCACCCCGAATTTACAGTCCAAACCGATTACGGACAGAAATCTCTCCCCGTTGCTCTGCTTGGCGCGGCGATCAATGCCGCTGGTGGAAGGGGGGATACGCCGGCTTGGCAAAAACTCGAACGGTATCTCAACCTCGATGGATACGCCCTGTTGAAAGAGGTTCGATCAAGCGGCTTTGGTGAAGAAGTCCAGATTACCGGCTTCACAACGGCCATGCCAGAATTCGTCGAGCTGCCTGAGGCATCAAGCGAGGTCGATCTTTTGTTGAGTCGGTATGGTCTCGATATCGCCCAAAGACATTTATCCAGCGCAAAAGAAAATATCACTCAGTCTGACTGGGAAGCAGCAAACGGACAATGCCGAACCTTCTTGGAAGCTTTGACAGATGGAATTGCTGACACGCTGTTCCCGCTAGAGGCTGGGACGCTGTCTGGCGGATTAGCGAAACGGCAGCTGCTTGCGAAGCATGGCTTTCTGTCGCGAGAGAAGCACGAGTTCGGTGACGGCAACGGCCAAACGTATCTTCCGGGGCTTGCCAAGCTCTTGCATTCGGAGGGCGCGCATCCAGGTATTTCGACGCAACATGATGCTATGTTCCGTCTTCAATTGGTCGTTGTTACGGCGCGCTGGTTATTGAAACGTTTAGAGTTCGGGAGGGCCATTTGACCGACCTCAAATTATTCCAGACCCAAGGTGGAACGCTATGGGAGCTTGAAAGCTCCTCCGCACCGCTCGAAAAGGCACTTCAGACTCAATTCGAGAACAATCTCGATACGTTGCTCGGCGTGCGTTTCCTCGCCTCTGAATATTCGACAACCCATGGTGGTCGTATGGACACGCTGGGGGTCGACGAGAACGGCTATCCGGTCATCATCGAATATAAGCGTGACCGGTCCGAGAATGTCATCAATCAGGGACTGTTCTACCTCGACTGGTTGATGGACCACCGCGGCGATTTCGAGCTTCTGGTGCGCGACCGCTATGGTAAGGAAGCGGCTGACCAGATCGAATGGGGTGCCCCGCGGTTGATATGCATAGCTGCCGACTTCAACAAATATGATGAGCACGCTGTCAAACAAATGGGCCGCAATATCGAGCTGGTGCGTTACAAGAAGTTCGGCGATAATCTGCTATTGCTCGAATTGCTAACGGCTGTGTCGGCAAGCACTTCGTCCAAGACGCCTACGGCTGGTGCTAAAGCCCCAAACGGATCAAGTGCAAGCTACAAGACGGTATCCGAGTATATGGCCGACATGGGGCAGGAGCTGTCCGATCTGTTCGCAGACGTCGAGATATTTCTGTTGGGTCGCGGCGATGATGTCACGAAGAAGGTTACCCGTTTCTATCTAGCTTACCGCCGCATCAAAAATTATGCCTGTGTCGAAGTGCGGCCGACGCTCAACCAGCTCAAGATGTTTCTGAAGATAGATCCCGACACGGTCGAGCTAGTCGAGGGCTTCTCCCGCGACGTGCGCAAGATCGGTCATTTCGGGACCGGTGATCTCGAACTGACAATTGGCTCACACGAGGATTTTGAACGTGCTAAGCCTTTGATCCTGCGCTCCTATGAGGAATCCTGATGGCCGCTCGTGTATTTGTTTCTTACTCACACAAGGACGAAGAACTTCGTGACCAATTGGAAGTCCAATTGGCGATGCTCAAACGTCAAGGGTTGGTCGAAATCTGGCATGATCGCCGTATATTGGCTGGTGAACATCTTGATTCAACCATCGACAAAGAACTTGATGATGCAGACGTCATTTTGCTCTTGGTCAGCCCGGATTTCATTGCTTCCGACTATTGCTATAAGATTGAAAAAGGCCGTGCGCTTGAGCGCCATCGGGATGGCACTGTTCGCCTAATCTCGGTTATCCTGCGTCCATGTGATTGGACTCACACCGATCTCGGGCAGTATCTAGTCACCCCGAAAGATGGGCGGCCGATCACACAATGGCCTGACCGAGACGAAGCATTCCTCGATGTGGCGACATCAATCCGCCGCGCGATCGAAGAGTTAGGGAAGGGGGGTGAGCCCCGGCAAGTGCATGATTATATTGAAAATGTAGCTAGGGAAGACACGGGAGAGGCGCTGCCCAGATCATCAAACTTGAGGCTGCGGAAGAACTTTACCAACGCTGACAAGGACGAGTTTGTTCTGGGAACTTTTGACTATACAGACAAATATTTCCAGGGATCCTTGGAGGAACTCCAGAGCAGAAACGAAGGCTTGAAAGTACGCCATCGTAGGATAGATGGGAATACCTTCACCGCCGCGATCTATAGCAATGGTGAGAAAGTCGCGAGCTGCACGGTTAGATATGGCGGGATTGCTGGCGGATTGGACTTTGCTGATCGTGATGACGCACGCGAGGGCACTTCTAATGAATCACTATTCATCGAAAATGATGATCAAAAATTGTTTTTCCGTCCGCTTGGTCTGCCGCACCATGGAAATCTAAGAGAGAATAGCACCCTGTCCCAAGAAGGTGCTGCGGAATACTTTTGGTCGCTACTGATACGGCCATTGCAGGAAAGATAAACATGAGTAACGAACAATTAGTCGCAAAGGTCTGGAATTACGCGCATGTTCTGCGGGATCAAGGCATTTCCTATGGCGACTATGTCGAACAGATCACGTTCCTCTTATTCCTGAAAATGGATCAGGAGCGGGCCGAACTGCTGGGCGAGGCTTCGATCATCCCGGAAAAATGGTGCTGGCCGGCTCTGGCGAGCAAGGACGGTGATGATCTGGAGATGCATTATCGGCATACTCTGGAAGCTTTGGCAAAGATCGACGGTCTCATCGGCACGATCTTTCGCAAGGCTCAAAACAAGCTGTCCGATCCTTCCAAGCTAAAGCGGGTGGTTAGTCTGATCGACAAGGAGGGGCCGTGGATCGGTCACAGTGTCGATGTAAAAGGTGAAATCTACGAGGGCTTGCTCGAACGCAATGCCACCGAGGTCAAGTCCGGTGCTGGTCAGTATTTTACCTCGCGGCCAGTGATCGAAGCCATCGTGAAGTGCGTTGATCCGAAGATTGGAGAGACCGTATGTGACCCGGCTTGCGGCACTGGCGGGTTTCTTCTCGCTGCCTATGATCACTTGAAGGGCCAGAGCCAAGACCGTGAGAAGCTGCGCGAGCTTCGGCACAAGTCCCTTAAAGGCTATGACATCGTTGATGAAGTAGTGCGGTTATGCGCCATGAACTTGTATCTGCACGGGATTGGCAATGGTGGAAGTCCTGTCGAACAGGCTGATACTCTCTCAGGCGACAAGGGGGAAAGGTTCAACGTTGTTCTGACCAACCCTCCCTTCGGCAAGAAATCGAGCTACACGGTTGTTGGGGAAGATGGCTCGGTCACGACAGAGCGCGAGAATTATGAACGTGAGGATTTCAAGTTCACCACTTCAAATAAGCAGCTGAACTTCCTGCAGCACATCATGACGATTATGGAGACCACTGGACGCGCTGGTGTCGTCTTGCCGGATAATGTGCTGTTTGAGGCCAATCGCGCCGGAGAGGGCATTAGAAAGCGTCTGCTGGAGGGATTTAACTTCCACACGCTGCTGCGTCTGCCAACAGGTATCTGGTATAGCCCCGGTGTGAAGGCGAACGTACTCTTCTTCGACAAGCGCCCAGCATCGAAGTTAGCGCAGACAAAAGAAATGTGGGTCTACGATTTCCGCACGAATATTCACAAAACCCTTAAGACAAAGAAGCTGACGAGCGCTGACCTCGATGATTTCGTCGAATGCTATAAGAAGCGAGAAGAGACTGAACGCTTCCGGAGGTTTCGCTATGAGGAACTCATTGAGCGCGACAAACTGAACCTCGATATTTTCTGGCTTAAGGATGACAGCCTGGAGGACATCGACAGTTTGCCAGAACCAGATGTTTTAGCGCAGGAGATTGTCGATAATCTAGAAGCAGCGTTGGAACATTTCCGTGGAGTGAGTGAAGAGTTGGGCGTGCCTGCTGACTAGAGAAATTCTGCATGATCGATGAAATCAGCGATCAAAGCCTCCGGAGCAATTTCATGAAGCGCAGATGATAGAAGTCCTAGAGCCCATCGCCATCTGTCACCCGGATGGTGCCAAGCAGCCGCATGTATTTCTGATTGTGCCATCCACATGCAATATCCGAGATGGGGCTGGCAAGCGCCGCCATAAAGGGGTGCGATGGTTGTAGTAAGACTATCGAACCACGCCTCTTGCATCAACCAAGGAAGCCTGCATAATATTAACTAAACAGAAGCGGCTGTCGGTGCGCGTTGTATCCTAGGGTGATCAATCGGGCCCGGATGACGCTGAAAACTCAGATACTTCTTCAGCGCCATCCTTAGCCAGGACAGTTATTCTATGTTAGAATAATCAGCCGCTTGAGCGATGCATTTTTGAATTACCATAGTTGGTGACAATGCTGGAATTCGTTTAAATTCTGGATCTTCAATCATTGCCAATATGGCGCGAACGGCCACCTTAATTTCTGTGACACTATCGATCCATTCTTCTGCTCTTGTAAAGATCTCCAAAGTTCTGTCGCAATGCTCTACCATTTTAAACAATCGAGGTTTTGGATCTGGCCCAAATCCATTCTGATCAGTTAAAAACTGAACAAGGACTTCCATATCGGCTTTTGAATACGACATGAAGAAAAGGCTACTAATGTCTTCGATCGCATTATTACGGTTTAAGTTCATTTGTCTACTCCTTGGTAATACCGCTGGAAGGAATATCCAGCGACGGAGTTCGTTCTTTTAGTCATAGTTTTCCAAAAAGCTCTTGGCGAATTTCGTTCCATTTTTTGTCCGCGCCGCTAAACATCAAACTTCATGGCAATTGACGAAGAGAAACGACGCGCAAGATGGCGGAGAAACAAGCGAGCTGGACGCGAGCGCACGCGTATCAAGCCGTTGTCAATTGATCCATTGATTGAGGTTCGTGTCTTGCAAGAGCGCGATCGAAGAAGTTCAAAAGAATATCAAGCAATGGCATTGTTGCCGAACGGAAATTACTTGCGCGGCGACAATGTCTATCGCGCCTTTGCATTTGCGTCTGAAGTGTGGGCCGCCGAAACCCTCCTGGAAGTTCAGTGGGGAGCGGGAAACGCAACTCCGACCCGTATTCGCGACATGCTAACAAAGATGGGGCGGACGCACGGCTACACCCACGAATCGTTACGCAAGATGATTTACATTGCGCGTCAACGGGTGAGACAGCTGGAAACCCAAGTCGAGCCATTGGGACAGGTTGAACGGATCTGGCCACCATTCGATAGAACTCAGACTTCAAGCGATCGCAGCTAATGTCAGCTATCATCTCGTAAATATTCTGTGCGATAGTTTTTACGCTCGACATTCATCTGGATGCGTTGACTGCGGCTGGTTGCGAGAAGATTTTCTCTGAGAAAGTCAGCGGTACCAGCGCCAACAAGCGGGGTAAGCTATCTGACGCACCGCCATTTGTCAGAGATAGTGACACTTTGGTTGTAACGCGAGTAGACCGCCTAGCACGATCAGCTGGTGACTGCTTTGCGCCCCATTGTCGGACGTCAGGCAACTTGTTCGAGCAGCCCGAAAGCGGACGTCGTTCCGATAGCGATTGAACCCAGTGTTGGTTCGACGATCCGGTTAGCCTGTCTTTAGGCCGAAGAAAGCGCCAAGCTTTCCTGTAGTCAGCTAGATCGAGCGGAAGCTTCACGTCCCTATAGCAATAATCTAGACAAGCCCCCACACTCTTCTAATATATGACAGCATCGGTTCTTGAGGGCGTGCCTGTCCGTTGACTGATGGGAGATCCAATGACCGCGCCAGGTGTAGACGTATGTTCCTCGGTACCACTGTTTGTGGAAGCCTATTTTGGTGAGCAGATTCTGGGTGGAGCGACGGCGTTCCTCTGGCTTCGTCACGACCTCAAGTTATCGCTCATCACAAATTGGCACGTGGCGTCCGGACGAAACAATGTTACAAACCAGCCGACGCATCCGCTCGGCGGGATTCCCGATCATTTGCGGGTGCACGTCCCCTTGAGCGACAGAGCACGGCCGCCCCTGATCATCCGCGTGCCCACAGTCGATGATGATGGCGAGCCGTTATGGGTTGAGCACCCCCGCTATGGACGGGAGGTTGATGTCGTCTCACTCCAGATCGAGCTACCCCCGCCCGAGGAAACCGATTTCATCCCCATGAATGCGATCAAGACGGTGCCCATCAAGCAGCGGATTGGCATGCCAATCTTCATTCTCGGCTATCCGTTCGGTCGCCTCGGTATCGGCATGCCAGTTTGGAAGCAGGCGACGCTAGCCAGCGAGCCTTTCCTCACGCCAGACATGGATCACCGTTTTTTGATCGTCGATACCGCCTCCAGGCCTGGCATGTCCGGCGCTCCGGTGATCCAAAGAGTTCATGGACAAATCGAGCTTGAGGTGGGGTACGGACGGATCGATGGCGGCGACGGGGCATGCAACTTCATCGGCATCTATTCGGGCCGCTTTCATACAAACGATCCTTCCGACGCGCAGCTCGGCCGGGTTTGGCCGGCGGTGTTGGTGAACGAGGTGGTGGTAGCGGCAGAGACGCGTGTAAGGTCGCGTGGCGACGGCCCCACGCGGAAAACATCTCGTGCTGATTGATTACGATAATCCGGCGACTTGGCCGAGCGATGTCATCAGCTTTTTAGATACGAACCTAACGATCCTTGATGACTGGCTGACAGACCAACGTTTCACCACAGGATTCCAATATGATGCGCTGATTTGGCAGCTGAGCGAGCTCCTGCGACCGAATGAGATCCTTGCCTGGCATTGCACCCGTCTTACGGCGTGCGAGGCCGCAGCAATACGTTCATCCGGGATGGAGTTGCCGAACGTCGATACGCTAATGAGGCGGATCAACGAGGCAATGGCGGAGGGTTCATTCGGATCTGCTGCGGCAGATGGGTTCAAGCGACGGCATCAGGCAAACGCCCCGAGCCGAGCGGGAAGGATTTGGTTTCTCTTCACACGTCCATGCAATGATGACGGTGTCGAAGATTTCCTTCGGTACTGGGGCGGAGAATCGTTGTACGCCGCAATCGATAGTGATCCGCAGCTTGGGCCGGTGCTGCGGTCGGTAGGCGTACCATCAGTGGTCGAAGCGGCCGTCCCGATCTCATATTTTCAAGATAGCCTCGGATACGAGGACCACATCGCGCGCCAGTTCAATGCTTGGCGCGGTGGTCAGTCTTATGAGGGGGTGCCGCAGGATCGAGCACTAGCCGCCATTCCGCCGGAGTGTGTTCGACGGATTGTGTCGTTTCACTCGCCGGACTTCCCTAGTCTGACTGGCTGCGAGAGCTATTTCGAGCCGCTACGTTGAGCTTTGGCTTTGTCGATTACATCATCCGCGCGGGCGATCAATTTCTCCAGATCGTCGACGTCCGGCATTTCGCCCGTGAATTCATCTGAGTTGGAGTGGCCTTCCAAGAGCCGGGATGTGTCATCCTGCAAGGCGACAATTTCGTCTGCTAAGTCGTTTGACCAGCTGATTTTGGTCAATGCGCCCAAACCTGCAAAATTTGGTGGCCGTCGGCGCACTCGAACGGCGACATCGCGATTCTAGGAGTTATGTAAGCACTAATCCGCCGCTGCATCCGGATCAGGTGTCATGATCGGCCACGGTCTGCCGGATGAGAGATCGGGGTGACGAGGCTCCGAAGAGGGAATCCCGCGCTCGTCCCGAATGAGGTCAATAGCGGTCAGGCATCGCGCGGCGGCATCCGCAGGGCCGCCATCGACCGTCCGTGCGAGCAGCGCTTGCCGCAATTCGGCGGCGGGAACAGGCAAGACGTTGTATGTATTGCTCCAGTTCTCGACGGGGACGTGTTCGGTGACAACGGCTTCAATCGTGCGCCAATTCAGCATGGCCCGCTTTTGTTTGCTCTCGATATCAACCAAGAGCACTATCCCCTCGTCATCGGGGTTTTCGGAAACGGCCCTCGCGAGAAGCGTGAGAGCGGGTGAAGGTGCGCCATCTTTCAGCAAGTCATAGACTTGCCTGCGCACTTCCGGAAATTTCTCGATCAGTGCGCCGAGTTCGCGTGACGACTGCCAGTCATCGCCCGATTTGGCGTTAAGCACGCCATTCGCCGTAAGCTCAATGAGTCGATGCGCGGATGAGACTGTATCCAGCTTGAGTGCCGTGGCACGCCATTGATGATTTTCGTAGAATCGCGGGTCTTGTTCGGCGAGATCGAACAAGGTTTCTTCGGCGCCTGCCGAGGGGGTTGCAGCGAAACCGCCGACCATTCCTTCCAGAAAACGCGGATTTCGCTGTGCATCCGGCATGCCGCGCACAAGATCGAGCGTCGCGTCGGGTTGATTCGTGAAGGGCAATAGTTGCAACCAGGCGCGCAGTTCATAACCGTCGCTTTGGGTGAGTATCCATGTTTCCGTTTTGGCTGCCTCAAAGGTTTCGGCGATACCATCGGTGACAAGCTTACTATCGATTTCTGCGCCAGATAACAGCAATCCGAATAAAAGTTTGGAGCGCGCGCGCAGGGGCGTCAGGGAAATGAGTTTTTCAATCGTGGCGTCACGCTTCCCGTGCGGCATGCGCACGGCCACGAGGCCAAGTTCGGCAGCGAGCCGCTTTTGGTCGTCCGTTGCGCCATCTACAATGAGCGTTTCGATGATAGAGAAAATCGCTTCCGCTTCATCCGATGTGGCGGAGGGATCGGCGGCGCGGGCAGCGCGTTTTTCCGCTACGCCGCTGAAATCCGGCCCGCCAAAGAAACGCTGATCCGGCGGCGGTTCGTTCGCGGCTTTCCAGTGTGCGGCGAGGACGCAGGCCGCGAGTTCACCAAAGTGCGGATCGGCGAGATATGCGCACATGAGCGCAGTCGTTTCCTGCGACTTGATCGCCATGAACGCGCGTTGATACTCATGCGTCATGGGCCACCCTGCCTCGTTTTTGGCTTTGCCTTGACGCCAGCCGTCGGCAGCGGCTTCCTCCCGGAAGGCGCGATAGCGACGTAGGTTTTCATCCAGCATCCGCTTCAAGAGGGGAAGCAAACTTACATCCGGCGCACGGTTTGCAAGCGTGGCGATGCTCGCAATATGCCGCCGCTCCGCATCACCGGACGCCAAAACGCGATTACCCCAATCTTCGATGAGCGCACGGATAGCGGTGAGGCTTTCTGCATCGAAAGGACGGCCCCGGTCGGCCTCATCGGGATGGCGCGACAGCAGCTCTGCCAGACGTGCTATCTGCTCGTCATCCGCTTCAGTGGAGCGCGCCTGTATGGCGGCAACAAGGCTCGCGCCCGGCACATGCGCAATCCGCGATTCAATGCAGTGATAACGATCGGAGGCTGCCTTATCATATTTGCCGTCTGCATCACGCAGCCGCGTCGCCGCATCCAGCAACGCATCGATCATGCGCCCCACGGATTGCGGGCCGAGAACGGAGGCGGCGGCTTCCGCCTGGTCATCCAGCCGTGCGGTTTCCGCCAGCGCGAGCCGCAGCAGATCATCGTCTTCAAGCCCGAAACCGGCACCGGCGAGCATATCGTCCGCTCCATAGAACAGGTTGCGGCCCGCGCGCACCCGCGCCAGCAAACTCTCCGCCACGGCCTGCGGATAACGGTTCCACGCTTCATAGATGAGCCGCACCGCCGCATCTTGCCTGTCCTCGATCTCCATTTCGGCGATGATGGCGGTGAGTTCGGCGCTCCTGTCCTGACTGTCGGCGGCGAAAATGATCGGGTGCAGCCGGTCATAGGTGGACATGCCGCTTTCTTCGTGCCGCTTGCGCGCGGCAGTAATCCCTAGCTGCACAGCCCCGTCATTCACTTCGTCAACTAGGTTCTTTCGCGCTACCAGATCAAAGGTTGCTTCTTTTGCGTCATGCAGCAGTTCGGCGATGTGGCGGTCGGCACGGCGGAATGCCAAGGCGTCAACGACGGATGCCTGCACCTCCGGATCGGGATCATCCTTCGCAACCGCCGTTGCGAGATTGAGGCCGTCCATACCACTGTAAAAAGCCATTTCATACAAGAGCACCGCGCGCGGTTGAGAGGGTAGAGCCTGGATGCGCTTTTCCGCGTCCCGCCCGAGCAAGGACGGCCGAAAACGCCTGCAATTGCGCAGTGCCTTGAGACTTACCTGATCATTCTCATGTGTGATGAGGGGCCAGATGAGGTCAAGGAATTCCGGACGCCCTGAATTCATCATGAAGCGAAAAGCGCGGTCGCATTTGCCCGGCGCATGCCAACGGCCGATACGTTCCTGGATTGTCGCCGCGATGGATGCCCAGACTTCATCCGTCGCGCGGTAGATCATCTCGGCAGCGAGAATCGGATCGACCTCGAAAGCCGCGAGAATGGCTTTTCCGCAGAAGGCCTTCTCAGGCGCTCCACCCCGCGCCATGCGTTCGACCGCGAAGAGGATAGATTCTTCCCATGTCGGCAGATTGAAGATTTCCGTTTTCAGCGCTTCGCGCCCCTTGGGATCGTCCACGTCGCCGGTGATCCGGCGCTCGACCGCGTGCGACGCATACCATTCCTGCAACTGCTGGTGCTGGAATGAAACGCCGGGCGTATTGCCGGCCCGCATGAGCACATGGCTGTTGACCAGCACGTCAAGCACGTCACCGGGATCAGGCTGGGAATTCAACGTCAACTGCCCGTTCTGGACGAGCAGCGTTCCCGTTTCAGAGATCAAGCGCCGCGCGTTCCCATCCGCAATGGCCGGTTTCGCCGTTTGTGAGGCGAAGACGGCAAGACCGTCGAGAAACTCTCCCTGAAACCCTTTCGCCACGGCATGGAGCGCCTCTGCGTGGCTCGCCTCCTTTTCGTGTGCGGCGACGAAATGTCGCAATACTTCCTCTTTTGTCTTCGGGAAGGGTGCATTTTCGGGGAGAGAGAGCAAGGCCGACAGATAAAGCGGGATCGAGACAAGTTCGCGCACGCCGGACGTGCGCCAGGCTTGATCGACGACCTGCGCACCAACATCGCCGCGCATTGCGACGGCGATCTGCATTTGCTGTTCTTCATTGAGCGGCAAGAGATCGACGCGCGTTCCCGCGAACGGCACGTCAAGAGCCTGCCTGCGCGTCGAAACGATGAGCCCAAGCTTCGGCAATTCTGCCTTGAGTGCGTTGACCTGTACACGCGCGCGCTTGCGCGCTTCCGCGTCCAGTTCATTCCAGCCGTCCAGCAGCAGCACGATGCCGGGGTGGCTTGCTGCCGCGCGGAAATCATCTTCCGAAATGTCCCTGAGCGCTGGACGTTTGAGGATTGAGCCGAGAACCGTCGCGTCTTCCGTCGCCCAATCGCCGAGAGGCACGATAAACGGTGTGCCGCTGCCGTCCGCAAGCATAGCTTCGGCGATCTGGAAAAGCGTCGTCGTTTTCCCCATGCCAGGCGGTGCGACGAGGATCAAATCATCCAATGACACGACAGCACGCGCGATGGCATTTGTCGTTGCAGGTTCGCCGAGCCCGTCCACTTCGAGCCTGAGCGGAATCGGCGTGGAGGGCCATTTCGCCGTGTTCCTGAACACCGCAAGATCGGCTTCGGCGGTATTGCGATGCCGCACATGCAAATCGTCGCCGGGTTGGGCTGTTGACGAGGGAAGCCCTTCGTTCCGCAAGACGCGCCGCCAGGATTCCTTTTGCGCCAACTCTTTCCACTCACGCAGGCGCTCGACAGTGAATGCCTTCACATCCGAGTCTATGGCCTTGCCGTGGTCGCGGCACATCCAGATGCCGTTTTCTGCTGAGGCACGCTGCTCCGGCGTCATCTTCTCGTCATAGCGCGGGCCGCGGGGCGCGGCGGCGCAGATATGGGCTGCCGTACCGATATTGATTTCACCGTCGCCATCCGCCGTCGCGCCAATCGTCAGCGTGCGGCACGTCGGAAAGGAACAAAGCCAGCCCGCGCGCTTCGCGATCTGGGTCACCGTCTTCTGTGAAAAATCGTCTCTAGTCTTCATTGTAAGCTCATGGTTACACAAGTTTTTCTAAGTCGGCTCGCAAAAACTGGGTCCTGCGGCCTAAAGTAGCTTACAGCCGCTTGACCGGCAATTCTTTAGGTGGTGACGGTCGAAACCAGACCGTTTACAACCGGCCCAATTCCCGCCGGCCTGAAATGCGCCCCAATCTCAGTCATCCATGCACCTACTTGATGAGCCCGAAAGCGAACATCAATCGCCTGTCGCTGGGGTGGCAGCAGATGCGGCAGCGTCAGAAGTTCAAATTGGCGAGCTGGACATCCAGGGATAGCAGCAGGACAAGTCAAAGAAGCTCGATCACACGATCTAACGAACTCTGAACCGTCGCCGTTAGCGCGCGAAAATGGGAGGGCAGCGATCTGTGATCGATTTTGGCCTGCTTTACGAGTGCAGCCTTGTCCAACTCGGCAGCATGGCCTTTCACCTTAGAACGCAGATAATGTAGCTGCCTAAACGGTTTGAGAATGTCGTCGGCATCCTCTTCGTCCATACCAGCGCCGAGCAGACATTCCTCGATGAGTTTGAGGCTCCCCCATTGCTTATCGACAACTCTGCCGGCAGCTGTAGCCCGTTGGCGCAAGCGTCTCTTCGCGAAGCCTTCAACCACGAGCTGGTCGAGCGCTAGGATCGCACTCGCCCATTCCTCAGTGGTTGCTGTCAACGGGTAATGGACGACGCCAGCCAACTCTTCGCCGCGTGGATGCCAATAATCCGGAGCGAGCTTATCCAGTTTCGTGATCTTGTATTTCAGGTCAACGAGGGGATCGAGGACCGTACTAAAATCGCCTTTAATGTCGGTCTCGAAAGCCCGCTTTGATATGGGGGCTTTCGGCCATTCGCTGAATGACTGCCAGTAAAGCTGTTCGCTGTAGGGCAAGTCGCCCAGATAGTGCAGATAGGTATGGACTTGTCCCGCTTCGTTCACGTCATAGGTTTGCAAGCTCCAGCCCGCGCGGGAAGTGATCGAGCGATGCTCAAGCCGATACTTGTCTGGATCGGCCTTATAGCGCTGCAATACTTCCGGCTTGAAGAAGGCAGGAGTGATCTGGAACGGAAGCGGTGATTCCTTTTCAAAATAACTTGCCAAAGCCGAAGGCGCACATGAAATTTCAGCTAAGCAGTCGTTCTTGCCATCATGCGCCTTGAATGTGGCGTATTGTTTGCCTTCGCCAATCCAATCACGCCGATGCTCAGCAATCAGTAGATCTTGAGTCAGAAGGGGCCTAAGAATATACATGCCGCTTATGAAGCTGGCGTGGGCTTGCACACCGCTATTGTGAAACAGGTCGCCACCGGAGATGGATGTACGCTGAGCCCCGTCCCAGCCCATGAAACCCGAAGCATAACGGGTAAAATTGAACTTCATGGCCAATGCCGTTTCGGTGACGGCCATGTATCGGTGTAATTGGTGAGCATCGATCGTCACCAAGATGTCGTTCTTCTCGCCCGTGTGTTCCGAAATATCTCGAACGTGGATGATCGGCACGATGTCGCCGTCGTCATTCAGGCGACAATATGCGGATTCTTCATCGAGCCAATAAACTTCGAGAGCTTGTTCAAGCCTTTGAGATATGGAAGTGCGAGCCGCGCCCTTATCTACTCCATCGAAATAACGCCGGAATACAAGCTGCTCCCCTCCAACAAGAGATTTACAACCGGGACTATCGAGAGGCTCAGCAAGATACATTCTGTCGGGCTCGCCCCCCCCCCTGACACATGCTCCAGTGCCCAGTGAGAATCCGCCCACGTATGCGCCCGCATCAGGTCGTCGCCGTTTGGCGGAGATACATTCGAAAGAGGCACCAGCACCGCATGCACCAGACTTTGCCCGATATTAGTACAGATGATAATTTGCTCGGAACGCGCATTGCCTATGAGGTAGTCAACGCCTTCGGCCGCTCTTTCAAACCATTTTGATTCTAGATCCTTTGGAGGCACCGCAGCCTTAAAAAATTCATCAATATTGAACATCCTGCTCCCCAACGGCTCATTTCAGAACGGAACGCAGAGCCTGCGTGCCGGCGATTATATCGCGAATTAGAACAGCATACAGGTCCGGCAAGGCGATGTCTTCTGCCACCCGCAGTCTCCCACTAGAGCTAGAAAGCAGCTCCCCTCGTCGACGTGTCGACGTAAGATGTGAGTAGGCGACGCGCAGATCATAGATCACGAAAAATGGGCTTAGCGCTGCTGCCATTGATCCATCCGGCTGCTTGGTCTCCATGATGGCCTGCAACCGCTTTAGCGAGCCATCACCCCTGGCTGTTACGCCAAGGCATTTTAGCAGCTTCTCCAATTTGGCGTTGTTGATTGACTCCACAAAAATACGGTTCAGGCTATCAAAAATGTGTTTGCGCTCCTTTTCGGTGTCCACGACGGGAGGCGTCAAATTTGCGATTGTGTCGACCAACTCGTCGTCCAGATGATAGAGTTTTACTCCAAAATCCGCGTTGAAAGCCTTAGCAAGGTCCGAACGTGCCGTAATGGCGATCGCTTCGGCCGGCGGATCAGTAAATTTGCATTCGATCTGCCCGTCATAAAATTCGCTGCCGATTGCATGATCCGAAGGCACGTTCTCTGATCGCAAATAGAATTGCTCGGACTCTGGCAATTTGGCTACGTCGCCCAGCCACAAGATCACCTTGCCGTGACGATTGATACCGAACGATATGTAGTTTTCCGCCATGTCGATCGTGCCGTAGGACTGGGACGCAAACCGCACGCTATATCCTGGCATTGTATCGAATTTGCTCAGCACGCGCTGATTGAAATATAGAGGCGTAAGAAACCCCGGATCGAATTGCCTGTAGAGGCCGGGTATATAGTAATAATCGTCGGCATCAACCAAAAATGGAACATCAGAAAAGTGGTAATCGACTGCTTTCTTATTTCGATTCACGTTAACGACGTCGGATATGTTGGCCACGGCCTGCCGATGCAGCTCCACGATCATCGCAATTGAACGATCTGGGAGATAATATTTGTCGCAAGAGGTGCAATGTAGGTGCGGCATGTTTGCGATATTTATTTGAATGCCCGACACGCGTTTACAGAATGTAGGAAAACTAAGTTCCATACTCTCGCCGCAAACATCGCAGTATAGGCGACGAACTTCGCCATCTTTAGGAATTAGATCCGCTATCTTCACCTGTCCGTCGTCAGGACCTTTGGCACTTAGAGGCCTTAAGACTTAACTAGATGTTGGTTTCATCTTGTTGGTTTATATTAGGCTGCAAGCTTGCGGTGTAGCAAGCGTCTTTGTTCGATGGTCTGTTTTTTGATCCTTTCTCGTCTATTGATGATTGATTGTGCTCTGCCAAAGTAGGCATCAGCAGGCGTTACGTTGCTGAGGCTCTCGTGATAACGTTGATGGTTATAATGTTCGACGAACGCTTCGATCTGGATTTCCAGATCACCGGGTAGGAAGTAGTTTTCCAGCAGGATGCGGTTTTTCAAGGTTTGATGCCATCTTTCTATCTTTCCCTGTGTCTGCGGATGGAATGGTGCACCGCGCACATGGCTCATCTTCTGCGCTTGGATATATTCAGCTAGCTCCCCAGCTATATAGCTGGGACCGTTATCACTGAGCAGACGGGGTTTATGCTGGACGTGGGCAGTATCGCAACCCGAGGCTTCCAGCGCCATATCCAGTGTGTCGGTCACGTCCTCAGCCCGCATTGTGCTGCAGAGCTTCCATGCGATGATATAGCGGGAGAAGTCGTCGAGCACGGTCGAGAGGTAGATCCAACCCCAGCCGATGATCTTGAAGTAGGTAAAATCTGTCTGCCACATCTCGTTGGGGCGAACTGTCTTATCCTTAAACTCATTGGCCGCTTTGATCACCACATAAGCGGGACTGGTGATCAGATCATGTGCCTTTAGTAACCGATAAACGCTGGCTTCAGACACGAAGTAGCCCTTGGTGTCGGTAAACGTGACCGCTAGTTCACGCGGTGATAGCTCAGAGCGTTCCAATGCCAGATTGATGATCTGATCGTGCACATGTCGAGGTATCCGGTTCCACACACGGTTTGGACGTGATGGCTTGTCAGCAAGAGCTTCCGGCCCTCCTTCCAGATACCGGTCATACCAACGGTAAAAGGTACGACGCGGGATACCCAGCTTATCCAATGTTTTACGTGCCGACAGATGCGATTGCTCGACGATCCTGATGATCTCCAGCTTTTCAGATGCGGGATATCTCATTCTTCGTCTTCCCCATCCCCGATCATGCTTTTTTTAAGCAGACGCATTTCAAGGGTCTGCTCAGCAACCACTTCTTTGAGGGCTCGCGCTTCACGGCGAAGGTTCTTTACCTCTTCGGTGTTTGCTGCACGGGCCGTGTCACCAGCAAGGCGGCGCTTACCGGCTTCCATAAATTCCTTCGACCAGGTGTAATACAGGCTCTGCGCAATGCCTTCCTGACGGCATAGCTCAGCAATGCTATCATCACCGCGAAGACCCTCCAGCACGATCCGTATCTTGTCTTCGGCTGAGAAATGCCGACGCGTCTTACGGCGGATGTCCTTGATTACCTTATCGGCAGATCTTTTTGAGCTTGATTGTTTCGGTTTCATCTTCGTTCCTTCGTCTCTACGATGAAACCGAAACAATCCTTAAATCTCAACCTCTATTTGGCGGCATAAGCGCTGACGGGGAACACTTCACCAATTTTCCTTAGTCAAAGCGATCGTATCCAATCTCTAACGCCTACTATTTGGGCCCCATGCAAATAGCACAGGCTCGCCTCAGAGTGGCAATTTCCTTTGCCTATCGTAATCTGCGGACACAGAAATTTGGAAAACTCCCTTTCGGCCGGCCGATTGCCCCTGTTGTTTTCCATGCATAAGCTTGCGACAGCGACCCATCAAGGCTCGCATCTTAGTCGCGCTGCTGCCGGATGGAACAGTCCGCCCACCTCACTTGGGCATCTTGCAACTTGCGCTAACACCGCTCCCGGCGCCGCAAAGCTGATACTGGCGCTGCGTTGTCGGCGATTATATACTGAGACACTTGTTCGACCAAACGGCAGCTTCAGGTGTTTTTCACCTAGCACCGGACAGGCAGAAGACGGCCCAACTGCAGTCGGTCCGAAATGCGCCCAAACCAAGACGTTCCGCACTAGATTATTCTTTCCCAAAAGCGGACTTTTGGGCGCGCGCCTGTGAGATAGCTAGCCAACCAATGTGACGCTGAAGTTGATTAGGGCGTGTGCGTGTTGCGATGGATGCACGCGAGGGTGACGCTGGAGGTGAGTGCAGGCGGGAAAGAGTATCCGTTAAAAGGGCTTGGTTCCTATCTCTTCTATCCGAAAGAGAGGGAGATAGTCGCGCGGAACAATTCTACCGGTATAGATACACATCATAGTGCTAAGCGGCGCGCTCGCCAGCAGAGGGTTAACAAATTCGGCTGCAAAGAGCCGGGCATCTTCCGAGAAGAATCGTAACTCGCCTGCTTCAGTACGCGCCAACACGCCAGTCAGCTTAGTGCTCTCGTCGTCAGGCGGCGGTGTCGGCGGTGAGGGAGGCCTTGAAGATGACCGCGGCGACGGATCCTTTGGCCATGTTACCGAATAATTCACGGCGGGGGAAAGATTGGGCCTGCCGCCGAGCGAAGCTGGCCAGCGTGCGTGCTCCGCACGCCATACCTGCGTGAGGTCGATCGTCTCTTTTTCTCCCTCACCGGTCAGTGTCATCTCGACCACGATACGATCTTCGATTGCGTTGCGCACTTCCTCGAAAGTGGAAAGTTCTGCGGGTATCAGACCAAGCCAAGTTGCAGCTGAGATCACGCCTATGGCCTCGCTGGTGCCGCGCACGATTTTGACGATCCACTTGAGGCTGGACTGCTCGAACCGTACCAGCTCGACACGCGCTTCAGGTCCGTAAATATCAGGGTGTCGAATGGCGTTTTCGATGGCGATCAGAAAAGAAGCCACGACACCTGCGGTAACGGTGCCATTTGTCGGGACATAAAGTGTGTACTCGAGCGGCTCAGCGCTCGGTTCGATTGCGAAGTCGTCCATCTATCCCCACCCATATTAGAAGGGCACCCATCGTGCCGAAAGGACCTCGGATTGGCAATATAATTCGTGCGCGACGGCTGAAACCAGTAAAAGCTTAAAAGAGGAAAGCGCCGCGCCCGCCTTAGCAGCGCCTAAGCCTATAAGCGGGCAAGCACTTTTCAGCCCCATCTCAAACCGGCGGCAAAGCGCCCAATCCCGGTCATTCTAAACTGATTTCAGAATGTTCCAACGCAGACATTCGTGAGCTCTCGGCTATCTGCAGAATTGCGCGGTAATTGGTTGAGACAAGCCTTGTTTAAGCCGACAATCAAAATGAGACTCAATACCACTCTGCAGAATTACTTGTGTATTATGTTAGTCTGCTTAAGAACTTGTCTTACACACCATAAACTAAGCAAGGACGTTGGTTCTATTCATGAAACGCGAGGATGATCTTGCAAAATCAAGTCTGCATGACATTTGGAGTAACTCGGATAACGTCGGGTCATTCAGAAGTTACTTTGCATCTGATCGATGTGGGGGTTGCTCACATCGAACCACCTGCATGAACGGTTGTCCAATCTTTGATGATCTCGTTGTCTGCGGCAATCGCTAGTCAAACTCAGATCTCACTTTTGAACATAACTAGTCAATTCGCCTCGACCGCGGAACGGATTTTTCCTGCGCGATCACCCTGTGCATCAATCTCTCGCAAATCTGATCACAAGTTGATAGGTAAGTCGGGTAGCGGACTTAAGGATTATTGATGACCGTCAAAATGTTAGTGATCTATTCTGACCCTGGCGACGGCGAGAGATTGCGTTTGGATCGAGAAGATCGAATGATTGGGCAACTGTCGCGCCGACACTCGGAAAAAGTTGAGATTGAGCGACTCCATGCTTCACAGATCAATGACATATACGAAGTCATACTCGAAAGTGATTTTGAGTACATTCACTTTTCTGGTCATGGGAATGAAGGTGGGATCTATCTAGACAAAGCAGGTGTTAATACGGGGGGCGAACTGGTAGGGATAAACAGACTGCAGAACATCCTGTCTATTGCATCTAGACCGCCATTATTGGTCGTCGTACTTTCATGTTACTCTAACGAATCTCTGGACGAAATTAGTCAAATAGCGCCCTTCGTAGTCTCTGGGGTTGGTCCAATCGATGACGAACTCTGTATCGAGTTCTCTGGATCATTTTACGAACGTCTGTTTGCTGGATACTCAATAAGCAAGGCATTCGATGATGCTTGCAACATTTTGTCATCGAAAGAGCTCTCCCCAATGCCTCTGCAACTAAGTCGCAGGCAGCTTATCCGAAAGGGCGAAAGCGCATTCGTTGAATCCACCCCTCTACCGCATCACGACAGCATCCTCATAAATGTTGATTTATTGTCGGAGAAGATTTCCAGACTAAAATTACAAGAAGAGATGGTCTATGAGCTCGTTGCTAAGAAGTTAGCAGTTCATTACTGGATTTTTGCGGTTCCAAGAGACCGCTGCATTATTCCTATTGGAAAGTCCCTTTTCGGTGAATTTAATTGGACTGATGCTTCGGATGTCGTGAATTGCACAAATATCATACGTCTGTCATCTGGCGTTCCCAATGAGCACTGGCAGTGTTGGAGCAAACTTCTAATCGCATACAATGACCTCGCCTCTTGCGAGTACAGAATCTTGCCAAACCCAGGCGACCCCACAAGTCGAAGTAGTGTGCGAAAAGCTATTTCACTGTTGCGGCACTATGTGACACGCTACCTTATTCCCGCCCGCGCGAAAATTGCTGAGCTTGGGTTTGAAAGTTGCCTTCCCAACGTCGAATTCATGATTGCGCATGCAGACATGGCGCTAGATCAATATGAACTCGAACGTTACCCTCAGGCCGTGAAGAACCTTGAAGAGGCATTAACAAACTTCCATGAGATCGTGGACGCTATTCAGCCGCCCGAGGATGTAGATGTCTAGAAGTCTTGGCTCATCGGGTGGTGACGATGAATGGGCTCACATAGTCCGAAAAAACCTTTTGGATGATGCCACATTCTGTAATGATCTCAAGGCAAAATCGTTAGCAGACGCGTTTCGTACGATCATTTCATTTCTGTACAGAGACTCAATAGAAGAAAACCATAAAGACCTAATATTGACAAGGCTTCTGGCTTCTGAGCAAGTCAGGTCATTTGACTTGGGTAATGGCTGCTGCATTCCTCACCTTAGGCTTGCTAACAAAGATTCTGCGCTAACAAAGGTTGGGTGGTTCCGCTTCTCGAGTCCAATTGTGACAAGTTCTGGTAAGCACATTCGCTTCATTTTCTTTGCGGTGGTTCCAGACAAAATTGCGACACCGCTTCTTTCTGCAGCAGTCAACGTCATATTAGATCAGAAATTTCAAGAACTAATCGAGCAAAAAGAGCAAGAGTATGAATACTTCGTCGCCGCTGCTCGGTCTATTTTGAATAGGGTTGATCATCCTAAAGGTTCTTTGAGGATCGTGGATGAAGCATCAGGCCCTAGCATTCGAATTGTAAGTCGCAGGGGTCTGCATGCTCGATTGTCAGCAGCAATAACGATGATGCTGGATGATCTAGATTGCGAGTGCACTGTTAGCTTTGGTGACTATAAGGTCGATGCTCGAAGCATTGTGGGTATGATGATGCTCGGCGCAGCCAGTGGGTCTGACCTTAAGGTATCCGCAAAAGGAGGAGACTCTGAATTGGCACTTGCACGCGTTGCATCATTGCTGTCAAACGGAACGATGTAGACGATGATCATTGCAGCGCATGCCGCTTGTTATCCTACCGATCTTTAATGCCCGCTCAAATCGAATTTTTGGGTCCTGCTATGGTGATGTCAGACTAACTGCACTGGTTGCGGATTGAGGTGGCGAAGGTAGGAAGGTATGATGCCCAGACGCCGCACACCCGACAGCCTCTTCAAACGTTTCGGGAGCCAAAGGTCAGCTCCCACAAGTTGGATCGGCAAAAGCGGACAGTCTGCAATTGATGCTGTGGACGGCTCTCTACCCTTTCTGCGATAAACTTCGCAGGATGAGTCGGAAAGGAGAGCTACGATGGAGAATATTACTACGATTGGTCTGGATATCGCGAAGTCGGTTTTTCAGGTTCATGGTGTGAACTGTTCGGGAGAAGCTGTTTTGCGCCGTCGGTTGAAGCGTGCGCGGATGCTGCCATTTTTTGCCAAGCTTCCGCCATGCCTCATCGGAATCGAGGCCTGTAACAACTCGCACTACTGGGCGCGCGAACTGACCGCGTTGGGCCATGATGTGAAGCTGATGCCTGCGCAATATGTGAAGCCCTACGTAAAGCGCGGAAAAAACGATGCAGCTGATGCCGAGGCGATCTGCGAGGCGGTTACTCGGCCCACGATGCGGTTCGTTGCGGTGAAGAGCCCTGAACAGCAAAGCCTGATGATGCTACACCGTGTGCGCCTGATGCTGAACCGTCAACGCACACAACTCTCGAACGCGATCCGGGCGCATATATCGGAGTTCGGCGTGGTTGCCCCTGTTGGCAGGCTCGGCGTTGATCGACTGCTCAAGATCGTCGAAGATGAAAGCGATGATCGTATCCCTTATGATGCGCGACTTTGCCTCCAGATGCTCGCGGCGCAACTTGCCGTCGTGAAGCAGCAAGTCCTGGAGAATGATCGCCGCGTTCTCGCAAGCGCCCGGCGCACAGAGCTTGGTTGCAGGCTTATGGAGATACCCGGCGTCGGTCCACTGCTTGCAAGCGCTTTCGTCGCCTCTGTCGCCGATCCGAAAGTCTTCAAGACAGGTCGCGATCTCGCCGCATGGATCGGCCTCGTTCCGAAGCAAAACTCATCGGGCGGGAAAGAACGGCTTGGTGGTATATCGCGAGCGGGCAATCGATACCTCAGGCAGATGCTTGTCGTTGGAGCGATGGCGGTCATCCGTTATGCACAGCGCCATGGCACGACGCGACCCTGGCTGGTCAAGCTGCTTGAGCGCCGACCTGCGAAGGTCGCTGCGGTCGCGCTTGCGAACAAGAATGCGCGTATGGTCTGGGCGCTGATGACGAGTGGCGAGCGTTACCGCGAACCGCTGCCATTAGCGGCGTAAAGGTTAGACGCGGAACTGCCGCGTCGACGAAGTTGGAAAGGGCAATGAGGAGTTGATGCACCAAGCCGGTTGAAACCGCCGGACCGGGAAAACCCATTTTGGGCCGTGGCGCTTCGAGCGCGTGCTATAGGTCGGGACCCGGTTCGCGCGAAAGGCATCATGGCCAGCGGCACATTGAAAGGCCGCAACAACAGGCCGGACACATGGCCGCTCCAACCAGCGGAAAGCATTGCCTCAAAAAAACCCTTGCCAACGGAGGGCCGTCCACACACGGCCCAATTGCCGCCGGTCTGAAATGCGCCTCAATTGCTGCCGTTTGAGCCGTTTTTCACCGGCATGAAACCGGACACGCTCGGGAAGGAGATGGTCGATACGTAAAACTGGTGTAGAGGACCGCAAGCAAGAGAACGGCATTATGTGATGGGAGACCGAAAGGTGGCAGGTTCCGTGATTGACGGTCAAGACAGGAAAAGACAACTGACGACCACTGAACCTTGGGCGATGGATGAACTTCAACATGAATTTGAGGAGATCATTCGGCAGGCCGTTGAGGAAGGGAACAGCCTAACCGAGAGGCAGATTGACCGGATTGCATCGGGAACGGTGAAGTCGGCGGGTAGGCTCTACTACCGATCGCTTATCGAAAGCGCGCCTGCGATGCTGACGGAACGACGCAAGCAGCAAGCAGCCTTCGCATCACGCAACCTGCGTCGTTGGCGAAAGGCGTTCGACCTATTAGAAACAATATGGGTCTGCTGCGAAGAAATGGGCAGGGCGTTCAATGGCCATCATCGCCCTGAGGCTGTTCAAGAGCAGGACCATGTTTTCGAAGCGATGACTTATCTTCATGCAAAAGCACTGCTCGTTACGTCCGAAACAATTTGCCTATTGAGGGGAGGTTTTGCCGACGGTGCACTTACGCGCTGGCGCACTCTTTACGAGAACAATGTCATTGCGACCTTGATCCGTCAGGAAGGGCAGGAACTAGCATTGAGGTACGTGGCCCATTCGCGCGTACAGGCATGGCTGCGGGCGAGAGCGGAACCAGATGATCCGCCCGACCAAGACGCCGAACTCCAAATCCAAGCCGAATTTGCCATCTCAACTTTTGGAGAGGAGATGAAATTTCGACACGGATGGGCTTCAGAGCTAGTTGGCAAGAAAAAGCCGACATTCAAGGACATTGCTTCAAAGTGCGGCCATGGGGCTGAGGTCGGTGTCTATGAATATGCGTCTCAGCACATCCACTTCAATCATCGAATGTTCGATGAACTACTAGCCACATGCGAGTCTGAGGAAAATGTGTTGCTCGTGGGGCCCAGCAATTCAGGAATGGTCGGGCCTCTCACAGCGACCGCGATTAGCATGGTCGAAGCCACGTTTCTCCTGTTGCTGCACAAACCGAACCTCGACCGACTCGCGTTGCTGGACTCGGTGTGGCGCATGGCCAAACGCATGAACAAGCTGGCAGGTGGCATTGAGAAGTGCACCTTCGAAGCGGCAAAGAAGCGCAAGAAAGTCGTCAGCTAGTCTAAGGGCCAGCAGAAGAGACTATCCGCTCTGACCAAGCCTCCCAATCGCATGTCTGCTTAAGAGACATGTAACGGATAAGCAGCCAGCCCGCTCTCGGCCCAGTTGCTGAACTAATGTCAACGTAGACTGCCTATCTGCAATCGACGCTCGGTCCCAACCAAAGCTCGGATGACAACGGATCCCAGTGCTGTCTGGTCGGCTAGCGAATAGCGTCAATTGGCAATCCACTGACGACGAACTTGAAGGGAGCTTATATTGCAGGGGTATGATGCCGCCGCCGACTGTCTTCATGTTGCATCCATGTCGCATGGAGTTGCCGGGAATCGTCTGAACCTGTCGATATTCGACGGGAACCTGCGGGAATTGACGGAAATGGGAAGTCAGAGATGGAATACTCGGTCATCTCTATAAGTGATTGATATAGAACTAGAAAACTGGATCCCCCGTGAGGATTCGAACCTCAATTAACGGAGTCAGAGTCCGTGGTATTACCATTATACGACAGGGGAGTGCCGGTGCGGGGCAATAGGCAGGGAGCGGCTTTGGGTCAAGCCTTTTGGTGGCCTTAATCTGTGATTGGTTCCAGCAGTTCGGGACCATTGTTGCGGTTGCTGTTGACTAGGCTGGAAATCCGGGTGGTTATAAGCTCGCCCTGGTAGGTTTTGGCCAGATTTTGAGCCGCTTTCCAGCCACCGTCCATCCAAGTGTCAATATGCGCTTGTTCGAGAATGGCCGGTGCGCGATCGTGAATCGGAGTGAAAGATTCCGGTGCGGCGGTGGTGATCACTGCATAGCTGTCGATGTCGAGCCGCTCGTTGTGCGTCCACAGACCGGCGAGCAGCATCGGCTGCTGATCGCTGCGTTCGACCTTGAATGGTATCTTTGTGGCTCCGTCGCGCTGCCATTCGTAGAAGCCGGAGACCATGATGATGCAGCGGTTCCTGTCCAGCAGCGGCTTGAACGAAGGTTTCTCGGTCAGCGTCTCGGTGCGGGCGTTGATCATGTTGGCGGCAAATTTCGTGTCCTTGGCCCAGTGGGGCACCAGCCCCCAGTGCATCGGTTCCAGCGATCTGCTACCATCGCGGCTGACGCACACCGGCACCATCTGGGTTGGACAGATGTTATAATTGGGCTGGAAATTGCTGTTCGGTGGCGGCTGAACGATCGCCAAAATGTCCCGATATTCCGCCCAGGTCAGTTCTTTTTGGCTGAATTTGCGGCCGCACATGATATTTTCCGTTCGACTTGGTTACCGCCCCTTGCGTCAAAGCGGCTGCGGCGTTATCTTTACAGGCAAGTACCGGCGGTATTATCCGATCCGGAGAACATAAGAGTACGGTCATGGCGGATCAAGCATCCCCATCGCCGCAAGATACAAAAGGCGGATCATCCGCAAGGAAATCCCGCCCGAAACATGCGGCGACACATAATGGACAGAGTCGGGTTGCGCCTCCTGTTCACTCAAATGCAGGGCGCTGGCCCAAATTGCGGTCCTATGCAGCAATTGATCTGGGCACCAATAACTGCCGGTTGCTGGTGGCAAAACCGTCTTCGGACGGCTTCATTGTCACCGATGCCTTTTCGCGCGTTGTGCGACTGGGCGAAGGACTGGTCGAATCCGGAAAGATCAGCAGTCGCGCGATGGACAGAGCGGTTGCCGCCCTGTCGATCTGCGCCGACAAGCTGCGGCGCCGCAATGTGACGCTCGCCCGGTCGGTGGCTACCGAGGCCTGCCGGCGCGCCAGCAACGGCGACAAATTTATCGAACGGGTGCGGCGGGAAACCGGCATTGCACTCGATGTGATCACCGCAGAGGAAGAAGCGCGTCTGGCTGTGCTCGGCTGTCATATTTTGCTCGAACCGGGCGAGGGACCGGCGCTGATTTTCGACATTGGTGGCGGTTCGACCGAATTGGTTCTGGTCGACACCAGCGGTTCGGCACCGGAGATTCTCGACTGGCAGAGCGCTCCCTGGGGCGTTGTCTCGCTGACCGAGAGCGAGAAATTTGACGGCGACGACCCGGTTGCGCGGCGCGAGGCTTTTGCTGCCATGCGGGCGCGGGTTACGGACAGTTTCGCCAGTTTTGCTGCGCGCTTGCCGCGGCTCGACCAATGCGATTATCGACTGCTCGGTACGAGCGGTACGGTGACCACGCTGGCCAGCCTGCATCTGAAACTGCCGCAATATGACCGCAAGGTGATCGATGGTTTGATTGTTCCGACGGAATCAATGCGGGAAATCAGCACCATGCTGGCCCATGCTTCGCCGGAAGAGCGGGCGGATATTCCGTGCATTGGCAAGGAACGCGCCGATCTGGTGGTCGGAGGATGTGCCATTCTGGAATCGATCCTCGATATATGGCCGGCCAGTCGCGTCGGCGTGGCGGACCGCGGTATTCGCGAAGGCATATTGCGTTCGCTGATGTCGGCCAATGAACGGAGTTCGGTGCGATGAGCCGGGGAAGATCAGGAACCAGACAGAAGGTCAAAACCGCCAAGGGCCGCAAAATCGGTTCCACACGCTGGCTCGAGCGCCAGCTCAACGATCCTTATGTCAAACAGGCCAGAGCCGAGGGCTATCGCTCTCGTGCGGCCTACAAGCTGCTTGAACTCGACGAGCGCTTCAAACTGGTGCGCAACGCCAAGGCTGTGGTGGATCTCGGTATCGCGCCGGGTGGCTGGGCCCAGGTGATGCGCAAATATGCGCCCAAGGCTGCGGTCGTCGGTATCGATCTGCTCGACGTCGATCCGATCGAAGGGGTAACCATCTTCAAGATGGACTTCATGGATGATGCCGCGCCGGACATGTTGATCGAAGCGCTGGGAAGCGCGCCGGATCTGGTCTTGTCCGATATGGCCGCCAATACGGTCGGGCACCAGCAGACCGACCATTTGCGGACCATGGGCCTGGTCGAGGCAGGTGCCTATTTTGCGGTTGAAAATCTCCAGGAGGGCGGTGCTTTTGTCGCCAAGGTATTGGCCGGCGGAACCGACAATGACCTGCTGACTCTGCTCAAAAAGCATTTCACCGTGGTCAAACATGCCAAGCCACCGGCAAGCCGCAAGGGTTCGTCGGAATGGTATGTAATTGCCCAGGGCTTCAAGGGCAGGGCGGAAGAAGCCTAATTGGCGGCGCGCGCCTTCGCGACCATTTCCTTCAGGCCTTCAAATCCGACCGCACCGACTTCCGACTGATTGCCGACGACCCAGGCTGGCGTGCCGGTGAAGCGCAGCTGTTGTGCGGCAGCGATATTGTCCTGGATTTCCTTTTTGGCTTCGGGCGAGGCGATAAAGGCGCGAGCGGCCGCCATGTCGAGACCGATCTCGTTGGCAGCAGCATTGATTGTCGAGGGTGTCGGGCGACCGGTGGCAAACATGGTCTTGTGAAAGGCGTAATATTTCCCCTGTTTGGCCGCCGCCAGCGCCATCAGGGCGGCGTCGTTGCTTGACTCGCTGAGTATGGGTAGTTCGCGGAACACGACTTTGACATTCTTGTCTTCGGCAATCAGCCTGGCGACATCGCGCTCTGTCTGTTTGCAATAGGGGCAGTTGAAATCGGAATATTCGACAACGATCACATCGCCATTTGGATTGCCGGCAAAGGCGTTGCCAGCAAAAGGCTTTTCGATCTGAGCCCGAACGGTATCGATCGCGCCCGTCTTCTGGCGGTTCTGCAATATTTCCACCGCTTCCGGAATGATCTCGGGGTTCTTGAGGATATAGTCGCGGACAATCGCCTCGATCGCTTTCTGTTCCTGGGCATTGATGCCCGCTGCCAGCGCGGCTTCGCTGGCTGCTTCGGTCGAGCTACTGCTGCCGGCCTGCCAGAACCAGACGCTCACTGCCGCCGCTATGGCCAATCCACCACCCGCCATAATCATCCACTTTCTGTTTGAAACTTCATCCACAATCGGGTTCTTTCCTTGAATCATGGCATTGGCCATGGCCGCGAGGCTTGTCCAGCCCAAATGGCCAGATCCAGCGCATCACGACTTAGCGGCGGCGGCTGTTCTTTTCAAATTCGGCTTTGGCGATGAAGGAAATATCCTGCGCCCGGATCCAGTCAGGCGTGTTTTCCTTTATGCCGGACATGGCGACTTGCGAGCTGCGGATGGCGCCGGCGTAATTGCGCTCCAGCAATGCGCTTTCCGCTGTAGCCAGCTGCGCCCGCGCGATATCGCCCTTCTGGGAATAGACCACGCCCAGCTGATACCAGGCGAAGGGATTGCGGTTATCCTTGTTCACGGCGGCTTTCAGGACCTGCTCTGCCTCGTCCAGATATTGCGGATCTTCGGTGGCGATCAGGGCATGGCCGAACAGGCTCGCGATCAGTGGCTGGTTATTGGTCAGTTGCACCGACTTGCGCAGCGAATCCAGCGCTCCGTCGGGATTGCCGGACTCGAGCAGAATCTGGCCTTGCAGCTCGAGAAAATAGGGATCTTCCGGCGCTGTCTTGAGCAGATTGTCTACCTCGTAGAGTGCGCGATCCGGGTAGGCGCTCTTGTGCCAGGCATAGGCGCGGGCATAGCGGGCAGGGACCGACTGGTCGCTTTCGGGATATTTGCGCAAGGTCACGACAGGGTCGGCGGTAAAGCCGAGCAGCTTGGCCTTGACCCGCTGGAACCGGGATTCGATGTCCGGATCCGATGGCTTGTCCCAGGAAGGATCCTGTTGATAGACATCGCGAAGCAGGGTTACCCGCTCGCCGGAAAGCGGATGGGTTCGCCCGTAGCTATCCTCCTGCGGAATGCCGAGACGGAATTCATAATTTTGCAGCTTCTTGAAGAAATCGATGGACCCTCTGCCGGATATGCCGGCTTCACCGAGATAACGGGCGCCGGCGGAATCGGCAGATCGTTCCTGCACCCGGCTGAAGGCCAGAAACTTGCCCATGGCGGCTTGCTGGCCTGCGGCCAATATGCCCATGCCGGCGTCACCGGCTCCGGCAGCAATGGCGGCGGCGCCCAGAACCAGGCTGAGAATGGTAATTCCGGTCGCGGTTTTCGCGCCTTCATCAAAGCGGATGATATGGCCGCCGGTGATATGACCGAGTTCGTGGGCCATGACGCCTTGTACTTCATTGGCACTGTCGGCGGTTTCGATAAGGCCGGAATAGAAATAGATGCGCTGGCCGCCGGCGACAAAGGCGTTGATCTGGCTGTCGTTGATCAGAACGACCTCGACCTCGTCGGCATCCAGTTCGGATACCGCTACCAGAGGGGCCACCATGTCGGTGAAAAGGGCTTCGGTCTCGGCGTCGCGCAAGATCGACTGGGCGGCAACGGGTTGAACGGCGATCGAGATGATCGCCAGAAATGCAACCATCAGACGGGTCACCCGGTCTGCGGCAGGCAGACCGATGCGGGAAAATGAAACAGCAAAAAAATTGCGCATGAAATTCCTTAGCATGAAAGTCTGGTTGGAGCCTTTTCTCCTGCCATCAACTGCCTGAACCGCGGATGAAAACCATAGCGTCCCCGCCAGAAACATCTGACGGGGACGTTATATTGTCAATCATCCAAAGGTGCGCTGCCACCAGCCCTGACGCGGTGGTCCGTCGCTGGATTCCGTCGCGTCGCTGTCGGACGTTTTCGCTACGGCTTCGTCTTTAGGCTTGGCTGCCGCTTCGTCTTTGGGCTTGGCTACAGTTTCGTCTTTGGGCTTGGCAGCGGCTCTCGGCTTCCGCGGCTTGGCAGGCGCTTTTTCCTTGGCTTCTTTCGGAGCTTCGGTTCCTGCCTTGGCAGTCGCTTCGGCGCTATCCGCCTTTTTGGCCCGTGATCTCGGCGCGCGTTTTACCGGTGCCTTTTTCTCTACGGGTGCGTCAGCGGCGTCGCCCGTTGCTTCGGCGGCCGGTGTGGCTGCTGCTGCTGGCTTGGCCTTGCGCGGTGCACGGCGGCGTTTCGGCTTTTCCTCGGCCGCTTCGGCTGCCGGCTCTGCGTTTGCTGCTGGCTGCTCAGCCGGAGCTTCGCTTTTGGCAGAGCGACGTCTTGCGCGCGGCTTGGCTTCGGCTTTCTCTTCACCAGCGGTTTCGCTTTCCACTACCGGTGCAGCATCCGCCTTGCGGGCGCTGTTGCGGCGCGAGCGAGGTTTCGGCTTCTGTGCCTGTTCGCCAGCATCCGTGTCGTTCGGCTGCGCGGCGGCTTCGGCATTGTTCTCGCCGGAGCTTCCACCACTATTGTCGGTGGATTTCTCGCCGCCGTTCTCGCCGCCATTCTCGCCGGAAGTCTCGGACGTACCGGCTTCTCCACGATCACCACCGCGGTTGCGTCTGCCGCGCCGACGCCGTTTGCGCTTCGGCCGTTCTTCGCCATCGTTGCGATCGCCACGTTCTTTGCGCTCGCCACGTGCTTCACTTTCGACGTTATCCGCCTCATCGACCTCATCATCATCGTCGTCATCGATAATGGGCTCGAACTTCGGCATATTCTTCGGCGGACTTCCGGAAGTCTGGATTTCCATCCGCGCGCCTTCGGTTTCGCCATCGGGGACGATTTCGATCGAGACGCCGTAGCGTTTTTCGATGTCCTCGATTTCATGACGCTTGCTGTTCAGCACATAGATGCACGCTTCCTGGCTGGTGCGCAGGCTGATCACGCTGGCCTTGCCCTTGGCGGCTTCTTCTTCGAGCAGACGGAGAGCGGACAGGGCGGAGGACGATGCCGTCCGTACCAGTCCGGTGCCTTCGCAATGCGGGCAGACCTTGGTCGATGCTTCGAGCACGCCGGTGCGCAGGCGCTGGCGGCTCATTTCCATCAGGCCAAAGCTGGATATCCGTCCAACCTGGATGCGTGCACGATCGTTTTTCAATGCATCGCGCATCGCCCGTTCGACTTTGCGGACATTGCCGTTGCGGTCCATGTCGATGAAATCGATCACGACCAGTCCGGCCATATCGCGCAGTCGCAGTTGGCGCGCGATTTCGGCGGCGGCTTCCATATTGGTTTTGACCGCAGTCGCTTCGATCCCGTGTTCGCGGGTCGAGCGTCCGGAGTTGATGTCGATCGACACCAGAGCTTCGGTCGGGTTGATCACCAGATAGCCACCGGATTTCAGTTGCACTTCCGGAGAATACATAGCCGACAGCTGATCCTCGACCCCATAGCGCTGGAACAGGGAGACCGGATCGGCATAGCTCTTCACCCGCTTGCTGTGGCTCGGCATCAGCAGCTTCATGAAATTCTTCGCGGCGGTATAGCCGCCAGCCCCTTCAACCAGAACTTCCTCGATCTCGCGGTTGTAAATGTCGCGGATCGCACGTTTGACGAGATCGCTGTCGCTGTGGATCAGGCTAGGTGCCGTCGCGCTCAGCGTCTTTTCGCGGATTTCGTCCCAGAGACGGGCTAGATAGTCAAAGTCGCGTTTGATTTCCGGCTTGGTGCGGGACAGTCCGGCGGTGCGGACGATACAGCCCATGCTGGTTGGCAGTTTAAGATCAGCGATGATAGATTTCAGGCGCTTGCGATCGCCGGCATTGTTGATCTTGCGGCTGATTCCACCGCCGTGGGAGGTGTTCGGCATCAATACGCAATAGCGGCCGGCCAGGCTGAGATAGGTGGTGAGCGCAGCGCCCTTGTTGCCGCGTTCTTCCTTGACGACTTGCACGAGGACAACCTGCCGCCGCTGGATAACGTCCTGGATCTTGTAGCGTTTGCGTAGGGCCATACGCTTTTGGCGCGCCTGATCGCTGGCTTTCGGCATGCTGCCTTTGCCGCGACCCTTCTGGCGACCACCGCGTCCGCGACGGCCTCCGCTTTTGCCTTTGTTCTCGCTATTGTCTTCGCCATTATCTTCGGATGAATCGTCCTCGGACTCGTCGTCCTCGTCGTCATCTTCATCGTCGCCATTTTCTACCGGAATTTCGCCTTCGGTCACGTCGATCGTATCGACGCTTTCATCCTGATCGACTTCAACCAGAGCGGTATCGAGCTCTTCGGTGGCTTCGCTGCGGACCATGTCGGCAGGAGAATCTTCTTCTTCCTCTTCCTGGGCGCGCAGAGCGGCTTCTTCTGCCGCGTGCTCGGCTTCCTCGGCGAGCAGCGCTTCGCGATCTTCCCTCGGAATCTGGTAATAGTCGGGATGGATTTCGGAAAAGGCGAGAAATCCGTGGCGGTTGCCACCATAGTCGACAAAAGCTGCCTGCAGCGACGGTTCGACGCGGGTTACTTTTGCTAGATAGATATTGCCTTTAAGTTGTTTGTGCTCGGAAGATTCAAAATCGAATTCCTCAATCTTGTTTCCCTTTACGACCGCCACCCGGGTTTCTTCCTGGTGGCGCGCGTCGATTAGCATGCGCGTAGTCATTCAATAGTCTCCTGGCAGGGAGCGCCGGATCAGAGCCCGGCGGGTCCATGCGATATAATAGGGATGACGTTTTCGTGCGCGCGTTCCTTTGATGAGGGGCGGGCGTCGTCATCCGGTTGATTTGAAATATTTCAGATAAAAATGCGTCTGCAACCACTGCATGGCTCTGGCCGTTAGCCAAAGTCTTTCCGCCCAAGGAAGCGCCTCCGAAACGGAGAGCCTCTAAGCCGGAGATTTCATGCCTCATGTTGCGTCAACCTGGTAGATGCCGAATGATTTTCGGCATTTAGACGAACCGTTGCAGGATTCTTCCCGAAAGGTTCAAACAGTCTGCTAGCACCGCTCGCGCTGATCGGCAACACAAACTGTGACAGAGCGGAAACATCTCCGGCAATATCCGCCCGCAATGAAACGTGCCTAATGCACCGTTAACCGCGTCATTTTACGGCGCCTTACGAAAGCATCCTTAATGCCGTCTTCACTCCAATTGATGGGGTGAAAACAGCAGGACGCCGCGATCTATGAAAATTGACTGGACCCAAAAGGCACACCGGATGCATAAGCGGACCATGGCACTGGCAACAATATTGGCATCCGCACTGGTGACGATCACTCCGGCCCAGGCAGGCTCGGTGAGCAGGATCGAAGCCAATGGCTCGCAAATCACCATCTCTTTTGACGATCTGGTGGAAGGGGCATCGGCCTTTTCCCTGATCGGGCCAGACCGTATTGCGATAGACGTGCGTGGCGGCAAGGCCGGACGCGGTGGCTCTGCGGCCGGTATTGTCAAATCGGTACGGCAGGGACAATATAATCCCAACACGGCACGGATCGTGTTCGATCTGGACCGCCCGGCTGTAATTACCAACGGCAGCTTCTCCAAAGATGGCAAAAGTCTGAATCTAAGTCTGCGATCGGTCGGTCAAAACCAGTTGGCGAGCGGGCGGCTTTCATTTCTGCCGCCGGTGAATTTCCGCGCCGAACCGCCGAAGAAGAATTACAGCGTCAAAGTGCCTCTCGGCAAGCCGCTGGATTCCGTCCGCTTGCCGAAAATTTACGGACCGAATGATCGGAGCAGGCCGCTGGTGGTCATCGATGCCGGCCATGGCGGGCATGATCCGGGAGCGATTTCCCCGCACGGGAATGCGCGCGAGAAAAACGTGACTCTGGCAATTGCGAAGGCAATTCGTGACCGGCTGGTCGCGGGCGGCAGGGTCCGTGTGGCGCTGACCCGTGATAGTGACGAGTTTCTGGTGCTGGAGGAGCGTTACGGCATTGCCCGCAGGCTTGGCGCTGACCTGTTCATGTCGATCCATGCCGATGCGGCAGGCAACGAGACGGCTTCCGGAGCCACAGTCTATACATTGTCCGAAGTTGCTTCCGACCGCGAAGCGGCCAAGCTGGCGGCGCGGGAAAACAAGGCCAATATCATCAATGGTATTAATCTGGGCGGCGCGACGCGGGACGTATCGTCGATCCTGATCGACCTGACCCAGCGTGAGACGATGAATGTCTCTGCCGATTTTGCAAAATTGCTCCATCGTGAAAGCAGCCGGCAGATGGCTTTCCGCAAAATCCCGCATCGTTATGCATCCTTTGTTGTGCTCAAGGCACCCGACACACCGTCGGTATTGTTCGAGACTGGCTATCTGACCAACAAGGATGATGTGGCGTTTCTGAATTCCCGTCAGGGCCGGACCAAGGTTGCATCGGGTGTCGCCAGCGCAATCGAGTCGCATTTCGCCCGGAAACTGGCAATGCGCTAGACGGATCTGGCCGGGTAAGATTGTCCGGCCGTCCCGTGTCGAGGCGGTGCGCGTTTTTCATCGATAATCGCTGGAAAATGGATGCGAGCCGGTTTAGGTAGCGCAGCCTATGGTAAATGAAGCGTCAGATACGGCTGGAGAAAGCCTCGCCTATAAGCTCGAACGAAGCACGGGCAGTTTTTTCGAGCGGATCGAAAGATTCTGGCAGAAGAAGTGGTTCCGGCTATTTGTCGCTTTCATAGCGCTCTGTGTGCTCGGCTGGCTGCTCGTCTGGCTGATATTTGCCCGGGACTTGCCGGATGCGACGGCGCTGCAAACCTATGAACCACCCCTGCCGACAATGGTCCGCGCTTATGATGGCGAGCCGGTCCACAGCTATGCTCGCGAACGGCGCGTGCAGCTGGAATATTCCGAATATCCGGCACTGCTGGTGCGCGCCTATCTGGCAGCCGAAGATCGTACCTTCTTTGAACATGGCGGACTGGACTATCCCGGTATCGCCACCGCCATTCTCACCAATATCTCCAATAGCGGGCGTCCGGTCGGGGCCTCCACCATCACCCAGCAGGTCGCTAAGAACCTGCTGCTGAGCAGCGAAGTCTCCTATCGCCGCAAAGTGCGCGAGGCGATCCTGGCCTATCGGATCGAGGATGTGCTGACGAAGGAGGAAATACTCGAACTCTATCTCAACCAGATATTCCTCGGACGCAATGCCTATGGCGTGCAGGCTGCCGCGCAAGCCTATTTCGGCAAGGATGTCGACGCACTCGCCCTTCACGAAATTGCCTATCTGGCGATCCTGCCCAAGGGTCCGTCCAACTATCGACCGGAAGTACACGAACAGCGCGCAATCATCCGGCGCAACTGGGTCTTGGGCGAAATGCAGGAGAATGGCTGGATCACGCCAGCACAACATCAGGCCGCGATTGCGCAGCCGCTAGGTGCGATTTCCCGTTCCGGTCCCCGGTTCGAACGGGTGGGCGGCTATTTTATCGAGGAAGTCCGTCGCCAGCTGATCGAGCAATTTGGCGAGAATGAAAAGGCAGGCCCTTACAGCGTCTATTCCGGCGGACTCTGGGTGCGCACATCGCTGAACCCGGAATTGCAGGAATATGCCAAGGATGCCCTGCGCGGCGGTTTGCTGCGCTATAGTAGTGGCAAAGGCTGGAGCGGTCCGATCAACAAGATCGAGATGGACGAGCAATGGGCTCAGCGCCTGTCCTCGACCTTCATCAACACGGATTATGCCAACTGGCGGATCGCGGTTGCCATCCGGCCGACCGGCGGCGGGGCTGAAATCGGCTTTACCGATGGTACCACGGGCCGGATAAATTCGGTTCCGAGCGCCTTGAAAGCTGGCGATATTATCGCTGTAAGCCCCGTGGGTGGCAGCAGCTACCGGCTGGAGAATGTGCCCGAAGTCTCTGGCGGCATGGTTGTGCAAAACCCCCGCAATGGCCGGATATGGGCAATGCAGGGCGGCTTTGACGACCGGATGAGCTCGTTCAACCGCGCCACCCAGGCCGAGCGGCAGCCAGGTTCGACGATCAAGCCCTTTGTCTATGCCACGGCGCTGGATCAGGGCATGACTCCTGCGACCCTGATCGAGGATGCCCCGTTCTGCGTCTATCAGTCAGCTTCTCTGGGGCGCAAATGTTTCCGGAATTTCGGCAATTCGCGTGGCGCTGGCCAACAGACTTTGCGTTGGGGTGTAGAGCAATCGCGCAACCTGATGACCGTGCGCGCCGCCAATGATTCCGGCATGGAAAATGTTGTCAGGACGATCAAGACCATGGGTATTGGTGACTATAAGCCCTATCTGGCTTTTGCCCTGGGCGCTGGCGATACCACGGTGATGAAGCTGACCAATGCTTATTCCATGCTGGCAAATCACGGGCGTGAGCTGAAACCGACGGTGATCGACTTTGTCCAGAACCGTCAGGGCGAGGTCATCTTCCGCGCCGACGAGCGGGTCTGTGAAAATTGCAATTTGCGCGACTGGGACGGAGAGCCGATGCCGCGGCCGCGTCCTGCCGGAAAACAGCTGATGGATCCGATGACCGCCTATCAGATGATCGACATTTTGCAGGGTGTGATTACCCGCGGCACCGCGCAGAATTTGAAAAGCCTCGACCGGCCCCTGTTTGGCAAGACCGGTACCACCAGCGGCCCGACCAATGTCTGGTTCGTCGGCGGTTCACCCGACATGGTCGCCGGCGTCTATCTCGGCTATGACCAGCCGCGCAATATGGGCGGCTATGCCCAGGGCGGCACGCTGGCCGCGCCGGTCTTCCGGCGCTTTGCCGAACGGGCGATGGCGGGCATGCCGAAAACGCCATTTGTTGCCCCCAAAGGCGTCCGGATGGTCCGCGTCGACCGCAAGACCGGCAAGCGGGTATTCGGCGGCTGGCCGACCGATGACCCGAAATCTGCGGTCATCTGGGATGTCTTCAAGCCCGAGACCGAACCACGCCGTTCGATCCGCAAGGACGAGCTGCTAGCCCGGCTGGAAGCGCGCAAGGCGCAACTGATCGCGGAACAGGCCGCAGCGCGCGCACGGGCTCTGGAAGCCAGTCGCAATCGCGGTCCGGCACAGAATGACGACGAGTTCCTGCAGGCTGAAGGCGGCATTTATTAGCGGTAGCAGTTCCCCGGGCGGATGCTGAAAGCATCGGACATTGTGCCTGAGCAGGGCATCGCCACCGTCGGTGTCGAAAGCGTCGTGGCCCTTTCCGACATTACCGCCGATGCCTTTCGCGACGATCCGTTCAACAGCTGGCTGTTCGGCGGCTTTGAACCGATGAAGCGGACTTTCTCCGGTCTGGCACAGCATATCTATGCACCGAATGGTTTTTGCCAGATATTGAGCGAGGACGGCGAAGGCCGTGCAGCCGCGATGTGGTTGATGCCCGGTGACAAGGCCGATGCATCCATGGCGGGGATGCTGCAGACCTATTGGGGGCTGTTCGCCAGCGGTGGGTGGGGCGCGCTGATGCGCGGCAAGGCCGCAGGCGAGGCGATGGAAAAACATCATCCGAAGGAGCCGCATGCCTATCTGTTCACCGTCGGTGTTGCCAGCGCGGGGCGGGGCAGGGGATTGGGCCGCCGCTTGATCCAGCCGGTCCTTGATGCCTGCGACCGCACGGGCACGATGGCCTATCTGGAGAATAGCAATCCGGCCAATCGGCGCTTCTACAACAGTCTCGGATTCGAGCGGGTCGAGCTGTTTCACGCATCGGGCGACAGTCCGCCGCTGGAAGCCATGAAGAGGCTTCCCCGATAGGGCGACGGCGCGCATCTGCAATAATAGTGAAATAATTCTGTAATTCAAAAGTCATTGAGCGCCAGTAGACGCCTTGTTCGAGAGGCCGCACGGAGATTTCCCGTGCGCAATCAACCTTGAACAAGGGAATTTGAGATGAAAACGAAATTTGCAATATTGACAATGGCCACGCTGGCTTTGGCCGGCTGTGAAAATCAGGCCGGCAACAGTGGCGGCGGCGGAAGCCGGGACCAGATCCGGATCGTCGGATCCTCGACCGTCTTTCCCTTCGCCAAGGCTGTGTCGGAAAATTTTGTCACCGCTGGCAGCTACAAGGCTCCGGTGCTGGAATCGACCGGAACCGGCGCTGGCATGAGCCTGTTCTGTTCCGGTGTTGGCGCGGATACGCCCGATATCGAAAATGCATCGCGCCGGATGAAGGCGTCCGAATTTGAACTGTGCCAGACAAATGGTGTCACCGACATTGTCGAAATCAACATCGGCATCGACGGAATCGCCGTCGCCCAGTCCAAGGAAGCCAAAAGCTTTTCTTTGACCCCCGAGCAGATTTACAAGGCGATTGCAGCCAAGCCGTTCGGCAAGGAAAACACCAACAAGAAATGGTCGGATATCGACGCGTCGCTGCCGGCCATGGCGATCAGCGTCTATGGCCCGCCATCGACATCGGGTACGCGCGATGCGCTGACCGAGTTGATCATGGAAGTTGGTTGCAAGACCGATCCGGCGACCAAGGCACTGAAGGACAGCAACAAGGACGAATATGAAGCCATCTGTCACGATATCCGCACCGACGGTCCTTATCTGGATGCGGGCGAGAATGACAATCTGATCGTCCAGAAGCTGAAATCCAACCCCAATGCGGTCGGTATCTTCGGCTACAGCTTCCTTGAAGAAAATCTCGACACGGTACGCGGCATTTCAATTTCCGGCGTTGAGCCAGCCTATGACGCGATTGCTTCGGGTGAATATCCGGGCGCGCGGCCACTGTTCATCTATGTGAAGAAGCAGCATGTTGGCGTGATCCCCGGCATAGAGGAATATGTCACGGAATTCGTCAACGCCGGCACCCGAGATGGCTATCTGGTCAAGGCCGGCCTGATCGCTTCGCCGGACGCAACCCGGGCATCGATGCTGGAAGCGGCGAAAAACATGCCGCCGTTGACCAAGGATGTATTGAAATAGCGGGAAGCTTCCCGCCTGATTGACAATTGGATTGCCACGGAGACCAGATATATCGTGGCAGATATCCGGAGGGGCTGTTGGCGACAACGGCCCCTTTTTTTTGTCCGGGATCGACCATGGGGAGCTATCGAAAACGCCTAGAAATTCTCGCTAAGCCTAAGCGCGGGAAAAGAAGTGGCGCTATTATGACATTTTTGTTACAATGAAGAATAGCGCAACAAGGAACCCTTATGAATCTTAGCACTGCCCAGCATACCGTGTCCGCCTTTGATGCGGAAATTCACGATCTTCGGGCAATGGTGCTGGAGATGGGGGACAAGAGCACTAGTGCCATTGTCCGGGCGATCCAGGCGCTTGAACATAATGATCTGGCGCTGGCCAAAGCCGTTATTGCCGACGATAAAGAGATTGACGAACTGGAGCGGCGGATCGATGCCCTGTCGATCCAGACGATTGCCCTGCGCGCGCCGATGGCCGACGATCTCCGCCACCTGATTGCAACTTTCAAGATTTCCAGCATCGCCGAGCGGATCGGTGACTATGCCAAGAATATCGCCAAGCGCGTACCGCTGGTCGCCGAATCCACCCGCAAGATCGAACCGGCTTCGCTGCTCCCCTCGATGGCCAATATCGCCGCCGAGCTGGTCCGGGATTCATTCAAGGCATATGCCGACGGCGACGCGGATCTGGCGGTTTCGGTATGGGCGAGAGACCAGACGCTGGACCATTTCTACACCAGCATCTTTCGGGCGATCATCACCTATATGGTCGAGAACCCGGCCTTTATCAGCGAATCCGCGCATCTGCTGTTCATCGCGAAAAATCTCGAGCGGATTGGCGACCATGCCACCAATATCGCCGAGCTGACCTATTTCGCCGAAACCGGCCGGCAGATGCCGGATCGCAACAAGGGCGACAATGTCGGCACGATCTGGGACGGGCAGTAGCCATCAGCCCGGATTGAAGCCGCCGTTCGGCTCCGGTTATCGGGATCAGAAGCTGATCTGGAAACGTCCGGCAACAGCGTCGACATTATAATCGCCATCGCCCGCCGCGAGGATCGCCGCGTTGCTGTAATCCAGTTTCGAATAGCTCAGCAGGAACCGGACATAGTCGACCGGTGTCCAGATCAAAGACGCCTGATAGGCGTCCTGCGTGCCACCGACGAAACCGGCATCGGTCAGATCAAGCCGGTCATAGCGGACATTGACCTGCCAGGCGCCGAGGCCGCCCTGGCCGACCGGATTGGAAACCTTGACGCCCTTGAACACACCTTCCTTATAGCCGCGCGTGTCGTCGGTCAGGAAGAAACCTGCCTCGACCGCGCCGCCGAAGAAGGTCGGGTCGGCGAGCGCACCGGTGCGGTTCAGGTTGAGCCAGTGACCCTCTGCCGTCGCGTGGAAGCGACCGGAAATAACCGCTGCCTCGAGCCCGTAGCTGGTCTCTGACTCGGCGTCAGCGATCATGCCGGTGTCGATGAAGCGGGTGTCGGTAAAATGCACCGCAGGGCGCTGGCGATAGCGGGACGAACTGATCGCATCACCAAGATCGCGATAATGGTATGACGCCCCGAAATGGGTCTGGACCTCGCCGAATTTCGGCATCGCCACCGCGCGGACATCAAACCCGATACTGTCATTCTCGTCATTGTTCAGATCGCCGATATTGTCGGTGAACACGCCGGCCTGGAACAGAAGGTCCGACACGCCATATTGCGCCGAAAGCCCGACCCGGCGTTCAAAGCCGAAAGCATCGGTATAGCCGGCGCGCTCGATAAAGCTGGTGTCGTTGCTGCTCGACAGCTCTTCCAGTCCCTGGAACGTGTTGTGCTGGCCCGCTGTCACCGTCAGCCCGCCGTCTTCATAGGTGAAGAAGGCATCGGTCAGGTCGATCTCGTTGCCGGCGAAATCCGCTTCCAGCTTGTAGCCGAAGCCGCCCGGGATCGATCCCGATGCGCCTAGCCGGATCCGCCGCGCTTCATTGGCAAAGCCGAGGCCGTCATCGACGATGCTGTCGGGTGCATTGACCGACCCAAAGTCATAAAGCATGCGACCGCGCGGCTTGAAGCTCCAGCCGTCTTCGCCCTTGATTTCCGGCGCGCCCTTGAAGGCGATCTTGACCGGCTTCTGCTCTGCCAATTTCTCTTCGGTCGCGGCCAGTTTCGCCTCGGTCGCCGCGATTGCGGTGGTCGAAGCGACCTGGCTCTGCTGCACACTGCCGAGTTGCGCTTTCAGATCTGCGACCTCCCGCTCGAGCTGCTCCAGCTTGCTGAGCAGCGCCGCGGCCTGTTCGTCGGAAATCGGCGCGGCCATCGCGGCGGCAGGACAAAGGGCAATCGCCGCGGTCCCGGCCAGCAGGCCAATGGTCTTGAGCATAGGGTTGGTCATGAGATAGCCTGTCTGTTGAGGATCATGTTTCAATTGATGAGCGATCTATGACGTTAGCGTTGCCCTTTCATGGCAAATTTATTGCATGTTTGTGACAGGCCGGGCGGCGGCCGGGAAGCGGGTTTCGGGGTTGGCAGGGCAGCGGCGGTGCCGCGTCAATCGGCGACGGGCAGGCGTCGCTTGCCCTTGGTGCGGCTGGTCAGATGATAGCGGTGGCAGCGATCACAAAGATAGGGGCGCAGGTCGATGGTGGCGCTTTGCGCTGCCGCTATGGCGTCCGCCTCGGTGGGGAAGCGCTTTTTCTTGCGGCAGATGGCGAGGCGGGTGCGC
>UEXM01000101.1_pt1 | contig 95019 bp, 79 predicted proteins | sample 1796661 | NCBI WGS metagenome assembly UEXM01 (sample SAMEA4772469, study PRJEB27181) | metagenome | reverse complement strand
TCTTTAGAGGATATTATAGCTTTAAAGTTAGAACTATCTACAAGACCTGTAAAGAATAGACTTTATGGGTTGCCAATATGGGATAATTTAGTTAGAATAACACAAGAAGCTGTGTTGAAATATGCCGTTTCTGCTACTAGGACACAAGGTGAAGCTATGCGATTTTTAGGTTTAAAGCATAAGCATTTTAATATGTTAGTTAGAAAGTATCAAATACATTCTTTCTTTCAAGAAGAACAAAATAAAATATAAGAATTTAATATATAGGGTTTATGGTTCCATGTCTCTAACGAACCTAGTTATTGCCTAAGAAGTTGTATATTTCTTAGCTAGATAACAAATTTAAAGAGAGAATAGCATGATGGCTCTGTAAGTAATCCATCTTTTATATTTTATAAATTTTTTAAGGGGATGTTTTTGGTTTCGACAGGGTAAGTGAAGAGGATAGTGCAAGCAGTCATGATGACTTAAAAAATCAAACCATTTGATATTTGCCAATAACAATAATCATTTCGATTCTATCCGTCTAGCGGCTTAATCGGGAGGCTGACTAGGGCCTTCTATCCAATCTAGTCAAAACAACAGACAAGTTGTAAAAATTAAACAAGAACCTGTTTCTAGCCACAGTAAGGTTAGAAAAGTTTTGTTGATTTAGAAAAATCTCCTAAGCTTGTGAATGACTTGAAACGAATTTTATTCTGGACGCGGGTTCGACTCCCGCCATCTCCATCCTTACTAAATTGACAAAAATGGCCTTTTAACACTATTTATAGTAAGAGCCAAGGTATTTGTATTTGACAAAAAAGTCTTCAGGAGGTAAAGTTAAGCAAAAAGGAAGTTATTCCATGTGCAAACGTTCTGAAAGAAGAGAGTCTATCAAAAGAAAAATGATGGATTTTTATTTAACTAATCCTTGTGTTGATTGTGGGGAAACTGATCCTAGGGTTTTAGACTTCGATCATCTTAATAACAAGAAGCACAATATTAGTACCTTAATAAGTAAGGAATACTCATGGGATTCTATATTAGAAGAAGCAGCAAAATGTGAAATTCGTTGTGCTAACTGTCACAGAAAGAAGACAGCTATAGAGCAGAATCATTATACAAATAGGCTTTTATCGGAGTATTTTGACAAGTGTTAAACAAAAATTGTTTATAATATCCAAATGGGGGGCCTATGTTGTGAAAAAACTTATAAAATTTGAGATTGGGATTTTAATAGGAACAATAATTGGAGCAACGGTAGCAGCTATAATTTGTTCAATGTGCTTTAGTGCTTTTGGTTATCAAGTAACAGATATAGCAGTTATCCAAGATTGTTTACAGCAGGAAATTAGCAATAGGTTAAATAAATAAATTATGTATGAATCAAAAAGTAAGATGATTAAGAAAGGGACTGTAGCTCAAACTTCTGAGGTTGGACATTATAACTTTGTTTATCCATTAGAAGACAAACAGTGTACCTTCCTATCTGATGCTATAATAAGCTGCCCTCCATGGCCTAAGCAGCAAGATCTTATAGCTGTCAGTGTTATGGGAGAGTCTTTACATGGTGCTGAGTATAAAGGAAATAAAAAATATATTGTATGGGTAAAAGAGTCTGATATAGAGCGGTATTGACTATTTATAATAGATGGAGCGGTAACTATACATGGCTAAAAAAACATATGTCTTCGACACCAGCGTCTGCCTCACAGACTCAGAATGTATCTATAATTATGGAAACAATGATATTCTAATTCCACTAAAAGTATTGGAAGAAATAGATAACCACAAGAAACGTCAAGACAGCGTAGGAGTCAACGCTCGAAAAATAATCCGAGCCCTGGACGACCTTAGGGCCAAGGGCAGCTTACAAACTGGTATACGTCTAGGCAAAGGTAAGGGTATACTAAAAATTGCAGACCACGCCACACATGAGTTACCCTATGACCTAGACAGATCTGTAGCAGACCATGTAATCATATCTACAGCTCTATCAGAGGATGAGTCTAATGGTAGCAGAAAGACTATACTTGTAAGTAGAGACATCAATATGAGAGTCATTTGTGATTCCATAGGACTTACTACAGAAGATTATATAGAGAATCAAGTAATAAAAAATGAGTCTGATCTTTACTCAGGGTTAAGTACATGTCTAGTGGATGACCAAGTAATTGATCAATTCTATGAAGGTGAATTAATTTTAATAGATAAAGAAGAAAATCCAGGTTTATATACAAACCAATTTTTAATGCTAGTCTCTAGTTCAAATGAAAAGAAGACTGCTCTTTCTCGATTCTACAATTATACTACTCCAATAGGAAAGGTCGTTGAGTTTAAGGAAGGCCTATGGGGTGTAAGAGCACGAAATAAGGAACAGATGTTTGCTCTTGATCTGTTAATGGATCCAGAAATACAGGTCGTTTCACTGATAGGTAAGGCAGGTTCTGGTAAGACTTTGATGGCTATAGCAGCAGGTCTCGAACAGGTTGTTAATAATAAGAAGGTTAAGGACAAGCTTAGGGATGAAACCTATTGTAGGACCCCTTACAAGCGTCTGGTGGTGTCTAGACCGGTGATGCCCATGGGAAGAGATATAGGCTTTTTACCTGGCTCTATGCAGGAGAAAATGGCACCTTGGCTTGCACCTGTACAGGATAACCTAAAGTTTCTGACTGGTGATGATCAAACAACCCTAGATGATTATATGCATCGTGGCTTAATCGAGGTAGAAGCTCTAACCTATATAAGAGGGCGTTCAATCGCAAATGCTTTCATTGTTATTGATGAGGCTCAGAACCTTACCGCACATGAAATTAAAACAATTTTAACAAGAGTGGGAGAAGGGACTAAAATTGTATTAACAGGGGATATTGAACAAATTGACAATATTTATGTTAATGAAATGTCATCTGGCCTTACACACGCGATTGAGAAGCTTAAAGCATACAAGCTGTCAGGTCATATCACTCTTGAGAAGGGTGAGAGATCGAATGTTGCCACACTCGCGGCCAAGGCTTTATAAAATCTATTGACATTCCTTTTTAGGATGTTATAATTAGAGTAGGAGTCGAAATGAGTTTGGAAAAAACGGTTATGGATAATTCTGATACTACAACAGAACTAAGAGAGTATATTGTTGATTATGTTGGTAATCTGTTGAACCCAGAAGATAATCAAGTGACTGTGGAAATGATTATAAATGTTTTAGCAGATGAACTACCGGAAGTGGTTCTTCCCCTTGTTGAGGAAAATTATATTAGAGGCTATGAGCAAGGACTTGAAGATCTAAGATATTTTGATGAGGAAGAGTAATGCCCAATAAGTTACAAGGCTTTATAAAAGAATCCTCTGAGAAGAGTGCCCGGAGTCAGAAGCAATTTAAAATTTTTGGGACCATAGATCTATTTATCAAAGACCCACTACCAGAAAACATTGATATTTTAAATGTATTAAAAAAGGTAGAAGAAAAGATTCCTTTCCAAATAGCAAACGAGGTTGATGCCTTTTACGTTGGTAAATTTAAAGAGTTTGAAGAAAAGCAAGTAAATGCTATGTATCGCGACGGTGCTATATTTGTCTCAAACGATCAAGATAATGACGCTGACATGATCGACGACTTAATACATGAATTGGCACATGCTGCGGAAGATGTATATGCAAGAGAAATATATTCTGACAACAAGATACAACAGGAATTTCTTGGAAAAAGAAAGAGACTTAGAGATTTAATATATGAGTATGGATACCTCACAGATAACGAGCAGGTATCATTTACGGAGTTAGAATATACAAAAGAGTTAGATGATTTTCTTTATAAAAAGCTGGGGTATGATAAGCTAGAGACCTTCTGCACTGGGTTATTCATCAGGCCCTATGCTGTGACAAGCATCAGAGAGTACTTTGCCACTGCATTAGAGCACTACTTGCTAGAAAATTCATCATATGTTAAAAGAATAAGCCCCGTAGCATATGAAAAAGTTGCGATGGTTTGTAATGTAGACGAGGTTTAGATTGCCCCACATTTCTTATTCTGAACTGAAAAACTGGTCTGAGTGTACATGGAGACACAAGCTTCTTTATGTTGATCGCCTCAGAGCCTTTGAAGGAAACGAGCATACTTCCTTTGGGACCGCAGTCCACGAAACCATAGAACAGATGCTTCTTGGTAATATCACTGACCCATATGAATATTTTCATAAAGTATTTGATAAGGAACTGTCTGAAGCTGGTGTACCTCTAGGCTCTGAGTTAGAAAAAGAAATGCGAAAACAAGTGGAAGGCATTTTTGAATTAGTCGAGCCCTCACTAGATGAGTGTTTTAAGGACAAGGGTGGTTGGTCCTTAGTGGCCACGGAAGAGTCACTTAGAGAGCCAATTACAGAGTCTAGAATCCAAGGTTATGATTTTAAGGGGTTTATAGACCTTGTTATAAAAGATGGGAATGGCCACTACCATGTTATTGACTGGAAGACCTGTTCATGGGGATGGAATGCCAGAAAGAAAGCAGACATACTCTATGTTAGGCAACTTGTGCTATACAAGCATTACTACTCCAAGAAGTTAAATCTAAACCCAAGAACTGTATCTACACACTTTGGACTAATCAAGCGCACAGCTAAGAAAAATAGGATTGAGTTATTCCGTGTCACAAGCGGGGAAAGAAAAACAAAAAATTCACTTGACTTTCTGGACAAAGCGCTTTATAATATAGGAAAGAAAAGATACATCAAAAATAGATTATCTTGTAAGTTTTGCCAGTTCCGCGAAACGGAACATTGCCCCTGAGGAATTAATGGATAAGAAAATAAAGATTCTGACATTGTCAGACCACCCGCTGTCACCATCTGGTGTTGGAACCCAAACAAAATATTTTATTGAAGCTCTCCTAAAGACTGGAAAGTTTCAATTTATTTGTTTGGGCGGAGCTATGAAGCATGATAAGTATGAGGCCCAAAAGATAGCCCCATACGAAGATGATTGGATGGTTATCCCTGTTGACGGCTATGGAGACGCAGAGAAAATTAGGTCTATCATAAGAAACGAAAGACCAGATATTCTGTGGTTTATGACGGACCCAAGGTTCTACGAGTGGTTGTGGTTTGTCGAAAATGAAATTCGTCCACTAATTCCGATGGTATATTATCACGTTTGGGATAACCACCCTGCGCCGATGTTTAACCGACCATTCTACTTATCTAACGATCTAATCGTTTCGATTTCTAAGGTTACAAGAGATGTTGTAGCAGAAGCAGCACCAGAAGTTGAAAATATATATCATCCTCACGCTGTTGACTCAAGCATCTTTAAGCCGAAGGCAGACGAAGAGATTAAAGAGTTAAAGAAGAACAACTTCTCGCAGGACAAAGATGACAGAATGTTATTCTTTTGGAATAACAGAAATGCACGTAGAAAACAAAGTGGCTCTCTCTTATTCTGGTTTGACGAATTCGCAAATGAAGTGGGGCGTGACAATGTTCGTCTAATCATGCATACTGATCCTAATGACATACATGGGCAGCCCCTTCAGCACATCATAGAGAAGCTAGGAAACGATGGCACTATGATGATTTCTAGTTCTAAGGTCCCACCACAGATCCTATCAGATATGTATAATATGGCTTCATGCACTATCAATATTTCTGACGCTGAAGGTTTTGGCCTAGCCACACTAGAATCTCTTTCATGCGAGACACCTATCGTTGTTACAATGACTGGTGGCCTGCAAGAGCAAGTGACGGATGGCAAAGATTGGTTCGGCATTGGTATTGAGCCTTCATCAAAAACTGTTATAGGCTCCCAGCAAGTGCCGTACATCTACGAAGATCGCATAAGTAAAGAAGACTTTAAGGCTGCACTACATAAAATGTACAATATGACTCCCGAAGAACGAAAGGAGTTGGGTAGAAAGGGCAGACAGCATGTTGAGAATAATTACAGCTTTGAAGAGTATTGTGAAGGCTGGGTAAAGATAATGACAGAAGTGCATGAAAAGCACGGTTCTTGGGAAAATAGAAGAAACCATAAGAGTTGGGAACTGAAGGAGTTAACATGATCAAGAAAGTTATAGTAAGAGGTCCAGCGCTAACTCAGTCCGGGTATGGTGAACACACTCGTTTTCTCCTCCGATCTTTAAGAGCAAATCCGGATAAGTTTGATGTCTATCTGATTTCTGTTAACTGGGGGCAGACTGGCTGGCTCTCCGAAGATACTGAAGAAAGAAAGTGGATGGATGAGATCATCCTAAAGACGCACCACTATTCTCAGTCAGGAGGCCAATTTGATATGTCTGTGCAGGTCTCCATACCTAATGAGTGGGAGAGGATAGCTCCGTACAACGTGGGCGTCACAGCAGGCATAGAGACGACCAAGGTAGCGCCAGTATGGCTGGAGCGTTGCAACATGATGGACAAGGTAATTACAATCTCGGAACACTCTAAGCAAGTGCTAGAAAACACAGTGTATCAGGGCATGCATAGAGATACTAAGCAGCCTATGACTCTTAAGTGCGAAGTTCCAGTTGAGATAGTACATTACCCCGTAAAGGATGAAAAGCCTGATAATCTAGGTATTAAGCTAAAGCATGATTTCAATTACCTGATGGTTTCCCAGTGGGGACCTAGAAAGAATATGGAGAACTCTGTAAAGTGGTGGGTTGAAGAAAACTATGATCAAGAAGTTGGGCTAATAATTAAGACATCATTAAAAAATAATTCTATAATGGATAGAGAGCACACCCACAAGAATTTAAGTGCAATCATAAATAGTTTTCTACCTGACGATGCAAAGTGTAATATATACCTACTTCATGGTGATCTCACAGAAGCACAGATGCAGTCTCTATACACACACAAGAAGGTGAAGGCACTGATTAATCTTAGCCACGGTGAGGGTTTTGGCCTGCCTATTTTTGATGCTGTATGCCATGGGGTACCAGTTATAGCCCCAGGGTGGTCGGGTCACTGTGACTTCCTGTACATGCCCCAGAAGAATGGCAAGAAAAAAGCAATGTTTGCCGATGTTAACTATGACATTGCACCAGTACAGGATTTTGCTGTCTGGGATGGCGTGGTTCAAAAAGATAGTATGTGGTGTTATCCACATGAAGGCCATTATAAGATGAGACTGAGGCAAGTTCGAAAGAATTACGATAGCTGGAAGAAGAGAGCTAAAACTCTCCGAAGTTGGGTTCGTAAGGAATTTGATTCTGCTAAGCAGCACGAGCTATTTGCCGACTCAGTATACGGTGAGTCTTTTGATGTTGAGAACTGGCTAGAGTCGCTATCTCCTGATTTGGTAGAGCATGGCTAATATACTTTTTATAGCGGACTTCTTCGCAGACCAAGTACCTGGGGGGGGAGAATTAAATAACAAAGTCTTGATGGAGAAGCTTTATGAGCGTGGCCACACTGTTCGTGCAGTTAATAGCCACCTCGTTAAACACATATATTTGTTATACAATGAGAACATTATTGTTTCAAATTTTGCTAATCTTTCTGAAGAGAACAAAAAAGATCTACAAAGTAGAAACTATATCATTTATGAGCACGATCACAAGTATCTCCCTGGTAGAAATCCAGGGATTTACCCGGAGTATCATGCTCCTAAAGAGCATATTATTAATAGACAATTTTATGCAAATGCGAAGGCTATTCTGTGCCAGAGCCAGTTTCATGCGAACATAGCAAGAAAAAATCTTGAATTAGACAATATTATAAGTCTAGGTGGCAATCTGTGGTCGGACGAGCACTTAGGTTTTTTAGAAGAGATTTGTAAAGAACCGCTGAGGCAAGACAGACATGCAATAATTATGTCGAATACTAAACATAAAAATACTTTAGGGGCCATCAAATATTGTAAAGCCCTAGGGCTAAAGTATGACGTGATACCACCCCTAGAGCCTACCACGTTCCTCAGAGAGCTTGGCTCCCGTTCTACGCTAGTATTCTTTCCCGAGACACCAGAGACCCTTTCTAGGGTCGTTGTAGAGGCCAGGATGATGGGGATGGCTACAAAAACAACCAACAATATAGGAGCTATTCATGAAGACTGGTTTTCAAAAAAAGGTCTTGACTTAATTGAATATATGCGTACTAAACAATATGATATTATTGATACGGTAGAAAGCTACGTAAAATGAAAATACTTTTAACCACAAACAAAACATACCGAGGGTTTCCTGATCTAGGATATTGGTATGTTTATGAACCTCTCAAACAGTTGGGTCATGATGTGTTATGGTACGATACAGTTAAGCCAGACACTGCTGGTTTTAACAAAGTATTAGAAGCATATAAGCCTGATTTAATATTTTGTTGCTTTACCGGGGATAGGAATATAGCTCCTTACGAGCCTTGGTCTGAAATTTTAAACGAAACAATTACAGGTAGAACAAAGACATTTAACTGGTTTTGCGATGACACATGGAGGTATAATTCTTTTTCAAGCAAAGTATGTAAGAACTTTGCGGTGTGTTCAACCCCAGAGCCAAGCTACGTTCAAAAGTATAAATTAGATGGATATGATAATATCATACTTGCTAATTGGCATTCTAATTCTTCATTTTACCCAAGCATAGACTTTGATAGTAAGGACATCAATGTTTGTTTTTTAGGTAATCCAACTCACTCAAGAAAACAATTTATTGAATCGTCTCCGACCCCAGTCACCAACATCTTTGGCATAGATACGAAAGAACTTTTTAAAACCTATTCAAGAAGTAAGATAGGTATAAATTTTAGTGTTAACGATAATGATCCCATGAGAAAGACACAGATGAAGCAGAGGATGTTTGAGGTCCCGGCAGGTGCAGGGATGCTTATGACAGAGTATCATGAAGGCATAGAAGAATTTTATGAGATAGATAAAGAAATAATCACGTTTCGCAGTCAAGATGAATTTTGCAAAAAAATTAAGTTTCTTGCTGATAGGCCAAAGGTGGTTAAATCAATAGCTAAAAATGGACATAAAAGATTTTTAAAACAACATGATTCTATTATGAGACTGGAAGAAGTAATTAATAAAATCAAGGAATTGTGACTGTGATAGTTTACATTAAAAATCACGACGCATACGCTGGCAAGTGGATCTACACAGGATATAGGTTGGCGTGGGAAAGTATGGGGTTTCACGTTAAACTATATAATAATCTAGAAGAACTTAAATTTGAAGCGCAAAGGTATTATGTCATGGCGTTGGATGGAGATGTAAAGACACCTCAAGGCTTAGAGGTACTAGCAAACTCCATAAAGTCGTTTGTTTACGTACAGCCAAATGCTTTTCCTAAGCCTTGGGGCTCTCATCCAAACTTTGTAAGCTTATGTTCGGATGCGTATATAGAGGCTCTTAATGGTTTGGCTAACGTTCACTTGTGGACCTTCGCAGACATTAATCCACATTACTATAAGTGGGATCAAGTTAATACTCTTCCATTAGCATTCGATTCTTTGAGCTATCAAATAGATATTGATGAAGACTATCAATTTGATATTTGTTACATAGGCGGCTGGGCCAACAATGGCTTCAATGAAAAAAGAAAAATAATGCTAGATTTTTTTTCTAAAATTAGAAAAATGGATATTAAAAGTGGTATATTCATCAATAGAAATTTAACGCACCAGCAAGAAAATAAAATTTTATCAAACTCTAGAATATCAATCAATATTCATGATGCATATCAAAGAAGCTTAGGGTATGATACTAACGAGAGGACATTCAAATCTCTAGGGCTAAATGGTTTTCTCATCAGCGATAAAGTATTGCAATTAGAAAGGCTCTTCCCAGCAGTTGCTGTTTGTGATAATCCTGATGATATGTGTAATTTAATTAAGCAAAACTTGCAAGAAGATCTCACACAGGTTAGACAGATTAATAGAAAATACATACTTGAAGAACACACTTATATTAATAGAACCAAACAGATGGAGTCTTGGTAGGATGAAAGCTAGTATTATAGTGCCCTGCTACAACGCAGAAAACTGGCTAGAAGAAACACTTTTATCTGCCCTTAGGCAGGACTATGGGTCTTTTGAAGTTATATTTGTCGACAATGAGAGCACAGATAATTCTTGCAAGATAGCAAAAGATATTAAAATTAATTATCCAAATTTAATATTAGCTTCTGCGAAAAACATATATAAAAGGTGTTGGGATGAACCAAGGCAAGAGGGTTTTCGCTTAGCTAGCGGCGATTACCTTTTTACTTTGGCGGCAGATGATAAATATGAGCGTAGTTATATTTCTAATTGCATGGCATTTATATCTGCTGGCAAAGGTAGAATAAAAGCGTTTCAAAGCGGAATTAAAAACATTGGTATGAGGGAGGGAAGCTCAGCTGTATACTATAGGACACTGCAAGAATTTAAAGATATGTGCTTACTTAGTTGTCCTGTTTTGAGTCCAACGGCTGTGTATTCAAGAGAATTGTTTACCTCTGGCCTTCTAGAGACATACCCTGATAAATATAGCGGCGCTGCTGATTATGATCTTTATTGTAGACTAGCAGATAACGATGTATTCATATATCCATCTGGTCAATATTTGGGTTATAACTATAGATGGCACCCGGAACAAGCGACTTGGGAAATGCATCAAGACCCCAACAACTATGAAAAAATGATACAAGACTACTGGAGAGAAAAGTGGAAACCAACATAATTAAACCCCTAGAAGGTGATTGTGACTTAAAACTTCGCATTTTAGATATTGCATATAAAAATAAATTATCACACCTTGGTAGCTATTTTTCTAGTGTCGATATTATAGATAAAATATACCAAGAGATGAGTATCTCAGATACGAAGGATATCTTTATTTTGTCATCTGGGCATTGTGCTGTAGCCTTGTATTGTGTTTTAGAGAAGTATAAAGCTATATCAGCCGATCACTTATTTGAGCTACAAGGAGGCCACCCCCACTTCAATAAAGATTGTGAAATCCACTGCTCCACAGGGAGTCTTGGTATGGGCTTGACAGTTGCAGTAGGGAGAGCATTGGCCGACCCATCTAAAAACGTTCACTGCTTGATCAGTGATGGAGAGTGCGCTGAGGGATCTATTTGGGAATCACTATCATTTATACACAACGCCAACATAAAAAATATAACTGTTCACGTTAACGTGAACGGCTACTGTGCTTATGATTCGGTGGACACAAGGTACCTCGTAAGGAGGCTACAGTCATTCTTGCCAGATATTAAGGTTTATTTTACAAGCGTGGGTCATTTTTCTTTCTTAAGAGGGATAAACGCTCACTATCATATTATGAAAAAACAAGAATATGAAGAAGCTAGAGTAATTTTAATTACCAAGAGGAGAGAGTTGAATGAGAAAGCAGTTTAGTGAGCTTTTACATGAAATCATGTCAGAGGACGAGAGAATAGTTCTTCTAACGGGTGACTTGGGATACGGACTTTGGGATAAAATAAAAATTGACTATCCCTCTAGATTTTATAATATGGGGTCATCGGAGCAGTTAATGTTAGGCGCAGCAGTAGGAATGGCTATGGAAAATAAAATACCTGTTGTGTATTCAATCACCTCTTTCTTGTTATACCGACCTTTTGAGTATATAAGAAACTATCTGGACCATGAAGGCTGGCCTGTTAAGCTAATAGGAGGCGGCAGGGATAAAGATTATGGATATCTTGGGTTTTCTCATTGGGCTGAAGAAGATAAGCAAGTCATGTCATGTCTGCCTAATATAGATTGTTATTGGCCGGATAGTGTTGATGAGATGCGCTTACTTGCTAGCAAATATATAAAGGACACATCAAGTTCGTCTTATTTTAATTTAAAACGAAACTAGTATGAATATATTAGTAACAGGCGGCAGTGGATTTTTGGGCAGACATATAATAAAGCATTACTCTGGTAAACATAATATTCTTTCCCCTACAAGTAGTGCTTTAGACCTTTCGCATCCTGACCAACTACAAGAATTCTTGCAATATAATAAAACTGATGTTGTGATACACACTGCGATAAGAGGTGGTAAGAGAGGCGACACGGAGGATCTTGAGAGTTTTGTCACCAATCTAAAAATGTATGAGAATATAAAATCAAACAGTGACAGATTTAAGAAAGTTATTAACTTCTGTTCAGGAGCGGCATTTGATAGGAATCTGGGTGTACAACGCGCCAGAGAACAGGAGATCATAGATGCTTTCCCAAGAGATTATTACGGATTAGCAAAGAATTTGATTGCTAAAGATATAAAAAATAATAATGGTAAGTTTATCAATTTAAGATTATTTGGTTGTTTTGGCTTGTATGAAAATAATAATAGGTTTATAAAAAACAATTTAGTTAGGTCCTTAAATGGGTTGCCTATAGAAATACACCAAAACAAACATATGGATTTTTTTTGGGTTATGGATTTATTGCGAGTATTAGATTATGTTCTCTTAGAAGACTTTGAAAAGCCTTTTGATTGCAATATGTGTTACGGAAAAAAGCACTCCTTGGTTGATATAGGAAATATGATAAAATACTTGACAAACAACCCACATAATATTATACTAAATCAAGAAGGACTTGCAAAATCTTATATTGGATCAAGCCAAAAAATAGACGGCTTATCTTTAAAATTAAAAGGTTTAGAATATGGAATTAAAGCCATGTATGATGAATTAAAGAGAGTTTAAATGTCGACTAACAAGTATATTAATATTTTAACAAAGAGTATAGCAAAAGTTTTACCTAAAAAGAAAACCAAACTTGATAAGATTCTTAATTTAGTGGAAGACTATATTTCCGAAGTGAGATCTGCTGAAAAATGGGAGGCTGGGAAAGATTGGGTAAAGTATTCTGGCCCTCACATTGATGGCAACGAATATTCTAAAGCTGTAGAAACTCTTCTAGGCGAATGGCTTATATATGGCAAAAACTGTAGAAATTTTGAAATTGCCTTCCCTAAGCATTTGGGTATGAAGCATGGGTGCCTAACCAATTCAGGTTCTTCTGCAAATTTGCTTATGGTTTCTTCTTTAACCTCAAAAAACAAAATGCCTGCCAAATACCGTCTCAATAAGGGTGATAAAGTCATTACTCCGGTTGTATGTTTCCCAACAACTATCAACCCCCTGATACAAAATGGTCTGGTGCCTGTATTTGTAGATGTGGATCTTCCAAGCGTAAACTTAAACCTTGACATGGTTGAGGAACTACTTGACAATGATAAAGATAAAGAAATAAAAGCAATTATTTTTGCTCACGTATTGGGTAACCCACCTGATATGGATAGATTAATGAAGCTTGTTAACAAGCATAATCTTATCTTTCTGGAAGATGCTTGTGACGCTTTAGGCTCTACGTATGACGGCAAGAAATTAGGCTCTTTTGGTCTTATGTCGACTTGCTCGTTCTTCCCGGCCCACCATATGACTATGGGAGAGGGTGGCTTTGTGGCTACAAACTCAAGGGCCATTAGGTCTACAGTTGCAAGCTTTAGAGATTGGGGTCGTGCCTGCTTCTGCAATGAAATGAAGCCAGGTGATGTCACTGCTGGAACAGCCTGCGGAGACAGATTTAAGGAGTGGCTGCCGGGATGCCCTAAGGCTGTTTATGATCATAGATACGTCTTTGATGAAATAGGCTATAATATTAAGCCTCTTGATCTACAGGCTGCCATGGGACTACAGCAGCTTAAAAAGTTGCCCCAAATGGATCAGGCCAGAAGAAACAACTTTAACAAGCTGTATAAAATTTTTAAGCCATACGAGAAATATTTTTATCTGCCAAAGGCAACAGAAAAGGCAGATCCATGTTGGTTTGGGTTTCTGCTTGTGACCAAACCGGATGCTCCTTTCGAGAAACAACAATTTGTTAGACACATGGAAAAAGCAAAAATCCAAACACGATCATATTTTACCGGCAATGCTTTGTACCACCCAGCGTACCAAGAGATGGCCAAGCAGTATGAAGATTTGGATGCTGTATTCCCTAACGCCCACACGGTGACAATGGGATCTGTGTTTCTGGGCACATATATTGGTCTAACAGATGAGAAAATTTCATACATAAAGAAAACTGTGGATAAGTTTTTTGAAGGACTGAAATGAAAGTAGTCTATGTAACAGGGTGCCTGGGTTTTATAGGCTCCTATGTGACAAGAAAATGCCTCCAGAAAGGCTGGTATGTTCGTGGTATTGACAAAATGACTTATGCTGCAAACACATCTTTTCTTGAGGAATTTTCTAAATATAACAATTTTGTATTCGAACGGAAAGATGTAAAGGACCTAGACCACTTGTACGACTGTGATTATATTATTAATACCGCAGCCGAGTCGCACGTAGGCAATAGCATAGTAAAGAGCGATGAGTTTATAGAAAGTAATATAATAGCTGTCAAGAATTTATTAGACTTGATTAGACATAAGCCCAACAATATAGCCAGAAGACCAATATTGTTTCATTTTAGCACGGACGAGGTGTATGGTGATTTAGTTTCTGGATATCACACAGAAGATTCACTTCTTCGCCCCAGTAACCCATATGCAGCAGCGAAAGCGTCAGCGGATATGCTTATCACTGCTTGGGCTCGAACCTATGGTGTGGAATACATTATATTGAGACCAACAAACAATTATGGGATAGGACAATATCCTGAAAAATTAATTCCACTTTCTGTAAAAAAATTGTTTAGAGGTAAAAAGATAAGACTTCACAACAATGGCGAACCTGTTAGGAACTGGCTTCATGCTGATGACACGGCTGAGGCCGTGTTGTCTATAATAGACTCTGGTAAAGTTAACGAGATCTATAATGTAGCGGGGGGCCACGAACAGAAAAATTCCGAGACTGTTCGCAAAATCGTGTTACACTACCACAACACGCAAGACTGGCGACAGTATGTTGATTTCTCATACTCCCGTCCAGGTCAAGATGTAAGATATGCACTTGATGATTCTAGACTTCGACAACTTGGGTGGCAGCCCAATAAATCTTTCGATGAAGAAATTCAGAAAATAGTTGAATATCATAAGAATAAGTTTGTTTGGTGAAATAATGAAGAAAGATATTATTGGCATACCGTTATCAAACAGACCACCACCTTGGCAATCCTCTACCCCACCTCCCGACTACCAACTAGCCGACCTTGGTCGTAGAGGGCCTTTCGTTGATGACTTTCGTGATTATAATTATAATGAAGATTTAGCTAATCTAATCAATGGTAAAAGAATTGCTTACGTGTGCCCTTCACCGCATTTGCGCGGAAAAAAATTAGGATCTTGGATAGACTCCCATGATCTTGTAGTTAGGGTTAATCAAAACTTTCATATGACTGAAGATTTATGGGAAGACTACGGGGAAAGAACAGATATTTTAATGAATTGCCTGAATATACATAAAATAAACGCTTTACGTAAAAACATGCAGTTCGCCAGGTCTTTAAAATATATTGTTTGTCCAATGGTCTCCATGTGGGATGTACAGAGGGTACATAATTTTCTTGATGAGGTAGGCACGCCATGGCATAATGTGTGTGATGGCTATCTGTTTAAGGTCTTTAAAGAGGTAGGGACCACTTGTAACACTGGGTTGATGGGTATAATAACTCTTCTAAACTACGAAATAGAAAGTCTACACGTTACAGGAATGACGTTTTTCAACATGAACACTTTTGGAGAAGTGTACTACGACAAATACCACAAGGAAGCTATGAAAAATGGCAATTTTAGGGAAGATGTAAGAAACGTACCCAACTTCTCAGACTTGAGGATCGATATCCACCAGCAGATTCCACAAATAAATTATTTTCATAAAATGATTTATTTTCATTATGGTAAAAAACTGTCCTTGGACGATTACTTGCAAGAAAATTTTAAAAAAACAATAGGATTGGTTAATAAAAAATGAAAGTAGTAGCAATGATACCTGCCCGCATGGGTAGTACTAGAGTCCTTAAGAAAAATATTCGGCTCTTGAACGGCGTGCCGATGATAAGCTATGCCATTAGAGCAGCAAAAGCGTCAGGATGTTTTGATGAGGTGTATGTTAACTCTGAATCTGATATTCTAGGTGCAATTGCAATCGAAGAGGGTGTTAAATTCTATAAAAGACCCGGTGAGCTTTCGACTAACAGTGCAACAAATGATGAGTTCACAGCAGATTTTATAAAAAATATTGATTGTGATGTCTTGATTCAAATATTGCCAACTTCCCCTTTTATATCAAAGGATGATATTGTAAGTTTTACTAAAAAAATAATTGATGATGATTTAGACACACTCGTATCAGTCGCAAATCAGCAGATTGAGTGCGTGTATGATGATAGCCCAGTTAATTTTGATCAAAAGAAACTCTCCCCGCCTTCGCAAGACTTAATTCCAGTACAGGCTTACGCGTGTGGGCTGATGGGCTGGAAGACTAGCAATTATATTAACAACATGGATGAGTATGGTTGTGGGTATCATGGTGGCGATGGTAAAATTAAATTTTATGTGCTTGATGGTTTTGCGGTTATTGACATCGATAATGAAAAAGACTTCCAACTAGCAGAAGTAGTTGCACGATCATTGGCGTCTAAAAGCTATGCCCCACAGTACTATGGCGAAGAACATTCGGAGGTGGATGTGCCGTCTATTTTGGTGAAAGACGGTGTTATGGTTAACAACTTGCATGATGCAAACAAACAAATCGTTAATATTAACGACATCAGAGCATCGTTTGACAGTAGTACATCTTGGAGTCACAGAGTTGTTAACACTGAAAACAATAGCGCTACGGTTATACACCAGCAGCCGGGTCAAGGAAACCGGAGACACTATCATCCAGACTGGAACGAATGGTGGTATATTATTGACGGAGAGTGGATCTGGGAAATTGAAGGTGAAAAGAAACTGATTAAGAAAGATGACGTTGTGTTTATTGAAAAAGGTGTAGTTCATAGGATTGAAGCAACTGGTGATAAGCCTGCGATTAGACTCGCTGTTAGCAGAGAAGATGTCGCGCATGTTTACCCAGATGGTAAGCATACAAATGAAAATTGATTTTAAAAACAAAAGAGTTCTTGTCACTGGAGGGACCAGAGGCATTGGAAGGCAGATTGCGGAAGACATGCTAGATCTTGGTGCGACTCTTACCGTCACTGGTAAGAAATCTCACTGTATCTTCCCAGGCGTAGAATACATGCAGGTTGACTTTTTAGATAACGAAAGTACAAATAAATTTATTGAAGTAATATCAAATCAAACATATGACATTTGTATCAACAACGCTGGAATAAATAAAATCGATTCATTTTGTGATGTCAAGAGAGAGGATTGGGATCACATCCTAAAAGTAAATTTAACCGCTCCTTTTTTAATACAGCAAGCAGTTGTTGATAACATGGTCAAGCAGGGTTACGGCAAGATAATCAATATAGCATCTATATGGGGCTCTATTAGTGTCGCTAAGCGTGCTGCTTACTCTTCTAGTAAGTTTGGATTAAGAGGTCTTACCCTCGCGTCAGCGGCTGAACTATCGCGGTTTAACGTACTTGTTAACACCGTGTCTCCTGGCTTCACGCTCACTGACTTGACTCGCCAAGTGCTAGGGCCGGAGAGAATGCAAGAGATATCACAGAATATTCCCATGGGTCGAATGGCAGAACCGGCTGAGATATCTAAAGTCGTTTTGTTTATGGCCAGCGAATTAAATTCGTACATTTCAGGTCAAAATATAATTGTTGATGGTGGGTTTGTGAATGTTTGAACTTGATCCATTAAAAGTTAAATCATATCGTAGGGAATACATGGTGAATTTTGCTAGTTTAAATAGCAATTTGCTAGACTCTTATGACGAGAATACATGTGTTATTGTTGATTCAAACATATACATGATATATCCTCTAATTAAAGAGTCGTTTAATTCATCAAAAACCTATGTCATAGAAGCAAATGAACAAACTAAGACACTGAAGACTTGTGAACAAGTGATTAGTTTTCTAATTTCTGTAGGGTTTAAAAGAAATCACAAGCTATTGGCAATTGGTGGAGGCATAACTCAAGATGTCACTGCTTTTGTTTCTTCTGTTATCTATAGGGGTGTTGAGTGGGAGTTTATGCCCACAACCTTGTTAGCTCAAGCAGATAGTTGTATTGGAAGTAAGAGTTCTATAAACTTCTTAAACACTAAAAACGCAATAGGAACTTTTTATCCGCCGTCACACATCAATTGCTGTCCAGAGTTTCTAGAAACATTGAGTATCAATGATATTAAATCAGGTATTGGTGAAATATTACACTACTACCTTATAGAAAATAGTGAACTTATTACTAGATTTGTTGGCGACTACCATAACATATTATCCAATCCTGTTGGGCATCTGTCGCAGTATATCGCTGAGAGCTTACGAATTAAAAGAAATATGGTCGAAAAAGATGAGTTTGATGAGAACGAAAGAAGAGTCTTTAACTATGGTCATACTTTTGGCCATGCAATCGAAGCGATCAGCGGATACAGGGTGCCTCATGGACTCGCAGTCACGATTGGTATGGATCTAGCAAACTATATTTCATTTAGAAAAGGTTTCATCAACAAGAAACAATATGAAGAATTATATTCTGCGATCAAAATGAATTTGATTGACTATAGAGTACCCATAGAGTTGGAAGAAGAGTATTACTCTTTACTAAAGAAAGATAAGAAAAATATTGATGACTGTATAGTTTGCGTGTTACCTTACGAGTTAGGTGATATACGAGTGACTAAAATTATCGATCATCAAGAATTGAAAAATATTATTCATGAATATATGGTAGGGAGTTTATGTCTATAGCACGAAGCACAAAATTTAATATCAAAGTAGATTTTGATAAAAGTCATGATTCATATCTTTTCGATAGAAATACGCAAAGACAGTATCTAGATTTTTTTGGAATGTATGCATCGTTGCCTTTAGGGTACAGTCATCCTATATTCTCTACTCCTGAGTTCAAGCGGGAGTATTTGAGAGTGTCAAGGTACAAAGTCAACAACTGTGAGTTCACCTCAAATGAGACTGATGAATTTGATAAAATGTTCCGGGAGTATGCTGGAAGAGGGCTGTTTTCTCACTTCCACTATTCGTGTACTGGAGCATTAGCGGTAGAAGCAGCGATTAAGACTTGCCTACAGTATAAAAAATGTCACAATCTAAATATTGTGTCCTTCGACAACAGTTTTCATGGGATAAACAGTTACGGTGGTTTTATCACATCAAGATTTCCCGGCGCAGACGTTAGGTTAGCCGGGTTCCCAGAGCCATATTCAACCAAGATCCGGCCAGATATCAAAGAAGTTTATAAACTATTTAGAACGACTGAAGTCACTTGTCTGATTGTAGAACCAGTGCAATGTAGCGCTGGGGATATCTACTTTGACAAGCATTTTTTTAAACAGATTAGGCAAGCTTGTGATGAATATGACGTGCCTCTAGTTTTTGATGAAATTCAAGTTGGCTTTGGGGGCACCGGGAAACTCTGGTATTACGAACATCTAGGCATCGAGCCAGATGTTGTGATCTTTGGTAAGAAGACGCAACTTTCTGGCATTATGGTGAAAGAAAAGTATAGTGACATCTTTAGTAAACAAAATTCCATTAGACTTGAGGTTACTTGGGACGGGGATATATCTGACATGGTCAGGTGCAAGTATATCATAAGGGCGTACAATCAGTACAATATACTTGATAATGTGAATATTCAAAGTAGCACTTTAGTTCGCGGACTCTCAGAGATAGATGGGATATTAAATTTGAGAAATTGTGGTTTAATTATAGGATTTGACTTGCCAAACTCTCAAAAGCGTGATATAGTAGTAGAGAATTTATATAGAAATGGATTAATTTGCAATAAGACAGGTTTTAAGTCAATTAGGCTGAGGCCAAACTTAAATTTAAATGAGCATGAAGTTGAGCATGCATTACAAATTTTTAGAGAGACAATAATATGATGTTGATTGATTTTGAGAATATTGAAGATAAGTGCATGGTCGCCGCTTCTAGCGACGAATACACTACGCTGGTAGAGAAGGTCAATAAGGCAAAGAAAATATTTCTTATAGGTAATGGCGGCTTGCATTATGTAGCAAGTCACATGGCAACAGACTTGTCAAGATTAATACCAAACAAAGCAGTCTACTCTTTTGACAGTGTTGGGTTTATTACTTCTAATGCTAACGATCATGGCTACAGTCAGATATTTATTAGGTGGCTTCAGACAATAGCGAGTGTTGAAAATCCTGAAGAGTGCCTAATTATTGGCCTTTCTTGTTCCGGTAATTCTGGAAACGTCATTAATACACTGCATTGGGGAGAAGATGAAGGGTTTGCTACGTTTTTAATTAGTGGTAGTGAGTCTGAGTTCCTGAGAGATGGGATTGATGAATTATCAATTAAATGTAATTATTTCCATACTGTAGAAGTCTCCATTCTTATGATTTTTTATGACCTAATCCACAGGACAGGAAATCACTGTCCCTCGATTAGGCAAGAGAAAGATCGCCTGAAAGATTCGGAGCTAAGAAAAGCGTGAGTAGGATTTTAGTTACAGGCGGCTCAGGTTTCCTAGGAAGGCGGCTAAGGCTGTCATTCCCGCAGTGGATTTATTTATCTTCTGGTGATTGTGATCTTACTTGTACATCACAAGTGAAGGATTTATTTAAAGATGTGAGACCAGAGGCAGTGATACATCTTGCATCAATGGTGGGCGGTGTTAAGGAAAACGTTACAAGGCAAGCTGACTTCGCGTATAAGAATAACATGATTAACGCCAATGTACTACAACAGGCCCATGAGTTCGACGTGGCTAGGGTGTTGTCAGCCCTTAGCACATGCGCGTTTCCTGATAAAGTGGGCAGATACCCATTTACTGAGGTTGATATTTTTAATGGCCCCCCAGCGGCCTCTAACATGTCGTATGCAATGTCAAAAAGGATGTTGCACGTTGCTAGTATGTCATACAGAAAACAATATGGAAGAAATTACTCAACTTTTTCCCCCTGTAATCTGTACGGCCCTGAAGACAAGTTCGGAGAAGAGTCATCCCACTTTGTAGCCTCTCTGGTCCACCGATGTGCATTAGCCAACAGCGGGGATAAGGTAATGTTTTGGGGTTCCGGAAATGCAATTAGACAGCAATTGTATGTTGATGATATGGTGGAAATCATAGAAAAGCTACTAAATAGTCACCACACGGACGCTCCTTTAATTGTTGCTCCCGGAGAGAGCCATTCAATTAAAGAAATGATAGACATAGGGTTTAAGGTAGCCAACAAGAAAGTGGAGGTGTCTTTTAACGGGGATTTAGATGGACAACACAGGAAAGATGGTAGTAATGTTGCGCTATTACATTTAATAGGTGATTATAACTTTGTTCCGTTTGAGGAAGGCTTTAGGAGGACGTATGAAGAATATACCAGATAAGAAAATAGCAATGATTACCGGCATAACTGGCCAAGATGGTTCATATCTAGCTGAATTTTTGTTAGACAAGGGTTACAAAGTGGTAGGGTTAAAGAGGAGAACCTCTTTGATAAGCACAGACAGGATAAACCACTTATTTAAAAATCCTAATTTTTATTTAGAATATTACTCGCTGCATGATAGCAGTTGCTTATACAGGATCCTAGGAGAATACTCCCCTTCCGAGTTTTACAACTTGGCCGCTCAGTCGCACGTTAGGGTATCGTTTGATGTCCCCGAAGAGACTCTAAAAACAATAGCTATGGGCACGCTAAACATATTGGAGTGTATCCGCAACACCGACCGATCGATTAAATATTACCAGGCATCCTCATCCGAAATGTTTGGTGATAATCCATTAGTCCCACAGACAGAGGAAACTTTGTTGATGCCTGCTTCTCCTTACGCTTGTGCAAAAGTGTGCGCTCACCATCTTGTTAGAAACTACAGAGAAAGCTACGGTATTCACGCCTCCTCAGGAATACTATTTAATCATGAATCCCCCCGCAGGGGTGAAACTTTTGTAACTCGCAAAATAACTATGGCAGCGGCACGGATAAAGTTAGGAGTTCAAGAAAAGCTGTATCTAGGAAATTTAGATGCCAAGCGAGATTGGGGTTATGCTGGTGACTATGTTGTGGCCATGTGGATGATGCTCCAGAAAGACAAGCCAGATGACTATGTCATAGCCACTGGCGAGACCCACACAGTTAGAGAGTTTCTTGACGAGGTATTCGCACATGCAGGACTAAGCGTTGAAGAGCATGTAGAAATAGACAAAAGGCTTTTTAGACCACATGAAGTACCTTTATTACTGGGCAACCCAGCAAAAGCAAAAGCCCACTTGGGATGGCAGCCGAAAATAAAATTTAAAGAGCTAGCAAAGCTCATGTATGAGGAAGATTACAAATTAGCATTAAAGGAGCTAAACAATGAGTGATGAAAATAGTATGCACCTTAGCGATCAGGCTATGGGAGCTTTGATGATGGCCCTACAGAAGTCTCTATTGGAGCAATCTGATATTGTACCAGTGCTTAAGGGCTTTAAGTTTAGACTTAGCGAGGGTGGCCTTATGGTTATGAATCCTCCAACAGTTAAACTCGACGACAGCGCCCAAGAAGATTGCTGAGAAAAAAAGAATGCCGAAGTATAATTATAGGTGTTCTGAGTGCGATGGAGAATTTGAGGCACGTCATTCCATGACAGAGGTTGTGGATACGTGTGCTTTATGTGGTGGTGGTCCTGTTAGTAGGATACCATCATTATTTTTTAGTGTTAGCAAACCCTCAAGTGCAGGGTCTCTTGTAAGAGAATACATTGAAGATGCGAAAAGAGATGTCCAGGATGAAAAAAGAAAATTAAAAGAGGATTACAATGGTTGAGTTTGCTTTAGTGTTGTCTGTATTGATAAATATATTTTTAGTGTGGTATGCAAGGAATACTCTAAGCAACCTTCTGTATTTATCTGACAATCTTGGTCTTTTGTACGAGGTAGTATCTGCTTATAACTTACACTTAAAAGAAGTGTATGAATTAGAGAGATTTTACGGAGACCCTACGCTGTCCTACCTGTTGGAGCATACCAATGCTGTAAGAGAGGAATTAGCTGGCTATGAAGAGATTTTCCTCCTGGCAGAACCAGAAGAGACAGAAGAACCAGAACAGGAGGTCGAACCAGATGGCAAGGAAGAGGCGTAAGCGTACAAAAAGATTATATTTTACACAGGAACATGAAGATGCAATAATAGCTTATAATAATAGCACAAACTCTAGAGAAAGAACAATTTTGTATGGCAAGTACATACAGCCAGCTTTTAACGAGATGGTTGATAAAATTGTTTTTACATATAAGTTCACAAGTCTTCCCAATATAGAAGATCTTAGAGAAGAGTGCAAAATATATCTAACCACCATTTTGCACAAGTACAATCCTGACAAAGGTTCTAAAGCTTTTTCATATTTTAGTGTTATAACCAAAAACTGGTTCATTCACAAAGTTAAGAAAACCAACCAACAGAATAGGAGAGAGGTTGAGCTAGACCATCTAACAGCCGATCATCAATTGGAATACGCTTCAGTGCGTATAATGTATGAACAAGAGAGGGAAGACGAAGAATTTTGGAACCTTCTGTGGAAAGAGATAGAGGGCTGGGAGAAACTAAAACTTAAAGCAAATGAAGAGAAAGTACTCCAAGCAGTCAAGATTTTGCTTGAAGATAGAGATAATCCTAATTTAATTTTTAATAAGAAAGCTATTTATTTATACATTCGAGAGATTACTGGTCTCAATACCAAACAGGTCGTTAATAATCTTAATAAATTAAGAACCAAATACAGAGCATTTAAGCATCGCTGGGAAGAGGGTAAATTTTGAAAAAGCTAGACCATTACTTAGAACAGGCTATAAAGAATATAGACAACGACAGAAAGATCACGAGAGAGCTTCTGGACGATGTTGTTCGTTATATGAGTAAAGACGAAACTCGCCACCGCGAGGTCGGACTTACAGCTTCTAAGTATGTCGAAACTCTACAGCGCTCAAACGAGCAGCTAGTCAAAGTAGCTGCGCTCATACAGAAAAACCAGACCAAGGAAGTTGGCTTAACTGCTCAAGATAAAGAAGAGTTATTCGGGCTGATCCAGGAAGGTTCTAATGAGTAACCTAGAGGATTTGCTTAAAAAGGACAAGCTACAAACTTTAAACAGCGACACAGTATCAAGATTTGGTATAAGAAAAAATAAATTTACTGAAGGTACTTTCGAGTCAGTTGCAGCAGTCATAGGTAAAGTATACTCTGACGCCTTATCAGACGACTCTGAATCAGAATACGAAGCTCGTTGTTTAGCCGCTTCTTATGACTACACAGGCAAGATCCCAGGAGAGGTAAACAACGAAGGCGATGATTCTAAAGCTCTGGTTAAGGTTATTGCTAGAATTCCAAAGTTGCACGCTGCTATTCCAAAACCAGAGGCAGAGTTTTGTGAGCTACAAAAGAATTTAGCGATTATGATGCATCCAATATTTTACGCTAGGCAAGGGAGCGATAGTTCTCTCCCGCAGCCTGGCAACATAATAAGAGTTCGTTTCTATACTCATGGACAGGGCCAGTATGGACAGTATATAGGCATTATTGACCCGAACCAGATAGCGGCTACAACTAACTCAACTTCAGCCAGGAAGCGTATGGATTGTCCAGATACAACCCCTACAACGAATGAGGAGTCACAGAGTAAAGAGCAGGAGGTAATTGATGGCCAAAAGTAAAGCAAGAAGCTACAAAGGCTTCCCCGGTAAAAAGAGAAAAGAATTAGAGCAACAGGACGAAGAAATCTTAAGAAGGATGGAATGCGGTGAAAAAGTTCTGTTGCCTGGCCAAGGAGGCACAGAATTAGAAGAACCTCTTGTTAAATATGAGCCCACGGAAGCTGAGGTAGCTTTGCCAAAGAAAGCGACTCATTGGGGAAGGCATAGGATCGTATTTGGTAGGGATAGACACACTCGTGAAGGTCTTAGTGGTTACGGTGGTCGGGGCTGTACTGCTGCTGGTTCTATAGATATAGTTGTCGGCAGTGGCGGCCCAGAGCCAAAGCATGGGCAAATTGTTGGACCTAACTTCTTCACAGACGCAGCTAGGATTTATCTAACACAGAGGGGAGACATAGACGCCTACTTCAATCTTCCAGAAGATATCCCAAATGCAATACAGCCAGCCGAGAATAGGTCGGCCATTGGTATCAAGGCAGATGGTATCAGGATTATAGGCAGAGAGGGTGTTAGAATTTATACTAATGCTAGGACTAAGACTTCTGGTAAGCAGAAAGAAACGAACGCTGTGGGCGGAGATATCCAAAGCAAAAGTGGTATTCATCTAATAGCGAACATGGAGTCAGGACCGGTAGAGCAGGCAGGTTTCGCGACCACTACTCATCTAAGTGCCACATCTTTAAATAATTACAACAAGGTACAGCCACTTGTAAAGGGTGATTTTCTTGTAGGATTTTTGGAGGATTTAATGGAGGACATAGAAAATTTGTCTAATGCCTTGTCCTCTTTCGCAGTGTACCAGACACAATTTAATGCTGCCATCGCAGGGCATACGCACACAGTTGCAGGAATGACCCCGGCAGTTGCTCTACCAGACTTTGCACTGCTAACGCCACAAAGCATAAACACGGCGATAGGACATCTTAAAGACACTATAGTTAAGACCACGCTAAGTGACATAAATATGAAGATAACAACCAATCAGAACTGGCTAAAGCCAAGTAGTCCCATATATATTCTATCAAGATACAATAAGACAAACTAAGGAGCCCTAAATGGCAACGTGCCCACCAGTACCAGTATACAGCGAAGATCCTTTTATCTATTACGCTAGGTATTTAATAATTTCACTAAAAAATGTCTATGGGGTCAAAAATCTAACAAGCCCAACGGATCCGGGCAACCCCTTTGTAGACGGCGCTACTGGTGGTGGTGGTTATCGAAGTTGGAATTCGTATAACGATGGTGAGGGAGCCATGTTGCACGATGTAGACTCACAAATAGGTACATTTATTGGAGGAGACCCAGCAGATGACTCCAGTGTTGTTTATGGCTCTAGTATAACTAATTGGTCAACAGCGTTGCCATTTTATATAAAAGGCCCTAAGTGGAGCGTGTTTGATGACTATGAGACAGGCCACTGGAAAAATATGCCAACAGACGATACAGGCTGGCTAAATGTTGCTGGTGGCTTGATTGTACATCCAATGTTAGCCCTAAACGGTGACAGGTACAGCCCACAGTCTGTAAAAGATTCTAGCACGCGGTATGACAGCCTTTGGGACTCCTGGTATACGGGTGAAACAGAGTTTAAGGATCTAAGTGGGTGGAGTGTAACACAATATCTCCAGTTTGGTTTTTTGTTAGAGGTGCTAGACGCCTTTATACATATACATGACGAAAGGGGTGGCGATTTTATAAAACCAGGTATGGATTCCTTTACCTGGAACCAGATGTTTTGGTATGGTTATGAAACTAAGGACCTCCTGGGTAAATATGGTCATGAAGACCCAAGAACGCAACTGGCTAAGGGGTGTAGTAACACAATTTCAGATGATAACTGGGTTTGGGATGGAGAACTGAACCCGGTGGATGTTTTGTCAAATGCTAAAATTAAATATTATCCTGTAGGCGGAGTTGGAGATTTTGACGCTGGGTTTGAGGTGGATGGAGGAAGTACATACACACCACCCAGAGGCCAAAACAATGAAGGTGGTGGTGATGTCGGGGGACAACCGGGCGGTGCTATTTCCTCAGCTGCTCACCGTAGGCATTTTAGAAGCCCTTGCGGCCATTCTGTAAAAATAATAGATGCCGACTACAATGCATTTTTATTTTGGCTTAGGAAAGCACTAGAGATTGTTGAAGAAGTGGGGGCCACTGGGTGGTTATCAAATAATTTTCAGGCTGGTGGGGCAGCACCCAGATTATCATTGTTCCAGTGCCAACTCACTGGCCCTCCGTATGGAGGCCTGGTAAGGCCAGACCCTTATGAAAATGACTGTAACATTGGTATTTTTAGAGCCATGGCAGACAATCTTTACTTTCGAGAAAGCCCTTTATCTGACATATTAACAGATGACGCTTTAGATTTTTGGAATAATTTCTTACAAGATCACAGTGTCTCGGTAAGTCTTTCTACGGAAGCCCTGAACCAGGCTATAGAATCAGAAGGCGTTGCAGGCTATTGTGATGCGGCAGAAGTAGACGCACCAACGAATAATATATTTGCAGGCGTTGATCCGGCGAGTTGTAGAGCCGAACCAGAGGAAGCTTTGGGCGTCCAGACTTACCAAACTTGTATACCAAACCCTGATGCCATAGTACCAAACTGGTTAAACCAGACTGAAGCAGAGCCATTTTTCAATCAAAAGACATGTGAGTATTCAATTGTAATGCTGGCAGACCCACCAGACTGTAGCCAGGAATATCTAGATTCTTTTATCCCAGGTGCCGTGGACAAGTTGCTAGAATATTATAATAAAGAGACGAATGTTGATTTCATCAACCTGACCAGTCTAGGCAAAGTCCCAACTAGATCAAAGGATGCTATCATAGAAGGCAGCGGGGGCTTATACTTAGATGGGCTAATATTTCCTGGTACGGCAACTGTAAGAAATTTTTACATACCTCCAAGGCCTCTTGCAAAGACAAAAGTATTAATAACTGTGTCTGCTGAAGAATTCAATAGAATTCCCACTAAGCAACCAAAAGTGCAAGAGACATCCCCTACTTCTGTATATCGTGAAGGTGAATCTTCATTCGTGGTCTTCTCCGCTTCCGAAATGGAGTCTATTTTTGATAAGGTAAGCTACAGCTTTGAGATCTATGATAGGTTTTACGCTCAGTGGCACTTAGAGACGGGCAAAACTATAAAGGGCTTGAACTTTACTAGCGAGTCTAGAAGAATAGAAAGCTTCTTCAAGGAAACAGATCTGTTACTGAGAGAGTCAGGGTTTTCATTATCTGATCTACAGTGGGTTGAGATAGGCTTCAGTCCAGAATTTAAGATTGAATATGTTAAGGTGCAAAAACAATTCTCCTCTCCAGTGCAGATAGAGAAAGGCTTTTCATCTTATATATCTCGCGCCCCGATGAACGACCCTACAACATCAGCTTACGTGTCGCAGCTTCCAAACATTAAAGATGATTTGATGATTCGTGAAGCAGTGTCCTGGTATGACATGGCTCTGAAGTATAGGTTCCCTATAATCGAAGAATCGTATGGGTTAGACATATCATCTCCGACAGTTGAGGGCAATGAGGGCTTGAAGGAAATTGAGCAGCTAACCTGCTCCGCTGGCTCTGCTAGCGGTGTATTCGAGCCAAACTTATTTGGAAGTTCCATACAAAGGCAGAAGTGGGCAGAAAGTCAAATAAGCGATATCAAGGGCGCTCTTTTGTCACAATTTAGCTCAAACCCTTGCGCAATTGTAGATGGAAAAATATTAGAACATCAAGGTCGTGTTGATTTTGCTATGCAGATCACAGACATGACATTAAAGGAATATTTAACTAGCGATAGGTTCATTAACGACCTCCCAGAGTTGTTGGTCCGTGGTAGATACAAAGATTTAGAAGATTTGTATGGGGGTATGCTTAACAACCTAGGAATGTGCGGCCTAATAGATCTAATTAAGTCTGCTGTGGACTGTATATTAAACGCTCTTGGGTACGATGATGCCATTACTCTTATAACTGGAGCAGCCATCAAAGGCATGGACGACGAGTTCATAGGCAAGTTCATAAGCAACTTATCTCCAGAGGCCCAACAACTTGTAATTGCGGCTGTTAACGAATCCTTCCCGCAGCTACTTCCTTTATTAGCTGGCTTTGTGACAGTTGTGATTACGGATGATGAAGGGGCCACAATAGAACCTGTTTACGATAGAGCATCAAGTTATACAAGCACGGATGTACCCTTAGGTTCGCTAGGCGATGTTGGGTTTGTCGGCACAACCACTACTCCAGGCTCGAAAACCACTGAGCTTTCATTGAGTACACCTCCTAGCCGCATAGGGTCGCTTGGGGCAGAAAACAGGGCCGCCACGCCGCAAGATTACGGTCAACTAAAAGATGTGGTCTATGATCTTGTTGTTAACGAACTACTCAATATAGACGAAGTTCTAAACTTATTAAACAACCTTCCTGGTGCTGGTATAGCAATTAGTATTCTTGAGAAGATAGATAAGTTCTGCATAGCACCGCCTATCTTTTACCCCCCTCTCAAAGAGTTTATTAAACTTCCGGGGGTTAACATAGACTTTTGTGAGTTGCAGGCGTCTATTACAATACCAGTTATTCCAAAGATCAAGTTTAATACGATTAGCAAAATTATGATTGACAATGCTCTAAGAGTGCTAGAAGAGCTTCTAATCAGATTGCTAATATTAATCTTGAAAAAGATATTAGAGATTATAGCCGAAGAGCTTTGCAAGACTAGGGTTGGTTCAGACCCACTAAACTTACGTGATGCACTCAAAAATGGGCTGTGCGGAGACTCTGATATAGATCCAAGTTTGGTGGATGCCGCTCTGACAGACTTAGTGGGTGCTATGGGCTGTCTGACAAACCCAACGGCAGTTGGGCGTCTCGTTGACAACGTAGCCTCTGTAGTGACACAGTGTGAGCTTGTAGACCTAGTAAACGGTGAAGGGTCAGACAACCTGTACGATCTTATCGTTGAAATAGTCAGAACAGACCCAGTGACATCAGAACTGTCGGAATGTCTATATGACAGAGAATCCGTTCATAACTTCTTTAAATCAATAGGTGTCTTCGTTGATCTAGAGCAGCTATGTATTAACGATCCATCTAATCTACCGGTTAGCCGAGAAGTTTGTGACAACATGGGACTCCTTAGCACATTTAGATCAGTTAGAGCAGACGCGCTCAGAGAGAAGGGTGTTGATGAGGAATGTATAGAGGACCAGCTGTGTGTTCTTAGAGATCAGACCGCAGACGATTTGCAAGACTTAATGGGCCTCTTGCAGGCTGGCATCTTTAATAGCGTTATACCTGATATATTAAATGATGTTACTAGCGACAATCCTTCTCTACTACCATCCGAGATGCCATTAGAAGCCGTGGTCAATGATAATATTTTTAATAATATTTTTGATATGATGGGCCTTTCATTCACCGAGGACATAACTGGAAGACGAGGATTCTTAAACATGGCCTTGGCAGATTCTCGCGGACGAGGCTATAAACAGCACCTTGCTTTCCAGAGGTCTATTCTAGGCCCAACTGTCTTTAACATCTACGGCTCAAGAGGCACAAGGGCACAGCCGCCTGGTGATGAATGGGGTGAAGGTGCTGATGGTTCTAAAGAAGATTGGAATAGCTGGATAAGCGAAAGAAGAGAATTTACAGAAAAGAAATTCTGGAAATTACCATTTTTGTTTAATCCCTTATCTTCTAGAAGCCCAGGGGACACAGAAGAGTTGTCAAGCGGTCAAGGTATTGATGAAGGTGAAACTGTAACCACTGGCCAGCCCCCAGCTGTTGGTGGATTGCCTGATAAGGTCGCAGGTCACTTACAAAATAGTCTATTAAGCCTTAGCGCTCCGTTTAACGTGTCTAGTAATTACACAACAAATTTGTTTTGGTTTGACTACGACAACCCTGACTCTGTGCAGTATACATTTAGTTACGATTACTGGACTGACCCAGCCGAAAGTGAAAAGCATTCTTGGGATGGGCATCGTATACGCATAAACATGAAAAATGAAAATTGGGTAGAGGGCGGCGATCCTTATGAAGAAGTCATAGCGTTTTTTGATATAGCGTCGTCATTAGATCCCGATGTGGCGGATTATAAGAAAAGCTTCCTATCTGAGTTTTACATAGATAATTTAGCAACACCAGATTCTGCGTTCCAGGCTCTTATACAGCAAAAAGTTTCAAGCACCTTGTTTGGTTCTAGTGGGGGTGATTTGTTTTTAAGCAGATACAATACGCTAGAAGGACCAATGGTATCCGCATTCCAGAATACGAACCAAAATATACTTGAGTCCCTAGCCGAGCTTGTGGCTTCTGAAGGCTCTGTTAACTCTCCATTCAATTATGGCTTTAACACTTCTGCGCCACCTAGAATCATTTATTTCCACGATCCCGGAGAGGAGTTTGACGGCGATATACCCGGCGCGGTAGCTAGATATGGTGGCTCAGAGGGCAACCCGCCATTCTATATTAAGCCACCTGCGTCGAAGGGTTACCTGAAGATAGCAGAGGGCATAGTACCAGAGTTCAAGCCTTGCGAGGAAGCCACTGAAGTTATTACATTCCCAGAATTCAATTCCTTGGCAAATATTTGTTCCGAGTTGACTTCTAAGATTAATGAAGACCCGAGAGCAGGCCTGAAGGTCGAAGGCATGAGCGATGCTAGAGAAGAGCCGTTTGATAGGCACTTGAGTCGTGCGTCACTTGGGATCATAGAGGGAACGATTAACGCCACAATTAGGACTTATGTTGTAGAGGTTCTCCTGAAAGCATTGCCTGTCTTGAAGTTCTTATCATTATCAGAATACAATTATGGTGAAATGCTGTCCGCCTTTATAATAGATAAGATGGAATCTGGCATGAAGGATGTCGGACGTGGCAAAAGGTTCATAGAAAAATATGAAGATTACTGGTGGCTGTTCTTGGAGCAGGTTGTCCAAAATTACGCTATAAAGGTAAACGCTGGCATCATCACTGACTCAACACCAGAAGAGACAGAGGCGATTGAATACATAACCCAATACATTGAAGATAACTGGGAGTACGTCTCAACGGGCGGAGGAATTGATGTAGTCAAGATAGCCGATCAGATACAACTAGCCGCCGAAGAGGGCACAGATGCTGTCATTAACCAATCAACATCTGATTCAAGATCTCCAACGTTGTTTGCTGCAAGGAAAATAGCTAAAAAGCGGAAAGAAAATTGGGATAAAATCTTTGAAAGCACGGCAACTATCGATCCAACAACTGGGTCGCCAGCCTTAGTAGAATCTCCTATAGTTGAGAAATGTAAAGTTATTTTGCGCAGGTATGTAAGAGATGAGTATGACAGAACAACCAATATATTCTCAGACTATGTAACTCCCGAAAATAAAGATATTAATGATATAATCCTACAGAGCCCATTGCTGCTTAGAGGGGCTATAGAAGGTGCTGGCGAGAGAGGCCCGTTTGACGTGCCTGAGGCGGCTTACTATGAATCTAGAGTTGCTGGCGCAAGTGGCTACCCGCACCCCTATGATTTAAAGACACCACCTATCGCAGAGTCAAACACTCCCTTTGTGTTGGAGAGATATATTGTCTCTAGGTCAAGCACAGAAGCTGCTACTGCAATAAAAAGATTTGGCTTCGTAGCCAACATATTTGATGCCGACACAGCCTGGGGAGGGAAAGAGATCACTGAAGAGGATCAAGTATACTTTGGTCTTAGAATAGTATTTGTACCAGAGGCTACAAGAATCTCTAATGTGCAATCCCAGTTTGATTACGCAGCGGAGAATATAACAGAGGAGGAAGGTTATACACATAAGGCTTTCTCAAGTTATTATAAAAACGCTATACCGTTGGCGTCTGCCGAGATATTGCTAGACGATATTGGTGGCTATGCACCTAGCCTGTATAATGACTATTTGCAAAACTTGGTTTGCTTGCTTGTCGAGACTCCTGAATACAAGATGCTATTCCAGCACTGTTTCCCGATGCCTAGATATATGGACCTGCTGGCACTATACTGTGCAAACACTTTTGTGCCCTCATTGGCTAGAGTGGACGATGGGTGGGCTGCCAAGACTAAGTTATTTGGTGGCAGTGACCAGGCACGAGGTGGCGGAAGATGGATTGGCTTTGGTAGGTTTGGTGGCATGAATACGTGGAGAGGGGACGAAGGAATGAAAAATTCGTTCATGAACACTAAAACAGCTGCACGACAAACGTTAGAAGCTGCCTGCTATACTAGTTATGATTATAGGGATAAAGATTACATGAGTCCGTCTGAGGTATACGTTAATAATATGGGCCCTAGTGCTGACATCGATCCGGGGATTAAATGGTGGCAGTGGAGTTCTCTGCGGCCTCCACCCTGTAAAAAGAAGGAGGATTAGCAATGTCCGGGTTTTCGCCTAAATTACCTTTAGCGCTTGATGCTGACAGCGGCTACGCTCTCAACACAACTTTAAAGGAAGTCGCAAGACAAAACTTCAAAAATCTAGTGCTGACAAGCCCAGGCGAAAGGATTATGGACCCTGAATTCGGGGTTGGCATAAGGTCTTACTTGTTCGAAAACAATAGCCCAGCGACATACGGCCAGATAGAAGCCCGGATCAGGCAACAAGCCCAAAAGTATTTGCCGTATATTGAAATAGATCAAGTACAATTTGGGACTCAAGATGTAAACCCAGATATCTCTGATAATTTTCTGGGGGTTAGGATATCTTATATAATAAAAAAGTTAGCTATCTCTGATGCTCTTGAAATACCCATAAATTAAAAGTCAGCACTATTTAATAAGAGTCAGGAGTAAAAGATATGCCAGCACGGAAAACTCCAATAAAATATACGAGTAGAGAGTTCGATTCGATTAAGAACGATCTAATAGAGCACGCGAAGAGATACTACCCTGACACGTTCAAGGATTTTAATGAAGCATCGTTTGGTGCCCTTATGCTTGATACGGTGGCTTACATTGGAGATATACTTTCTTTTTACCTAGACTATCAAGTTAATGAGTCTTACCTAGACTCTGCTATTGAGTATGATAATGTAATTCGCTTAGCGCGTCAGATGGGTTACAAATTTAAGGCAAACCCATCGTCTTTTGGCACGGTAGCGATATATGTCATAGTCCCAGCATCCACATCAGGACTGGGGCCAGACACGGCTTACTTACCAATGCTCAAGAAGGGCACTCAGCTATCCTCTACCTCCGGAAATACCTTTATGCTAGATGAGGAGGTTAGGTTTGACGACCCATCAAATGAAATTGTTGCCGCTAGAACAGACTCTACAACTGGCTTACCAACACATTATGCGATCAGGTCATATGGCAGGATTGTTTCTGGTATTTTCAGCGTTGAAAGCGTTAGCATTGGGTCATTTGAGAGATTTCGCAAAATCAAACTAGACTCCAACAACATTTCTGAAGTAGTGTCCGTTACCGATTCGGAGGGTAATGAATATTTAGAAGTTGAGCACCTTTCGCAAAACACTGTTTATAAAGAGGTAGTTAATAAAGATGACAACAAAGACACTGTTCCATCGCTGTTGAGACCACTTATAGTCCCCAGAAGATTTGTTGTTGAAAGAGAGAAGAACAATATTTTTCTACAGTTTGGTTACGGAGGCCCATCAGAGATACGCACCCCTTCGGTGGCTGAGCCAAAAAACGTTGTTTTACAACTTAATGGCAGAAGCCACATTACTGATAAGTCATTCGATCCGTACAGGCTGCTTAACACAGATAAGTTTGGTATAGCGCCAGCTAACACAACTTTGACTATTACATATAGAACAAACACCGCAGCCAATGTAAACGCTGCTGCTGGTTCTGTAACCAAAGTGGTCAATCCATTGGTTGAGTTTGCTGACCGTGGTTCTCTATCAAACACTAAAGTGAACGAGGTAATATCATCTTTTGAGTCTTTCAACGAGGAACCTATTGTAGGCGACACAAGGCTCCCGACTTCCGAAGAAATAAAAAGAAGAACTATAGACTTTTTTGCAACACAGAACAGAGCAGTCACACAGCTAGACTATGAAGCGCTTGTGTATTCTATGCCTGAAAAATTCGGCTCTGTTAAGAGATGCAAGATAATTAGAGATCCCGATTCTCTTAGAAGAAACCTTAATTTGTATTTAATCTCTGAGAACAGTCGTGGAAAGCTCACCACCACAAATACTACGATAAAAGAAAATGTCAAAACTTGGCTTAGTCGTAGTAAGATGATAAGTGATACAATAGACATCCTAGACGCCAAGGTAGTAAATATAGGGGTTGAGTTTGAGGTTGTAGCAGACGAAGAGTCTAATAAGTTCCAAATCCTGTCAGATTGCAACCAAGCTGTCAGAGATGTGCTTGCGATTACACCGTATATTGGCGAGCCCTTGTATATAACAGACATTTATAGCGCTCTCAATAAGGTCAAGGGAGTTGTTGATGCGAAGAGAGTCAATATAACAAGAAAGTTAGGTGCTCGTTATTCAACAACAAGATTTAATATAAATGAGGCAATGTCAGCCGATGGCAGATATATATCAATCCCAAAAAATGTAATTGCTGAAATTAAGTTCCCGGACACAGATATCAAAGGAGCAATCTCGTAATGGCAATCAAGAGATACTTTGCAACAAAAGACAATACAATTACAAATGCTTTTAAGTCTAATTTGACGACCAGAGGTACTAGCTCTAACATGGGCCAGTCAGACGTGCTAGAAGTTTTTTCAATTTACGGACAGGCTTCTTCATCTTCTGGACTATCAGCTGAGTTAGCTAGAATTTTGATTGAATTTGATACCACGGATGTTGCAGCTGACAGGACAGCAGGGGATATTCCAACAAGTGGAAGCGTGTCTTTTTACTTAAAGATGTACAATGCAAAGCACGGTCAGACCCTGCCTAAAAGTTACACCATGGAAATAAAAGCAGTTACGGGATCCACGGGCACTCGCGAATGGGAGGAGGGTTTTGGTCTAGATATGGAAGGCTACACCGATTCAACAGCTGGTGGCATAGGTTCTAACTGGATAAACAGAAAGTCAGCCACAGCTTGGACAACACAGGGTGGTGATTACGCTAACCCAGATACGGACCTTTCTTCGTCATTCACGCAGGCTTTTGATGGCGGCACTGAAGACCTAGAGGTTGACGTAACAACTTTGGTTGAACAATGGCTAAACGACACAAATAATGTGCTTGGAGTTAAAAGTAACTATGGCTTTGGTGTGATGCTTTCCTCTAGCCATGAAGCTGAGTCAAGGTCCTATTATACTAAAAAGTTCTTTGCCAGGGGCTCAGAGTTTTTCTTTAAGCGTCCAGTTTTGGAAGCACGCTGGGATTCAAGAGACCTCGACAATAGAGGTAACTTTATTTACTCAAGTTCTCTTGCAACAGCGGACGAGAACTTAAATAGAATTTATCTTTACAACTACTTCCGGGGACAGCTAAGAAATATTCCTGGTATCGGCACGGGCAATATTTATGTAAGTCTATTCTCTGGCTCGACAGACGATTCGGCTCCATCTGGAAGCGCACTTGAGCTTGTAGTCGATGGCACCCATGTTACACATGCAGGCCGCAATAGGGTTGTGACGGGCTCCTACTCGTCAACAGGGATCTACACTGCTAGTGTAGCGCTAACAGCTGCCACAGCTCCACTAGAAACAGTTTACGATGTGTGGTTTAGTGGTAGCGATTCCATTGCTGACGCTACCGGGGCATCAATACAATACCATACTGGCTCAATAACACCGTCTACGGTTGGTTCTTATGAGGTGGCTCCGTCCGACAAGTTTGTAACCAATATAACTAACTTAAAGCCAGTCTACTCTACGTCCGAATCAGCTAGGTTCAGAGTCTTCGTGCGGTCTAAAGATTGGTGCCCAACAGTTTATAACGTAGCCTCCAAGGTAGCAGAAAACACGGAGATAGAGAGCGGCTCTTACAAGATATTCAGAATAATAGACGAACTTGACGTTGTTCCGTATGGAACAGGAAGCGACCTACACACAGCAATGAGTTACGACATGTCTGGTAATTATTTTGATCTTGATATGTCGATGCTGCAAGAAGGCTATATGTACGGGGTTAAGTTTACTTATTATAATAATTCGATAGGTGACTGGATAGAACAGCCAGAGGTATTTAAGTTCAGGGTTGAAAAATGAGTAGTAAGAATCTTTTTGATAAGGGAAAATCCTACAAGGTACTTTCTTCGGTTGACCCCGACACCTTGGGTCAAGACGCTGAATCGTATAAGAATATACGTGCTAAGGTAACCGACAAAAATAGATTTATCCCAAATGTAGACTTTGCAAGTGCATCAAACTTTGTTCGCTACGGTTCTGCTAAAAAGTACTATGAAACATCGTTTGATAGAATCACCAATGAATATCCTTACGATGGTTCTGCTGCTGAGAAGCAAGAATTCCACAATAGCTCATCTTATTTAGATCTCTACATCTACGACCACGAATACCCAACCACAACTGGCTATGGTAATTTTGGTATCACAGCAGATTATACTGGGATTGCCGGTGCTGGCCCCACACTTTACGAGTCCTCTGCTACAACAAAGATTGGATGGACAACCGGGGGGATAACAACTCTAGAGTACATAGAAATTTTTGGTGGCCCACACACTGCTTCCAGCGGCATGGTGGGCAAAACAATACACTCAGAGTTTAGCGCTTCAAATATTTACGACTCGGATATATACGACACAGAGGGCGTTTTATCGCTCGGCAAACAGGGTACAAGAGAATCTAATCTTAGGTTTGATTTATCTAAGGGCGTCACAACAGAGTTTTGGGTAAATTTCAACAGCAGTTGGACAAGCATACACACCGGGGTCCCCGCCAACCAGGTCTTGTTTGATTTACACAATGGTGCTCTTAGTTCTAGTGTTGGGTACGGAAGGCTCCTCATCTTTGCCACTGCCAGTAGCGACAGCGCTGGGGTAGACCCGATTAGGGTCCACTTAGCATCTGGATCTAATGTGTGGGACGTTGGGTTTGGTGGCTCTACTTTTACTACGTCTTCACTAAAAGATACATGGAATCATATTGCCTTATCATTTGTTTCTAGCTCTACGCAGTTGGAAGCAAAGTTTTATCTTAATGGTAATCTACACGAAACTGAAACCAACACAACTGTTGCTGCTCTTGGCGAAATCACTGGGTCTCTAAAGGCCAGGATCGGTGCTGGTGTGTTTGGGCCATCGGGCAGTACAAGCACTTCAATCCCTGGTAACCAACAAACTAATGGCCATAGCCCATTCTATGGCTCAATGGACGAGTTCAGGTATTGGAAGACAGCCAGAACCCACGAAGAGATAGCAAAGAATTACTTTAGACATGTTGACGGCGGCACAAACACAGACATAGCCAACACAGAACTTGGTGTTTACTTTAAATTTAACGAGGGAACTGTCGGTGACACAACGACAGACTCCACCGTTCTTGATTACTCTGGAAGAATAACTAACGGGATATGGAACAACTATCCAGGCTCAGGTGCTCGAAACACAGGCTCAGCGATTGTCTCAGCAAGCGCAGCACCTTTTGAGGTAGAAGACCCCGTCATCTACGCAGATCACCCCCTAGTGTCCGCTAAGAGGGCAGAATTAGTTCTTAGTGGCTCCTCATACGACTATCAAAACAATTCTTCCATATACTACAGTCTCCCATCATGGATCATTGAAGAGGAAGAGGAGAAGGGTGGCGAGATATTAAACCTTACCCAGATAATGGGAAGTTATTTTGATACTTTACACACTCAAATTAAAGAAGTCAACAGACTAAAAGATGTTAGTTACACAAGCTCCAGCTACAAAGCTAGCCCATTTTCCAATAGATCTCTAGAATCTAATGGTCTGTTCGCACCTGAGATATTTGTCGATGCAAGCGTTTTAGAGCAATTTAGAAGACAAAGCGAAACAGAATTTTATGAAAAAGATTTATCTGAAATTAAAAACTTAATATATCAAAATATTTATAATAACCTTGTTTATATCTATAAGTCCAAGGGGACAGAAAAATCTTTTAGGAATGTGATTAGATGTTATGGTGTAGATGACGAACTAATAAAAATCAATTTGTATGGCAACAACGTTGTACACAAGTTGCGAGACAATTTTAGAAGTTCTGTGGCAAAGAGAAAGTTTGCTGACTTCAACCACCCTACTAGATTTGAATCTACTATTACACATCAAACGTCTAGCGCAAATCCGAATACATTGGATGTCACATACCTCTCTTGCTCTTCAAATTCTTCAACTGCGGAGATAGAGGTTTTATTTCCAAGGAAATTTGAGCCAAGCGAGCAAAATTATTTTTCAACTGACTTTTTAAGCTCCTCGGTATTTGGATATCATAGGGTAAATACCTCTTTAGATTTGCAAGATTTCGCAGGCTATTCAGCAGCCACTGACAGAAGTTTGCAGCTATACGCGGTTAGAACTTATAAGAACTCAAAAGATGTTTACTTTGTTTTAGAAAATCCTGACAAGAGCGTCTTCTTAACAAGTAGTGTATACCAAAATGTATATGATGATGCAAAGTGGAATTTTGCAGTTCGCACATATCTAAGTAAAAAGGACCAGGCTAATAAAATTTCTGGCTCATCTGGGACAAGTGGAGAGTCCAATGTTGTACTGGAACTGTACGGCGTAAACACTGAGCTAGGGGTTGTGAAAAATGAATTCACTGTTAATGGTGTTCTAGCGCAGTCTAGCACCAATAATGGTTATATATCAAACCCAAGAAGGTATTATATAGGAGCTAACAGGGCTAACTTCACCGGCTCTACTGTCACAAAGTCTGATGTAAAGGCTACTTCCTTGCGTCACTGGAATACGTTCTTAGAGAATGAAGAGGTTACCGCACATGCTAAAAATACTAATTCTTATGGCCTGCTTAGGCCGCACGAAAGTGCTTTCTTATACGATACAGACTTAGATGATAATATTGTACCAAGAAAGGAAACACTTGCTCTACACTGGAATTTAGACGACATATTAACATCAGACGCTAACGGAGAATTCTTAGTAAATGACTTTTCGTCTGGCTCAATAGCGAAGAGAGACAGGTACCCAGGAGATTTTGGACATTCAGTAGGCAACCAGTACACAGGAAGGGGCTTTTTCTTCCCGGCTAGTTCAACCGACTCAGTTTCTGTTGAATATGTCCAGACAGCGGTTCAGTCGCCACCAGAGGTCATAACTAGCGACGATATGACGAAAATATTAGACTTTGATGATGAGACTTTCACAAGGGATAGTAGGACAATTAATCATTTCTTCGCAATTGAAAAGAGCATGTACCAGACAATATCTGAAGAAATGCTAAACATGTTTTCAACAATTGTTGGCTTTAACAATCTTATTGGCGAGCCAGTCAATAAATATCGCCAAGAGTACAAAGATTTAAATAAGTTAAGAAGCTTGTTTTTTGAGAATATTGAAAACACGCCAGATCTTGACAAGTATGTTGATTTCTACAGATGGATAGACTCATCATTATCAATCATTCTAGGCCAGTTGATTCCAGCGTCAGCTAATACATCTGATGATATCAGAACAATGGTGGAGAGCCATGTTCTTGAGAGAGCTAAATACGAAAATAAATTTCCTACCGTTGATCTAAAGACTGGTAGACTGGGGACAGACCTGGCTTTAGCTGGTGGTGTGGCTGGTGCCCATGAGTTTATCCCAGAAGAAATACCAAACTACAGGCACATCCAGGCTCCAGTTTCAAACGACCAAGCCGATAACACTATCTTTTGGAGTTATGCGGACGCCACTAACCCAGTTCTTTCCTCCAGTGATGCAGGTGTAAATGAAACCAGAGCAGCTATTATAGCATCTAAGAGATTTGGCAGAGAACGTAGAAAGTCAACACCAGTCAAAATAACATTCGAGTCCAATCGTGAGGACAAGACTTCAAGATTTGGCACAGGACGTAGAGCTATTCATGGTGGTGTTAACCTTCCTCCAATGACCAGGCCTGGTGCTTTCATGGACTCGTACACAGAGAATTACGGATCACAGGTTTCTACCCTGACCAGAGACAGCGACTCCATCAGGGACATAAACGATGTTATTCACCCCATGCACAAAAAATACTTCACTTACTCAGACTCAGCGCCCCCATTTAGTGAAGTGAGCCCACAAAATTATCATCCTGTCAGATATTTAAGTGGTGGTCTAGATACTGGCTACAACACTACCTTTACAGATTTCCAGGCTGTCAACATACACTCATTTGAGTCTTACCATTTAGGCGGGGAAATCCCGATGCAGACCCCATTCACTGAAAAGTTTGTAGGGGGCTTCTTGTCAAGACACCAGAGTGTCTCAGACGGTACTGACGACGCTTCAACTAGAGCAGAGAGTTTTTATGCTGGGCAAGTTGCAACAGGTATTAGATTTCAGAGTATGAATGACGGTCTTTGGCCTCGTGCAACAAGGCCATACTCTGTCTTCACGAGAAATGTAAAAGTCAAAAGACCAGTCAACATTGAAAACCTACAGATAACCACTGGTAGTGAGACACTAGGCAACTACACAAAAATTAGAGAAGTTGTGCAGGTTGCTGGCAAGGTTGGTGGAGACAGTCAGTTTGTTGCTAACGAAGGCGTCGCAGTTACAAATATAACCTCTATCCATGTAGACGGGATTGCAGATAGAGAAATATTGCATCCCTCAAGCTCTAACCACATGATGATAACAAGGTTCTCGTCACCTGGCGGGCCTGATACTTCTCACGGTAGTTTAGACGTAGCCACGTCACAGTTTAGTGTGTACAACGCACTACCTTTTAGGAATCTATTAGTCAGGGCACCACTTAGAACCCTACTGTCAGCCTCAACCTCGCAGTTTGGGTTCAGGCCAGGCGTCACAGCCACGTCCGCTGATTACTCTGGCGTTGCTAACTTCCACAAGGTGAACAGAAACACACTTAACCAGATAAAGTACAGTAATGCTTTTACCGATGATGCAGGCACTGTTGCTACTGCGTCTGTTAGCGACAATGCTTTTATAACTCACCCTATCCCGCAGAGTGACTTGCAGTATGCTTGGCTTACTTCATCGTATGAGTCAACTCCTGTTGGTGGCACTCGTGCTAGCGGCAGAACCATGCTTGGTTACGCGCCAAGAGACTTTGAGGTTTCCACCTCTGCCGGTTATACAAACGCAATTGCTTTTAACTCTGAGAGTCACTATACAAGCTTGGGCGAGGAAATAAATATTTCACCGTCTAGGTTAAGCTTGGTTGTTCGAGACCCAGTCTCAGCATCAGCACAAACTTTGGGTTTCCCACTAGGGGCACATGTGGGTAGAACCGATAGCCCATATATTATAGTCGACCATAACACGTCCCAAAGAATAAACGACCAAGGCACTGTATTGGAAGCCATATCCCCAGCTATTTTCTACAACCGTGGCTATGTGCATGGTTATAACACATGGAATCAAATAAGAGGTTATGACCATCCTGTTGCACAAGCGCTTAGAGAAAGCCATACTATTTCTGTGCTTGTGCCTGATAGACAATCCTACACCCCAGAGGGCAGAGTCCTACCAGCACAAAGATATGGTAGTTTTAAGCAGTTTAGAGAGTCACCAATTATTTCCAAGTACAAGCCAATCGTACAGACAATTGGTGATTATGACATTGCTTCTAGTTATGGCAATAACATCAGCTATTACTCTAGCCAAGAACTAAATCAAAATTATGCTCCTGTCCACCGGGAACAGCAGATTTATGATAAAGTTAAAGATTTGTATGATGACTTTGTTGGCCTTACCTATGCAGAGACAATCTACCCTGCCGAAAAGAATGTATACGATAATAGAATCCGCCAAAGAGAAGGCTATACAATCAACTACTGGCACTCTAACAGAGCAACTAGAAATGCTAATAGAGCCAATAAAGTTAGCTTCGCTGGTCAAAGCAAGTACAGTGTTTGGGCACTAGATGGATTTTTTAATGCTACTGGTGGTGGAGAAACTGAGGATAGTCTAAACTCTGTCATTGCCGCCCGGTTCAGACCTGCTGACGCAGAATCCGGCACGAGCACGGGAGAACTTCAAAATAATACCACCCAAGGACATTTCTCATCAAAAACATCGCTAACCGCTTCGGCACTCTATGCCCTCAAGCATTGGGTCGCCACAACATCATCTGCAACAGCGCGTTCTGGTATATCCATAACAAATGCAGGATCAGCTGCTGGAACTGGTGATAGAATATTTGGTTTCGTTGGTGTTGGAGGCGGCAATGCCAAATGGCAAGCTGGGGAAATGGCTGGCCGCATGGAGAACGGAGTATTTGTCACAAGCTCCGCAAACAGGCAAGTCCCGGCTTATGATTCGTACAGCGACTATGCCGAGGAGCTAAGAGTAAGAAACAAAGATTATTCCATAGTTCCAGAATTTCGTATCAGTGACCACATGCCATATTACGTATCAACAAACAGTGGCGATTTCCATGTAAAAAACACTGCCTCTTTTGATATTTTTGGTGCAACTGTGTCCTCTGACTACCCGACAGATAGCTCACAAGAGCAATTTTATAACGTCTATTCAAACAGTGACTTCCTAAAATATTTTGATGTTGTCAATGAAGAGCACGCTGGTATTCCATTAAGTCAGTCAATAACCTTAACGTGTAAGGCACTAATGAAGTTCTTGCCATACAATGGATTCTATCCTGCCGAGAGAACCTTGCAGATGGCAACCCAGTTCTCATCATCATACTCTAAGTTTGTTGAGTACACGGGAGCAGATTCGACTCTTGAGAATGCGAAGATAAGACCATTCTTAGAGACAATGTTTGCCCCTGGAGTTGTATACAATTCTATTAAATCTGGTATAGGGGTTCCATACCCAGTATTAACAGCAAGCTATGAAGTGCAAGAACTTGGCTCTTACTACGCAATTAGTTCTAGTGTCAATGGCAGTAAATTTAGAATGATTGATTTTGAAGCTGCTGTCGAACCAGAGAAATACCTTACCGAAGTGCCCTTGGTAGATATGGCCCCGCACCCCAGTGCATCACTAAACATAACTGCATCTTGGAATGGCCGTGGTGATCCACTGTATAGTATGATGGCACACAACTTTTTTGGAGAGGTCCCAGAGTTCTTCCTCCCACAAGGAAACATGACAACAATTACTTCTCTACCAGAAAGTGACCCAAGGTTTGGAAACGCGATTAGTGGCTCTGTTTACAATATGCGTGTGAAGATGTATCGCAGCATGAACATAGCACGCTCCTCGTCTGCCGATGTTGTTGGCTTGGAGTTACCACAAGACAACCCCCTGCAAACAGATCTACGAGAAACATTTACCATGTATAGCAGGCCTTCGGCCTTCTTCCATGCTGTAACGGGCCGTAACGCCATCACAGCTGCCACTGACCATGATGGAACCTATGGGCAGCAGATGCTAGACAGTTACAGTGGCTATAACTGGGTTGCAACACCTCCATATTATCATGGCGAAGCTTGGCTTGATGTTCAATTCACAGCTACTGAAACAAAGAAATATACATTAGCTGAAATACTGGGGGGGATAGATGGTACCTTGGAGATAAGGTTTGACCGTGTAGGCAGTGTACACAATCCAGGCAACGATGCAGGCTATTACGCAGATGGCCCAGCAGCCAATCCTACAACTTTAAGAAACAATATACTAAACCTACAGGATACTATTATAACTGATGGCAGGGCAAGAATAAAATCAGTTACTTATGATCCGGTTACAGGAAAGGCTCTTGCCGTAAGTGACGATCCAGAGGCAAACCATATAGCGCATGTTATCCAGCCTAAATGGGAAACACCTATGTTAAACTTTGGAGATTCGTTAGTTAACTTAAACAACAACTTGACTATCCCCACTTATGCCTCCGAGTCGGTGCCAAGAGGCATGTGGCATCAGTTCGGCCTACCACCTCAAAGTCCGGAGCAGGGCATCTTCTTGCAAGTCACAGACATACCTCAGGATTGGTTAGACTCCCACCCAGGTGTAGGTGATACATTTTATAACAATGGAAATGTTAGGTCTCTTGTTGACTTAATGGGGTTTGACCAGACACCTCGTAGGCTTGGCGAAGTCGCTGTGAACAAGACAGTTAAGGAAGCGGTCATAGCAGTTCCTTTTACAGGTGATGGGCTAAAGAAGCAATTTTTTGAAATCTCGGAGGAAAATTATGCAGCAGCTGTAAATGGAGACCTAGGAGAAGGAAACTCGATACAGCAGATGGTGACTAAGCTACAGAATTATGTTCTTCCGCCTAAAATGGACTTTATCACATGCAGTCATGTTAAGCCTTTTGCAATGTACGTTTTTGAGTTTGAGCATAATTTCGATAAAGATGACTTAATTCATATATGGCAAAACCTTCCACCGAAATCAGTCGACAAGATACAACAAAAAGAAGTTTCTATAAATCATCGACTACTAACCCAAGAAATACTGGGCACGGACGAAATGCCATCTAAATTACAGTGGATGGTGTTCAAGGTCAAGCAGAAGGCAGTTAAAAACTACTTCTCTAAGGTAGCCTCTAAGCACGGTGATAGTTTAGATGATAAGAGGTTTAAGTTTGAGTTTGAGGTAGCCGGCAGAACTAAGGAACTGGATTACAGTTATAACTGGCCGTATGATTTCTTCTCTTTGGTCGAACTAGTTAAGATAGACGCATCGGTTGATCTAGTCAAGGACACAGAATCATGAAGTTTTTAAATAAAAAAGAACAAGTCCTAGACACAGTATTGACCCCCTATGGCGAATACCTACTTTCGTCCGGTCGCTTTAAGCCAGAGTATTATGCTTTTTTTGATGACAATATTTTATATGAAAGTGAATATGGAAGGCCAAACGAAACTCCCGCAAGGGAACAAAATTCAATAGAGCCTAGAATCCAAGAAGACACCCCCCAGCTAGAAACCCAAGTGGTTTTCTCTAGTAGAGACGTGTTCCACAATAAGCCACTTGTTAGAGCGGCTCCTATTTCTTTAACAGCGCCAGTACCAGCGGGAGCATCGATGTCATCACCTGGCGTAGCTTCAAAGCCAGTAACTGGCGCACCTACTGGCATTGGGATTTACTCAATGGCTACCATATTTAATATAGAACAAACAGCTGACAGTTTAGCAGGGCTAAAAGATTCTTATGTTTTTGAAAGAGACTTCTACGGCCCTCAATATACACTAGGCACAAGCGATAACTTGTCCGTAGAGGCCCCAGCTTGGTCTGTGTCCATGATAAGGGGAGAAATAGCAAGTGCCGCCGCTACTTCAACTGGGGCTAACAGGCCCACAATAGATATTCCACAAGTTGATGTAACTCTAACATATAACATTGATGTGATCTCAAATGAGAGTTTTATTTCCGACACTGAACTGGCTGTAAGGTTTGACAATGGTGAAATCCTAGATATAGAACCAGAAATACTGATAGCTCAAATAAAAGAATTAAATGCAGAGTTCTCTAAAGACAACTTTGAAATTGAAGTTTTTGAATCCACAACAGAGAGTGTTGCGGGTGCTGAGACAGCTACTGTGGAAGTTCTTAGGCCACTTAAATTTAGGAAAAGCCCCTCTTTAGTGCAGAACGATATCCTGTTAGATGAGAGTGAAGTGTTTACATCTAGGGAGCCTATAACCCCTGATCACGTCCAATATTACTTTGATATTAAGGTCGACGGACAGATTGGGTCACAACTGATATGCTCTTCTATTGAGGAGAACAAAAAATCTGGTAGATATATTAATGTTGATTTTGAGTGCGAGGACGTTAAAAATATTGCTTTTGTTGATATTTATAGTACAGATGCAGCATCTAGGCCTTGTCCAGATCTAGATGACCCATGTGAGGACAGACCTGGGACGGTTTATTAATGCGCACAGAGGCTGAAATAAGACAAAAGTTAATTGGCGAAGTATTGCCTTACGTGTTCATAGAATCAATAACTGTTGATCACGTTCCTGCAATACTCCGCGAAAATATGCTTTCTAACACAACAAACGAGCCACGATTTCTTAAAAATGAATATGGCACGAATAAGCAAGTGGTTAGTACAGGGGCCTTAGAAGACAGAGAAGAGGGGCAGTTCTATAAAGTGTCTCTAAAGATATCTATGAATGATTTGCTAAATAGCAGTATTTGGTTCAACACCCCCGCTAGAACGGCAATGAAGATAAAAATATTTCAAGCTACTAGCAAAGCTGCGTTTGATTTGGCAAGCTCTGCCAACTTTACAGATTTACTCAATTTGCCTAACTCTATAAAACCTCACTTAAAAGAAAAAATTATCTCAATCCCAAACGGTAGAAGTCTATCTGAATACGCGACTAGGCAGATAGATGGCTTTGACGATGTGCTCTGTACGATAAAAATGCAACAAGATTTTTATATTAAGTCTAACTATCTTGGCTTTGTAGCATTCCCATACATTGACGTGCCACCGTTATATGGGTCGAAGAACGTACAAAAAGTTTTTAATAATGGCAAGCTAGATTCTTCATCGTACAGCTATTATTCTCCTGATGGCAGCTTGTGGAAGGGCCCGGTGCATGCACATCCTGAAAGGGGAGTCATGGAGGGCAAAGCACATTCTGATAGACCTCACAACACTCTAACAGTCGTTGAACATGAAAATAAAATTAATGATCTAAGAATTTTTAATAAGTTTTTATCGTTGCAGGGCGATATTAAATTGTCTGGCCCGAAGACTAGGAAAAGAAATTATTCTGACCTTTTCTTATCTGGTGACTCACAGGGAACCGTTAAGGGGTTTTTTGCATTTGATTTTGTTGGGTTCTTGTCTGAGAACTCTGTCTATAACGGCCTGATGAATAAAAGAAATTTAAAAAAGCTTATGAGCCTGACTAACATCCAAAAATTCTCTGTCTACAGGGATAGGATAAATGATTATGAAGCGGGCGATACTACAGTTTCAAACATTATAACAAAAAGTAGCCCCGACAGAACTGTCTTAGTTGCACACAGCCCACAGACAAGGCAAGCAAATCGAATGCCAACAGTTATAAATATAATAGATGACAACGGCGATGGGGTCAAAGAAAAGAAAATTGGATCAGCGAAAGAACTAGTCATTTCAGGAATGGGTAGCAAGAGGTCTTTTTCGTTTGTCGATCATGATATGTCTTACGCTGACGGAGGGTCTTATGTTTATGGTGTTGATATAGATGCCGCAGACCCCACTAAGAAGCTACTCAAGCTACAAATTCTAGCTTTGCGTGAGGCAAGAAAGCAGATTCTTTCGTATTACGAGGAGGCCAAACAGCCAGGAAATTTCAACGCTGCCACTGGGCAGTTTAGCCATGAATACCTTTCTTACTTAAGAAAGATATATAACCTTGATATACGTATTAAAGGGCCCACACCAAGGCCAGTCTATACGCCTTGGAGACTAGCTCCAAAAATATACTTTGATGCTTTAGAAACACTCTTGGGCACAAGAATCCGCAAGTCTGATAAGAAGTTATTACAAAAGACACTTTATCCGTCAACTGGTAGTTTAGACGGCGTAGAGAAGTTTATATCTTTGCTAGACTCTCTAATGGTGCAGCTGAGTCCTCATGAAAATGTGCAGGCAGAAGCGAAGTCAAGAACTTCTGGTAAGCGCGGCGCTAAAATAAAAGATGATATTTTAAAGTCACAAAAGCTATTTGATAACAAGCCTTGGAGAAAGACACGAGTTAAAAACGCTGGATATCGCTTGAATTACCTACAAGGAGCCCTAAGGCGCAGCCAGGACAGCTTAGTTCGCATAAACAGAAACTCTTTAGTAAGTCGATTTAATGTCGAAGCAAATAAGTTTTTCCCTGAGGTTGTGGGCAAAAGAGAGAACCAAATTGTCAATGATGAACTTAAAGGTTCTCGAAAGACATACTTTTCACATTTAACCCCCAGTGTTGTGGAGACTGACGGCGATAAAATTGTTTTGTCAAAGCAAAATGTCGGGTCTTATGAAAAGACATCTCAAGCTCTATCGCGCCGCAGACAGGGGACGAGTACAGATGCCTCCTCCATCGAATTGTTAAAAAACATGGGTGTTACGGTTAGTTCGCGAAGAAGAAATAAATCTGAAGCTGGTAGTAGAGTAGAAGCATCTGACTATTTTGGAGATGATACAAACCTTACAATTAAAGGCAATGACAAAGCCGCAGGTGAAGATAGAACCCAAACAAGCATAGAAGACGAAAAAGCAGAAGAAATACGTAATGCGTTGATAGGTAAGAAGCGTGGGGACAGAACGTATGGTACCGATATTGATAGAAATGATAGTCTTCAGAGAAGATATTTAAAAATGCTTCAGCGCGAATCGTTATCTGGCGAACAAGAGGCAGAAGTTGATGTCTTGGAGCAAACTACTGTATCTGTAAAGTATGTGACGGGCTTTGATAGTAAAATGGAGCCCCTGTACAGTATGAGCATACCACAGTCTGCAAGCCCGGTATTATATGTATTCGAGACTGAAGGTGAAAATAGTGAACAACAAGATTTAATTAACGACTCAATTGGGCTGGTAGATTCATCAGGCGGGCAAGTTGAAGAGGAAAAGTTAAAAGAAGATGATCCGTGCGAAGACACTATTATAGTTCGAGAAGTGCCTGATGATTCATCACAAGAGATTATCACTGAGGACCCCTGCCCGGACGGTCACAAGTATAATTATGATACTGGAGAATGCGAACCGGTCACTCGTGTCCCACCAGCGGACCCCGTAGACGACAAGGACCCTCCCTCAGAGGACGTACAGCCAGAGGTTGGGCAGACTTATCAGAATCCGCCTAAGCCGTCGTCTCAGCCACAAGCAGCCGTACAGGCTCCGACCGCAACGGTGCCTACTACAACAGTAGCTACGTCCGAACAGCAGCAAGGATATTTTGTGAGAAGAGCAGCGACCGGTACAACAGGCGGAGGTAATAATGCCTACTAAAAAGTACATAAGCCCCGACGTATTTCCATTAACAATACGTGATAACTTTAGAAAACTCATGGGACAGCATTATGTTATCAATGAAGACGGAAGTGTTAGTTGGAATCCTGATGTTAAAATCTTACCAGACCCAGGGGTTTGGCCACTTGGTGTTAGAGCTGATGATCAGATCGCGACATTTCAGCCAGAGGATCCAGGGCAATCGCCCACTACTTTACGTATAAGAAGGGTGCCGACATCACTTGGTACCCTGACTAGCGAACTTGGGCTTGGCAGAGACGCGCTTTCTGGCCTAGCGACATTAGACATAAAAATTACTGCTGATTACTTAAATTACAGTTCGATTAATAGGTTCACTAATGACCTAGATTTTATTTTTAAAAATCCAGAAGATGGAGATGGCCTGTTCTACGATAGAACATTTCAATTTAATACTCCTGAGCTTGTTGATTATTCATCCATTTCAGAGTACAATTACCTGGTAGAGGGGTATGAGTCACAGATTAAGAATTCTAGTGAGCGTATTTTACCAAACCATTACAACTTAAGCATTATTGAAAGGTCAGGCGATGTAGCGAAATTTGAAAGCGCTACAGGTTTGTCGCTTGTTGTGTCAACGCCTGGGTCTTTTCCAGCTATGGAGCCATACCAGGACACGATAGACCATACTTTACTAATGGGCTCCATAGGAGATCCACTCGACCCTCTGTCAATTATTCGTGACCAAGGGTTATTTTCCGAGTCTTATATTGAATCAGAATTTTTAGAATCCGGCTTAACGCTAGAAGACTATCTACTAGCCGATCTTGATAAGACACTAGATATTAAGTATAGCAATTATTTTAGTGCTTGGCCGAGCGGATATGTGGATTTAACATCTGAGAACCAGACAACTCTTGAAAACAAGGGTAAAAATATTATTTTTTCCGGTGTCACAGGCACGGCTTTAATCAAAGATACTTTTGTTAATGCTTTGCCCACACAAAATAAGTTACCATTTTATTCATCAGTCAAATTCTTGCCTGAAAGCTATGGTACACTATCAACATCGTTGGGTGCTGGACTAGGCACTGTAGAGATGAAGCCAATCGCAGCCGAACTACATCAAAATCTTTTGTATTCAACCTTTGGTTCACACATAGCTGGTGTTTATGATTCTGGTTATGTTGATGCCGGGGACCCTAATACACCTGAATATTCGTTTAGTTCAAGAACATTTTTTGACCAATCCAATTCAGATGAAGCTAATTTATTAGTTTCTCCTGAGTTACATGATTATATAAACTATGCCTCTAGCCTTATAGGGCCCAAAGCTGCTGGCTCATTTACTTGGGCCATTGGATACCATGGCGTATCTAGTCTATTCGGAGTAGAAACTGGACCTTCTCCTGTTACAAGCTTTGCCCTTGATGACAAATTATTTATTGACGTAGATGTAGGAGTGCCAGAATTTGAAACTGATTTGGCTTTAAGACTGTCAGAAGAATATCCAACAGCTCCGTTACCCGTTCAATCAATAGCAATAAATAATTTTATTTTTCAAACCACACAAATGACTACGGCTACGCCCCTTAGTTCGCCAGCGTCCTCAGTCTACGGGGTAGGAGGAACAGAAGGTTTAATAAACCAAGTCAATGAGTCATTCAAAAGCCGTCGCGGTGCGTCTATAAATATTGGTAGGCTCTACAAAGAGTCCTTTGAAGACGGTCTACCAGCACATAACGAAACAGTTATGTATCGAATAGCAAAATATGTGGGCACTAACACAAATGTTGAGCCAATTCAGAATATATGGATCCCAAGCCAAATAGCAGACAAGGGTGGATTATCCTCTAATATTGAATATATCGATTCGCAAGTTAAATACGGTCAAGAGTATACATACCAAGTTAGTGCTCTTAAATACGTTTTTGGATTAAAGTACGGGTACAAAAGAATAGAAGAGCCAAAAGTTTCTGTTGTAGAGACTGTCTTGGACGATGGCGGGATAACAATAGGCTATATTGTTGAGTGGACTGGATTTGCCAATCTTTTTGATGATTGGGAGCTAGCCATAGCAGATATTCCTGGCTCGCCTGATCCGGAGTGGGCAACCTACGCAAACCTTTATGACCCTACTTTTAACTACGTTCCTAGTACTCCGTCAGTTGTTGGCTCAAGGGCAGATACGTCACCTGGCTTTAATCGTAAAAATAGATATTTTTTAAGCATTGAAAGGCTTAACGAAATTTTAGAAACTTCTTGGACCTTAAAGCCAAGCTCAGGGCGACACACAGGCAGTTCAATTGGTAGGCAGTCATTAAGTTGGAAAGAGATATTTGGTGGTGGAGACTGGGGACCAGAATATGAAGTAACTCCTGAGACCCCGGTCAACACAGTCTCAGGTGGTCCTTTTGGGATTTTATCCTTAAGGACAGCTATAACAACGGATGGCGAGATAATGCCGCCTGGGGGAGCGCCCACAGGCACTCCTGGAACTGCTCTAAGTGTATTTTTACCAGAAAACTTTAGTGTTCTTGACTGGTTAAATTTGTGGTTTGGCGCTGGCGTAGAAGACCAATATGAGCCTGGTCGTTTGCCTAATATTCTGTCTTCTTTGCACACACCTGGTACGGGTCATTTTCGCGCTCAATATATACCACCATCGCACCATTTATTAGATAGCGTATCCGCAGAAGGCGGTCCTGGTTCGTATCAAGTTGTTGGGTTTGAAAATTTCGCAACTACTTTAGGAAATGTGTCTTATGGCTCAATTGAAAAAGTTGAACCTGGCACTGGTACTACGACAGTAGAACTTACTGGCTATGAGGCTGAGTATCAAATAAAAATGAGACCCGTGGCAGAAATTGTAGAGGTTCCTTATTTTACCACAACAACCTCCGTTCTCTCTAAGCCTCCACCGCCTCCAGAAATATCAATAACCCCGTACAGAGGTATAAACGACACCCTATTACTAAGCTTGTCTTCTACCAACATCGAAGTCGAGCAGTATCCCATACCAATTGAAGAGGGCGAAGATAAATTATTTGAAATGCACTTAAATGCCCAGAATTCACTTGATGGTAAGATAACATTCTCGCAAGATGATAGCACAGCATTTTTCCAAATATATAGAATGGATACGCCTCCAAACAGCTACGCTGACTTTGCTGGTAAGCTGCGAAATACGTTGACAACCCTTCTGTCAAGCAAGGAAAAGATAGTTCGAGCCACTTCGATAGGGCATGATGAAGTTCTACTACCTAATATCAAGTATTATTATACATTTAGGTCTGTCGATTATCATGGCAATTATTCTAACCCAACTCCAGTATACGAAGTTGAATTGGTGGACGATTCAGGTGCTGTTTACTTATTGGTCAAGATGCATGAGTTCCCACTTGTAACAAACGATGTGCCTTCTATTGACATGAAGAAATTTATAGAGGTTATACCTGCTTTATCACAAGTAACCGCAGACATTCCTATCAATACTTCTGTCCCAGATCCTAGTGACCTAACGACAGTCGAGTTAGGAAATATTGATGATGCGGAACACCGTATATGGGATAAGACATTTAAGATAAGGTTGACCTCTAAGAAAACAGGTAAAAAATTAGATTTTAATGTCACTTTTAACAAAGAAGATAAAAGAATTAAAACTACGTAACTAGAAACTATTTATAGTACGCACTATTTAAACATTGGAGAGAGAGGAAATACCATGGCTTTTTTGGATAACAGTGGTGATATAATTTTAGATGCCGTTTTAACGGATGCAGGTAGGCGCAGACTAGCCAGAGGAGATGGCACTTTTAGTATTGCTAAATTTGCTTTAGGTGATGATGAAATTAACTATCGCCTTTACAATCCAAGTCACGCTAGCGGTTCTGCTTACTACGATTTGGAGATTCTACAGACCCCAGTTCTTGAGGCATTTACAAACCAGACCTCGCAATTACACCATAGGCTCGTAACTCTTAGCAGAAACGATTTTCTCTATCTACCAATTCTAGAGTTATTCGAGGTCAGTGGCACCACTAGAGACTCAGTTACAAATTCATTCTTAGTGGCTGTTAACGAAACAACAGAAGAAAACAGTAATATAAATGGGTATGACGGTGTTATATTTGGTGAGAATACAGACTCGGCTCTTAGTGAGACAATACGAGTTGATCAGGGAGTTGATGCAAATGGTAATCTTGCTATAGCGCAGCTTACTGGTGATCTCTTAGAAACTCAATATAGAGTTCAAATTGACAATCGATTTGGAACGTTGACGAGTACAGCAGGGTCGTCTTTAAGCGTTAACTTTGTTGACGAAGATAATATGGCTACATACATCGTTTCACAAGGTTCCCCAATTGTATCGCTTATAACTGATCTGTCGGCTGGCGGCTCTTCAGTCAATGGCCGAAGGGGAACCCGATTAGACTTTAGGATTAAAGCTTCGCTGAACCTAAATGGCAGTGACACTCTATTCACAAGGCTTGGTGGCACCTCTACCGTAAACGGCACCAGTGTTAAGCATATTGACACAGTTGTTAAGGTTACTGGCGAGACGACAGGATATAGCATAGATATTCCTGTAAGATATATTAAGGCATAAAGGAAGGCATATAATGGCATCAAGTTTTAAATCACTAGCATCTGGCGATGCTACTTCGACAAGAACTCTTTTACATGAGTCGATCCCAGTTACAGGCAGTATCGTGTCCGGTACTTATGGTGGAGACGCTGTCGCACTAGGATCGGAGCCACATATTAAGACATACTCACATGGCATGTTCCAGAGTGTCTTTGACTATCCACACCTAAGCTCATCAGCTAACCATATATTCGATATTACGTCTGGTATTGCTGATTCAAGTGCTCTTAGCTCATCTACAACTTCACAAACTTCCAAGAAAATTAACATCTACAACCAGATGGCACAGGTACTTATGGGGTATGATGAGACGGGCTCTGTTAGGTTGTTTGATGAGGATGGAAATATTGTTGCTGGTGGAACAAAACTCAGGGAATGCTATTTTGTAAACTTTTCTAGAATTTTAACTAAGGATGAAATTAAGAAAGGTACCTTTGAGATGCAGGTAATGACCGCTGATGGGTTTGCCCATGGCCCGGCTTCTGGTGAAAGACTCATAATCACCGATTTCTCAGGATCTGATGGGTATTTTGTTAACTCCCCAGCGGGAGAGTACGGAGTTTTATACGCCACATCATCCACCGATGTTGACGCTGTTTTGAGTGCCAATAGGAGGTTTGCTGTTGGACTCCTCTTCTACCAGGCTGGCGTTGCTGTGTTGAGTGGGTCGATCTTCTCAGATTCAGACGATGGAGGAATTCTGAACACTGGTGTGGGCACCGTTACATACAGCCCAGCGGGCGCATCTGTGACTGGCTTCAACACAATTACAGCGTCTACGAATGACGTTATGGCGGACAACTTAAGAAATAGATTGTATAATCTTCAGTTCAACAATACTACTGAACTTAACTCAACGATCTACTTCTGTCGAGTAAACAACTCAGAGTTTAACTATAGCGCCAACCCCACCTACCTGTCAACTTCTTCTGGTGGGCCAAGTGAAATAGTTATTAAAGATGGCTCTGTTGGCACCGACCCCCACAGCTATATTACTACAGTAGGACTCTATTCGGCGGATAATGAGCTTATGGCAGTCGCAAAGCTTTCTGAGCCAATTAAGAAAGACCCATCTAATGAGTTAACATTAAGAGTCCGCTTAGATTACTAGGAGGACTCTATGTCATTTTACAAATTTAATCAAAATGACTTATTTGTAAATTTCTTAGACACAAGCCCATCATGTAAGTTTGATGTTTATAACTCACAAATATTTTATAATAATCGTGGAGAGGTGGCAGGAGCATTTGTATCAAATGTTACCAATGTTCCTGCTGGCCACATCAGCTTATATGAATTAAATATTGATAGGACTGCTGATGATACTGGTCTTGTATTCCCTTTTATAACTAAAGGTAGTTCTTTAACAACCTTTAAAACGGTGTCTACAAGTGATTTTTATTCAACTGATTACGGTACTGATATAAGCGGTGCCACCTATCCATTGTCTGCCTCTATAACAAGAGAGTTTTTTGATACAAACCATTTTGCAACAATGAGGACAAATAACGAAACGGTTATTGTTGACGAAAGAGTTGAGCACCTTGGTATACCACTATCGCTACAAGGCGGTGACACAACCAGTGAAGGCCTACCAGACTATAATACAACTGACACAGTGACTAGTTTAGGCGTTGTGGCTAGGACTAGCGCAGACAGATTTGAGAGATTAAAAGGACTACTATCATCGTCTCACATAAACTCACTAAAGAACTCAATCAATTCTAAGTCTTTTATGAGCCCACACTATCGCTACTCTGCTACGTTTGGAAGCGGTTACAGTAGAGATCTAGACGAGGTGCCTGTAAACTTGATTAGTATTCCAAGTATTTTTTACGGTTCTGAGATAGAGCGAGGAACCATAAACTTAAATTACTACCTGACAGGAACTTTGATAGGACAACTAAGAGACGAGAACAAGAACGGTGAACTTATACAAGTTGGCCCAGAGGGCAGTGAAGGATCGGGCAGCGTTGCTGGTATAGCCCTGTACGAAGAAGGATTCGTTATACTTACTGGCAGTTGGGATCTACAGACCACTGGGCCTTCGTCTGATGCTTCGTTAGATTATAAGAACGCTGGGACTGCTGTGACCTCATCATGGCTATACTTTGCAGTTGGGGCTAACGACGGTATCCCTACGGATGGCGAGGGTGCTACTACAAGGGCTTCAGCAAGCTATGCCTTGCTCTTCTCCGGGTCTAACGAGGTGCCCGTCGTAACCATGCTAGCACACGCCCCTAAGGGACAACTAAACTATTCAAACAACCCAACATACCTAAGCCGCAGTACAGCCACTGGATATTATGCAAGTGCCACAAGCTCTGTGATCTACGGCGAGCCAAGCCTGCCTGTCGTTAATCTAGTTAGTTCATCATACACCACGCCAACAGCAAGTTTTGCAAAAGAAACATATATCTCCAAGATAGGTTTGTATGATGAAAATAAAAACTTAATTGGCGTGACAACTATTGCAAAACCTGTTAAGAAGACAGAGGATAGGGAATTTACATTTAAGGTTAAGTTGGATATATGATATTAGGGCTAGACGTTAGCACCTCAATTATAGGTTATACGATATTAGATGAGGATGCAAAATTAATAGAATGTGAAGCTTGGGACCTACGGAACAAAAGATACTTTCCGGATCTCTACAGTAAAGCTATGCATGTTAGAGATAAGCTGGAAGAAATTAGCAAGTCTCATAAAATAAAACATGTTTATATAGAGGAGCCGTTTGTGTTCTTCCGTGCAGGCGGCTCAACAGCCAAGACAATGGCTAAACTACAGGCATTCAACGGAATTACATCTTGGTTGTGTCATGACGCTTTTGGGTTTAGCCCAGTACACATATCTCCAGCACAAGCAAGAAAGCTAAACGGCATTAAAGTATCCAGAGGTCAAAAGGCAAAAGAAGTTGTTTTAGACTATTTATTGAAGAACGAAGATTCTTTTACTATTGAATATACTAGCAAAGGAAACCCAAAGCCAGCTTCATACGATAGAGCAGATAGCTTGATCATAGCAAAGGCCTGTTATCATATAATCGGAGAAACAGCAGAATGACCCTAAAACTAGAATTAACAGAAGAACAAATTTCTCAAATCATATCGGAAGAAACCAAATCTCTTATAGAGGAAAGACAACAGTTAGGTGAAGCGTTACCAGCAGCTGCTGTTGCTCTTGGATCTTTGGGTGCTAGAGCAGCTGTTGGTTCAGGTGGAGCATTGAGGTGGCTTGGCACTAGAGTTTTAGGGCCAGCGCTCAAGAGTCTTGGCAGAGTGATGTTTACAAGAGGGGGAGAGTTTAGCCTAAAGCAGACTGCTTTTGTTGGTGTTCCAACCTCTGCATATATAGCTAATAGTTTACAAGCCTGGGCGCAGCAACTCAGTTCAAACCCCGACTCAGAGAAAATACTTAAATTAATACCGGAGGATGCATCTGAGCCGTTAAAAGATTCAATGGTTGTTTACTCACAAGAGTATACAAATTTCTTAACAGAATGTTGTAGTTACATTTTTAATGCAACAGATTTTTATAGCAGAGCAAAAGAGTACATTCCAACTCTTGGGCTAGATAAAATATTATCGGGACAGATGCCAACGTCTGGAACTATAGATTATACACCTAGTAATCCAAGTACAGAAGCGATTGGCAGAAGGCAGGTATTTATCCAGCAAGCTAATAAGTTGACAGTACTAAACAATCCGATTAACCCAACCCCAATAAAGCAAGAATCCATGAAGAATTCATTGGCCAGCCTAGTCAAAAAGGTGGTCGCTTCTGAATGGCAGTACGCTAGAGATATTAGTACGGAAGATCGGTTTCCTATCAAAAGTGAATCTGAAGCAGAAAAAGCACTTTTAAGTCTTATTGACAGGGTGGTATCTTCTGCCGTTAATGCTAATAAAATTGTATTAAGCGGGGTTGCTGAGACAGAGAAGCAAGCGGCTGCCGAGGTTGAAAAAGAGGGCAGCACGCCAGAAGAGGCACGCAAGCAGGCCCAAACAGCGGTTAGTACAAATGTTAAACCAACATACCAACTGACTAGTCTTACACAAGAAGACATTTTAAATAATAAAGGGGTCTTGAAAAAGTTTGATAGATCCTTACCTTCTGGTGGTCAACAGGAAGGAATAGTTAGGGTCTTACAAGGATTGTTACAAACCGCAGGTATTAGAATTGGAAAAGATGGTTACTTTGGACCTAGAACAGAAAAGGCAGTAACTGATTTTCAAAAAAGAAATCAGCTAGAAGTGACTGGTCGAGTTGATAAACAAACTATGGAAGAGCTAATCGAAAGCTCAGTCGAACAAGAAATAAATGATGCTGAAGCTGGTGACTTATTACCACTAAAACCGGAACAGTTCGGACAGCAAACTGAGCAGGGTTCGGATAACTCGTTGCCATTTCCTGCTTTAGTGAAGAAAATTGAAAGATTAGAAAGTTTATTGCCAAAGGCAAAGAACAGCGAAAAGCTTAAGGCTAGAATACAAAGAGCAAAAGATAATTTGCAGGTTAGATTGGCTAAAAGAATTGAAAGACAACAAAGGAGATCAAAGAAGATGAAAATTACAGAAAGACAATTTATGTCTGTTATCTTGGAAGAAACCAAAGCTATTCTGGCCGAACAACCACGCGAAGCTTTGGACATGGACAGATACATCAGTTCTTTATATGATAGTATAAAGAGGGTAACCCCTAATATTACTGGGTCCGAAATGTACGGTATAATGGAAAAAATGAAGGAAGAAACCAGATTTGGTTACCCGGAAGGGCCTCTTCCAGATCCAAACATGTTAGACGGGTTAACAGACAACCAATTAAAATATGTGGTAGATCTATTGACCCGGTCTATATTAACATTTATGAAAAGGATTACAGTTGGCAACCCAAGATTAAGGCAAACATTTGAAAGTAAAATGAATGATATATTTTTGTCAGGCGGCCTGGTGGGCATTCTAGGACTAACATCTAGAATGTCACAGGCTATGGCCACTGGAAAATACACTTTTGCTGACGGAGGAGTTGCAGATCAAGTAGGAATTCAAAGACCATCACCACCTCCTCTCGGGACAAGCTCTGGCCAAGGCACAGCCCAGAATTTATCTAGAGCGACATCGAGAACAACTGGGATGGACGCGAGTGATTTACCAAATGATTGGAAGGCATTTGCGTCGAAGGATGAGGCGCACAAAGCAATGGCGAAAGCCTGGCTAGCAGCGACCGGCGGCGGCACGACCATAAGTGAGGCTGTCGCGCTTCCTAGCAACTCCAGCTTTAGATCTTTTGTGCAGTGGTATCGCGCAAGCCAAGCTGATGGCTGGAAAGGTATTGATGGACGTGGAACAGAAAGAGGGCCCACAGCTATTGCTAGCTATTTAAACAGCCAGGCACAACCTGCTACCGAACCAGAGCCTGCTGCTGAAGAGCCTGCTGCTGAAGAGCCTGCTGAGCCTCTTACGACCACAGCGAGAAGAAGGAGTGCAGTTGCGATGACGGCTGCTGGCCCTGCCATTGGTAAGGTAGTTAAGGACCTAAAAAACATCGAGAAGGCGCTCAAGGCAAAGAAAGGGCCGACTAAAACGGTTGTTTATGACTTCAGTAAGGCGGATAAGTTTTTACCAGGCAGCATTGCTGATTTTGGCAAACGTATGTTTGCTAGAGGCCCCGCTGGCAACAGAAAAAAAGCAATTAAGCAGATTGGCGAGATGATCACATTGCTGTTGCTTAGCCAGAGTGTGATTGAACAGGGAGAAGATGCGACTGTCGAGCAAAATGAAGAATTGAAGCGAAAAGCCGAAGAGATTCGAATAGAAACAGAAAAGATTCAAGCAGGAGTGTATGATAGCGAACCTGATGAGTTTGAAAGAGAAGCGGAAGAAGCACAGTTAGAAGAGTCGGTCAAGCGTCGTTGGCAAAAATTAATCAAGGGTTAGATGCTTGACTAGATTATCTCTTTATGCTATACTCATGGCATGAGAGAAAAACTGCAAATCCTAAAAGATGTTCTTGGTCAGTACCGTGTGTCAAACCAAGAACATCTTTTTTTATGCCCATACTGCGGGCACCACAAAAGAAAGTTCTCTGTTAACGTAGATAAGAATGTATACAAGTGCTGGGTCTGTGACACAAGAGGCACCGACCTCTACCAAGTCATCCGTAAGCACGGATCTTTCAACGACGTACAGAGGTGGCGTGTACTTACAAACAAGGTTGAGATCAACGGCTTTGAAGATATATTCAAGGAACCGGAAGAGGAGAAGGAAGAAAAGATCCATCTTCCAAAAGAGTTTATCTCCTTAGCTAATGATGTACCTCTTGCAGGTAACAACGCTATGAACTATCTAAGAAAGCGTGGTGTAACAAAAGCTGACATTGTGCGGTGGAAGATAGGCTACTGCTCTGAAGGCAAGTACAGAAACAGAATCATTATACCCTCGTTTGGCATGACAGGATACGCAAACTTCTTTGTTGCCCGCTCCTACAGCGGTGATTGGATGAGGTATAAGAATCCTGAGGTCAACAGAAATATAGTGTTTAACGAACTCTACGTTGACTGGGACAAAGATGTAATTCTTGTTGAGGGTGCCTTTGATGCTATCAGAGCACAATCTGTAGGCACAGCTATCCCTTTGAACGGCTCAACCCTTCGCATTGAGTCTAAGCTATTCCAGAACCTTGTTCGCCATGATCCTAAAGTGTACCTTGCTCTAGATGACAACACTGAAATGGACAGGAAGAAGACATCGGCTATAGCAGGGCATTTGATGAGATATGGTGTAGAAACATATCTAATTAATCTTCATGGCTATGAGGATATAGCAGAAATGCCAAGAGATGTTTTAGAAATTAGAAAACAACGTGCAACCGTAATGAGCACAGATAACTATTTACTCCAGAGAGTAAGGAGTTTATAGTATGTTCAAAATATCAGATGAAGACATCATGTCTTTTGTTAAGAAATCACTACGTGAGGAATCAGAAAAAAAGGGGCTGCTGACCGAGTCAGAGGTCGGCAATTCCGACCAATCAGATCAGAATGCGCTCTTAAAAGGGTGCGAAAAAATACCAAGATATCCAAGACTCCCTCTCAATAAATTAGTAGGGAAAAGACAAAACTCTAATTTAGAAGCAAGACAGTTCAGAGATATTATAGAGAGCATAGAATTAACTTCCAACACTGTTAAAGGACGGATAATCGAGCTACAAAATAAACTTTCCGAAGCTATGATGGTTTCTCAAAACAAAAGTTTAGATCTAAACGAAGTACTGTCAAGATTTATATTTTTAGACACTATGATAAGCCTAGTAAACGTTGATGCTTATGAACCGCAGATGGCTGGGCTGTTGCTTGAGCCATTGATCGCTGGTGTTTTGAAGGGCGAACAGGAAGGCGGAACCAAGGTTATAAGTGATATTAGACTACCTAACCTTGAAAATCGAGGTATTAGCTTAAAACTAAAAGACGACTTTAAAGCTGGTGGAAGTTATATTTTATATTTACAAGAACTAGTAAGAGCTAAAGGACAAATCGATTTTTTACTAGTCAATAAGGGCTCTGCTACAAAAGGACCACTCCCTTCGACGCGACTGTTAAATTTTAGATTTTTTTCTCCATCCCCAGTAGATAGGGCTGCTTTACAAGAAGCAATAATATTCGATTTAAAGACCTCTCACTATTTGATGGGCGCGGGCCAGATACTATCAGATCTGAAAAGTATCAATAAGGAAGGGGGACAAATCTCCGGAGAGGTCCAACAAGATATGATTATATTGTCTAAAGCTCTAGGGCCAGGCACGGAGATTAGTAGGAGAGCTTTTGTTGAACAACTAGTCGCAACTAGAGCCCGGCTAGAGGATTTGGTAAAACTACGTAAAGATCCTACCATCAGCGATTTAATATTAGGTAACAAGTATATTAGAAGGGCTTTTTCATCGAAACTTTCGGAAACATACAAATTGTTGTCTGATGCTGGGTTCACTCACGGCTCAGGAATCAAAACCGACCGCGAGGGCAAAAATGGTGAAAAATTTATAATCTCTATTGATATGAAAAAATATATCCTAAGTGACGATGGCGGGGTAGAATCATCCTCGCTAGACCTACCCAGCACTGAGAAACTGGAAGATATAGCCGAGAATTTGTTAAAGGAAATGGAGGACGGGTTAACACACATTTATAGTTCAATAGGGGAGTTGTCCTGTATAATGAGGAACTATATTGCAAATCCAAAAATAGATAGGGCTGATTTTGCCCAAGAGGCTAAAAAGAGAGCCGCTACAATTAAATATCGAAGTAATAAAATAATCAAAGATAAGGAAAATTAGTGAAATTTGCACATATAGCTGATACACACATCAGGAATTTAAGATATCATAAGGAATATAAGGCAGTATTTGAACAGTTGTACGACTGCCTAAGAGAAGAGAAGGTAGATTACATTATTCACTGTGGTGATATTGCACATACAAAGACACAGATCTCACCAGAATTTGTGGACATGTGCTCTGATTTTCTAAGTAAGCTAGCTGACATAGCCCCCACCTATGTCATCTTGGGCAACCATGACGGCAACCTCAAGAATACAGGGCGCTTAGACGCCCTCACACCTATCGTAGAGGCTCTGGAGCACCCAAGCCTGCACCTACTCAAGGACTCGCAGGAAGTGTACCTGAGGGATGGTTTTGCGCTTAACGTGCTGTCCGTGTTTGATGAAGAAGGATGGGACGATCCATCAAACTATGACAATGTAAACATTGCTTTGTACCATGGCTCTATTTCCAACTGCCAGACAGACAGCGGTTGGGTGATGGAGAATGGCGAGCACGAGGTGGGAATCTTTGAAGAATTTGATTATGCCTTTCTAGGAGATATTCACAAAGCTCAGGTTATGGATAGAGCCGGCAAGATCCGATATGCTGGCTCAACGATCCAGCAAGGTTTTGGGGAGACAGAAGATAAGGGCATCTTAATATGGGATATACAAGACCGCGATAACTTTACAGTTAAACCTGTCACATTTAGAAACCCTAAGCCGTTTGTTACGATCGAGCTAGAAAATGGTAAGGTACCCAACATCGAGGTACAGAGCGGTGCTCGTATTCGTATTGTTTCTAACGAGAGCATAACGCTAGAAGATATGAAGAAGGCTGTTGATGTTGCTCAACATAAGTTTAAGCCAGAGAGTACCACGTTCCTTAACAGGAATATCGGACAGCGCAGCTTAGCAGACGATACAGTCGAGGATATTCATCATGATGACCTCAGAGATATTGTTGTCCAAAGAAGATTGATCAAGGAATTCCTTTCAGACTATCAACTTAATACTAGCGCACTAGCCAAGATACTTGAGCTAAATGACAAGTATAATTTAATGGCCGAAGAGAAAGAAGAGATTCTTAGAAACGTCAACTGGAAGATACGTAGTCTTAAGTTTGACAACCTCTTCAATTATGGCGAGGATAATGTGGTTGACTTCGCCAACCTCAATGGCATAGTTGGAATTTTTGGTAAGAACTTCTCTGGTAAATCAAGCATCATTGATAGCTTGCTGTACACAATGTTCAACACAACGTCTAAGAATGAGCGTAAGAATCTGAACGTTATTAACTGGGACAAGGAATACGCCAGCGGTGACTTGGAGCTTATGACGGAAGATGGGACTGTGTGGAATATCCACCGTCAGTCAGACAAGTATACCAAGAAGTCCAAAGGTCAGGAGATTACAGAAGCTAAAACAGATGTTGTTTTCACGTCAACAGCCATCGACGGCACAGAGTCCGTCCACAACAGCCTGACTAGAAATGAGACTGACAAAGAAATTAGAAAGACGTTCGGAACAATTGATGACTTTCTATTAACCTCAATGTCGTCGCAGCTAGATTCACTATCTTTTATCCGCGAGGGCTCGACTAAGAGAAAGGAAATCTTTGCTAAGTTCTTGGATCTAGAATTGTTTGATCGAAAGTTTAAGTTTGCTAAAACAGAAGCATCAAACTTGCGTGGGGCTCTAAAGAGGCTAGAGGGCAAAGAGTTTGCTGCCGACACAGACTCAGCCTTGTACGAACTACAACAATGTATTCTGGACCACGACAACAAGCAGGCTGAGATAGTTGACGCTAATTCAAAGCTACAAGAGTACAGCGATATAGTTCGCAAGTTAGACACAACTATCTCAAGCACGCCGACAGAGCTTATTGATATTGTTAAACTGCGAAGAGAGTTGGTAGACAAGAGAAACCAGTTTATCTCTCTGAAGAGCAGGAATGAAGAATTAACTGGTAAAGTTGAGACTTCTACAGAGGTGGTGCAAACCATCCAAGACTATGTGGACAACTACAATATTGAACAATATAACAAAAGAATTGAAAGCTCCGCTAAGCTTGATGACTTGCTAAGAGAGATTAGTCGGTCCATCACAGACACTACCAGAGGTAAAGAGAGAGATGAGCGTCAAGCTTCTATCCTGCAAGGTATCCCATGCGGTACAACTTACCCTACGTGCAAGTTTATTAAAGATGCATATGTTGCCAAGGCTAGACTCCCATCCGTCGAGGAGGAGATAGAGGGCCTAGCTGCTAAAAAATCAGAATGCGAAGAAAAGAAGGCGTCCTATGATGCAGAAGAAGCGCAAGCCTGTGTCGATAAATACAATAAGCTACTTGGGAAGAAGAGCGAACATGAAGCACTTATTGTTAAAGCTAACTTAATGATATCCAAAAATGATGCTCTCATGTCAAACCTAGCCACACAGATAGGCCTACTAGAACAAAAAGAAAAGCAGTATGTATCTAGCAAGGAGGCAGTTGATAAACTCAATGATTTGATCTCCGAGAAGGAAACGTATGAGAGCCAGGTATCCAACTTGCAATCCACCAAGAATAACTTAGATAACGAAGCAAAGTTTTTGTACAAAAAGTTAGGCTCTCTGGAGCAGAAGATTAAAAACCTCAGAGAGCAGCAGGCAGAGCTTACGAGACTCCAAGAGGAATACTCAGCTTATGATCTTTATCTTAAGTGCATGCACAGCAATGGGATTGCATATGACATTATCAAGAGCAAACTACCGGTCATTAACGAAGAGATCTCTAAGTTCTTAATGAACATTGTTGACTTTGACATTTACTTTGAGGATGATGGCAAGAGGCTTAACATTCATATTCAGCATCCAAATCAAGACCCCCGACCACTAGAGATGGGTTCAGGAGCCGAGAAGACCATCGCTGCTATGGCAATCAGGCTGGCGTTGCTATCCGTTTCAAACTTGCCGAAGGGTGATGTGTTTATACTTGATGAGCCTGGCACTGCCTTGGACGAAGAAAACATGGAAGGATTTACAAGAATGCTTGACATGATTAAGTCTCACTTCAAGACTGTTTTGCTTATCTCCCACCTTGAAACTCTTAAGGATTGTGTGGACATGCAGCTTAGTATAGAACAAAAAGATGGCCATGCTTTTGTAGACTGTTGAACTAATTATAGTATGTTGGAGGTGTTATGACAATGGCAAAAGCATTTGTAGATAAGGGACTGGAGAAGGTTCTTTCACGCAAGCTACTTGTATGGGCGACGGCTACTGGTTTAGCCGCTGCTGGTTTTGTTACGAGCGGGGACTGGGTTATTATCTCAGGTCTCTATCTTGGAGGCCAGAGTGTCATTGACGCGATTGTTAAGCTTAAGGAGGCGTAGTGTCCTCTTTGCTAGCCTTAATAACAAGATACTGGAAAGAAATATTAATTGGATTATTGCTTTTAACCGTATCTGCTTCGTGGTACTATGATAGATCATCACTGATAGGTGCGCTAGACAGCGCTACCTCTCGGTACGAGCAAGAACTTATTATCCTCAAGGAAAGTCATGCTCGTGAACTACAAAGAAAACAGAAGCTTGTTGATGAGTATGAAAAGAAGGTGAAGCAGCTTGAGGTTGTGTTCAACGAAAACCAGCGAGCTATAGAGCAGCTTAAGTCCAGCAGGGTAGAGGAAGTTACTACCCTAAGACGTACCAATCCTGAGATTATCGCAAACCAGATACAGAACGCTTTTGGGTTTGAGTATGTGGAGTAAGCTTACACAGATATTAACTCTCGGTTTAGTTTTGTGCAATACAGCACATGCAGAAGAGGGCAGGTTTACGTTTGTCCCTAAGAACGGAGTTGTGCCTTTTGAATCTACTTGTTTTGATAATGAAGCAACGGCCAGATTACTGACATGGAAAGAATTCCAAGAGAAAGAATTTCAGAACAGGCTTAACTTGCAGCTAGGAATTCAGAGGGAAGAGCTTACATTAGATATAGATACTTTGAAAATAAGCCTAGAAGAAGCTACAATTCGCTACAATGACACTTTACGTTTGCGTGATGAAGAGATAGAGTCTTTGAGAACAATAATTAAAAAGGATAGGAAAGTAAATTTACCTTTAGTTGTAGCTGGCAGTGTTGTAGCAGGAGTAGCGATAGGAGTGGGGACAGCGTATGCGATTGATAAAGCTTTTCAGTGAGCATCCAAGAAGTGTTGGTATGTCATACGTTGGCCATTTCTTTAGAGCAATTGGGTTTGCATTCTTGCTACTATATGCATGTCTTGTCTGCCTAATACATGCTGTGTTCCCGTTTTTATTTGAGCACACAGCATCAAGTATAATTTGTTTTTTATATGATGAAACGAGGAAACAATGAAGGATCCAAATAGAATAGCTAGATTTGAAAAAGCTATAGCGAAGAAGTACGGCCAAGAGGCCATTGATAACCCGAGGAAGTTTTGGAACGATGAAAAAGAAAAGTCTTATCAAGAGCAGATTAAAAAGATTGCCGAAAAAGAGCGTGCATTCCAAGAAAGCGAAGAGAAAGAGGAAGTGAATGGCATTTTAATATCTAAAAAACTACTTACTAGAGAAGTTGTAAGGAGAGACTGCCCCGTTTGCGAGACATATTCGTTTGATCTGAAGGATGATGCCTACATGAACAAATATAGTTGTTGCTATAATTGTTATATACAGTGGGTTGACGGAAGAGAAAAAAGATGGGAAGCAGGCTGGCGTCCACCAAAGGGAGACAAGTAATGGCAACCACATTAGAAATCATTAGAGGAATCTCGCAAGCTGCTGCAAACGCTTATGATGGTGCTCACATGGAAGGCTATTCTTCCGATGGCAAGGCGAGAGCAGTTGGTCTTAAAAGAGAAGAGGGCAACCCGATCACCGACAAGAGAGTTATGGATGGGTTTGGCGTTCGTTTCCACGGAGACAAGCTATGTATCACCTACCACTCTGAGGTGCAGCTTAAGGAAGTTTACGGCAGTTCATTTGAGAGTGACACCGAGTCAATGATTAACGACATTGCTAAGTTTCTTAAGAAGGAATACAAAGTTGTAACTGGCGAATCCCTGACACTTACTCCGGACGGCGAGACTGAGATCTTAGTGCAGAATACTTCTAGAGTTCGCACATGGTGTCAGGCTCACAGATTTTATAAGATTGGTTCTCTCAAAGAGGTGGAGGCTGTTAAGGCTCCATCCGAGGGCAACATGGATGTAGCGTATAGAAAGTTTGTAGAGCAGGGCGGCTTCCTGGGCAAGAGACCACAGAACGACTCCAGAAAGAAGGGATAATACCCTATGGCTTACCAGCTCACTAAAAAACAAATGTTAGCGGAAATAGTGAAGTCTGGTAAGGACCCCGCTTACTTTATTAATAACTACTGCCGGATCTCTCACCCTATGGAGGGATTGATCCCGTTTAAGACATATCCATATCAAGATGATATGTTAATTAATTTTAACGATCATCGGTTTAACGTCATCCTCAAGGCACGCCAGCTTGGGCTTTCCACGATTGTTTCAGCGTATGTCGTGTGGATGATGCTATTCCACAGAGATAAGAATGTTCTTGTGATGGCGACCAAGTTTTCTACAGCGACGAATGTTGTTAAGAAGGTTAAGAACATCATGAAGAACCTCCCTGACTGGATCAGGATTTCAGATATTAAAATTGACAACCGAGCATCCTTTGAACTAGGTAACGGCTCGCAAATTAAGGCAACTTCTACGTCTGGTGATGCTGGTCGTTCAGAGGCGTTGTCGCTTCTAGTTATTGACGAGGCTGCACACGTTGAGGGGCTAGATGATTTGTGGACAGGCTTGTACCCTACACTGTCTACTGGTGGGCGTTGTATTGCTCTATCCACACCTAACGGTGTTGGTAACTGGTTTCACAAAACATACGTAGACGCCACAGAATCACAGAATGATTTCTTCCCTTCTAACCTCCCATGGGACGTTCACCCTGAACGTGACCTAAAGTGGTTCGAGAAAGAAACACGAAATATGTCCAGACGGCAAATCGCACAGGAACTTGAGTGTAACTTTAACACGTCAGGAGAAACAGTAATCCACCCAGATGATATCGCATACCTTAAGGAGTTGGTATGTGAGCCAAAATACAGAACAGGCTTTGATAGAAACTACTGGATATGGGAAGAGTATCAACAAGGTGAGAATTATCTGCTTATTGCTGATGTTGCTAGAGGCGATGGCAAGGATAGCTCTGCGTTCCATATGTTTAAGGTCTCCAATATGGAGCAAGTGGCCGAATACCAGGGCAAACCTAGCCTTGATATGTACTCAAAGATACTAGACCAAGTTGGCAAGGAATTTGGAAATGCACTAATTGTTGTGGAAAACATTGGCATAGGTATATCTGTTTTAGAGAAGCTAGAAATGCTTGGGTACACCAACTTATACTACTCAGTCAAAGGAACACATGAATTTGTAGAGCAAGAAATGGCGTATGCGAATGCCAACACAGTACCTGGGTTTTCAACTACCACAAAGACAAGGCCCCTGATAGTGGCTAAAATGGAAGAGTTTATAAGAAATAAACTAGTTATTACACATTCTAGCCGCCTATGTAACGAGATGGAAACCTTCATATGGAATAATGGGAAACCACAAGCCATGAGAGGGTACAATGACGATCTTGTTATGTCCTTGGCAATAGGGTGCTGGGTAAGAGATACAGCTCTTACAGCCAACAAGAGAGAACAAGAATATCGAGAGGCTTTTTTCAGTTCTATGATTTCAACAAACAGAAAATTTGATACAACAATTCCTGGCATGTTGCAGCACAATAGGTTAGAGAGGTCTATGGAAGAGGCTAAAGAAAAACAAGAACATTATATCTGGTTAATGAAGGGGTGATAAATGGCCGAAGAAAATAAGAAAAATCCTAGAAATCCAACGTCTGACCTATACAAGAGACTGACTAAATTATTCTCTGGACCGCTGGTTAGTCGGAGGACACAGACAGGTAGAAGAATAAGAAAGCAGCAGCTTGATAAGTATGGCCACATGTTCAAGTCGGCAAGTGGACAGGAGTTTAAGCGAGCGCACTACAACCCGTTTGAATCTATGAACTCAAACTATATGGCTAACCAAAACCGCACGGAGAGGTATGTTGATTCTGACCAGATGGAGTACATGCCTGAAATTGCAAGTGCTTTGGATATCTACGCTGATGAGATGACGACTTCCTCTCCCTTGGCACCGATGCTCCATATCAAGTGTCCTAACGAAGAGATCAAGGCCATATTGGATTCTGTCTATAATGACATTCTTAACGTCAGGTTCAACCTGTTTGGCTGGGCTCGGACAATGTGTAAGTACGGAGACTTTTTCTTGTATCTTGATGTTGACGAAACCTATGGCGTTCGTCATGCGATTGGTCTTCCACCTAATGAAGTTGAACGCTTAGAGGGTGAAGACAAAACAAATCCAAACTACATCCAGTTCCAGTGGAACTCAGCTGGCATGACTTTCGAAAATTGGCAGATGGCCCACTTCAGAGTTCTTGGAAATGATAAGTATCACCCTTATGGCACTTCCGTATTAGAGCCTGCTCGTCGAATCTGGAGGCAGTTGACTCTAATGGAAGACGCGATGATGGCCTACCGTATTGTTAGAGCCCCGGCTAGAAAAGCTTTCTACGTTGACGTTGGTAACATTCCACCGCAGGATGTTGAACAGTACATGCAGCGTGTCATCACATCTATGAAGCGAAACTCGGTTGTCAACAAGGACACAGGGCGTGTTGATCTTCGTTACAACCCGATGAGTATTGAGGAAGATTATTATATTCCTGTTCGTGGAGGAACAAAGTTTGCTTCCATTGAGCAAGTTGGCGGGCAAGAAAGAAACCACGATATTGATGACGTTAAATATTTAAGAGATAAATTGTTTTCCGCTTTGAAAGTTCCAGCAGCGTACCTTACACAAGGGGTTGAAGGGACAGAGGATAAAACAACTCTAGCTACGAAAGATATTCGGTTTGCCCGAACAGTACAAAGGCTTCAGAGATCTCTGATAACAGAATTAGAAAAGATTGGTATAGTTCATCTGCACACCCTTGGGTTCCGTGGAGACGACTTGGTTAATTTTTCTCTGACTCTAAATAACCCTTCTAAGATCGCAGAGATTCAAGAACTGGAACACTGGAATCAAAAGTTCTCCATCGCCACAAACGCTACGGAAGGCTTCTTTAGCAAGCGCTGGGTTGCAGAGCACCTATTCGGTATTTCAGAAGAAGAGTTCTTGCGTAACAAGCGTGAGATGTACTATGACCGTAAGTACGAGGCCGAGCTTAATGCTGTTGGTGAGGCGGCTGGGCAAATGGCTGCCGCGAGTGCCGGTGGGGCTATGGGTCTACCAGACGCAGGCGGCGGAGGTTTACCGGAAATGCCTGGCGGGTTTGAGGCTGGCGCAGACTTACCTGGTGCAGAAGAGCCCACCGCTGCCTTACCAGGGGCAGAGGGAGAGGCACCTGCTACTGAAGCACCAACAGCAGGTGGTGATGCTGGCGGAGAAACTAGCCCGCTACTAGCAACACCTGGCAAGAGAGATGGTAGGGAGACTGCTGGCAAGCTTAAGTCATATATAGGTATTTCAACGCCTGAGGCGATGCGCGGAAGAACCAGCAGATCAAAGTTCCCAGGCAAGCAAGATCGAGATCTTCTTTCAAAAGGCATTTACACAGAGCAGCTTTCTAATTATGAAGAAGAGGAAGAAAGAATATTCTCTATCAATTACGAAACACAAGCTTTGATAGAAAACTTAAACAGCATGGAGTCCAAATCAGATGAAACATAATAAAAAGAGAAACACCGCATTTTTATATGAGTCTTTGGTAAAAGAAATGACCAAGGCAGCCATTCAGTCAGACGAACAGGCTAAAGGTGCTATTACGTTGATTCTTAAGGAACATTTCCATGTCAACTCCCTCCTGCACAGAGAATTAAGTTTATACAAGACATTATGTGAAGTCCGCAATGTTGAGCGCCGCACAGCTGAAAAGATTCTACAGGAAGTAAAGCGGGTGTATCACACCCTCGGAGAAGCAGATATTTTTGATGAACAATCACATGTAATTAAGAAGATAAACACAGACCTCTCTAAGCAAGTATACGCCAACTTCGTTTCTAATTATAAGACACTTGCTACAATATCACAGATGTTTAGCAGTAAGACCCCAATAACAAAAAGGGTTATCCTTGAGGATAACCTAGTTGATCAAATGACAACATCTCCCAATGAGCGACAGGCTATGAGGCCAATCGACAATCTTACATATAAGATGTTTGTTAAGAAGTTTAACGACAAATACGGAAATTCTCTTAATGAGAGTCAAAAGTATTTATTATCACGTTATGTTACTCTGTCCCCTGAGAATGCGATTGAGTTCAAACTGTATATAAACGATGAGATCTATAGGCTCAAAGAGGTCGTCAAGAAACTCCAGAACAAGAAAGAAGTGTTGCTTGACGAGTCACTAAGCAACAAGAACAGGCAGATACTCGGTGTTCTTAACAGCTTTAAAGAACAAAAGATCAATGATGATATGATCAAGACAATCCTTAAGCTGCAAGCTTTGGCCGTGGAGGCGTAAAATGCCTAGTGTAAAGATATCATTTACCCCGTCTCGGAAGAGGTTAACGGTCAAGGTTGTTGACCAAGATGAAGTCTTGGCATCCTTTAAGCTTAAAGCGAAAAAGACACTAGACGGAAACATTATAATTTTTGACCATGATGATATCGATATAATATTACGTCCGGAGCAAAAGAAGGTTGTAACCTTCAAAAAAGACAATGTCAACGGGGATATTGCATATGGCGCATCTGATCGAATGTTTAAGTACTTAGCTAAGAAGGGTGTTATTAGCATTGACTCGGTGCAAGGTGGAAGCACACTTGATTCATTTGAGGTAGCTATACCAGAAACCAATCTTGAGATTCCTATCAAGTTGATCATGTTATCGATTGCAAAGTGGATAGAATCTGAGCGTCCATACTTTGAGTATGGTGAGGATTACGAGGACATGATGAGAGACCGTTTGATAGAGCCGGATGGCGAAGAGTCAACAGAGCTAGGCGAAGTGCCTCAAGACAAGCAGAAGGGCTCGATTGTCCCAGGCTACTACAGAAGCCCTTACTGGATGAGTTATATTTTAGAGAATCAGGAGTGATAATGGATTTGTTATGGTTTGTGCTAGCGTCTTATGGTATGACGTTTGGCATTGTATATGCAAGTATTTTTAATAAGATAAGGCCTAGCCGTGATTGGCTGGGAGGGTTTGGTAAGTTGTTCCACTGCTCACTTTGCATGGGTTTTCATGTTGGGTGGTTTTTATTTTTGATTAACCGGTGGACGGAACTATTTACTTTTGACTACACGCTAGCGAACTTTTTAATTTGTGCTTGCGTTAGTTCAGGGACTGCATTCATGTTGAGCATGTTAATCCAAGAAAAGGGGGTGAGATATGTCACTACAGTGCAACATCTCAAGTCGTAGCTGGTACCTACGACCTGTCGCACGCTGCTGTTCCGGGTCGTAACTCGGGCGGGTAGCGCCCGCAGGTCGTTTCATTAAAGGGGTTTTTCATTATGTCTAAAAAGTTATTAACAGAATACTTTGCTCTTTGTGATGGTGGAGTTTGTCCCGATTACCTAACAGAGAGTGAGAAAAAAAGAATGTCCGAAGGTAAAACCTTTTACATGACCGGGAAGATTCAGGTTGCTGAAGAACCGAACGGTAATGGAAGAATTTACCCTAAGCATATACTCGCAAGAGAAATGAAAAACTATGAAAGGCTTATCGAGTCTCGTAGAGCGCTTGGTGAGTTAGACCATCCAGACACCTCCGTGGTTGAGTTGAAGAATTGTTCTCACTTAATCACGGAGGTTTGGTGGGAAGGTAATAATGTTATGGGCAAGCTAGAGGTACTAAACACGCCTTCTGGCAGAACGCTCAAAGCATTAGCAGAGTCTGCATGTGGTATAGGCATCTCCTCTAGAGGCCTTGGTTCTGTCAGGAATAAAGGCAAGCACGTTATTGTAGAGGATGATTTTAATTTAATTTGCTTTGATGTGGTATCAGACCCATCTGCACCTGGAGCTTTCATACGCCCGGTTACCGGTGGGTATAACAAAAGCCCAGCGATGAGTATATCTCTCGGTGAGCAGAACAAAGCTACGAGTTTACACATGTTAATGAATGAGGTATTAAGAAAATAATATGAACAAGTCAGAGTTAAAAGCACTATTAAAACCTTTGATTAAGGAGTGTATTAAGGAGAGCCTACTTGAGGGTGGCGTTCTTTCTAATGTTATTGTGGAAGTAACAAAGGGTCTTGGTACTGCACCGATTGTAGAGCAGAAGAAACCACAACCCCCTAAGCCTACCCCCGCTCCGACAAAGTCTGTCAATCAAAGACTATCGGAGCATAAGAAGAATTTGATGAGTGCGATTGGCTCTGATGCTTATGGTGGTATTGACCTTTTTGAAGGCACAACCCCAGCACCAGGGCAAGCATCACAAACACAAATGGCTAACCCCATGAATGGCACGGATCCTAGTGATGCTGGTATTGATATCTCTGGAATTATGGCAGTTGGCGGCAACCGCTGGAAGGATATGATTTAAAATGCCGGCAAGAGTCATAGCAGCCCCAGGCGATACTGAACAACGGGCTGTTGTGTCTGCTGCTACCAGCGATTGGGATGAAACCCATGCCCGCAACGGCTCGGGCCAAGTCTCGGTGGGCGCACTTAACACCGGTAACCGGCACACTCAGGCTCGAAAATCAGGCTCAAACTATGTTATATCCCGTGGTGTATTGGCCTACGACCTTAGAGCTGCCGGCCTCCCTGGGCATATTAGAATTGTGAGGGCACACTTACATATTGGTAATATCAATGCCAGCGCCGCAGACACCAATGGAAACAAATTAAGAATTGCCGCCATCACTAATCCAACAAATGCAGACGAAGTTAATATTGCAGCAACTGATTATGATTTGGCAAGATACGATAGTAATTCTCACACAAGCGCTCAAGCATTCAGCACGACGCCGGGCGCTCGTAGTGCGATAGTGCAGTTTGATAATCCTAACTTATTGAATCATTTAGCTAGCGCCATTAACAACAGGGGGATTTTGTATTTAGGTTTAAGAAACGAACTAGACTTCCTAGATGACGCGTCAGGCGTTTCAGGGGTAAATCGAGTTTGGTTTACCCCACCCGGTGCCCAAGACGGCGGTTTTCTTTTGGAAGGACTGCAGGCGAGACTAAATATTTTTTATCGTGTCATAAATAACCTGAAAAACACAGGTGGTAGAGACGCAGGAGGAGTTGCCAGTGCAGGTTTTTGTGCCGGCAACACCTTTGGGGGAACAAATTCAGGGTTTGGCAATTAGTTTTTTGTATCAAGCATACCACTCGATTGTATTCTTCACGGAGGAAGTTAACTAATGGCAATGGTAGCAAGAGACGATAGTGTCAGAAGAACACAAGGGTCTCCCAGCAGAGGCTTTGCTAGTAAAAATATTATTGTAACCACAGGCGGGAAAACAGTTGGGAATGGTTTTAGAGAGTTTTAATTTTTAATGACTATTTAGTTATAGTTAATTGGAGTTTATAAATGGCTAGTAATACAGACGCCAAAACAGGACAGCCCATATTTGGTTATCACGAACCAGGGTTCAATCACGTAGGAAGTTACCAAGTAAGCTGTAGGCCTTTTGCGACTGCATCTGTCCTAGTTGAAGCGTCTGGTGCTACCATGGGTGGCGGAACAAAAATTGAATTCCCAGGTGTCACTAAGTTTATTATTGTTCGTAACGAGGAACATGACGCTATCGCAGACTCTAAAATAAGGTTGGCTTTCGCTTCTGGCGGTCTTCACGCTCCAAACTTTAATTATATATTAATTAACGCAAGTTCATCATTCTCAGCAGACTATAGAATTTCTCAAGTTTATATTATGAGTGATGGTTCTACACAGCCAAAAGTTTCTATCATTGCTGGTATTACTAACGTCAAAGCCGCCAGAGTTCCATCGGGCTCTTGGGAAGACACTGTCGGTGTCGATAAGATAAGCTAGAGGATATAATGGGTTATAGAAAAAATAGTCATCATAGTGGCTATTCACGCAGAGACAAGAGAGACTATGAGTACAGACCAAGAAAGTTACCCACAACGGGAAATAAGCCAAGTCATGTTACCGTAGAACCTAAAGGCAACGAGCCGATAGAAAAAACAATTAAAAGATTTCTTCGTAAAATCAAGAAGAGTGGGATCGCAGACGAGTATAAAAAGCGACGTTTCTTTGAGAAACCCTCGACAAAGAGAAGAAAACAAAGATTACGCAGAGAAGCGACCCTTAAAAAGTTACGTCAGAAGGAAGGAAACTGAAAGACGTAACGTAAAAGAGGAATTTACTCTTTTATAGTACTATTTATTGATGAATAACTGTTGCGAGGATTATATTTGATGTCATCATTACTCGACGAAGCCATTGTTGATGCTAAGGCCCTTAGAGAGGCCGTTCTAAAAAATGCGGAGGCTTCTCTGCTTGAGGCATACGCTCCTAAAATTGAAGAGACTGTTGCAAGACTGCTTGAGCAGGACCCAGAAGGTGGCTTAGGCCTACCTATGGATATTGGGTCTCCTCCTGCTGATATTGGAGCACCCCCTGGTGGCCTTGGTGTTGCACCGGAACCACAAGACGCGGAGACAGGAGCTACTTTTGTCGCCGGAAATGAAGAAGAGCTAGGGGAGATAGATTACGCTGTTGTCACTGAGCTTGATGATGATAGCTCGCTAGAGGAAGAGATCGAGATCGACGTTACTCGTGGCGAACTTCAATCAATGCTAGAGTCTATCACTCGTGATATTGAGGCTCTTGAAGAAGAAATGGAAGATGAGACTGAATCTGCCCCTGAACCCATGGATGAAGAGCAGGTCGAAATTGATGAAGATATTCTAGAGGCTTTTGAGCTTAACGAAAAATTCCCCGATTTGACTGGCGACGGGAAAGTCACCCAAGCTGATATCCTTAAGGGCAGGGGCGTCAAGGATGACGACGACGAAGAGGGCGAAGGGAAAGAAGAAAAGAAAGAGTCCCTAGAAATTACAGAAGACAATATCGCTGATATTGTGGAAAGTCTTGTTGTTGATATTATGCCAGTTAAGAGCGGCTGGGCTGGAACGCCTGAGTCCGTGATGCAGCACAACGAAGAGTTAGCTGCTGCTATGGCACAGTCCGACAAGTACAAAGAAGAGAAAGAAGAATTATTGAAAGTTGGTCAGAGCTTACAAGAGTCACTTGAGAAGCACCAGACTGTTAACGCTAAGTTAAAGGAAGTCGTTGACGTTCTCAAGGAGAAGCTTGACGAAGTTAATCTTACCAACGCAAAACTACTTTATACGAACCGTATTCTGAGGAAGTCCTCCCTGAATGAGCGACAAAAGAATAAAATTGTCGAAGCTCTCTCTAGTGCTGGTTCGGTAAACGAAGCGAAGGTTTTATATGAAACTCTTCAAGACGCAGTGGGATCCTCCCGTAAGGAAGGACCGCAATCACTGAGTGAGGCAGTCTCTAGACCTAGCACTATGTTACCGAGAAGAAAAGTCCAGGATAATGATTCCAATTCGTTTACGGATCGGATGAAGATGCTGGCAGGCATAAAGAATTAATTTAATAGGAGGATTTCAAATGTCTATTTTACAGAAATTGACTGAAGGCATTGTTGACCGCGATCTTGCAAAGGAAGGCGCGGCGCTTCAGTCTAAGTGGGAGGCCACAGGCCTTCTTGAGGGTATTTCCAACGATCGTGAGCGTGCGTCGATGAGCCGCCTGCTTGAGAACCAGGCTAAGGAGCTTCTGCGTGAGGCTTCTACGATGGCGTCCGGTGATGTCGAGGGCTTCGCTGCCGTTGCATTCCCGATTGTCCGTCGTGTTTTCGGTGGTCTTTTGGCCAACGATCTCGTTTCCGTCCAGCCGATGAGCTTGCCCGCAGGCCTCATCTTCTTCCTGGACTTCACGTTCACTGATGATAGATACGGCGTTTCTTCTGCCGAGTCGGACCACGGTGCGTTCCGCGCTGGTGAATCTGTGTACGGTGGTGGAGTTGTCGGTAAGGGCCTTGTCGATGGTGTGACAGACATCCTGGACACTGGCTTCTACAACCTATCGACAGGCTACACTTCTCCGACTGGTTCGTTGGTTCTAGACGTTCAGGATAGTACTGCGATTGGATCCATGGGAACCCAAAAGTATTTTGATGCTGACGGTACAGAATACGGTGGGCCTATAACCCAGGATCCAACTGATATTTCCGCACTTACAGAAGCACAAAAGCGCCAGCTTCGATTCGACCCCGATGTTCTGGGTAGAACCGGAACTGATCACGTCGCTGCTATCATTGTCAAGCTTACTGCTGCTCAGATGCTCGATATCAACAAGGAGAACACAACAGCACTGAACCTCACGGACGCTGATGGTACTGCTCTCGATGCTAACGCAGGTGCTGCACGCGTCGTTCGTAGACTCACTGAGTTTGGTTATCGTGATTCTAATGGCGAATTGGTTGCCGGTTCTAAGGATCAGCATATTACTTTCTACGTTGTTGGTAACTCCAGCTTCGATAACAGTGGTACGTCTGCTCTCGATCTTGAGTTCCCTGTCGCTGACAGCTTTGACGCTGCTGATGCAGTTGGTGGTGTGAAGGGCGCTCATTCATGGCCTCTGGAGCTTGCGACCGACACCCCACGCGACGGTACGGGTGATGACACCGACAAGGATGCCATCCCTGAAATCGACATCAAGGTGGACAGTATCGCTGTGACGGCTGTGACCAAGAAGCTCAAGGCCAAGTGGTCACCTGAGCTTGGTCAGGACCTGAACGCGTACCACAACCTTGACGCTGAGGTTGAGCTTACCTCGATTCTCTCTGAGCAGATTGCTCTTGAGATCGACCGTGAGATCGTGAACGACCTTATTAAGGGTGCTACCGCTGGCACGTTCTACTGGTCACGCTCTCCAGGCCTCTTCGTGAACCGCACCACTGGTGCTGAGATTGGTGCAACTTCGGCTGCTCCTGACTTCACTGGTACGGTTTCCGAGTGGTACGAGACTCTGATCGAGACCATCAACGATGTGTCGGCTCAGATCCACAGAAAGACCCTGCGTGGTGGTGCAAACTTCCTCGTTACGTCTCCTGAGGTTGCCAACATCCTTGAGTTCACCGCTGGCTTCCGCGCTTCCGTGACGGCTGATGCTGATCGTGGCACGGTGGGTGCTGTGAACGTTGGCTCTGTCTCCAAGAAGTTCGACGTGTACGTCGATCCGTACTTCCCGCGTAACCTGGTCCTCGTTGGTCGTAAGGGTGGCTCGTTCCTTGAGAGCGGCTATGTTTACGCTCCATACGTGCCGCTCCAGGTCACGCCGACTATCTTCGGTACTGAGGACTTTGTGCCTCGTAAGGGTGTCATGACCCGGTACGCCAAGAAGATGGTTCGTCCTGATATGTACGGTCTTGTCGTGTGTCGTGGCCTCCTCGGTGAGTCTGGTAGCTGATAGCTAACCGGCCTTGCTAAGGCTAAGCCCGCTCTCTTCGGAGGGCGGGTTTTTTTATGCTTATGCTAAAACTGGAAACTATTTATATGTGACTTGAAAGTTTTCTTCGGGGTCGGGGCCACTGACCCTTAAAGAACATAGATCGAAGTGGCTGGTCTATATTCGCGATTATAATCAGGTTATCGATAACTTAACTTAAAGGAGAAATTAAAATGGGAAATCGAAGAATGGGATTAGGGCGTCTTGAAGCTCTACTTGAGGCGGTCGATAGAGACCTTAACCTTGTGAACACGACGTTGACGAATTGTACTATTACAACTAGTGCAGTCGCTACTTTCAGCGGAGGCTTGCGTAACAGTAACGTCGTAGAGCAGTCTGGTACAGGCGCTGAAGATTTAACCGCAACAGCATCAGATCTTGTTTGGTACGCGAATACAGCACAAGCTGGCGCGATTACATTGCCGGATGCTACCGCATTAAATGTCGGAATGAAAATTAAAATCATCGTTGGCACAACTAACTGGTCAACGACAGCATTTAAGCTTGGATTTGCAGATTCAGGCACTTGTGTGTTGGTCGGGCAGCTGTACCTAAGCACTCTTGATGGCAATGATGTTGAAGGTTTTACAATCACAGCAAACGCACAGTCTCTTGAGATTGATGCTGATGATGTCACGGCAGCAGGTGGTGCAATCGGCTCGATATACGAGTTCACTTACCTTGAAGCCAACTTGGTTCACTGTATGGCATACGGTATGGCTACCACTGGTACAGCCGCGCCTGACGCAGGAGCTTCAACTACTACTGGTACTTCCTGATAAATAAAGCCTAGCGCTTATCTATCTTTAGTCCCCCAACCCAGAAGGGTTGGGGGATTTCTTATATTTAAGACTTGACATTATTAATAAAAGTCGTTATATTATAATAACCACCAAATATGGAATATTAACTTAGGAGAAATAAATGAGAAGTATGCCTAAAAGTGTAAGCGGAATAGAAGAGATACACGAAATATCAAGAAAATTAGAGAAAGAACATGAGGAAGAAAAAAACCAGCCAGCCTTAAAAAACAGAGTGGCAGCTTTGGAAGAACAAGTCGCCCAACTTTTACAGGGACAAAAGAACATACTAGAGAACTTCCGCGAGATGATCGCAGCAGTTACAGAAATCTCTGGGGACTCTTCCGAAGAATAAAACTATTTATTACAAACCACTATGGTTAAAGGATTATAAAAAAATGAAGTTTATAGCACGCGCAAAACGCAAAGCACTTGAAGAGAAACTAGCTACGCTTGATGAGTTTAGCGCTGAAGCCAAAGAGATTAGAGGAAAGCTAGGTTGGGGCGAACCCACACCACCCACACCACCCGCACCCCCTGCTCCTAAGCCAGTCGCTAAGCCAGTCGCTAAGCCAGCACCTAAGCCAAAGGCAAAGCCAGCGGTAAAAAAAACACCTGTTGTGGAGGAGTCTGCGGTAAAGAGCCCTGCTCCTAAGAGAAAGTATACCAGGAAGAAGAAGGTCGAAGACAAAGAATAATATTCTCTTTATAGAGCAAGCCCCCATGTATCGTGGGGGTTTTGTTTTATCTCAACTAATTACTATGTATTAGGAGAATATACGCATGGCCCTTCCAAGTCTAACTCCAAGCAGTACCTCTAGCAAAGTTATTCTTACGTCCACCGGCAGTACGGCTGCCACAGGGAACGGGGCGGGTAATGCTAGCCATTACCCAATAGGCTTGTATACAACTGGCGGGGACCTATATGATGTTAACTTTCTATCTGGTGCTGCTGATCAAGTATCCTACGTCTTCAAGAAGCTTGGTGGTGATGTTTTAGATATTGAGCTTACGCCTGCAAATGTGTATTCTGCATATGAAGAGTCAGTCTTAGAATATTCATATCAGATGAATTTACATCAGTCAAAGAACATGCTCTCCGATGTACTGGGCAACTCGACAGCTTCATTTGACCATGAAGGTCAAATGACGGGTGGTGATGCTTCTGGGTCTAACGCAAACCTTAAATATCCAAGATTTCAGTTTACATATGCTCGTAGAGTCGCAGAGGGAATGGCCGAAGAGGCAGGCTTTGGTGGGCACCTTACAGAATACTCTGCTTCGTTTTCAGCTTCTACAGCACGGTCTACTTATGATTTGCAGGATATTATTTATAGCGCTTCAATAGACAATGAAGACAACGGAAACGGAGACCCCGTTCCTTTTAGTGGTCTTGTCGGCAATAACAAAGTTAGGATTACAAGAGTTTATTATAAGACTCCAGCTGCCATGTGGAGGTTCTTTGGTTACTATGGTGGCATTAATGTTATTGGTAACATGATGACCTATGGCCAGTTTGCAGATGATTCAACTTTTGAAATTATTCCTGCGTGGCAGAATAAGATGCAAGCAATGGCCTATGAAGACCACATCTACACAAGGACCTCTCACTACTCTTATGAGTTAATTAACAATAATTTAACTCTGTACCCACCTCCTGATGGAAGAATAACGGATAGATTCTTTGTTAAGTTTACAATTGAGAGAGACGCATGGGAAGACGATGCTGATGGTATCCGAGATACCGGGGTTGGAGGGATTAATAATATTAACTCACTTCCATTTGATAACATTGCCTACAAGAATATTAACGCCATTGGTAAACACTGGATTCGTAGATACGCCCTAGCCCTCAGCAAGGGAATGTTAGGTCAAATTAGAGGTAAATTTGGTGGTTCTATACCGATCCCAGGTGATAATATAACTCTTAATTCGTCTGACCTGCTTTCGCAAGCAGCTACAGAGAAAACTGCCCTCGTTGATGAGCTTAAAAAGATTCTTGATGAAACAACTTATCTGCAATTGATGAAGGGCGATGCAGAATTGCTTGAAGCAACAGGCAAGATTTTAGAGGAGGCTCCATCTCCTATCTTTGTGGGGTGATATAAATGGCGAATAAATGGACACAACCTGAAGCTCCTCCTCCTCCGCTGTTTACGGGGGCGAAAGAAAGAGATCTTGTTAAGCAAGTCAACGATGAAATCATTGAAAGAGTCGTTGGGCAGACTATTGCTTACTATCCTATTGATCTAGAGAGGACATACTTCCACGATTTGTACGGAGAGGCAATACAAAAGACTTTCTTGCCTCCCGTAGCCGTTAAAGCACTCGTTGAATACGATGGCTTAAAGACAGAGTATACAAAAAACGTTGGCCTAGACAAAACACAAGGCCTAACAGTGCATTTTCACAAGAGAAGACTCACAGAAGACCAAAATTTGTTTGTTAGAGAGGGAGATTTTGTCTTATATGGTGACTCTTTCTATGAAATAGTCACTTTATCCGAGCCAAAGCTTATTTATGGACAGATAGACCATAAATTAGAGATATCTGCTAAGTGTATAAGAGCACGGGAGGGCTTATTCGATGGCACCTAATAGGAATTATACAGGGATAGAGGGTGCAGATCGTTATCTGAAGGAAGTTTCTTTCATGCCTTCAACTGTAGAGACAATAGACCGTGCTTTTATTGATTTTATCGATAATAAGCTTGATATCTTTGCTACAACCAACAAGGGATGGGAAAAGGTACCTGTTTTGTGGGTTTCGGCTGAGCGGGCGTTCCAAATCAAGCGAGATAAGGGTCTTAGGGACAGCAAAGGTATACTAAAGCTTCCCTTAATCACAATTGAGCGTAAATCAATGAAGAAAGACCCTAGTATGAAGGGTGTTGCATGGGCTCATATACCAGAAGTCAACGATGAGAAGGGCGGAGCGATTACAGTCGCCAGGGTCATCAAGCAAGATAAAACATCTAACTTTGCTAATGCTGATTCAGCCAAAAAGCGTGGTTCTATAACAGATCCAGGCGTTGGTGAGGGACAACAAAACTTTCCAAACTCTGCTGCGAGCAAGGTTGTTTATGAAACTGTTAGTATGCCAATCCCAACTTATGTTGTTGTTGATTATGATGTAGTTGTTAGGACAGAGTATCAACAGCAGATAAATGATATTATAACTCCTTTCATAACTAAGACAGGGCAAATCAATAACTTTGTTATGAGGATGGAAGGGCACATGTTTGAGGGTTTCATTCAAGGGGACTTCGGACAGAATAGTAATGTGGCACAGCTAAACGAAGAAGAAAGGATGTATGAGACACCTATAAAGATAAAAGTGCTTGGTTACCTGATAGGCGAAGGCCCCAATAGAGAGAGGCCAAAGCTAACTCTAAGAGAGAACGCAGTTGAGGTTAAAATACCAAGAGAGCAGGTGATATTTGGTGACATTCCAGAGTTTGACTCCACCAGGGTTGCTGACCTCTTTTATAAAGAGTAAATTAGTGCTTTGCGCTTTTAAAATACTATTTATTACGTGAAGACATCTATTTAGGAGAATTAACCCTATGGCTGAAAGAAAGTTTAGATTTGTGTCCCCTGGCATTTTTATTAATGAAGTTGACAACTCGCAGTTGCCGAATGACCTGCCTGACGTTGGACCGATTATAATTGGACGCGCACAGCATGGTCCTGCCATGCGTCCCATCAGAGTTAATTCTCCTTCCGAGTTTATTGAATTTTATGGCAATCCGGTTCCAGGTGGACGTGGTGATGATGTCTGGCGTGATGGAAACCAAGTTGGACCAACATACGGCGCTTACGCTGCTATGGCATACCTGCGTGCTGGTGTTGGCCCTGTCAACTATGTTAGGCTTCTGGGCTCCCAGAGCCCTACTGCTACCGCAGGGGAGGAAGCAGGATGGATGGCTGGTGATGCAACGCCAACAGCAGTTCACACAACTAATGATGGGGCATTCGGACTATTTGTTTTTGCCTCTGGCTCTTCACCTGAAGACAGCGACATTGGGGATGGCCGACTGGCTGCTGTTTTTTATGGGAACGGCGCTTACTTTGAGCTTAGCGGGGCAAGTATTACTGATGCTGCGACTGCCGACCAGGGCCAGCTAGCTCTCATAGGGTCAGTTGCCACTGGGCCGGAATTCAAAATGCTTATCACGGGTAGTGGTGGAGAGAGTTATACCACGTCATTCAACTTTGACCGCAACTCCTCTAAGTACATTAGAAAAGTATTCAATACAAACCCGCAGCTTCTTAATGGTCGTGACACAACACACACAAAGGCTTCCGAGGTAACGCCTGCTGCATCTACAAAATACTTCTTAGGTGAAACCTTTGAGAGGTTCGCCGTCACAGACCCCGGCATTAGTGGTAATGCTTTTGGTGTTATCGTTCCGTTGGCTAAGAGCACAAACGCTGCGGACAACTATTCCTATAAGCGAAGAGGGTTCAGTGATGGACAAACAGGGCTAGTTTTCTCACAAAACACAGCTACTAACTATATTGGGTTTGATGCTAAGGCAGACACACAAAACCTATTTAAGTTTAGATCACTGAATCATGCTGAGTGGGCTTCTAAGAACTTAAAAATTTCTATAACTGATATCAGAGCGGCTAAGAATGATATAGATGCTTATGGCACGTTCACAGTCCAAGTCAGGCTTGCAAGCGACTCTGACAACGCTCCACGAATTGTAGAGCAGTTTACGGGATGTAATTTAAACCCCGCATCAGAGAATTACATTGCCAAGAAGATTGGTGATAAGTATGTGGAGTATGATACATCTCAAAGACGACTTAGAGAGTACGGCGAATTCAACAATCAGTCAAAGTACATTTATGTGATTATGGAATCTTTAGTGGCAGATGGTGGCGCAAGCCCAAGTCTGCTTCCCTATGGCTTCTATGGTCCCCCAAGGCCAAATAGCTTTACCGTAGTTTCTGGCAGCACTGCCGTGTTTGAGAGCGGGTCAGCGCCAAACCAAGGCGCGGCTAACCCAGCTAACGGTACTGAAGTGTTGACATTTGCATCTGGAGGAGTTGCTCTTATTCCAGCCGCTAGGAGGCCTGACGGTCTTGACACAGCTGCTGCCAATTCTTTCTTGGCCACTCCTACTGGCACTACAACATTAACAGCTTCGTTTGTTTTCCCGACCATATCACTCAGAACTAACGCTCTAGATGGAGGGTTGTCAGATCCTACCAAGGCTTACTTCGGAATTCAGCCTACGATTACTTCGACAAGCACTAGATTTGATCCTGGGTATGCAGACTATGTTAGACCCGCACCTGGTTCTAGCGACACTTTCTTGTCAGGAGCAGCTTTTGATAATTCATTTATATTTACTCTTGATGATATCAGTGGCTCTGCTGGTGTGTATGTCTCTGGTAGCTCGGCTGAGAGTGCAGGTAGCGCTCAATCTCTAAACGCGCAAGCTAGTTCATCAACTACTGTTCTGGACAGTGGGTTTAATAGATTTACGATGCCATTGTGGGGTGGCCACGATGGCTTTGATATCGGCGAGCAGGAGCCAATCAATAATGTTGCGATTGGTGCAACGCCCACAGAAGATAGCAGTTATGCTTACTATTCAGTGAAGAGAGCTATTGATACTGTCTCGGATCCTGAATTCATCGAAGCTAATATACTCGCGGTTCCCGGCGTAACACAACCTATTGTTACGGACCAGGTTCTTAACGTTGCTGAAGGAAGAGCAGACTGCTTGGCAGTTATCGATATCGAAAATGTTTACACGCCAAAGACAGAAAGCACTGAGTCTTATCAGAGCAGATTGGGCACTGTGGCATCTGCCGTCTCCTCGTTAGAGGACAGAAGGATTAACACCAGCTATGGTTGCACCTTCTACCCTTGGGTTAGGATTAGAGACGATATCTCTAACGCTTCTCTCTGGGCTCCGCCTTCTGTTATCGCGATTGGTACCATGGCTTCTTCAGAGGCCAGATCAGAGTTGTGGTTTGCACCAGCAGGCTTTACTAGAGGTGGTCTAAGCACAGGTGCTGGTGGTTTCGGAGTTCTTTCAACTACCGAAAGACTTCGCAGAGAAGATAGAGATGACCTGTACGAAGCTAACATTAATCCAATTGCTACGTTCCCGAGCGAGGGCATCGTTATCTTTGGCCAGAAGACGCTACAGGTCACTCCTTCAGCCCTTGACCGAATCAACGTTCGTCGCCTGATGATCTTCCTGAAGAAGAGAATTTCTAGAATCGCTGCTGGCATCCTATTCGACCAGAACGTTCAGACCACTTGGCTTCGCTTCAAGACTGAAGCAGACAAGTTCCTTGGTTCTGTCCAGGCTAGGTTAGGGCTACAGGAGTTCCGTGTCATCCTAGATGAGACAACAACTACTCCTGATCTTGTTGATAGAAATATTCTATATGCCAAGATCTTCCTAAAGCCTGCTAGATCAATTGAGTTTATCGCAATTGACTTTGTTATCACGAGAACTGGTGCCTCTTTTGATGATTAAAAACAATTCCGCACTATTTACTAACAGAAGTAAAAGGAGAATGATTTAAAATGCCAAATTCCGCAGGTTTCTGGACCTCATCGCAGGTTTCACCAAAAAGAACTTTTAGATTCCTTGTAACAATTGGTTCCATGCCTGACGGAGCCCGTTGGTATTGCAAGTCTGCTACTAAGCCAGCCGTAACTGTCAACACCACGGATCACAAGTTTTTAAATCATACTTTTTACTACCCCGGCAATGTTACATGGAATGAGATTACCATTGAAATGGTTGACCCGGTTAGCCCGGATGCATCAATCAACTTATCCAGAATCCTTTTCGACTCTGGGTATGTTCCGCCAACAGATGTTAATAGTACAACCACCATCTCTAAGAGAGAGGCAGTTGATGCTGTCCAGGCTGTTATAATTGAACAGATCGACTCAGAGGGTGCTGTTATCGAGCGCTGGACTCTTACTAACGCATTTATCACGAGCATCGATTATGGCGGGACTCTCAAGTATGGCGAAGAGGGCCTTACGACTGTGACGGCTAAGTTCCGTTATGACTGGGCTTCAATCGAGACGTTCCTGCCTGGTGGTGCTACAAACAAGGCAGATCCCGGCCCTGGTACGGAAGATCCCGCTCCTGGCCTTGGCAAGTACTGGGGACCTGGACAGAGCTATTAATTAACTAGAGGTGTTATTTGGCTAGAAGAAGTAATAAGAGCAGAACGGCGGCTTCCTCCGCGCCGCCTGCTCATCAGCAGTTTAGCGGAGCTTTAAATTTTACAAGACCAACTGAATTTGTTCAGTTACCTACAGAGGGAAAGTTTTACCCCGAGGGTCATCCACTACATCTTGTTACTGAGGTAGAAATAAACTATATGTCGGCCAAGGAGGAAGATATACTTACCTCCCAGGCTCTCATAACTCGTGGAGTTGTATTAGACAGACTTATACAAAGTGTGTTGGTAGACAAGACTATAGACGTTAATACTTTATACCCTGGTGATAAGAACGCTATACTCATTGCTTCGAGAGCCACAGGGTATGGCCCGGAGTATGTTACAAATGTTGTATGCCCTTCATGCTCTCATAGGCATGAACATATTATTAATCTCGTTAACCTGCCCATCAAGGAGGTCCCAACAGATGTAAACTTAACGCCAGCCGGTACTTTTACTATCTCGTTGCCAGTCACTAAGTTTACAGCGGAACTAAAGATTCTAAATGCGAAAGAACAGAAGTTCTTAGATAACAATCGCCAGGCTAACTTAAAGAACAATTTACCTGAATCAAACAGAACTGATCTATTAAAGACGGCTGTTGTATCTATTAATGGTGTTAGTATAAGGTCAGAGTTAGATAATTTTATTATGAACATGCCAGCGAAGGACTCTAGAGCGATCAAGAAAGCTTACGATGATGTTAGTCCTTCACTTCTTATGGACCAAGAGATTGAGTGTCCCAAATGTAAACACGTAGTGGTCCGGGAGGTGCCACTAGGATTAGACTTTTTTTGGCCTTCCTGACGACTACCTTGAGTCGGTCTACGAACAATTCTTTTTTCTATCATACTACGGGAACTGGTCATTTATGGAAGCATATAACCTACCCGTAGCTATTCGTAAGTGGTTTGTAAAGCGCCTAATTAAGCAAAAAGAACAAGAGCTAGGCCGAGACTAAAATATAAATGTCCTAACTACTTATAGAAGAGGGCTAGCTTATGTCAGTTGAGCAAGAAATCAAGAAGCAACTCGCTGAAATGTTTGGTGACGGCAAGTTTGAATCAGCCGCTAGATCGTCTGCTGAAGCCTTGGGCGGGTTTTCTGAAGAAATAAAAAATATATTAATGGGTTCTGAAGACCTTGGGACTCGCCTCACAATGTTGCGAGAAGAGCTTGGGATGGTTAGCGATGCAGTTGAATCTCTTTCGATATTAGGATCTCAGGCGCTTATCACAGAAACAAACTTGAAAGCCCTTGCTCAAAAATTAGGATTAGTAGGACAAGGACTTGAGTTAGCGGCTGGCCCAACTGTAAGATTATTTCAAAATCAACAGCAGCTAACAGCAGACTTTAACAAAACTACTGGTGCCGCAGGCAAGTATAACTTAGCTCTACAGGACGCAATAGCCCGAAACCTTTTGTTTGACACAACGGGGGCCAAAACAGCAGCAGCCACCCAAGGCTTGTTCAATACCTTCACTGACTTTACTATTGGTGGCGTGACACCAGCCGAACAAGCACTAGTTGATGTAGCGGTAGCGCTAGAAGCAGTTGCAGATGTTTCAACAGGAACAACAGCAAAAAGTTTCCAGCTTCTAAGAACTGGCCTTAATCTGTCTGATAAAGAGTTAGGCAAGAGTGTTTTGGGACTTGAGGCGTTTTCGGAGGAGATAGGAGTCTCGGCTGATGCTATATTCACCGACTTTAATAATGCGATGCCCACCTTGGCCATGTTTGGTAGTAGAGCAGAGCAAGTGTTTAAACAAACGGCTGCTGCCGCTAAGGCAACCGGAGTTGAGATGTCAACTTTCCAGAGCGTTTTTGATTTAACAGATACATTTGAAGGTTCAGCTGAATCTGTTGGCCAACTAAATGCTTTGTTGGGCGGTCCCTTCTTGAACTCGGTAGAACTTACTATGGCCGAGACTCCCGTTGAGAGAATGCAAATGCTATCGCAAGCGTTCCAAGACGCTGGTGTAAGTGTTGATGATATGAGTCGTAGGCAGATGCAAGCCTTCATGGGGACGGGCTTGTTTGGTAAGGATGCAACTCAATTTGTTGCTACAGTAAGAGGCGAGTTTGACCTCTTATCTGAAGCCACAGGGGCCACAGGAAAGGATTTGGGAGATTTAGAGGGTAAGTTAATGACCACATTAACGCCTGAGCAAATGGTTAGCACGATTACAGAATCTACGGTCGCTCTAGATGGGTTCGCCCAGAAGATGGACAAAGTAAACCAGGCCGCTGGGGTCAAAATGTTAGAAAGCTTTAGAGCTGTGCGAAGTGAAATAGCAGAGCAGCTAGGGCCCCTTATGGAGCAGCTAGCAGGCACTACCGAGGGTATAGCAACATCTGCATCTGAAATATTTGCTGGCGCTGGTCAACAAGCTCCAAGAGAAACTGTAAACATTAATCTTTTATTAGACGGCAAATTGATAGACCAGAGGCAATTAAAAATCATTGGCACCTTAGACCAATATTAAAAATCATTGGCACCTTAGACCAATAGGAGTATAGGAATGTATGATCCAACAGACACACTAGAATCAAAAGGACAAGTTTTAGAATTTTATCAAACTTTTTCAGGGGCTACTGTTTCTTTCAAGGCATTCCTGGACACCTACACAGAATCGTTCCAATGCAACTGGAACCCTCAGCCAGTGTTTGGCAGGCCAGACCCGATACAAACATACCAGGGGACACAGAGAAACCTAAGTCTTGCCTGGAGAGTTCCAGCCTTTAGCATAGATGATGCTATAAATAACCTGTCTAAGACTTCAACTTTGACGAGAATGTTATATCCTGAATATTCAAAGGTTGACAGCGCTTCTACGATCTCAAAAGGCCCTCTTATAAAGATTAAATTTGCAAACTTAATCTTTGATGCCTCCCGTGGCCCCTCTGGGGACGTAAGAACTTGTGGACTGCTTGGGGTTATTAATAGTTTACAATGGAACCCAAACGTAAGAGAGGGCTTCTTTGACCCAGTAAATAAGCTATATCCTAAAGTCATAACTCTAAGTATCGGTTATAGTGTTCTACACCAGCATACGCTTGGGTGGGAGAAGTCAGAAGCGGTACAACTTTCTGCAACTAGGGGCAATGGTAAGGCGAGAACGCGAGATGTACAAAAAGTTAATGATCGCAGACAAGATTTCGCAGAGGCTGCTGCACCCAACTGGGGTGCAGATGCATCTCTTTTCCCTTGGTCCGCTGGTGCTCAGAAAGGCTCTTCAGCTTTTATAGGTAACTTTGATACCGGTGATATGATTCAAGAAGCTGCTGTGATTGAATTATTGGGAGGAGATGACTAATGTCTAGATATTTTGGTAGAGAAATATTTTTTAACTCCGATTCGTTTTACGAAAATACCTTTGATGAAAGGGATGTCAACGGGGTTGAGCAATATTCTACCCCTGTGTTACGACACATGACAAAACAACAAATTTCATCTCTCAGAATTATCAATCATGTCTGGACAACTGGTGACCGTTACTATAAGTTAGCTTTTGACCACTACGGCAATTCAAGCTTGTGGTGGGTCATAGCATGGTTCAACAAAAAGCCAACTGAGGCTGATGTGAGTTATGGAGATGTCATTTATATTCCGCACCCAATTGATAAAGTGCTAAGTTATTTAGGAGTTTAACATGTCTGGAGAGGGCACTGATCCAAGGACAACGGCTGAAAATCCACCTGATAGACCAGACACCACTGATATACCAGAGGGTGTTGATCTTAGCTTATATAATATAGATGTTTCTGAGCCGTTTGGCTTTGAGACAGGGGACCTTACTTCCGACCCAATTGCCGACTCAGATAGTGGGTATGGCATGAGCACGAATCCCATAGGAGAAGGTTCTGGCGACCAGAGGGTAGCTGACTTACAAAAACTACTAATATCAGAACTGGATGAGGAGGGCAGGACCGACCAGCCAAGTAGTGTTTTACCTGGGTATGGCGTTGACGGAGTCTGGAGGTGTGAGACACAAACAGCTTTCAATCAACTGTTAAAAGAGAAGGGTCTTGAGCCATGCGAAACAGACGCTGAAAGGCCTTCTGAAAACTGCAACGGGGTTAGTACGCCATCATGTGTTCTTAACGAAAAGATACTAGAAAAATTAAAAGATGATAAGTTAGCCCAAGAACAGGAAGAGGAGGAAGAGGAAGAACAACAAGAGGACCTGCCAACCTTTGACGACCAATGCTTTTTAATTACCAACATCAAAGAAGTTTTTGAAAAAAGTAAGCCTCCAACTGGTGTCACATTCCATCAGGAGACAAGCGAGCCGCTTAGTGACAGAGCTAAAATAAAATATAAAAATATACACAAGCTGGCGACAAACGACCCAGCTACTATAATGAACCGACTTAGGTTAACAAAGGGATGCACAGATTTCTTAAATATAAGGCACTATGAGTTATCTCAATTGACTCCTTCGATTAGAATATACAAACAATATTATGAAGGCCCCAAGAAGACTCCTAGAGAAGTAGAGTTCGAGTTTTCGTCTTATGTAGACCCAGTAAAAGATCTACAGTCAATGTTAGATAGCTCTTTACAGAGAGGTGTTGGTGTTGGTATAGAAAGCTTTAATTTTGATTTTCAGGGAGTCCAACCAGCTACAGCTAAGAAAGATATCGTTGCTAATCTAACTATATTTGCTCAAAACTTTAATGAATTATTTAAGTTTAGACAGGGTGCTGACCAAAGGGGGAAACCGCTTGAGGGGGGATATAGAATAATTGATTTGATTCTGCTGGAGCCAAAGTATAGGTTTATAACAGAAAAAGCAAAAAACCAAAAACTTAGAGAATTTAACCCAAACTTCTACGAGATAAAAGTTAGAGCAGGATGGGGAGCAACAGGTGGCGGTGGCATACTATCCGATACACTTAGTTCAGCAATTAAGGACAATCAGGTAGAAATGTTTTTAACTGTTGTCGAGCATGAGTTTGAATTTCAGGATGACGGCTCTGTTAGACTAAAGTTGCAATTTAGGGCAAGAATCGAATCACTGTTATTGGACAAGAGATCCGATGTTATGTTTGATACGGCTACGATAGCTCGTAGAGAAGAAAGAAGGAATAAGATTAATGAGATAGCTCTTGCTAAATCTCAGATGGCTCTACAAAAAGTAAAATGTGAAGATGATACAATTAAGCAATTACGAGCCTTATATGAACAAACAATTGAGGAAGAAAGAGAGGAGTCTTATCTTTCCATTCTTAAACAGTTAACTCTTGAGGGTTGTGTATACACAGCGGAAATAGACGAAGTTGCAAATGCGATTGCATTTGCAGATGCTGTATTGGCTGGGGAACTCCCATCGTCAGAGGAGATCGACTTCACAGTGCAAAACTATAGCTGTGAAGACGAGACACTTTTGACAAAGCCAAACATTTTAGAGCCAGGCATAAGGAGAGTCAATTTCTTTTACTTAGGCGATCTATACGCTTTAGTTGTTAATAATGTTTTAAGCAAAATAGAAGACTCTAGCGCAGATCTGAGAAAAATTAATTATGGAAACATAAAATTTATCTTAGGGCCAGCGCCGTTTGATAATCCAAACATTAATGTTAATGATAGTATACTGTCTCTAAACATAGCGGATATACCAATATCAGTTGAATTGTTCACAGATTTTATGAGAGAGAAAGTTATTAAAGGTAGGAAAAATACGTATCCTCTTTTGGTATTTATGAGAGATGCCATGTACGACCTTGTGTTTGAGGCACTCGGCCCGGAGTGTGGTAGCGGAGATCAACAGATTTCTTTACTATTGGACAGCGCACAGATAAGTGCAGATTCTACAGCAGGTGGAGGAGACCCTGTGGGCGAAAAGATAGGACAAGGGACAGAACTGGATTTAGACGAGTACGGCAAGAACCTACCCATTCCAACTGTGGATAGCGGTGGGTTGTTTGGAAGAAAGAACAAATCACAAGCTGCTACCAAATTTGTTTTTGATTCGTTTAATAAGAAGAGCCTCGATAGCAGTTATGAATACTTTGTTGTTTATGCTTTTGGGAAAGAGCCAAGAAGACTTGCCTTTGATAGAGAAGCCAGTGGGTTTGGGTCAAGGTATGAAAGAGATCTATCAAATGGCATTTTTCATACTGCCACAGGGCTTGATAGAGGCTTGGTGAAGAATATGCAATTCTCAAAAACAAACCAGCCATTTCTAAGAGAAGCTAGATACGAGCAGAGCGATTTTAAGCCCGAGTTACAGCTTTCTAATGTGTATAATAGTACGATTCAGATGTATGGAAATAACTTATTTTTTCCAGGATGCCAGGTTTATATCAACCCAAGAGGATTAGGCTCCGATCTGCTTGGGGAGCCCGGCACAAAAGACACTTATGCAAATATTATGGGCCTAGGCGGCTATCATATAGTTAAGAAGGTGTCTCACTCTATTACACCAAGCGGATATACAACTACTCTTGACTGCCTCTTCACTACGAGCGGCGATGGCCTTGGCTCCATAATGACCGCCAACGCTAGAGTGGGTGATACTGTATTGTTAGAGTGTGCAGACCTAGAGAGGCAAATAGACAAGGTTGCATCATCACTAGGTGGCCAGATAAAGCGGCCTTCTAAAACAAAGGGGGGCGAATAATGAGCGCGAGAAGGTTCAAAGGAGCGAACTCAGTTAAAAACACTAGAACCCTTTTTAATGAAAGAGGGAAATATAATAATGAAGGCATTCCATCAGAATATCGTACAAGGTATCCTGGTTTGTTTAGAAATTTCTGGTTTATAGAGAACATGTATTATGGTAGGATAGACAAATCACATAAGTTCATTTTACTAAAACCTGAGAAGCTTACCCCCATCGACGGCGAGCAGGGTAGTGCTATATACTTGGTAGACTTTGTTTCACATGCTCTGAGGGACTTTCTACAGGAGCATAAAAAAGCGTTCAGTTCCAGCAAGATACAGAAAAATGATGACTTTCTATCCGAATTGAACCCTCATAAGGGACACAGGAGGCTGCTAACAGACTACGATTTTCACATGTCCTCGTTGAGAAATGAAGTACATCCAAAGATGGTTCGCAAGCAGAATGAAATAACAAACTTTAATGAGTTCGTAGACTTCTTTCTTAATGAGATTTATTCTAAAGACCAGATCACACCACTTACATTGACTGGCTTTATATCGAGCAGGATGTCCTCTCCTTTGAGTTCTGGGCTGTTTGTAGATTTAGTAGAACTAGACCCCGGTAATGACACACTAAAGGTGGAGAATGTCATTGATAGGCCAAACTTTGAATTTTTAATGGATAATGCCCTTAGGCACGGATTTATGATAGATTACAACATACCAACTAGATTGTGTGCCAATGTTGGGTCTGGTGAAATGGAAAAATATATGTCATTATACAGTGTCGATTCAAATACTTTCTTTGAAAATTACTACGATTATGTGTATATGCTAGATCATCGCTATTTCATGGATTATATGAGAAAGTTTTATAATAGATTTGTTGGTTTGAGACCAAATGTACTTAAAGAAAACACTATTGATCAAAAAAATAACAAAATCTATAGATATATTATCAAAAAACAAAGAATATCTAAATATACATTAGAAAAAGACTATGGTAGTGATTATAGAATTAATTTATATGTTGATTTAAGAAATTATGAAACAAACAACAGATACTCCACAGATGTGATAGGTAAGATAAAAGAGAATGCAATGGAATATCTAAATATTAGTGATCTAGAGAAGGCACTTGAATATATAGAATATCAATTTATTGATTTTTTAAA
>UEXM01000100.1_pt1 | contig 95571 bp, 116 predicted proteins | sample 1796661 | NCBI WGS metagenome assembly UEXM01 (sample SAMEA4772469, study PRJEB27181) | metagenome | reverse complement strand
TGATGTTTGCTAAGAAAGCATTTGTATCAATTGGATTAGCAATATTGGCGTTATTCTTATTATATAGAGCATTTAAGAGTGCAGGGGTTAGAGAAAAATTGGGTGAGATTTGGGAACAAACTAAATCACTATTTACAATGATGGTATTACCTTTCTTAGAACTAGTAGCAAGTGGTATAGGAGATATTGTTACAGGATTTCAAGAAGGTAAATTCTTTTTAGTAATTGAAGGGCTGTTAAAGATTTTAGGTGGGATAATTATGGCTTCTTTAGCACTATTATCTTTAGCACTTATAGTAGTATTAAAATTAATACACGCAGGTATTATGGGAATTGTTGCTTGGGCTACTAAATCTAGTGATAGCGCAACCAAAACTATGTCAAAGATTGCTTATATTGCTTCTGCTGTACTATTTTTAGTTGCATTCTTTACAGGAGGTTGGTTAATTGCATTAGGTGCAGTATTTGCACTAGCAATTGGTGCGGCATTAGAAAAATTATCTTTCCTTCCCGGCTTTTCTAAGGGAGGTGTAACTGGTTCAGGTTTATCCATAGTAGGAGAAAAAGGCCCTGAATTAGTTAAATTACCAACTGGTTCAAGAGTTTATTCTAATGCAGATTCAGGTAAAATGGTAGCGGCTAGGGCTGCTAGTTCAGGAGGTAATACAATCAATGTTCATGTCAATGGTAGAGTTGGTGCTTCTGATACAGAGATACGAGATATAGCAAATAAGGTTGCTAAAGAAATTAATATTAGAATGAATCAAACAAGTTCAACGGTGAGTATGATATGACAGAATTAGTAGTATTTTTAGAATTAGCAAGGCGGTCTGATGTTAGTGGAACGAATAGCCACGTTAATAGAATACCACTGTATGTAACTGAATTATCATTTAATACAAATAAAACTGTACCTAATGTTGGTATTCCCTTTTCAGGAGCAATACGTGGTGAATCTACTAATCTAGCATTTGATATGGGACTTGCACAAAAAACTGTAAGTATAACAGGTGTATTATTAGAACAAGAAATTGTGAAGAATAATAAAGAAGGAGATACTAAAACGGTCACATTTACTGCCTACGAATTGGCACAATTAATTCATTCTTATACTGACTCAAGTAGTTTTCAAGATGACCAAAATGTAAACAAATTATTAGTATTTTATCCTAGTAAAGTAGATAATAGTTTTAACCAAAGGCTTGCAGACAAAGCAGGAAACACAATAACTGCTGCTGAAATGGTAGCATTAGATATTGGTGATGCACCGTTAATACCTTGGAATTGGAAAAATAGAGCATATGATAATACATTTACTGCGGGAAGTGGTAATACAACTGATTCTCCTTCTACTGCTTTTGATATAATAAATAAAACTAGTAATCATATTGGTCTTGGTGGATTTATACGCTCATTTGGCACTACATTTTCGGGAGCAGAATATCCTAGTGTAAATTTCACTATGGAGTTTGAAGAAGCGACTGTTATTGCAGACAATTTCTTTGACTGATTGGGGGTGTAAAAATAGCAAACGTATATGTTGGGGATTCAAGAAAACTAGTTTTTCCTGTTATGTGTGATGGCTATTTGAAAATAGAATATGATGATACTAACCTAAGTACATCTAAGGGTAATCTTTGGAATCATAATGGTAGTTTTGTTTTTGAAACTATTATTACACCTTATGATGTTAATGGATTTGGTCATGAAACTGATAGTAGTAAAGATACATTAGACTCAACTAAAACTCCACCATGCCCTGCTAATAGTGATTCACTCGCAAACTTTGAGAGTGGTACATACTTTGGAACTGCTAGATTTTCACATAAAATGATGTTATTTTATAATGGACATTTTCAAGTGTATTTAGAAAATACAACTGCTCATAATTTTAATCAACCCGCAGAATATAAGATAGTAGTTAAATTAGCAAATACTGCATCAGGTTCTCCTGTTTATTATGACCCAATAGAAACGGGAACAGTAATAAAATCAATAAACACTCTTCATGGATACTATGACTTAAATGGATATTATGATGGGAATAATACAAGTTTAACTTTACTACAAGCAGATACGACAAATCCTAGTGGTAATCAAATTAGATTTTCTGATGGGGCGGTCAATGTAGCAAAATTAGCAGATGGTTCAGAACTGTTCAATAGTAATGGGGTTAGTTTAGGTGTTGTTACAGAAAAGAATAATACAGAAACAGTTACAGTTACGGATGCCTCTAATCATACAGCAGCAATATATGTCTCACAACCTAAAGAAGCATTTTATGTAGAACAGTTATACAAAATATCCTGTGTATTTAACAAAGGTGGTAGTGTAGATATATATCTAAATAATTCTTTAATTAAATCTGAAAAGTTTTCTAGTGAACCTACATTTGCATTCAAAGCCGATGATGTTTTCATAGGACAAAAGGCTGATGAAGCATCCGGTGAAAGAGAACATTGGCAATTTATGGGGGAGTTATATGAAGTATCTTTATCTAAAGGTAATCAACCTTCTCAGTCATTAAATACACTATCTCCTAGTTATAGCAATATACTTTTTTATTATACATTTGGTGAGTGAATATGGCTGTTAGCGGAAGAATGATATTACCACTAAATGCAGGAGTAGTAGAATCCACATTTGAAAATGATTTTGGTAATAATAATATTTATACTTCAAGAGGTAATTCTACTTGTAGAGCAAACGCATACAAAGAAGTATCAGTTAATCCTACACTACTTACATTAGGATTAGAAAATGAAACAGATTATGTGAGTACTGCTAGTGGGAATCCTCCTATTGCATCAGCAATGTTTACAGAAATAAGAAAAGGCCCACATACAGATGGAATATCAGTACAATGTACTAGTAGTATTCAGAATAGATTATTACCAACTGCTTCCACATCCCTATCTACTTACGCTACAAATAAAGAAAATACTCCATCATATAAAGTTAAAATTTATGACTCTACTAAAACAAATACATCTACAAACAGAAAGGCTACTTACTCTACTGTTTCAGATTGTCCTGACAGTAATATTGGATTAGATATAGAGAATAGAGACTACTTTATTTTATTAAATCCTGAAATATATGACCATGTTACAAGAGAAGATACAGTAAGACCACATTTTGCTAGAATAACTAGAATTACTACTTTTGATGAGTTTGGTGATGGAGTTGAGTTTGAGCCTAAATATACAGGAGAAATTGTTAAAGGAACTAAGTTTGAAATATATAAAGGACCACATAAAACAAATGATAGTGATGTAGTTGCAGTTAGTTATGGTCTTAGAGGCGATACTGATGCTTCAACTAATAAATATGATAAGATAAGTATAGTTAATACTCCTACATTTTATTTTTACAATGATAGGTTAGAGGTAAAGAATCAACTAGATTATAATGAAAAATATACATTAACTTCTGTTAGGTATTGGGGTTCTCAGTCTATTAGCATACTTGCTACTACTGGGGGTAATTTATCTCAATATGAACAAGGCTCGACATCAAAATATTTTACAATTAATTCTACTGGGTATAATCAACTAACCGAAGGTGGGTCTTTATTTAGTGGCACTACTTACATAGGTAATGTAGAATCTAAATACGCAAATGACCCGCTTGGTACAATATCATATAGATTTTATTTAGATTATGCTAGACAAAATCTTGGTACTATTTCTTCAGTAACCGTAGGTACAACTATACAGAATGTAGTATTCAGAACAGAAAGAAAATATGGAAATACTATACAGAATTTAGGTAGAAGTAGATTAGATGCTGTATTAGTTGATAATAATATGGTTGCAGATGATGCTGATAGTAATATAGACCCTATATTTTGGCATAAAACATTTCCTAAAATGAAAAGACATGAAGAAGACCATACCTTAACTTATGAGGAATCACTTCATACTATTCCTGATTCACCCCATAGAAAAATAAATGGCCCTGCTAAATATATAACATGGGAAAGTGCTGAACTCAAAAACGATAAATTACCTGTTGTAATGGATACCGTAGTTAATAGTCCTAGAAATAAACTATCTAAATTAGCAAGAGTCAAGGGATTAGATAATGCAGGTATTCAACATCTTAAATATAAAGAAGAAGATAAGTTAGTAGTTAGAAATGGTATCTATTCTAATAACTTAGATATGCAATTATTATTTCATAAAGTAACTAATACTGATACTCAGTTAGCGTTCAATAATAAATCTAATGACAATGCTGATACAGGTTGGAAATATGATTATTCTGCTATATTAGGAGTAGATTCAATTATTTTAATAGGTGATTATTATTATAGAGTATATGCAATAGATGCTAAGGCCGATGGGGTTAATCAAAAGTTTAGTGTTTCACATAAACGGTTAAAAACTGCATCAACATGGACTCAAGACTCTACTCCTCCAACAGTAAGTTCTGCTGATGTTTATGTTTCTGTATATTCTAACTCTAAATTAATTACAGGGTTTTCAGCAGATACAGAAATTATAACTAGCCAAAACAATAGAATCACAATGGATAACCATACTGTTACAAAGGAATCTACTAAATTATATAATTCTAGAGTATATATTAATGGGTTTAAAGGGCATGATATTAAAGTAGATTACGGTGATAGAAATTTAAAATATCTTTCATTGCAGTCGGCTACCGATAAATATTATCAGAAAACACCTAAAGATAGAGTATATTATTATGGTGGTAGTTATACTTTACATGAAGAAGTATTTACAGGAAAAATAGAAGATATAACTTCATCAATGGAAAATGGTATGTTAAATTATGATATAGTAGGAAGAGACAATACATCAAGTTTATTGAGTAATACATTTACTAAAAATTTAAATTATTCAAATGATATAGTTAAATCTACTTTAAATCCAAGTTTAGTTTTGGCTCAAGTTACAGGTGGTTCTACTGATATAGATACAGATATAACTAGCACTACTGCTACTGTAAATGGTGATATGGAAAGTTTATTACCAAAATATACCTTATTATTTGATACAAATAAAAATTTGATTGGTGAAGTTAGTAGTATAACTCACTCATCAGGTACTAGTACTATAACATTACTAGATAAGGCATATGTTGGTATAGAAAATGGAGGTACATATTACTATTATAATCCATTTAGTGAAAGTAATTTTATTTCTCTAAATAAAGCAATGGGTGCTAATACGTTGATGAATAAGCATCCCACTGATTTAAATGGGGCTAGTGATGTAGGTCTTACCTTTGAAAAGGGTCTATCTTTTGATACCACACTTGCAACTACAAATTTAAACTTGTCATCTAATGTTGGTGATAAGTCACAACTAGGATATGATGTTAATTCTGTTAAATCTATTAGTGATTTTGATTCTGAATTTTTATTAAAATTAGCAAATGAACAAGATGATTATGTAACACATATTACTAAATCTATTCAGTCCTCTAATTATCTATCAGTAGTAAATGTGGTAGAATCAGAAACTAATAATACTGTAATAGAAGTTTCTTCACAGTTTCCTATCACTTTAGGGGTAATTGATGTAAATAATTCTGATACGAGAATTAATGCAACTCACACAAATGCTGCGAGTATGTATTTGTTAAATCCTAATCTACCTAGAGGTGGGTATCTACATAGATTAAATGATACTTTTAACAATTTTTATACCTCTAAAGACATTTTTAGATATGTAGATTTGCAGTCATTTGAACCGGGTACTATTTATTATAATGATTCTAGTAGTATTTATTTAAATGGGAAAACCCCCAGTAAAATAAGTGGATATACTTTAGCACATAATATTACTATTGAAGGAGTAGATAAAAATACAGCAATTACGACTAATAATAATTTAATACAAAACTTTACAGAAACAGGCACAACTAACACAGTTAGAACAGCAAATGTCATGACTACTGATGGTCAAGATAACGCACCGGCCACAAATAATTATTGGGAATTGAATGCTCTTAGTAGTGGTACTAGATTTCTCGTAGCGAGTACATTTAATGAAGGTAATAGTTTGGAAGATAAAGCAGAGTTATTTATCCAAAAAGATTACAGGGCTAGAACATATGAGTTATTTGCGAGAGGTGATGTATTTCCTGATTCTTACCTAAGATATAATCATATTTCTCATAGTTCAATTGACTCTCCTATCAAAAATTATGGGCTTTTACTAGAAGGTAAAGGAAGCAAAGGAAGCCAAAGAGAACATACTAATTATGTTGGAAAAACTACATCTGATGAAATGCAAGACAAAGATTATGATATAACAATAATAGATGATTCTGATGCAACTAATACTAAAGAATTACAAAGATGGGGTATAATCAGATTGACCGAAGCAACTTTTGATTGGCACTTTAACCCAATAGACTCTGATGCATTAAAAAATAGAGATGAGATACCTAGAGTTCCTATAATTAAACTAAGAAGATTTGCTAATGCAACAGACAATGGAGATGGAACTTTTACATTACAAACAAATAGTAGACCTGCATTTGATTTACTAGATTCTTCTGATGACTATTTATATAGTCTTGGGGATAATGGAACTTATAATACATCAGGTAGTGTTGATTTTACATTAGCCTATTTTGCTATACCTAATTTAGCATTGACTCATAAGGATGAATTATACTTTTCTTATAATGCTTTAAAACATGGTTCTAATTTTGGTTATGATGTTCATAATGTATTTTTACCAATTATTTCAGAAACAGGTTTACCAACAGGTGCTTCTAATAATGCAAAATCAAAAACTAATTCGGGCGTACATTATGGGAAAATGAATGCGGCTGATTCAGATGTAAATGGAGGTTCTAGTGGTAGTTTATATCACCGTTCAGCAGTTTTATCGGGATTATCTTCTCCTTTATTTAAAACTGCTAATGGGATTACAACTCCACATTATTATGCTGATTTTCCATCTAAAACTATTTATGATAATTGTGTTGCTGTATTTAGAAATATTAAAAATATAACTAGTAAGGATGCAAGCAATCTATATGATTTTGATTCTAGTTCTTTACTTACCATAGATAATAGTTATAATGATACTTCATCTAGTAATGTTGATGTATCTTTAACCACACAAAATCAACATTCTAAAAATTTATTAATTAGGGAAGGTCTTCACACAACAAGCACACTTAGACATTTAGATGCCGCATTTATCGGTATGAAAACTGAATCTTATCCTTTAGTCAATGGATTAACCAAATTAAATGTGAATAAAATATCAGGGGATAATGACGCGGATATTGTACATAATGAAACCGTTAGTGGTGATGAAGAGGGTAGAATGTTTGCTGCCCAAATGTTAATAAAACCACAATTTAATATTCTTTCAGGTGATTATAGTAGTACCCCTAGTGTGATTACTAGAACTATGGATAGTACTTCTACACATCATTGGCTACACTATATGGTAGATTTAACAGGGCAATATATAGTTGGGCCAAATATAACTACAAAGGGTACTCCATCATATATTGGTAAAATAATTAGCCATACAAAAAAAGTAGTTAGTAACAAATGGCAACATACAATTACTTTCGATAAAGATTTGAGTGCTGCGGGTACATATAGATTAATGAGAATATCAGAAACCACATTCGATGAAACACCTGATTTCTTTGAAATTAATGTAATGGATGATTCAGGCTTACAACATGATAAAGTATTTGCTGACTTCAAAACAGGCGGTGTAGAAGGAGTTAAGTCTACTGATTCGGAAGGTGTATATTCTATGCATATGTTATTAGAAATAGATACTGCTAATACATATTTAGAAAGAAGATTATTCGCTAACATGAGTATGTTTACAGATGGCGAAGAGATTGATTGTTTTATTAGTGATGGTATAAATGAGCAGAGAAAATCTTTATCTGTAACAAAATCAAATAGCGCATTAAAGTTTGAATATGATGGTAAGATTTCAGCAAATGGTTGTGTTTCTTTTGGTAAAGTAATCAATTTGACTCTTCCTAAGAAGTTAAACATCACCCCTAAGAATGCATTTTTAGGAACTACTGTTAGATTAGGCAGTAAAGTTGATAATGTTCTTGAAGAAATTGCTAAAGAATCGGGTTTAGATTTAAATATTGAAGAAAGTTTGAAAGAATATACCGATTTAATTGTAAAAAGTAATTATTCTAGTGGAAATGAAGTCACTTTAAGTAGTAGTCCGGTAAATGTAGCCATCAATGATGTGATATATAATCAAGATGGCTATCTAATTGGTAAAATTACGGATAAAAATACTACTAGTGGTGCATTTTCAGTGACCTTTGGAGGAGGAATAGTGTTTACTCCTTCACCTTTCGATGAACTTACTAAGAGAAATAAAAATACATTTGTTACTAATGTTAAATTTGAATCAGTAGATTCTTTTAGTGCAATCAACTATTTGGCTAACTTGAAAGATTTAGATTTTAAAATTAAAAATAATGCTATAATTACTAGAAATTTATCTAGTCCATATGCTTTAAGAAAATATCATGTATCATATAGCAAAGATAATAATTTAATACGTGTACAATCTAATAAAACACTATTCGATAAAAAGACCAAAGTAATAGTTGTCGGAGATGGTGTAAAAGCAGAAATGGAATTACCAACCAATAATACTCCACAAGTATTACGTCATGTAGATGCTTCTATTAAAACTCCTGACGAAGCAAAAATAAAAGCAATAAAGTTATTAAATCACCACAATAAAGATGTAAGAAAGATAAAATTAGTTCTACAAAAGAAAGGAATAGAACTTTTAGAGGCGGGAGATATTATATCTTTAGATTTCCCTAATCAACAAATACCTAGAGATGATTATATGGTTTTTGATATAGAAAATGTTTTATCAGGAACAGCAGAAATTACCGTAGGTACATTTGATAAATCAATTGCAGAAAGACTATCTGAAATTAACTTAGAACAACAGAATGCTAACTTTACATTGTTTACTAAAAATGCAACTGAAAATGTTGTTGGTAAAGCATTATTTGATGAAATACAAATTAATAATAACCTTATTAAATATGAAATTAAATCAACTTCTGATAGTACTACTATGGGCGCAGATTTAATTCTTGGATTCGGAAATACTTTAGGCTTTGGGGAAACAAGTACCACTACTAATACCACATATGAGAGTGAAAAGGATGTGTAATAATGATAACTAATGGCGCAAAAGAAGATATAGCAACTAATTATATTGCTAGTAATTATAAATTAATTAAAATTGGGGATGGTGCAGATAGTACATCTGCTTCACAAACTAGTTTAGACCACTTTGTAGCAGAAAAAGCAGGTATAACTCCATCCGTAGTGGGTTCTACTTTAGTATGGAATGTAGATTTTTTGGGTTCTGATATTCCTTCTTCCGGTGTTTCAGAATTAGGAGTTTTCAAAAATGATGGTAGTAAGTTACTGAGTAGGATTACCTTTACAAGCACAGGCGTTGTAGCGGCTAGTGACACAGTTACTTTTACAATAAGGATTGAGGTGAATTAGATGGTAACAAATACAGGAAACATAAGTACATTGGGTGCTTCCCCGACTGCTCAAATAGACGATGCAACCGATTCAATTCACTCTGCTATCATAATGTACCTTAATGCTGCTAGTGGTGAAAATAGAGCAATTAGTGGTTTTAATATTACTCAAGGAACTACAAATAGCCACACTCATTATGCTGTAACTGCGGGTAAAGTATTAAGATTCGGTAAATTAGAATCGGTTGTTGCAGACGATGTAACTACTTCTGCTTCAACAGGTACTTCAAACACTAAAGATTGGTATGGTGTACTAGTTGTTTGTGATGGAACTGAAAGTGGTGAATCTGCTAACACTCTAAAATGGAGACATGGTACTCCTGCTAGTGGAGATACGTTATCAACAGGTAAATTAGATACTGACAATATTACTGTTGCCGCAATAACAGATGGCGACATACCAATTGCAGTAGTTAAATATGTAGGTGGTACTAATGCTAATCTAACAAATAGACCAATACAATTTTTAGGTTATACTCAAAATACAAAAGAGTTTTCTGCGGTTAGTGGTGGTGTTGAAACTATTAGAATTAATGCTGATGGTACTATTACAAAAACAGTTTCAGGAACAGCAACAACATTAACATTACCTGCTACAACAGGTACAGTTGCATTAACTTCCGATATAGAATATACTTCTGCAATACCAAACGCAACTGCATCTCAAACAGGTTTGGCTACATCAACTCAGATAACTAAGTTAGATGGGATTGATGCTTCTGCAAATAATTACTCATTACCAATTGCTACTGCTAATGCTTTAGGTGGTATTAAAGTAGGAACTAATTTGAGTATTACTAACGGTGTTTTGTCTGCTACTGATAGCAACACTGAATACGCAGTTTTTACAGGTGCAGATGGAAGTAATGCAGGAACAACAGGATTAGTTACATCACCTGCTGCTACTGATAATGTAAAATTCTTAAGGGGAGATTCTACATGGGCTATTCCTACTAATACAGTGTATTCAGATTATACAGGTGCAGACGGTACTAATGCAGGTACACAAGGTTTAGTTAAAGCACCATCAGCAGGAGATAATGTAAAGTTTTTGAAAGGAGATGGGTCATGGGGTGTACCAACTGATACTACCACAAATACTCAATTATCTGATGCACAGGTAGAGACTGCATACAACAATCAAGTTACAGCAGTTACTACACAAGAAAGAACAGATGGAACTGTATCAACAATTAGAAGATTTACACCTGCTGATATTCATAGTATGATTGATACTCATCAGACAAATACTACAACAACTGCTGATGTAGTATCTGCTCTAAATGCTGACTTAGGTGGGAATATAACTATTGGCACACAAGCAGATGATACAATTACAATAGCAGGTAATTTGACAGTAACAGGAGATACAACATACCACAATGAAACTATTAGAATTACAGACAATAACAAAATATCATTCTTCGCAACTAATGCAGGTGGTGATGATTCTAGTGGTGATGATGGAGAAGTAATACTAGAGGCACAAGACCCTTCTGACTCTAATGTAACTATTACTTTACCTTCAACAACAGGAACATTAGCGTTAGCAAATGCAAATACAACTGGTAATGCTGATACTGCAACAAATCTAGCAGGTACAACATCTGCTACTTTTGTATATGCAGGACCAACAACAGGTAATGCTGCTGCACCTGCATTTAGAGCATTAGCAGGTACAGATATACCAACATTAAACCAAGATACAACAGGTAATGCAGGAACAGTAACAATAACAGATAACAATGAAACTGATGAAACTGTATATCCCGTCTTTGTAGATGGTGCAACAGGTACGCAGGGTCTTGAAACAGAAACTAAATTAAGTTACAAACCTAATACGGGTATTCTAACTTCAGTAGGTTTTGCAGGTGCTTTAACAGGAAATGTAACGGGTAATGCAGATACGGTTACATCAAAAGATAGTAGTACTGTAAATACAGCATTTAACCTTGCATTTGTAAATGGAACAACAGGGGCAAAGGAAATAGAAACTGATACTACATTAACTTTCAATGCTAGTACCAATGTATTATCTTCTCCAAAGATTGAAGCAGTTAGTCAAATATCTGCTGTTGATAGAATATTAGTAGGTAAAAATATACAAGGTGTTGCTACATTAACAGGGGCAACTACTTTTGCGGCAAATGAATTATTCAATGCAGGTGCTTATTATAGTAACCTTAGATACCCACAAATGGAATTAAAAGACACTCAATATACAGAAGCAAGATTAGTTGTTGATGCTGCTGCTGAGAGTACAGGTGCAGGTATAGAATATTATGGAACAGGTGCAGTATATGCTATTGAAACTCAAAACAATCAACATAGAGCAGGTCTTGTTTTATCACACGATGAAGATACAAATACAAGTAATCAAGATGATGATTATACTTGGGGTATTGGAAAACAATTTTCTACTGCGGGAACAGGTACAGGATTATTACAAATAGGGTTTGTTGCAGATAAAAGATACCAAGATGGTTTCTTATCTAATGATGCTGATTCAGTATTTAGAGCAGATAACTCATATTTATCTATAACCCAAACAGGTATAGTTACTATACCGAATCAATTAAAGACAAGTAATGGAATTACATTAACTACTAGTAATCTTACTGACGCAGGGTCAATAAGATATGATGGTGGAAATATAGAATATTATCATGGGGGTAATTGGGTTGCTTTAGGTACTGCATCAGGTGGAGAAGTAAATCAAAATGCTTTCAGTAATGTAGCAGTAAGTGGTCAAACAACTGTTGCGGCTGATGCTAAAACAGATACTCTTACTTTAGTAGGTGGGACTAATGTTTCAATTACAACAACTAGTGGTACAGATACAGTTTCTTTTTCATCTACTGATGAGCATTTAGATATAGATGCTTTAATTGGTGAATCAGGCATTCATCTCACTAATGACACTTTAGCATTTTATGATGCTACTGCGTCTGCAAATAGAAAAATAACATTAACACAATTAATGGGTGCTGTAACTCATGGGTTAATTCCAACATTACCTGCTGATAAAATTGGTAGTGGTGAATTTGGTACTAGCAGAATACCTACATTAGCACAATCTAAAATAGAAGATTTATCAACCGATTTAGCAAGTAAAGTTCCTATTACTAGAACAGTAGCAGGTAGGGCATTATCAAATAATCTAGCAGTTAGGGTTAATGCTACCACAGGTAAGTTAGAATTTTTCGATGGTAGTTCTACAACAACTATACAAGATACCGCAGGTACTCCTGTTGATGTTGTATTTGATAATAGAAAAACAGAATATGATGAGATTCAAGATGCTAATAATACTAAACCTGCTGACAATGCTACTGTTGGTGGAACATTAGGTTCTAGTGGAAATATATTATTAGAAGATGGTAGTACTAAGTTAACAGATACTACTGCATTAAATGCAAATACTAATTGGTCGGATGTAGCAGGTACAGCAAACGCACCTGCAAATAACGCTACCGTTGGTGCTAGATTAGGTACTAACCTTAAAGCAGCAGATGGTTCTACAACATTAAGTGATGCAGATGTTAAGAATGCTAGTATTGCTTCTTCTCATGTAGTTGGTAGTGGTAAACTCTTCACTACTACTTTACCTGAAGATGGTGCTACAAGAAGTAGAACATTTAGACAAACAAGTGTACCTACTGCCGTTTCAGCAGGTGATATTTGGATTGATACCGATGATAATAATAGAATGTATCAGGCTCATTCTGCGGGTGCAGATGAAGTTACTTCAGGAGAATGGGAATCAATTGGTTTCCCTGCGGCAGAAGCAAATGCTACTGCAAGTGCAGGTACAGTTGATACAACAGGAACAGTAAATGCAACTGAATATGCTAGGTTTACAGATTCAAATACATTAGAAGCAAGAACGACAGCAGAGGTTCGTTCTGATTTAGGTATTTCAGATAATGAAATAATAGATTGGACTGCTGACCAAGGTTCTACAAATATTCATGCAGGTAATTATGATAATGACCAATTATCAACAGAAGCAGTACAAGATATTGTAGGTAATATGTTTGAGAGTAATTCAGAAACAAGAATAGTTACTTCTTATGTTGATGGTGGTGAAGGTGCAGGTAAAATACAACTAGTAGTTGCTGACCAATCTTCTGATGACAATACAACTTATTCAATATCTGCGGTTGATGGTGATAATACTGATGAAGAAAAGATTCGGTTAACTGATAGTGCAGGTGGTACTGATGATGTAGTACTTGAAGCAGGTACAGGATTAAGTATAGCAAGAAGTAGTGATAAAATTACTTTCACTAATACCGTTTCCAACACGAATAATTATGCAGAAAGTGTGGCGTTTAACACTGGTTCAGGTGTCTTTACACTGGGTAGAACGGGTTCATTAGGCGATTTAACGGTTGATTTAGATGGTCGTTATGCCTTATCTGCGGCTAGTGGTGAATCTAATACTGCTTCTAACGTGGGTTCAGGTAGTGGTACAGAAGTAGGGGTATTCAAACAAAAAGATGGTGCAGACTTAGAATTTAAGAAATTAAAACAAGGGTCAAATATTACTTTAACATCTAATACTAGTGATATAACTATTACTGCTACTGATACTCAATTAAGTACAACAGAAGTAACAGGAAAAGAATTAACTAATTTAAGTGTATCATCCGGTGGAACAGTAGGTGCAACAGATTCTATATTAGTTGGTATAGGTAAGTTAGAAAATAGAGTAGCATTGAATGATGTTAAGGCTACTAACGTGGTTTCTAATTTAGCGATTACGGGAACGACAGGTGCAAGAACAATAACTAATTCTGATGGAACAGGATTCACTTTACCTGTTGCGACTACATCTGTAAGTGGTGTAATGTCAACAGGTATATTTGATGCTATTGCTCTTAATACAGCAAAGGATACTAATGTAGTAGGTAATCTAGCGGCAGTTGCAAATGGTACATCATTAAGTATTACTACTACTAATGGTAATAATGTATCTTTACCGTTAGCAGACACAAATAATTGGGGTGTAATATCTGATGAAATATTTGATAACATTACCGCTAACAATGCTAAGGTTAGTTACACTGATGCTTCTGCTGTTGCGGCTAATACTAATAAAGTCACAAACGTATCAACTAATTTATCTGTAAGTAGAGATGGAACTAAATTACACGTTGTATCTTCTGATGGTACTAATGCAGAACTACCTTTAGCAGATACAGATAATTGGGGTGTTATGTCTGATGAAATGTTCGATAAACTAGATGGCATAGAAACATCTGCTGATGTAACAGATACGACAAATGTTCATTCTGCTCTTAATGCGGCAATGCCAAGTAATGCTCTTACTATTGGTGACGGTAATACAGCAGTTTCAATTCCGGGTGATTTAACAGTAACAGGCACAGTAACTACAAATAATGTAGAAACTGTATCAACAAGTAATGGTGTAGTCTTTGAAGGTTCTACTGCTGATAATAGTGAGACAACATTAGTAGGTGGTAATCCAAGTGGGTCTAATAATGATATTACAATTACATTACCTAATACACAAGGTACTTTAGCATTACAAAATGAAAATACTACGGGAACTGCGGGTGGTTTATCTTCTACTCTAGCAATATCAAGTGGAGGTACAGGTTCTACTACCGTTAGTGGTGCTAGAACAGGATTAGGTGCTACTACTGTTGGTGCTAATTTATTCACATTAACTAACCCTAGTGCAATTACATTTCCAAGATTGAATGCGGATAATACCGTTTCAGCATTAAGTGATGCAGACTTTAGAACGGCTATTGGTGCTAGTGCGGCAGGTGCTTCTAACTTTGCAACAGGTGATATAACAGGTGCTACTGATTTAGGAAACAATGTTGCTTCAGGTGATTCACTAATAATACACGATACATCTGAATCTGCTTTGAGAGAAATGACTATTGATAATTTAACAACTTATTTTAATAGTGCTTCAATATTAACAAACTTAGCAAATACTGATACTAACACTAATCAGTTAACTACATTCACATTAAGAGGTACAACTAACACTGCACCTACTACTGTTGGTCATAATGATACTATTACTATTGCAGCAGGTACAGGAATAACTACTACATCTACTTCTGATGGAGTAATTACAATTGCTAATACAGTAACAAATACCGATACTAACACAACTTATGATTTAACCTTAGAACAAACAGGGGGTAATAACAATAATCCCGTTTTAAGATTAGACCCTTCTAGTGGAAGTAATGATGACATCACTATAACAGGTGGAACTAATGTTACAGTAACAAGAACAAGTGCTACTGAATTAACAATATCCTCTACTGATACTAATACTGATACCATAAATATGGGTGATGGATTCATTGTAGTAGGAGATTCTAATTCAAATGCAACCACTATTGTTGAAGGTGAAACATTAACTATTGCAGGTGGTACAGGAATTTCAACTGATACAAGTGCTGATGGAACATTAACTATTACTAACGATGTAGCCAACACTAATACATTTAGAACAATAGAGTTAGATACAAATGGTGATGGTTCTGTTAATAATACTCTAACTTCGACTGAGGCATTAAGATTAAAGAAAGGTAGTAATATTACTTTAGCAGAAGTAGATGGTGTTGTAACTATTTCTTCTACTGATACTAATACTAACACCGAATACACAGCAGGAACTAACTTAACATTAAGTGGAACAGAGTTTAGTGTTGATGATGCATTCTTGAAGAATGATGCTAATGATACTACAACAGGAACAATAACTGCCGCAGGTTTTACAACAACAGGAACATGGACTTTTGACGATGCTTCAACAGGAACGGTCGGTATTACTACTATTCATACGGGTACTGGATTTGCAGACAATGATACTTCTTTAATGACAGCAGGTGCTATTAGAGAGAAGATTGAGGATTATGGTTATATTACTTCATTTACTAATACGGTAGATATGGGTGATGGATTCAAAATTAGAGATGATGATAATGATGACCTAATCATTACTGAAAATGAGTTCATCAAGTTTACTGCGGCAACAGGAACAGCAGGGACTAATTTATCAGGTAGTGGAACAACAAGCGACCCATATGTAATGGCTATTACTTTGCCTGATACAGATACAGTTTATAGTCATCCAAACCATTCAGGTGATGTAACTTCAAGTGGTGATGGTGCTACAACAATTGCTGCTGATGCAGTAACATATGCTAAAATGCAAAATATTGCTACTGCAAATAGAGTATTAGGAAGTTCAAGTGCAGATGGAGCAGTATCAGAAGTTCAAGTTGCAACTGCTATGATTGCTGACGATGCAGTAACTTATGCAAAATTACAACATACTACAACAAATAATAGAGTATTAGGTGCAACATCAGCAGGTGTAATATCAGAAGTTCAAGTTAGTAATGCTATGTTAGCAGGTTCTATTGCTGATTCTAAACTTTCTACAATTTCTACTGCTGATAAGGTTGCATTAACTGCATTGAATATAGATGGTGCAACTGCTCTTAACAATAACTTAGTTAATACAGATTTAATGATTGTTGATGATGGTGCAGATGGTACTAATAGAAAAGCAACAATGGCTAATTTAGCCACTTATATGCAAAGTTCATTAACATTTACTAGTAATTCAGACGTAGATGTAAATGTTGCTAATCTTATAGATAGGTTAGTAGACATAGATTCTAACGTCACTATTGGTAGTGCTAGTACAGTAGATACTACTATTTCAGGAGACTTAACTGTAACAGGAGATTTATTAGTTAGTGGTACTGCTACAACATTAGATGTTGCTACATTAGAAGTAACAGATTTAAACATTACAGTTGCTAAGGATGCTAGTTCATCAGCCGCAACAAATGGAGCAGGTTTAACATTTGGTTCAGGATGGTCATCAGGAACTATACCAACTTTAACTTATGACCATAGTAATACAAGGTTAGCAGTTAACGTACCTTTACAGGCTACTAGTTTTGTTGGTAATGCATCTACTTCTACTGAAGCAACAAATGTAACTGTTAGTGCTAACAATACTGCTAATGAAACTGTATATTTAACATTCGTTGATGGTGCCACTGGCACTCAAGGAGTTGAAACTGATACAGGACTTAATTACAATCCAAGTACAGGAAGATTTACTGCAACAAGTTTTGGTGGTAGTGTTGTTGGAGATTTAACAGGTAATGCTGATACTTCTACTAAGATTGCTTCTATAACAAACAGCAACATTGTTCAGTTAACAGAAGAACAAACTCTAACCAATAAAACATTAACAAGTCCTACTCTTACTACACCCGCATTAGGAACACCTTCTGCTTTAGTATTAACAAACGCAACAGCATTACCTGCTGCACAAGTTTCTCAAGGAACAATGGCTAGTGGTATGGTTTTAGTTGCACCCGTATTAGGAACTCCTGCAAGTGGAACATTAACTAATGCTACCGGATATACTACTAGCAATTTGGTAGGTACAATAACTAATGCACAATTAGCAGGTTCAATTTCACAAGATAAGTTAGCAGGTTCTATTGCTAATGATAAATTAGCAACAGGAATCAATGCTGAAAAATTAACAGCAGGAACTTTACCTGCATCAAGAATAGGTACAGGTGCTATTACAGAAGCAAGATTAGGAACAGGTGCAGTTACTAATGATAAGGTAGGTGCTAATGCTATTGATACAGCAGAATTAGCAGATAGTGCAGTAACAGGTGATAAAGTTAGTGCCTTTACAACGGCTTATTCTCAAATAGCGGCAACTAGTTTAGATGATGCAGATTTAGGCACAACAGACCATATTAAATTAGATGACGCAACAGGTTTTCCAACTAGAGGATTATTAGAAATAGGTAATGAATTAGTCTATTATACAGGTATTGACGGTAACGGGCAAACAACCGGAACAGTAAGAGGCCATGCAGGTACAACTGCGGTAGGCCATAGTGATAATACTACTATTAAAGCCCCTGAAGGAGTTAAGGTTACAGTAGGCGGTTCAAAAGATATATTCATTCCAAGATTTGAAGGTGCAGGTGCTTCTTCAATAGGTAAAGCAGGTTTAGTACCTTCAATCCCCGCAGGTAAAACAGCAACTTATCTTCGTGGTGATGGAGCATGGGCTGATTCAGGAACAGTAGGAAATGGTAATACAGGTTTAGTTGATGGTGATGCAGTTTATGATTATATAGCAGCACAAAACTTTGGTTCAGGTTCAGGAGATATAACAGCAGTAGTTGCAGGTACAGGGCTTAGTGGTGGGGCTACAAGTGGTAGTGCAACATTGAACATTGATTCAACAGTTGCTACATTAACAGGTACTCAAACCCTCACTAACAAAACATTGGGTAGTGTTACAACTCTATTTGGAACGGGGTCTGCTACGGCCAAGATATCTTCAAACGGTTCACAAGATTTGGTTCTAACTACCAATACAAATGCAGGTTGGACTGAGCCATATATTCAGATAAACGATTCCACATCGGGAAGTATTTACATTAACAATGGTGATGATGCTAATAGTAAAGTAGTTCTTGGTCGAGATTCAACAAGTAAGGTACAAATTAACGGCCTCTATTATTTACCTCAATCAGATGGTTCTGCAAATCAAGTCATTCAAACTGATGGAAGTGGAAATTTAAGTTTCACTACTGTTAGTAGTGGCGATACAAACGCAGGTGGTGTTAATGGTTCAGCAAGCGCACCTACATTTTCATTTGCTTCTGATACTAATACAGGAATGTATAGATTAACAAGTGATACTTTAGCATTCTCAGTTGGTGGTTCTAATGCTATGTATATGCAATCCTCTAAGGTTGAAGCAAATAAAAGATTTGAGATTATCGCAGGTTCTAATACTGCACCCGGATTATCATTAGCAGGTGATGATAATACAGGAATATACCGATATGCAGAAAATCAAATAGGATTTACAATAGATGGAACTGCTCAATTATTCATTAAAGATGGTGTAATAGAACCTGTTACTGATGATGATATAGATTTAGGAACAGGTAGTAGTCAGTTTAAAAACGCATACTTTGATGGAACAGTAAAAACTGATAATCTTACTGTTGATTCAACTGCATCAGTAGCAGCAAATATATCTCTTGGTGGGGGCAGTTATACATCTCCGTCTTTCACATTTATTGACGACAACGATTGCGGCATGGGTAGAGAAGATACGAATGCTATATTCTTAGGAACAGGTGGAAGTCCAAGACTAAAAATATACTCAGATGGTGCTGTTGATTTAGTTGATTCAAAATTGAAGATTGGAAACTCATATGGTTCTGACGGTCAAGTTCTAACTTCAACAGGTTCAGGAGTTGCTTGGGAGACACCATCAGGCGGCACAGTTGGCGGTAGTGATACTGAATTATTGTATAACAATGGTGGTACAGAAGATGGAATAGCGTCATTTACTTATGATAACACTTCATCATCTGAAAAGTTTGTTATTAGTGCATCATCAGACCAACAACTACTAAGAATTACACAAACAGGTTCAGGAGATGCTTTTATTGTCGAAGATTCATCAAATGTTGATTCAACACCTTTCAAAATAAACGGAAGCGGTAATGTTGCTATCGGTGGTGCATCATACGGTAATAAATTACAAGTGCATGGTGATGTTGGTTTTACTGCTACCAATTTCTATATCGGTGGTGGTTCGGGTAAGTTTATGGCTTTGAGTGGAACGGAAGCCGCTCCTTACTACACTTTCAATGGCGATACTGATACAGGAATGTATCGAATCGGTGACAACAATTTTGGATTCTCAACAGGTGGAACAGCGAGATTAACCATAGGTAGTAGTGGTGAAGTAGCAATTCCCGGTCAAATGACAAGTAGAGCAAATGTTGTAGCGGCATCAAGTAATACAACATTAACAATAGCACAATCAGGTTCATACGTTTATTGGACAGGTGGGACATTAACTTTACCTGCAAGCGGAACAGTAGGAACTCAATATACTGTAATTAATAACAAAGGTAGTCAGGCTTCTATTGCGCTTAATAGCACTAATTGTTCTATGATTTCAGGCTTTACAAATGCAGCAATAGCAGACCATGAGTTAGCATCGTTTATTTGTGTTACTGCTAATAATTGGATTATGGTAGGTTGAGTTAATTGAGTTTTATTGGTGTAGTTGGAGTTGTTGCACAAGCAGCACAAGGCGCAATAACAACCGCACCTACAAGTGTTAGTATCGCTACAAGTGCTTCCGGTAATTATGATAACGCTATAGCGGCAGGTGCAGCAAATTGTAATTTTGCAGGAATGTCAGTAGCGGGTAGTGAGTTTTCTAGTGGTTCAGGAACAGTAAACCCTGATGTTAGTCAGTTTGGTAATCATTATCCGGGGTGTGCAAACGGATTAACTCAAACATTTAAAGGATATATTCGTGCAACAGGTGCAACAAGTTTTCAATGGGGAGGTTCACTTCACAGTTCTAGTTTAAGTAATTCTTGTAGTGCTTCTGTAGTAGTTTCCGGTTCAACAGACCAAGATGAAACTAATGCTAGTACCGGAGACATAGGATTAACATTGATTATTGCTTTTGGTGGAGGAAGGGGAGGTTTAACTTACCCCGCAGCAGGTGATGAGATTGTGCTAAAGTTTACAGGTAGTGCTACTAATTCTAATGGTACTACTAATGCTAGTACGGTAACTTTAACCTATGACTATGTGATTTGATTATTATGCCTACAAGACAAAGAGTTATTTTACCTGAAGGAATATCAGGAGACTTCGCAATTAGACATTTTAACGGTCAAACTACTGATTATAATTGGGAAAGATATTTGAATATGAAAAGTGAAACAGCAGAAGAATACACAGTATTAACTAAAGAAAGTTGTCCTTGGCCTATAATGCAAGATTCTTATGCTGAATATAGAGAACATCAACAACTTTGGGATAATGCAACAGGAGATGTATTGATAGGTGGACTAGGTATAGGAATGGTACATCAAAAATTAATTGATAATCCTAATGTAACATCTGTAACTATAATAGAAAACAGTCAAGATGTAATAGATTTAGTTTGGGAACATTGTGCTAAAGATGAAACCTTTACTTTAATTACAGCAGATATAGAAACGTGGGAAATACCCGAAGATAGTCATTGGGATTATGGTTGGTTTGATACTTGGTTAGTAGATAATCCAATGAACATGAGACAATACAAAGAATTAATGTACGAAAAATATGGAGATTACGTTACTACAATGGGTAATTGGGAGTCTATACCCCAACCCCAATAATTAGGTGTAGATTGCTAAAAAAATCACAATGTAAATTAACTACCTAGTGTTAGAACTACACTGGGGAAAGTTATATGGTAACATTAGAACACATTTTATCTCAACCATATGATATAGAATTGTCTATGTATTATGTAAATACATTTTTTGTTATTATGGGTATTCAAATTATTTATCTTGTAGAAACTTTATATCGAGAAGGTTTAGAACAGAATAAAAATATCCATTAAAAAGTTTAAAATTTTAAAAAAAAATTAAAAAAAAATAGCCAAGCAGCCGGATAAACTAATCGATTTTAGTTTTTTCCGACCACAAGGCTTTACATTCTCTACATTCCCAAATTTTAATTGATGATGCAGAGCCGATGTATATACCATGTATTCTTTTTGGAATGGTATATTCACCACACAAGAAACATTGCTCACGGAGAGTCATTACGTTTTTCCTCGTCAATTAATTTCTGCATATATTCTTCGATTGAAGATTCTGAATATTTAGAATTTCCAAATGCTGCGAAAAATAATAAAGATATTATTATAACGAAGATAATCCATACCATAATTTCTACGGTATCCATAATTACCACCTCACTTTTAAATCAATTATTTCTTCTTTGTTAAAAGATAGACATTTGACAATGCCTTCTTTTTGACCATACTTCCATAAGTCATACACCAACTCACAATCCTTTAAACAATATTCTGCAACTTCCGAATATCTACCTGCCTTCCAAACTGCGGGTGCATCTGCACTGTTCATTAGTTTTTCTGAACCTAATGTATTTTGTGCCAAATTATCTAGTCTAATTCTCTCACCATATTCTTTTTGAAGATAAAGACTAGTATCTATGTACGCTTTATTGTCTAAATATTTTTTAATACAATAAATATCTAAAGCATCTTTCAAAACTTTTAAATCAAATCCTACAATATTGTGTCCTAACAAAGTTCCACCCTTTTCAAAGTGGTCATCTAAGTCAAATTTTAATTGTGATATTGGTTTAATTTGTATATTAGATTTTTTTAAATCATCTACTGCTTTATCAATATAAATTGTTCCTATATCTCCATCCCATGTACAAATTGTTGACACTTTAAACATGTGAGTATTATGCCAACCACCAATTTCATGAGATAAGTTCTTAGTTTCTATGTCTAGTGCTAGAACACTCATCAATCATCACCTGTGATATCAGACCATAATTCAGATAACCTACTCTTTTCCGCTTCTGCGGGGTCAGGAGTTTTAGAAGATATATTCTTTGTTAACCAAAGACATAGTTTACTACCACCAACGGGTAACATTGAACTAGGCCACCATCCTTCTTTTCCTAATGTATTAATTGACTCAGTTATAGTTTTAGGACCATCCTTTACATCAAAAATAATGTACTGTGTTTCAAATTTTTCCATCGGTATTCACTTACTCCGTTGAGTGTATCGCATCACTTAGAACGGACATTGCTGCATAAACATTGTCATGATGAGTAGATTTCTTAGCGCGATTAATCACACCATCTACAACTTTTCTTTCGCTGTGAGGCATTAAATAATACCTACCATACAAATACTCATCACTATCTTTATCCCTACCTTTAATTAAATCAACAAATTTTTGCAATTCGTTAAATGACTTTTGCAGGAAATAGTATAGTTCTAAATCCTCAAAGGCAAATTCTTTTATTTCTTTCATTGTTTTCATTTCTTTTCCTCCTTTAGTTTAACGTAGACTTTCTTATGCACTCGGTTCTCTTCAAAATTATCTTCGATTTTTCTCCACCATTTGTAAATTGTGCTACTACCTTTTCTTGTTTTTACACGTACTTCCGCTAGTAACATTGTTTTATTTACCCAACCGTCATTATCTTTTAGTTCTAAATACGATTCTTTGAACGCACCGATATTGGCTCTTTCTTGCAGAGTCTCCTTTTGCACCTTTAGGGCTACATCTAACCACGATACGAGACTCTTATAACATTGACGGACTAATGAAGATGCTTGTAAAACGTGGTTACTATTCACAATATACCTTTTAGATTTATCACTAATACTTGGGGCTTCTGCTATACAACATAATACTGACATTCTAATTATTTGGTTGTTCATTCTAGTGATAAAATTATTTGCAATTTCAAATACTTCAGGTCTACTATCTGCTACATATGCTTTCATGTTTTCATATTCACGCATTAATGCATCAGTATAATCTTCTGAGTATCTAACAACTTCTTTAGGATTTTCATTTACTTCTTTAAATCTTTCATCTAAAGTTTCATAAATTTTAACAAACCCATTTGCAAACTTGTTAACAGGTGCAATCCTATTAACTTCTTTACCTACTTCCATTATTACTGATTTTCTTATTTCATCTTGTATTTCAGGTGGTACTTCCCAAATGAATATTAACATTCTTTGTAGTACACCCTTTTCTGCAATAACCACTGTCAACCCTTTAGGGATATAAGAAGTAGCATAAGGAGAACGCTTACTCTCACAAATAATATTCTCATCACCATCTTTTAATTTCTTTTTAATTATATAATTTTCACCATGAATACTATTCATCAACTTATTCAAATATAAAATAATATTCTCTTTATGTTGAGACTGTTTAAAGACACCTGAATATTCAAACTCATCATAAACAATAAGGCCATCTCCTTCAAATGCACCTTTAGTCTGAACATCTACATATACGGTACGAGTATTACCATCTTCATCTTCAACCACTTCTTGTTCTTGTTTCATAGAACCTATTAATGCTGCATCTGTTGTTTCTGTTACATCAAAAATAGTAAAATTAGTACCATGCTTTTCATTTAAAATCTCAAAGGTCTTTCTAGATATAGGTCCAAAGAAATTGTACATTTCAGACTTACCTGTACCTGAAGTTTGTAGCCACAATACTGGAACTCTAGTATCTTCTCTACCTTGACCTCTAACTATCACCACCTTATCTTTACATAATTGTCCTAATAAATTAAATGCAGTAAGTGCAGCAGGGATATTATTATACTTTGATACTTGAACTGCATTTGCTACATATTCTTGTATAAATGCAGGTAGCCTAACCCTATGGCTTTCACTCCTATCCATATTATCGTCTTCAATAAAACCATAATACACACTATCTTCTTCATTTTCTATTTTTACATTCTTTACATTTTCCATTTTTATATCACCTGTTTTTCTTCAGAGTTAAGAGTATCTATTACTCTTCTTGCTAATGTACTACCAAAACCATCTATCATAGATATTTCTTTGATAGTTGATTCACCTATTTCCATTATTGAACCAAATTCATCAATTAACATTTGTGCTTTTGTTTCACTGATACCTTTTATAGTCATCAATACGTCTATACGCAAATCTGCTGTGCTGATTTTCTTTTGTTTTATTATTCTAGGCTGATATACAGACCTATCAATTGGCTTCATTTTGCATACAGCACATATAACTTTAGCCGCCATTTTTTCGTTATCTACTAATATTACATTACAATCTGTATCTAATATTATTTTACCTATTGCACCCATAAACTTGTTATGTAAAAAACTAGGTCTTCCAAAAATACCCTCACCTCTAAGACTAACCTTGGTTACTCTTTTACGATATTCTTTGATAGCCTTGTCAAGACTTCCATAAATAATCACATTATTATTTTCAAATGCCCTATCCATGTTGTCAATTTGACTCCAAATTCTTTTATTTATTACAGACTGTAAGAAATCAAATGAAGATTTTGCTTCAAAACAAACATCATCAAAGACATAATCTCCTATTTCTAACCACTCTTTTTGAGTATCAATCTTAAGACCGAGTGCTTCTATTTCAACACACTCAGTTAAAGAAGAATTTTCTCTACTATCAATTATTAATTTCATTCCTCTTCCTCCGTATCTACTGATTTCTGAATCTTTTTTATTTCCTTAAGATACTCTTCTGATATCCCACCATTTTCATCTAGTTTCCATATGTCATTTATTCTTTCATCAGTTAACATCGTGATACCTCCAACATTTGCCGATACAATAACCGTCAGGGATTAATACATTATAACAACTGGGTGCATTGTACCCTTTATTTACTATACCCCATACATAGTTTTTAGTCTTATTAGCATTCCAATCTAACCATATATCATCTTTTTCTGCTATTTTAGTTAGTTCATCCATAATAGTTTTCGCTACTCTTTTTTTATCATCTAAAGAAAGATTCTTATTTCCCATAGTTAGTATGTCCCTATACCATTGAACTAGATATACTCTAGCGTAATGTCCCGGATTTTGAACCATTATAGCGTTGTGTAAACAAGGTAATATTGGTAAATTACCAATTGGTCTAACGGCTTCAACTTCTATATCAGACATTTCAATCGGTTTAACATCAGGCCACTTTGTTAGTTTGTGTCCGTATTTACTTTGGATGTATCTAGGCTTTTTTGCTAATTCAGTAATATACTCTAACGGTCTATCTAAATCCTCTTTTAAGATAGGAATACAGAAATACGGCTCACCATTCTCATCACTACTACTCAAGTTAACTGTATTTGGTATTCTCCTTAATCTGTTAGTTTGTATTCCGCTATCATCTAAAGACTCTAAAACAAATCCATCATGATTCTTAGTTTGTCTATACCAAGATTGGATTTGTCTTATATCATTAGCAATCTCACCGTGTACAATAACATGAAACCCTTTACCACTAAAATACATTTGAAATAATATATCTTGTTTTAGAAACTTTCTTGCTAAGAGTTGTAAATCGAAGTATGCCCTACTGAGGGGCATATCTCCATGAGCATCTAAATCTAAAAATGCTCTATCTTTGATTACAGAAGATTCTATCTTTTCCTTTTCAGAAAAGAACGTAAAGTCGTAGATAGTATAATAGCAATTCATCTTACCATTATACTGATTAATCCACTCTATCATTTCACTTTTATTCTTCACTATGTGCCGCTTCATCTGTCTTGCGTTTTTCAGATGACTTCCCGCCCATACTTCCTTTGGGTATTTCATTTCTAATTTCCTCCTTATTTTTATTATTACTAAAGTTTACATTTGCACTTAGTAGTTGTTCTTGTAAAATACTTGCTACTTGTAATTGTATTTGTTCTATTACTAGGTTCTGAAAGAAACTTCCAAATCGAATTGTTTTTTGGAATATCTCTTCTTCCCATACAATAGTCAATTTTTCCTTAGCATCTAACTGAGTATATATTTCTTCTGAGAAATCTTTTACCAACAGATTCATGTTAGTTAAATCTGCAAATGTCCATTCTCTAGAACTTAATATTTCTTCAACTTTATCTTTCATTTTCATTTGTGCATCTCCTCATCTAATTTAGTGAATGTTTTATCAGTAGCCTGACCGTAAATTACATCCATAGCAAAACCTTCCTCATGTAAAGCATTCATAGCCATTGCTAATCTTTCTGCAAAATGAGGCGGTGGATTACAAGGGTCATTACTATCTGTTGTGTATCTAAATGCTACTGTAAAATATGTTTTATTCATTTACTCTTCCTCCATTTTTTTAATCATTTTTTTCCTAAGCATATCTCCTTGATAAGCATAGCCTAACATCGAACCTCTACGAAGTAATGTTATCATAACGTGCCATTCCCAATCAGTTAATCCACTTGAATTAGCCTTAACTAAGAAAGCAACCATATGTTTTGTTAATGTACCAGTTATTATGTGACCTACTGCTTCTGAATTACCACAATGGCAACAGACCATAGTAGTATTATCAAATCTTGATATAGCCTCTCTTGCTTGATAATTTGCATCATCTCTCAAAGGGATACTACATATAGGACAATTATCTTCTTTAGCATTTTGATTATCCGGTGGATATCTTAAATCTCTCATTTTGACACCAACTTCATTTTTTCGTATTCCTTTCTAAAGTTCTGTTCTGAATCTTTAATATCGGCTACTCCATTGTAAAAAGTGTCATCACCATTAGCATCATATAAATGACCATCACTTGTCATAAACCATTCTTCAAACATCTTTGCCAACTCTTCATCTTCTTGAAAGAACTTACAATACCTAATACAACCTTCATATCCACCCCAATAGTGTTCGTTCATATATTCACAAATATCAATCATACTACTTGCACGTACACTTTTATTTTTTACTGCATCTATCATTTGGCTGTGAGTTAAATAACCCAACATATATACCACTTCATCTTTTTTCATTTTTTATTCCTCTCTCTATATTCTTTCTTTCTTCTAAAATATTCTTTCCACTTCATTTAACCAATCCTCCAAAGACATTGTATTTCCTGTTCCACAGGACTCTAACCAAATCATCTTTATTCTTTCATCTACATTCATTTTAATTCCACCCATCATTTGTTGCAGCAGGACATATACCATAAAAACTACAATTGATACAAGTCTTTGCATAAAATTTAGCCTCAAAGTCTCTTAGTTCATATGAATGCAATAGTTTTGCTATGCCTTTCATGACTGCTTTTTTACTAGACTTCTTTACTTCTTCAACATAAGTATAATTTGCAGCAGGATAATACCAACCCCAATGAGTCATACTAATATCAGGGTCTATATTATGTGATAACAAAGTTTCTCTAGGGCAGTTTTCAAATAGTATTTGGTAAAAGGCCATTTCTTTTCTCATCATAGTCTTTTTCCAGTCTTTCCAACCACCTGTTTTTAACTCCATAGGAATATAGCCTCCATCCTCTACATACATTCTATCAATAATACCTTGTAAGTGTACAACATAATCGTGTGCAAGTGTGAACTTATCACCCATAATATCTCTAGGTATTACTATTTCAGCATCTAACATTATCTCATTAACAACAGGCAAGAACTCTTCTACTTTCTCTTCCATCTTAGAATCCATAAATCTGTTAGCATCATCAATCGCCATTATTTGATACATATCACTATAATCATCAATAGGATATACACTCAAAAAATAACTAGCAAGTTCATCACCTGATAGTGTTTCAGCCTTTTTGATATCTACATCTTTGAACCAATCTTCTCTAGCATTATGTATTATGCTACCTTTTCTCATTACATCAGTTTGGTCTATCGGCATCCTTAGTGGATACTGGTATTCATATCTTTGAGGACACCATTGAAAAGAACCTAAAGAAGATTTAGAAATCTTCAATATTGGTTCTGTTCTGTCCTCACTGTCTTCATATTGTTCTGCATTCCATTGGTATGTGTATTCATTCATATTTTTTACCACCATTCATCTAGTGTTCTTTGATGTACATCTTTTGTTATTTTAGATGTATCCCAATCCATAGCATCAAATATTGGGCTTGCTTTTTTAACAACTGATTGAGCATAATGTTCCCAATCAGGTGTAATTGTTTTAAAATCCTCTTCTGTTAATCCCGCCATATAATTAGGAACAAATGAGTTCCCTGTTATTGGGTGATTAATCATAGATGGATAGTCTTTCATTTTAAGATACAAGTAAGTATCTTCTATTGGTGTAGTGTTAGTTTTATTGTACATTAGTACACCCAATATACCTGCACCAACAGTAGGTCTTTTTCCTGCCGAAGCCCAACCTTTGCCACTTTTTCTAGCAGTAGTTAGTGCAGATTTCTTATTAGTAAGAACACAGTTACATTTAGCATCATCTAAATGATATGATTTCTTACATACAGTACAATAAACATGAAATCTTTCTTCTTTATATCTACTACGCTTTAATATTTTATCAAGTGTTAATCTACCTTGTAAAGTATCTTGATAAATAGATACTAAATAATCTAGTATTTCTTCTTCTGAGTTGTTCATTACCCACATTTTCAAAACCTTTATTTGTACCTCTTTAGCAAGTGCCGTTTCTGATATTCTTTTAGCGGTAAAACCTGTCATAACAAACTCTTTACTATCTAAGAAATCACCATCTTTCCAAGAAATCATTCCTGCATTTCTGTTCTTTGTTGCACCGACTCCTAGTGTTTCAAAATACTTTTCAAACTCTAGTGTTACAGGATGTTCTTTTAACCCTAAAACATTAGGGAAGTATTCTCTTACAGACTCATTCAACATAGCACAAATCTCTTCTCCTTTCTCAATACTTTCACACTTAACATAAATAGAATCAGTATGACCGTAAACCACTTTCATTTTCTCCACCTACTACTATTAAATCTACTTATCAGTGTAGATATTTTACCTATTACATATATCATTCTTATTAACATTTTATCTTTCATAATTATCATTCCTTACAACTGTCACATCGTCTTCGTCTATCATGCTTCCAAGTTACTTTGGCTTTGCACCATCTACATATTAATCTATTTCTCATTCATATTACCCCAACATTCTTCACAACATATGCCGCCTTCTTCTAATGTAAATGCATTATCCGTTTTATGAAACTTACACAATTTACATTTAAATATTTTACTAATAAATATTATTTTACCTATTCTAATCCCTCCACTTTTAATGCAGCAAATCTAATTGCTTGCCTTGCACTAGCAGTAATACTAGCGGCTATATCTACATCAGACCAACCAAAACCCTGATACCCGATGATACCATAGAAACTCGCCATCAATCGCTTTACTGCTAACTGATTGTTATTCCATTTAACCTTATCATCTTTAGTTGTCGCTTCTTTCATTTTCTTTTTGTACTCATCTCTCAATGCTTTTAATTCTAAAACTGATTTAGGTAATATTCCTAATTCATCAGTCTTGTAATATAACATTGTTTTAGTTTTAGCAGGTGAGAAATCTCTAGGAGTAGAAATGTTTACAGCAAATTCTGTTGGAACATCTGATTTAGTTTCCCAAGATATATTACGTGCTATCATCATTGATGGATATAGTTGTGCATAATCAAATGCTGCTACACCTTGATGTAAACCATTAGTACCTTCTTTCAACGGGTCATATATCATTGCACCTTCGTAGTTAATCTTGACTCCATCAGTTGATGATGGTGCTTTCCACCAAGCATTACGCATGAAATATATTGCACCCATATTACTTGCATAAAAACAAGCATCAAATGGGGCTTTAATTAAACGCTGTAATGACAATACCGCTTCTGACAAATAGTTTGTTTCGTCTAATTCTTTAATTAGTTCTACATCTATTAAGGCATACTGCAAATAGGTATCAGAATCCTCTAACCATCCTCTTCTGAAAAACTCCTGTTTATCAGGAAACTTTTCACTAACTAATTTCTTAGAACCTAGAACTAGATTCGATACATAATCTAATGATAGTGAAGGAAGAGTACCGCGTTGAGCATCATTCCATTGTCTCTCAAACGCTACATCTAAACTCAATGTTATTCTTCCTTTAATTGGTTGTTCAATAGGACCAAAAAAATCTCTATTAAACGAATAACTATTTTTATTATTCTTGAACCCATCAACTTCCCAAACAGGTGATAATAACCTAGCGTCTAGATTAAGTGCGGCACATCTTTCTAATAACTTAGGTAAATCGAATCTGTTTCCAAACCAAGATATTAACATATCAGGGTCTTGTTTATTTATCACTGTTAGGAAATAAAGTATCATTGCTTTCTCATTATCAAAGACAAACTCTTCTGTATCTTCTCTTACAGTATTTTCACTTAAGTTTCTTTTCGTAGGAAACCAACTATATCTATGAAACTTCTTTTCAAAATTATCATACATAACTATACAAGTAATCTTACCATCATGTTCTCCACCTTGCATCCATTCCATGTCCCAATAACACTTTCTTAAATCATATTCAGGAAATCCTTTTTCACCAAAGAAACGTATCGTTTCACTATTAGTCTTGTAAAATACATCAACAGCATATCTATGTGTATATCTTACGTCTGCTTCAAAAGTAGTAGCAAACTCATCCTTTACCTTCCTCATCTCTTGAGGGTTTTTACAGTAAACTCTAGTTAAAGGTAGGTTTTGTAGACTTTTATATGCTCTATTTTCTTCATAAGATACAGTTAATACTCTACTATTGCCCCATTTATCTCTACTAATAATATTCTCAGGTTTAGAATCACTTGCTAAAATATAGAAATATGGTCTAAAAACCATGTGGGGGGTGATACAGGATTCTCTTTTACCCGTATCATCCCTCCATGCTGTGTATATTCCTTCTGTTGTTTCACTAATTATCATATATATTACCTCGGATTAAATCTTGGTGCTTTAATTAATACCCTATTAGGGGATGTAATCAAAACAGGAAAGTCATCTTTAAGATAGATGGTAGTTATCCCATCTAAAAAATGAGCAAACTCACCTGTCAATTCTACTATTGCTTCTTCACCTTCAACGGTTAATGTTTCAGGATATACTACAATCGTTTCTGTATTAACTTCAGGAATACTTATTCTGAAATCATTAGAAGTAGATTCTAATATGTATCTAGATGTGTTAGCAACATCACAAGTGGTACAAGCATCTTTCAATGAATCAGAAGTTAACATAACTGCTGCCTCAAACTGAACATTAGCCTTACCAAATGTAGGTAAGTTATTTACATCTTTACCATCTAAATCAATATTTCTAACCAATTGAATCATAGAGAATGATGGATGGTTAATTACTGTTGGTATTGTAGCATGTTTAGTTGTAGTATCCAACGTGATAGTTTCACCAATATTTACAGTAACTAATCCTTTCATAGGTTTAAGATACTTCTTCAACTTAGAAATATCAAGAACAGATTCACCCCCAATGTGAACCATGTTCAAGTTTTCGTTATCTTGTACTTTAATAGAACAAGCAGTAGAGTCATTTGCATTATACAAAGTAATTGATGACGGTAGCCCATCGTTCATATCAGCAACTATGTACGCATAATCTGACAATGATTTAATCTTAGTTGCACCGCCACTAGGATATTTACCTCTCAATGCTACTGCACTTAATGCATCAATAAACTTTTTATTATCTATTACAAATCTCATAATTTCCCCTCACGTAGTTCAGGAATACCTGTCCATGCATTTTCACCATTGGTAACAAATACAGTCCATTCCTTTCCTACTATTGAGGGATTTGTTTTACTTGCTTGTAATTCAGCAATATAATTAGTTGTTGCTCCACTCTTAATTTTATTAATGTGTATCATTTGAGTAAATCTAGCAGGTGTAGATTTATGCCAATCAGGTACAACACCAATAGGTACTGGATTAACTATGTTACCATAGATAGGTTTCATATGTGTTATCAAAAACCTATCTGTATTAATAGCAATAAACGCATCTAAAAGACGATTATAAACTCTATTTCTAATCTTCCAATCTAGAGGTTTAACTGTTACAGAATCAGTATCATGTATAATCAATCCATCTCTCTTTGAAGACCTTACCAAATGTTGCCTTAATACATCACCTGACCCTTCAAATGCTTTATCCACACCATCAAAGATTATTGATTTAACAAGTATTCCTTCTGCAATTTCTTCCTTAACATATGTTATGAAAGAATGTGCATTCTGAAATGTCTCATTCCAATCAACTGTTCCATCACCTTTCATTTCAATAGGGTTAAAGATTACTATATTTTCATCTCTATCCCATCCTGAATCCCAAGTAGGTTCTGCTCCATCATCAAAATCTAGAATAAATACTTTGTATCCTTCTTCAATTTCTTTGGTGGTTCTACAATCCATTGCTGTTCCTGTTTTACCTACCTTTGGCTCACCAGTAATAGAACACAATAAAAAGGATTTCTCCCTTTCATTTCGTGCCTTAATCTGTGCCTTAATCCTCGCCTTTGCTTCTGCAAAAGTGTCACTATTATCTTCTACCTTTTCTGTATTCCAACTCATTTTTATCACCATTAAATTCAGGATAAACATCGTTACCCTTAGACATAGCCCATTCTCCTAATATGGAATTGACTTCTGCCTCACTTACTTTTATTCTTATTTCTTTACTAGAAGGCAAATGCATTTTTAACCAGTATTCACCAGTTTCTTCATTTAACCTAACTGTCAAAAATTCTACTGTTTCTAATGGAACAGCAAAACTATGACTATGTATTATCTGCCCTGATATCTGATACATATTATATCCTCAGAACCAATCTGTATCATCTTCAACAGGAATCTCTACTTCTACAACTTTACCTCGCTTTGAAGTTACAAACAACCCACTAACATTTAGTGTAGTTCCATCTAAAGAACCATCATCATTTGTACGTTGTGAAGTTCTACCTACTACAATAACATCAGAACCTACACCAAAATCAATATCAATGCTACTAGGTATCCAACAAGTTGTACCTACATAACCATCTCCATCATACTCAAAATCAGCATTCAAATCTGATATAGATACTATTCTATTGCCATTAGCAGTAGGTGTAAGAATCATACTTGCTACATTACCATCAGTAACAACAAACCTTTCTAAGTATGTTTTAGATAGATTCATACTATGCGCTCTATCCAAATCATTTAATGGTACATAATGCTCTCTAGCATATTCCATCATCAAATCAGGTTTAGATGTTTGACTCATATCTCTCTTACTTTCAGCATCATCAGGTAATTCATCATTAACAACTAATGAAGCAAGAGTTCTTGTAGTTATACCATGAATCTTAGTTTCATCAAAACTGTTTATGATACAGTTAAATGATACCCAATCAAAGGTCTTTGGTTCAAAAGCCTTAGAAGATTCACCTTTATAATTAAAGTAATACTTACCAAACTTACCATCAACTTCACCTACAAATACACCACTTCTTCTAAACTCTTCTTTAGGTAATGGTTTACCATAATTAGGGTTAGGGTCTTCTCTGTATTTAGCAACTGCATCTAAAGGTACTATCCACCATTTTTCATCATCTAACGGCATTGCTCCCGCAGGTAATGTCTGAATGAATCTTTCTTGTCTTTCACCTTCATGATATCTAATCACCTGATAAGTATCATCTTCAAATTGATTTACTACTGCTACTTTACCTGATTCAAGGGTAGTTTCTTTATCCATATTATATTCATTGAATACATTATTCCTACTCCATTCCATCATATCTCTAGATTCATCTAAAGATACAAACATACCAAATGCTTGTTTTAACCAACCGTTGCTAGGCGCATTGGTCGGGCTTTCGTTATTATCGGCAGAATCTTTCTTTCTTGACATCATTACACTTGCAACGTACTGTCTCCATAGATTCATCACAACTAATGGTTCTTCGTTTTTATCTAAACCATTTTGTTGACAGATTTCATCTATCTTTAGAACAGCATCTTCTAGACTTAAATCTACTCGACCTGCTCCCAATTCCACTTCTTTCATTAATTTCTCAATATTTTCATTATTTTCCATTTTTTTCACCTTTTCTTTTTTTCTTTTTTTTTCATATCATTTGTGCTATCATCCAACTCGCTAATAATTTTGGAGTCATGGTTTTACTACGCCATTCAGCCTCCCCGATTACTCGCAGATATTGGAATTTCTTTTTGTGTTGCATTTCTTTTGCTACAACAGCATCATGTAAATTAACACACAACGATGCCATGTCAATAGAATTGTAAATCATTTTATGTACCTCGTCTAATGCTTGTTCATATTTATTTTCATTTAACATATTAATTATAATAACATACGGCTCAAGGCTTTCTTGATTTAATTTTGATAGAGGACTCTTACTAGAAATTGATGCTTGTAATTCGGTAATTCCTCTACGAATATCACCATGCAGCCCCAATATAAAAGAATCGAGTTCTTCTTTATCAACACTTGTTATTTTTTCTAGTGTTAATATTCTGTTTAATATGAATGACATATTCTCATCACTCAATCTAATAAATAGATAATTAGCACATCTAGATTGTAAAGGATATATGATACGATTTCTTTCATTACAGGTTATTATAAACCTACAATTTTCTGAATATCTTTCCATAATCCTTTTTAGTGCATTTTGAGCATCTTTAGTCATACCATCCATCTCATCGAGTAAAACTATTTTGAATGGTACATCACCTATTTTAGATGTAGATGCTATTTCCTTAATCTTAGTCCTAACTGTTTCAAGTTTCCTATCATCTGAGGCGTTAATTTCATAGAAATTAGAATCTTTGAACTCACCTAATATATCATTAGCCAATGCTCCTGCGAATGCAGTTTTACCTGTACCCGCTACACCGTATAAAAGAAGATTAGGCATCTCTTTATTTTGTAGCCATTCTTCTGCATCCATTATTAAATTATAATGACCCACTATTTCATCTAAGTGTTGAGGTCTATATTTTTCAGTCCATAACATTTTATTCATCTCCGATAGGAGTATATACCCATACCCCATTTTTTACTATTTCATATTCAGGCATTTGATACATCAGATTTACTATAACATTAGTCATAGAATTAACATGCCGATGTAAACGACCTTTACTATTTTTATAGTTATTAATGAATGTCATTATCTCCTGAATATTCATTTCTTCTTCTGCTCTGTCGTTTCCAATTTCGTGTAACGCTTTATACCTGTAATAATTTTTATTGTTTCTTGCCATTATAACCACTTATCCAATGTTGTTGTAACAACCGTTGGTTGCTTTGTTTTTATTTTCTTTTTTTCTCCTAATTTTAGGAGTCTGCATTGTCTATTATCTAATCTAGACTTAGCATATTTTCTAAATTCATCATCTTCTAATAAATGTTTTAGTAGATGCTGTTGCTCTCTCTTTAATTTTAATCTTCTACATATATCCCGCATTTCACTTTGCGGTCTTCTCTTAGGCATAACCAATTTACCATGAGTTTTTCCTTCATGTGAATATGCCAATAACTCATAGAAATAATCTGATGACCATTTCCTTTTTACTTCTGAATCAATATACATTAATTTGTTAGGATGTACATTTTGTGCTAACCAACTTAATAGTTGAGTATCAGATGGTTTGTTTATTTTAAGAATCTCTAATACATCTTCTCTATCAGGATTCTTCAAATAGTCCATCATAATCTTAAAAATATCTAAATCATATTCTTTTGGTGGATTACTTCTAGGTGATATTTTCTTTATGTTCAATATATCTTCTGAATCAGATGTAGCCCTAGTCAACTTCACTAACTTAAGTATGGATTTGGGAACATCTTTTTGATTAGATGATGTTAATATAACAGTTCCTCTATACTCTAGGATAGATTTGATTATCAAATCCGTCTTAGGTTTAATGTTAACTTCTCTAATAATTAGACCCCTATTTCTAGGAAGAGAATAATTATCTTCTATATCATATTCATCTGCATATCGTATAATAGGATTATCAGAACTAGATAAAAGTTCTAACGCCTTATCTATACAATTCCTATTTGATTTACCTACTATTATTATTGGCCTTTGCTTGTTTTTCATTTTTATTAAACTCATTTTTAATCCTCACATCTAATGCTTCATCATAGTCTGCACCACAACTATGACACTTAACTTGAATAATAAACCACTTTAGTTTACCTTCTTCTAATACTCCGGCATTATAACCAAAGTCATTGCTACCACACTCTCTACAACCTTCTTTCATTTTCATTAACATAGAAGATTCTAGTATTTGCTCATCCGTTGCACGTTCTTTAGGTTCATTCAAAAAGTTTACAGCAATTTTACAAGTGCTACATAACTGATTTTCTTCAACTTCAAAAACATTACAACGGTGGCATCTCATCATATTACCCCTTTTAATGCTAAGATTTCATCTAGACCTTTTTCAGTGTGTTGTCGATTTGAATCAACTATTATTACTGCCTGTTTGAAAGTTTCCCATTCTCCTTTAGCAGTAGGTAAATTGTCGGGAACAATATTACATAAGTTCCATAGATTTTTTTTACCTGTTATAGTCAATATTGGTCTAGGTCTTGTCTTGTGTTCTTCTTCTTTATACTTAGCAACTATCTCATGCTGCAAAAGAGTGCGCTGAATACCCAATAGGAACTCACTCTTACCCCTAAAACTAACCTTTAGCCTAACTCTATACCCAATGTGTGTTTCTTTATCTCTAGACACATTAATTTCACATTTAGGATGTGATAATAATATGCCTTCAAGTTGGCTTCGGTTAAACATAATATCACTCCCAATAATTCTCTTTTATTTCCGATGCAATTTCATCTTGTTCTCGCACAATATGTTGTGTGCCGTGTATTGGGACTTCCAACCAGTACCAATGTCTAGGTGCTAGTCGCTTATCACCGTTTCTAATTACATTGTTTTGAGCCTCAAGTGCTAAGTTAGCAATAAGGGTTTCAATATGGTCACGTACAAAATAAACTAAATCCCTAGATATTGACATATCAACTTCATCTTTTATAATTTTCATTATATCAATAGTCTTCGCTTTATGTCTTTTTTGTTTCTTAACCTTTGCTTTAATTACTAATTCCTTATTGGGTGTAATTAGTTTCTTTGATTCAGAATCTATATACGGACAAGTATCAATATCAACTTCAATAGTTCTCTTTGGATTACCAACTGGCTGTAATACTGCTATATTTTGATAAACCCTAATACATCTATATGGGTAGTCGTCAATTATAGTCATCATATCTACACCAATCAAAGTATCATCCTCTGTGCATTTTGAAGTGTATCTATATCTTTAGCAAACTTATCATCCCTTATCCTAACTACTCTAGGAAATCTAAGACCATAATTACCATCAGCATCTTGTGTTACCAAATCAGCCGTTACTTCTAGTACTATTCTCGGTAAGAAAGTAAATACTCCTTTTTCATATGAAGATACATTCTTCTTCAAGTCTGTTGTTAAGTTTAACAAATCCAATCTAGAAAGTCCTGTACCAACAGAACCAATAGAAACATATTCTTTACCTTTCATTCCTGTCATATTTACCAATATTTTATCACCACCATGAGGTATGCTTTCAGGCATATTTTTTCTTGGGGCTTTATGATAAGCAATATTCCTTAAAGATATACCAAATGAACCAAATACATCTGACCTATCTCCTGTACCATAGGTCGCACTTGTTATTACAACATCTAAACTTATTCTAGCAGGTTTATATTTTAACCAAGCATTACTTCTTTTACCTGCTTGATATACCATATCCAAATCCTTTATCATTATACCTTCAAAACCTAAACTAATTGCAGTATTATATGCACCCTCTATTGTTTGATTATCAAAACCTTTCGCTATCAAATCCTTTGGTAATAACCACGACAATCTTTCTAATCTATCTTTAAAATTTAAATCCAAGAAACTTACATTTTTCCAATATAGTATATCAAACGCTACCATTTTAACAGGGCATTCTCTTACTGCTTCTTCTTTATCTAATTTATGAACTCTCTTACCCATCTTCTTGTGAGGTGCAGGTGTACCATCTATATTGATTGGATATATTTCGGTGTCAATTATGAAATCATCCACTTCTAGTTCTAACATTTGGTCTTCAACATCAGGAAATTGTTCGGTTACAATTTTACCTTTGCGATTAAAGATTATTACAGATAAATCTTGACTCTTATGTATCTGATATCTATTTCCATCATACTTAGCATCTACATAATAATTATCAGGTCTTTCTTTACCTTTACGTGCCTTCGCTAACATAGGTTGTACGAATTGCCCGTGAGATAATCTACACTCAGGAGTTTGACCTAACTCTAGGCTAGAACAAATTTCACTTGCTGAATTATATTGAGCATATTTGTATATAGTAGTATCATTACTTCTATAATGTAAAGCCAATGCTTTCAAAGGTATCTTATTGTTCACACCATTTCTAGGTTTTCTTAACCAATACCTTACAAACCATTTTAATTCTAAAGCAGACATTTGTCTAAGTGCAGAAGCAAATGTTTCATATGAAGAATTACTAATAGAAGAACAATCTAAAAGTAATAAAGAATAAAACTCTCCAAATGTAATATCAGAATGATTATTCTCACCTTCATACATTTGATATAGACCTTCTCCTAAATCTCCCCACATTTTAGCAGCAGATTTAACTTCATCATCGAACAAACCTAATGCAGAAGCAATCCAAGATACTGCTTTAATATTACCAATGTTGTTGGTAGGATACGATAATGAAAACACTTGCATCACCAATGGTTTAGACTTAAATGCACTTAGATTATCAGAGATAGTTTTTGCTTTTTCATTAGGTGTTTGGAACTCAAGTATCTCACAAACATTAGCAAAGTTACTCAAACTACCTGTTTGAATAGTGTACATTATTCTTCCTCCATTCTTGCTAATCTTTCTACATCATGTTTCTTATTTCTATTCATAAGTTCCATGAGTATTTTCATATTCTCTCTTCTTTCTTTATCCATAATTATTCCTCCTCTGTTTTAGATAAAAGCAAATTCAACATTGCCTTTTCTACATGAATAGTAGTAATTTTTCTATCGCCACTTTCAGTATATATGTTAGCAATTTCTAAATTTAGTTCATTTAAACTAAATCTCATATACTTATCCATAATAGGATAGATATCTGCACTGATGTATGTTCCTGTTCTAAGTCTCTTCTTCAATTCTTTCTTTAGTTTTCTTATTGATATTATCATTTAATGCTCTCCTTAATGCCTTATTTAGAGACTCGGCTTCGTCTATATTCATTCTAACACCTTTTTTGGTAGGTTTACCATTATCATACCATCGAATATCCAATACATCAATATTCCAATAATTACCTGTTACCACAAGTAATTCTGACGTAGCATTTCTAGGTATTCTTACTACGATTCTTTCATTCTTCATATGCTAATCCTCCCTTAAATGTCTTTAATTCTTTATAGGTTTTAAAATATCTAGGGGATTCTAGTTTATCCACTCTATGCACCATCCACATTGCACCACCAAGACTACTAATCCTGACAACTTCATACACACCGCCCTGATATTGAATCATCTCTTCTGTTTCTATTTCAGGACTTAAACCATATTGTTTGTTTAATAGAGTTGACATACTACTCATATTTTCTGCTACAAACTTTACGATGTGCGCTCTTTGTATAGGTATTTTTGCATCAACAGTAATATGTAATTTACCACTCCACTCACAAACCTTACATTTATTCCCTTCACAAATAGGACAAGGAACTTCTGCGGGTAATGGGGCAGGGAAAGTTACGGTTACTGTTGGCTGCATTCTCTACCATTCCATACTCTATATTTAACTTCATATTCAACTGTTACGTCAAAAGGAAATACAGGGAATACTAAGGTAGCATTACCAAATTGAGGTGCATAACCATTAGACCATAAATGAGTCCCTTGTTGTACATAGCCTTCTGCATTAAAAGTAAAATTATTAAATATTACAGTATTATTTATGATATCAAAACTCAGATGAGTCAAGTTGTAATAGAAATAATCTAATTCAATTAGACCGTGAGTTGTGTTAAAATCTAACACCACTGTTTCTTGTGTTGAGTTATTCAAATCATTGATTAAATATGTGAATGAACCATTCATCATAGACCACCCCTTTACACATTCTTCTTCCTCTGCAAATACTTCTTCAGGGGATGGTATAGTACACCCTGCTAACATAAATGTCATTAGAAATACTAATCCAAATTCTCTTAATGTAGTTTGTCTTGAATTAAGAATATCCATCACTCCTCACCTTCCGTTACAGAATACCTACCACTATTGGTCTTAATAAATGATACGTGCTTACCTATTTCAGTTTTACAATCATAAGCCCACATTTCACCTTGACCTAAAACAATTGCACTATCTAAATTACCTTTCCAAGTATCAATAGTTGCCCAATCAGTTCCACTGAAATACGCTGACATATTAGGATGAGTGTGAATCCAACATTTAATAGGTAATTTCATTGGTTCTTCACTACCATATAACTCATCATCTTGATTTGCAAAAGATACAAAACCCGGTGTCCCAACACTCATGAATAGATTATTATTAGCATCTACTAACACTTGAACTTCTCTAGGAATATCAAAATGCTCAATAGATTGTTTGTATATTTGACTCAGGAATGCTTCTGTACCAAAATCAGGATACACCCATTCCATACTATCAGAACATACTTCCCATAATTCTCTAATAGGTTTTTTCCATTCGTTATCTTTAACAACCTTTTCCATTATATCTACATATAATTTAGTGTCGTCACTAAATCTATCATTCTTATCATATTCTTCTTCACTATTCTTTATCTTCATTCTATTACCCCTGTTTGTATTAATACTCCAACAATTACTGCTGTAATTAGAACTAATCTAAACACCATTTTATTGTTAGTTTTCTTAACTTCTGCTATTTTCTCATCGAGAACATCTTTTACCTTTTCTAGATGTTCTTCCATTTCTTCTTCTTTAACCAAGTCCTCATGCATCTCTTCTATATCTAAATCAACATGACGCTCTCTTATTGCTTTGGATGAAATCTTACTTTTAATTTGTGCAGAAGTCCTAGTACCATCAAATCGTAATACTGTTTCTTCAACATCCAAACCTTCATCCAAACAAACACAAAGTAACTTTACTTCATGCTCATCCCATTTTCCTTTCTTAACTTTATTTTTTTTCATTTTTCTCACCTTTTAATTCTTTGATTACAATTTCATTAGTAAGCCTATCATCCTTAAAAAAAGGAATAGGGCTATTTTTAATAGTTATTGTAAATGTTTGACCATTCATCATATGCACTAACACACTCTTACCTGTATTAGATACAGCAAATATCTTGTCTCTTAGGAAACTAGTCATGCCAAACTCTGTTGGATATTCATTAGTCCAATTTGACACAACATTAACTACATCAATTTCTGATGCTTTACTATCGCTAGAGGGCTTCCAATCCTCTAATCCCATATCAGACCCCTCCTTGTTGGGATGCTCTAATACTCTCTTTAATAATAGACTCATGATATACTTGATGCCCACTTAGAAAGCCTCCTGCGTGTCTTTTTGTTCCTATAAACTCTTCACCACAAACATGACAACAAACTCTAACTATTTCAGACCTAAGATAAATCCCATCCTTAGAAATAATACTTATTATTTCACCTATCTCCTCATCTGATAATTCTAAATCGTCATCAACTTTATCGGTCATATATTAAACACCATACTTGCAGTTACTTCCTGCTTATTGAACCATTTCTGAATCCATTGAGCAGCAATAGAAGCGATTACATTATTCATCATATTAACACCTTTAGCAGAGCCATCCCAAGATTGTGCTTGACAGGAAAAAGAACCTTCTTCCCCTGTTAATACAGTATCCACTAAATTAGGATTAAGCATATATGATATTAGCGTAGCATTTCTGCCTTGTGCGCGTAAATCTAACCACTTCACGTTAGCATCATCACCTGTACCTTGCCTATAAAGCAAGCGTCTTACATCTAAATTATCTGCACAACAAATAACTAGGTCATAACCTTTCAACTGTTTTGGTACTAAAACTAAATACGGTTCGGCTTTAATACCATTAAACTGACTACTAATTGCTTCTGCTTTATTTTCTCCTAAGTGGCTTTCATTATAATGTTGATAAGTTAAATTCTTTTTCTCTACCTTATCATCATCAAAAACAGTTATGTCATAAATACCTAATCTTTCTAAATTATGTATTAACATACTACCTATACCACCTGCACCTATTATCATTATCTTTCTTTTCATTTTAACTACTCCATTCTATTTTTTCCTTTTTTGTAAAGAGTGAAACTCTCTTTAATTTATGACCCCAATTTGTTGCTACTACATATCTCCATATTTTTTTAGGAGATGACTCATAATATTCAATATCAACTACCGTTACTTTAACATACCTACCTTTTAACACAGTATATCCCTTATAACCAATATCATAATTATGAGAGTTTCTCCATTTTTTCCAGAACTCACTGTCTTTAATCATAAAATCACTTTCTAATTCCATTAATAAAATCATTTAATACCATATAATTTAATTTATTTTTATCTACATTATATAATTGTAAAATCTTTTTCATGTTCTTTCTTAGTGATACTTCGGTAGTACCGACTAATTTAGCAACCTCTTGTTGTGTATAATTTTCCCGTCTAAATACTGACACTAGATAAAAACATGCAGACAAAGTTGCTATTGTAAATTGCACACCGTGAGCATCTAGTTTTTGATAAACGTGTTCTGATAATTTACTTACATCCCCAATATATTGAGGGTTAGGTAAATATAATTTTGACCCAACTTCTTGAATCAAACCTTCAATGTTCATTTGAGAAAAGACCCAAGGCTTACCTAAATGAGTTGCTATCACTCTAGCATATTTTGATATTTCACCTCTAGATATCTTAGTTACATTAGAATGCTTCTGTACTGTTACTGCAATACCTGCTTCTTTTAATATATAATAAGTTAAACTTGCTGCTCTATTATCAATAGGCACTGCTCTTAATGCCTGTTTTTTATTTAACAAATTATAATATTTACTTACTCTACTCTTTAGTACAGGTGCTACATTATAATATGATAGATTCATATTAGATAATTTTAACATCCTCAAATAAGATTCATTCAATGGGTTGTTATGTCTTTGAGTAAAGAATAATTTCCTACCCATAACACCAAACTTATTCACATCTCCTTTATGAATAGTTGAACCTAAATCCCAAGACTTGTTAGGTGCGCCTTTGTAATCTACATTTGATATATTATAATCTATATTTTTGATAGTATCTTCAAATATATTTTTCACCAAGACAAGTCCACAATCTAAACAAACTTGCTCACCCAATCTTTCATCAAACATATTTCTTTCTGATTCACATTCTATACATTTCACAGTTTTCCCCTCGCAACAATTTCATCTAAGTTATCCCAATATACATTAGGTATCCTATGTTCCTTTTCGGGTAGTCTCATTGTATTGATTTGTGAACTTGACATAACATCATTCATAAGAAACATTGCTCTTGCAGCAAATTGGTCGCCTAGACTAGAATTTTTATGAATATTATCTATACATACTGCTGATAAAGTACCTAGTACCGTAGAATTATGAGGATGTATTAAAGCCCCTTTGGAACTTGCTTCACCATCATTATTTTCTACAAATCTATGAGTATTAACTTTTTGAGTATCAGAAGAAGAAGGGTTTTCTTTTAATACCCAATCACATCTCTGACCTCTAACTAGCATAATAGTTTGCTTACGTTTACCCAACTTAAAGACTTTAATTTTACTAGGAAACTTAGTTTCTAATTCTGCTAATAGTTCTTCGGCTCTCTTTTCAACTAATGATTGAGTTCTATTTTGCTCTAGAAAAGCATACATCAATTTTACTTGAGACTTACTAGGCTCATAATTTAACAATTTTTTCCATAGGTTTTCCGGTGAAACTCCCCATTTTTCAGAGCGTTTATGACCATGCCTATGGTAATTAATAAATGAATTTAAATCTTTTATTGTAATACTAGCCCAAACACCATCAGAAATTTCTAATGCACATTCTTTATCAGAAATTATCTTTGTTTTAATCCTAACATTCTGTTTCACCATTGACCCATCATTACTATAAAATGAATAAGGTGTTCTATTTTCTACTGAATACATTACATTCGGTGGAAATAATAACAACCTACGAATATATCTATCCATCTTAGTACTACTCTTCTCAAAACAAGAACGATAAAAAATCTTACTTAAATTATCTATAATAATACCTTTACTATCTTTCTCACCATTTAAGAAAAAGTGAGGTTTATTCTTTTGAAAAACAATAGTTGAGTCCCCATCCCTATACTTAAAGGTAATAATAGTTGTAACATTATCATTGGTTGACATAAATAGAAATTTATTTAATGCTTTACTAATTCCTGCATAAATAGGGTCTAAACTATTTTTTTTATCTAAGTCAAGAGTACTTACTACTTTATATTCACCAAATCTATTTAGTTTACTACGATAATTACGTTTCAAATCAGTAGTGCGATATAGAAAACTTGTTGTATCAAATATCTGACTATCATCTGCTCTCGGAACATGTAACTTAACTTTCACTCTTCTTCCTCCATAATAGTTTGAACCCCATCAATAGTTAGACCTTGCATAAAACAATGCATTGCAACCATTTCTCTAGGTAATCTACGAAAGTCAACCCAACTCATTGTAGAACCCATAACATTAGGCCGTACCAAAGCAGGTACACAATCAGAAGTATTATACCGTTTGGTATAAAGTCCTGATTCTTTCAGTTTATTTCTATATGCTTTTATTATTTTGCTCTTAGGTATGTTCTCGTAAATTATCTTCATTTATATTCCTCTCTTTATATTTTTTATATTCGTGTGTTTCCACTATTTTTGTGAGGGCTTCACTCCTCGTTATATTGTTGATAGTATTCATTGTACGCAATAAGTTATGCATAAATGTTAGGGGAGTCATATTACCATCCCTCAACTGATTGAATCTCTTATGCACATTGTTTTTAACTGTATCATTAGAAAACATATCATATATTTCTTGTTCTATTTCTAGAAACTCTTCTCTATTCAGTTTTGACCTATATCTCATATTTCACAAACTCCACCTGCACAAGCAATTTCTCCTTGTAAATCGGTATTGTCATCTAATTCTATTACTTGTGTAAAGTCTAAATCATATAGTTTAGACCTCATACTATTATATTCTTCTTCTGTTATTTCTTCAAATGGTGCTTGTTTATAAGAACCATTATCATATGGTAAAACTGCTAGACCATTGTAATAATGTCTATTTAACCACATCCATGCACCTACATCTTCCCATTCATCTTCACGAATTTGAACAGTTGCAGATACATTATGAGTATTCAATCCATCCCTATGACCACGTTGAACCCAACCAACAGAAAAACGCTTTACACGTTCTAACATATTAATTGCAGACTCATGTCTAGTTATTACATCACCTTTAGGTGCTTTTTGTGGTATAGAGAATACTGCTTCAGTAGCACTAAAGTAATCATCTTCTATTAAATCAGGTACTCTATCTAATAGATATTGATATACAGGTTCTACTTTGTTTACTCTAACTCTTCTATTATAGAATGGAGCATACCAAGGATGAATACCTGATGAAGTACCTAATACACAACTAGCCGTTCCTGATGGTTTAACACAAGTAACTCTTGCTGCTTTATTTATCCCAAGTAATTCAGCAACTCTTTCATTTTCATTCTTTGCAACGATTGCTGCTTGTTCAATATCTAATAAAGTTACTTTATTACTACCTATTCCCGTCATAGACACACCTAAAAGTGCATCTTTTTCAGTAGTTTTCTGCCAAACTTCCCGTAAATAGTGGAAATCTGTATAACCTGCTTGTAAAGTTCCTAAGAAAGCGGCTGCTTTTACTCTCTCTTCTAAATCTTCTTGAGATAAAACATCAGAAACATTACACTCTGACAAGTTACAGAACTGATATGGGCGTAAAGCAATCTCGCAGCAAGGATTTGTTCCCCAATCTTTATCATGGGAGAAATATATTCCCGGTTCTCCTGAGTTAGATAATCTAATTCTTTCCCATAAATCTTCAAAGAATCCTTTTTCTATTCTATGTCTAAGTAAGAATGCTGAGTTATTTGCTCTACCTCTTTGTGGATTCTGTTCATACCACTTACCTGCTTTACAATTAATCATTTCATTATCATCAGCACTAAATAAAGATATTAATGCTGCTCGTCTAATACCACCCGATAAAACTGCATGAGCAATATGACATAATATATCATGGCACTCTAAAGGAGTTAGTTGTGTACCTTCTTCTTTTTGTAATAACATTGTTTCAATTTTAACTAATGCTATTTTTAGTGGTGCTGGACCGGGTGCTTTTCCACCACTAGTTTTTAGTGGCGCACCTTTAGGTCTAATATCATCATAATCAAAATTAGGAGAAGATGTTCTCATACCAAAGTATGATTCAAAAAGAACTTTAATTGCATCAGCCCAACCTTCAATAGAATCATTAATTAATATTCTTCTAAACTTATCAGGATTGGGTTTTCTGATAGTTGGTAGTTGTTCTACATGATGACGTTGTACGGAATACCCTACACCTGTTCCACCTAATAACAAAAACATAGACTCAGAAAAACACTCTAAAGAATCTATTGGCATATATGCACAATTGTATAATCTATTAGGTGATAGTTCTACGGGTTTACCTGCAAATTGAAAAGACCTCATTGATGGAACTACCTTTCTAGGTTTAACAAAGTTCTCATATACATTTTCTATCTCTTCAATCAATTGAGGATTACCTCTATTAATATATTTTTTAAGATGCATTTGTTTGTTTCTTTCACAAATCTCATCCCACGTTTCTCTTCTATTATCATCTGCTCTATATTTAGCATACTTCGTAAATACATTAAACTCTGATAGCACTTTATTTTGTAGTTCCATTTCTTTCATCTTTAACACCTTAATTTTTTTCTTTCTACTATTTGGTCAAATGAAGAGAATGAATGAACATATTCACCATTCTTCTTTACGACCCATTCTCTCTCGACCAAAAAGTTCCAAGATGGGAAGGTAGAAATTACATCAATTCCATATTCTGAAATTAAATCATCTACATCTTTATATTGTTTATTGTTATATTCAATCAAGGTTTCCCCATCACAAATAATAACTGCTTTCATACTCACTGCTAGAACATATCCAACAGGGTAAAAGTCGGGCTTCATTAAAGTATAATCTTCATATTTTTTACTATCACGGTAAAGCCAACCTTGTGATTTCAAAAAGACTGGTAATATTCCAGTCGGTAATATATTCGCATAATCGCATAACATAGGATTCCTCTCCTAAAAAGGTATGAGGGGCAGCAAATTGTGAGGGAATGCTGCCACCTCAATTGTAGAGACATAAATACCTAAATGGTATTTATTGGTTGCCTCCACCCTGCATACCGGGCATTAGCAGTACATCTGCTACTGAGTCCCAGTCTGTTGCTGTAATTGTTTCTTTAGGTACTTGAATCCCATCAAGATATATCCAATGTGTTGGATGGTCTTGTATTTGGTCAAGCATATCATCTACTGTCATATTTTCCATTACCGTATGTCCGGTTTCATTTGCTATTGTTAATTTCATATTTTCACTTTCCTTGTATTTTTCTCTACATTTTTATAGGTCTATAATTATTGCGACCTTCCCTCTAATAAACGGCCTGTTAAAGCGTTTATTGTATTTTCATATTGAACACATAATGCCTTATGGTTGTTCAAATCTGCAACTAGTTGATTGATTATATTTTGTGCCTTATTTATCTCGGCAATATAATCCTCAACAGTTGGTTCTGCGTTCACTGGTTCTGCTTCTTCTGTTTTTACACTTTTCTTTTTACTCATTTTACTCATCTCCGAATAATCCAATAGGCCATAATGTTGATACCACTACTACGCCTACTGCAAATCTCGCCAATGCTCCTATCTTACTCATATCCTTTCCTCCTTTCTTCTAACAGAGTTGAAATGGCTGCTGATGCATCGTGTTTACTTAGGCTTGCAAAGTCTCCTTCATAGCCTAAGTTCCTCAAATAACTACATTGTTTTTCTGTTGCCATTTGAACATCTCCATTGTCTCTGTTTAGAATTTTTACTAGTGATTGGCGTTGTGCCTCAGTAGGTTCTTTGCCCGACATAATCCAATCCTTAATACTACTTAAGAACTTACGTTCCCAATCATTAATACCATCTAATTCTGAAAACATTCTGATACCATAATAGTTACATTTGTCCTCAAATTCTGAATCATTTTGATTCTCTTCAATATTAGAAGCAATCATTTTATTTCTCTCTATTTCCATATATCTTTGTCTTCTTGATATTAAGTCATCCTTCTCTTTTTGAACCTCAAGAAGTCTTTCAGCAAGTTTCTTATCCTCATTCTCTGTTAATGTCTGATGCATTTCAAACATAGCATAAAACAATGTTAAATCATTCATCAACTTCTCAGTTGGATAACCTCTTGTTAAAATCTGTCTCTTTGGATTTTCAGGACTATTCCATCTCCAAACGATACTAGCCATCTTATATGTTGGTGCGCCATAAGTACCCTTACTAGATTTACGAATCTTAGTATTATCAAAATACTGTTTATATTCATGATTATAGTATTTACCTACTTTACGAACATTCACTCTCATATCTAAATCTTTAACATGGTCAAACATTGTTGTAAATGTATCACCATTAGTATGCCACCACGCAGTTTTCTTCATAGATTCGACTCTAACATTAATCCATTTCTCAATCATATCTTCTGATATTGAGTCAATATCTAATCCAGTATCTTCTGCAATTGCTCTCAAGATTAAGTATGAATTAATATGGTCTGAACCTACACACTCTCGTATACCATTTTCAGTATTTAATATCTCAAAATGATATACAATATTGTGTGAACATAAACATTTGCGTGGGTGAGTTGTAACCCATTCAGGCATCTCACTTAATCCACTCCACCAACATTCACCTGTTGCTATCCATTCATGCTTTGCTTCATCATAATTATCAGCAACGGATAGTTCTACCATCTTTCTTTTCAGAATCTTGTCCCACTTTCCTTCACCTAATTCTCTTTTATATTTGTATTCTTCTTCTATCATTTTATCTCATTCCGTTTTTCTTTTGTCTTCTTCTATATGTTTGACCACAAGGTTGGTCTGAACAAAACTTCTTACTTGACTTACCAATAAACAATTTCCCACACTCCAAACATTCAACACCTTTACCTTTTTTGAATGATGCTATGTTTCTTTCTAATCTATTTTTAAGAGCATTGAAATTCTGTATGTCATCTATTCTCTTAATTAATTTTCTTTTGTTCTTTGATTCAACTTGACATTGTTCTCTACAATATTTTCTTACCCCTAGCATTTTTGCACTATGCACCGTAAAAGGAACTCCACAATTTTCACAATGTTTTGTTGTCGGAGGGAACTGTGGTTTTCGACTATCATACATTTCTTTTCTACACGTAAGTGAACAAAACAAATTATACTTTTGACCACTACCTAAAATTTGATTTATATCAATAGGGTCATGACAAGTCAAACACAAAGCATCACTTAATCCTGCTCTGATTGATAGATAGTAAGTGTTCATCAATAATCTAATATTCAGTTTACCTTTTTCAGTCGCCCCTTCTTTTAACTCTAGAAGAAAACTATCATCAGTCATTTTGCTCATCTTCCATTTTCTCAAATGAGCGCATTTCTTGTAGGTGCGCTGTAAGAACTCTATCTAATTGTTTAAATAAATGTTCTGCACATCCTGCTATTTCTTTACGATATAACATCAACCAAGTCTTGTGTGCTGTATTAATTAATATCTTAGGATAATCATTTTCATCCATCTTGACAATCAATGGTGGTAAATCAATATCATTAATTAATTTAGTTTCTATTTCCATTTGAAATGTATTCATCTAAGCCCACCACCCTACGGATTTAATCTTTGCATCTTGTGTTACAAAAATCGTGCCTGATTTAAGATGCACATGATATTCTTCTAGCATCATCTCAAATTCAGTTGACCAAACTCGGCAGACTGTTACTGCACAAACTTCTGACCAATCTATTGTCGTTTCACCTGTTGTTGTTTTCATTGTTGTTTTCATTTTACTTTTCTCCTATTTTTATAGATGTATATCCTTCAGGTATAAACGGCTTGCTACATCTAGTACAAAGCCACCTGTTGCTAATTTTACTTTTGTGGTGTTCCATAACATATAGACACCCTTTACATAATAATTTCATATTCATTCTTCTCCTTCTTTTTTTTGGTAGCATTCTTCACAAATCCTACTAGCATATTGGTCTTTGATGCGGTGGTTTTTACCACAAATCTTACATCTTCTAACTCTAATAGTCATATCTTAAACCCCAATAAACGTAAACTAATAAATATTACTAACATGATTAAAAAGAACTCCATTATAATTCATCCTCCATCATATTCTTCACATCTACTATTACTGAATCATCATCAATTATTTCTAATAACTGTGCTGTTACTCCTTCCATAACGGCTGCTATTGAAGTCAATGAATCTTCAATTATCGTTCTATGGATATTACTTACCAATGGTGGCATCTTCTCATAGAACTCTATCATCTGATTAAAATGATGCTTCATCATTTCAAAATTCTTAATATCATTTAAGTCCATATTTAATCAACCAATCCTTATACGCATGTGATTTACAAATACACATTTCAACATCCATTTCACCTGTTGCGTCTTGTTTAACTACCATCCCAGTGTCATGACATTCACTACACTTCAACAATCAACATCACTCCAATCATCTTCTATTACTTTTAGCCTTTTCTCTAACTTAGTAAGTCTATTACTTAGTGTGAGCATTTGTCTCTGTAACTTTTCCGATTCAGGTTTAGTTAATTCCTTTAATTCACTTCGAGCAACATTCAATTCTTCATTGATTATATTACTATATTCATTTATTTTTTTAGATAGATGTGTTTTATTAGCCCTAAGTCCTCTATCAATTTCTCCTTTTGTGAGTCTCATTCTATCTAATTCATCACTAAAACTCTTCAACACTTTGCGTATTTCATCTATTTGAGTTTGACTAGGCACTATATCTTTAACACTAGGATATTCTTTCATTAATGCTCTAAGATAATCTTTAATCTGTAATTCGTTTGCTAAGGCATTCATCCTATTCCCTTTATGTTTAGGATTAGTTTCACACTCAGGACAGAATTTCATCTTCCATTTATGTGAAGGTACTCTAAACTGTTTATTACATCTGTGTCCGTCTTCCATTATTTTTTGGCAATTATTATATGGCATATTTATTTCTCCTCATTTTATCTTGAAACTGTTTCTTTCTTAAGTCTATCATATTGTTGTAATGGTTATCAGGCCACCAATCAGGCTCTTGTGTTTTCCATGTAGCGAAAGTATATTTCTCGTTTAGATAGTATTCACGATATGCTTTCACTGCATCTTCATTTTTGTATTTGTCAGGCATTGCTTGAGCAAACGGTGTTAGTCCAGTATCAGGTAACAAAATGTACATTTCTGCAATTTTACTTGCATACTCTTGTAAAGTTTCTTCGACTTTGTGTACTTTTCCATAACGCTTTGTATATTCTTTGCACAATTCAAAGCAATGTTCCCAAAGAAAACTAAAGTTTTGTCTACTTTTTCTAGCCCAAATAGTACAAGGGTGATTTAACATTACAGGTTTGTAAGGTGAATCTATACCATGATGATGTAAAATCGTTGAAATCATCTGCATACTTTCTGTTGGCATTTTAACTACGTGCTTATCTAACATCTGTTTAGCGCATTCTTTTGGTGTGTTACTTAGTATAAATATATTCATTTGTCATCACCCCTACCATCATCAGTGTAGTGGCTGTATTCCAACAACACATCACCATCATCACCTGCATACTCTATGAGTACCTTGTAAGCACAATCTAATTTGTGATATGCTTCTAACGCCTTGTCTTTATCATCAAACTTTTCAAAGTCATCAAACTCACCTAATGGTGATTGTGTTAATTCATACCAAATGTGTAATTCATATACAGGTTTTGTTTCGCTTAAGTCTATCTTCATTTTAATTATCTCCATATTGGAATGTGATTAGTCGGGAACATCTTTTGGCTCTTGCTCAGTTACCCGCGATGTATTAACTGACAAACCCGACTCTCAACTAAGGGAAAATCTTCTAGTTCTAATAAACTGAGGTCGCATGACGCACTTATCATTCCAAAACACCACATAAAAGAATGATATACCCCTAAGCAAGAGAAACTAGAAGATTTTATTATTAAGATAAAACCTTAATTGTGAACTACATAAGTAGTCGTGAGTGTGAATAGTAGAGAAAGACATGGGTGAAAACCACATTACTGATACTCGAAAATTAATGCATCAACAAAACTTCAAGATTGGGCAGGTCATTTAATCACTGCTTTGGGTGGAAATCTAATCCACCTCGATTTGTCTTTTTTATTTCAGTAAACTCTACTCATAATGATTCTTGTGTTCTAGTCCCGAAGGTAGTAAGACAAGAATTGTTTGAGTGTAATTAGTATTCGGAGGGTAGAGGGAGTTCACAAGATGCAAATAGCATGTCACTACAATAAAAAACACATGGACTCGACCAATGTTTTGAACTAATTACTGCATAAACCTCTACCCTAAACCGAATCTAGAGTATTTTTATTTTAAAGTCTTCATTGACTATTGAGTGTTAAAGGGAAAGTAACCGTTCTATGCCGTCACCACGTGGGTAAGTCATCAGCAGACCATTGTCTCTAGCGGAAACAATTCTTACTGATTATCTGTTTGAGATTACAGACATATTAGTTTTACAAGTTTTGGTAATATGACAACTTTCAAGTAAAGCAAGTGCTTTCACACAAACCTGACCGACTATTACAAGCATAATACTTGTGATAACCTACTACTCTATATTGAATTACTTTGCTAATCTAGAATTAGCATCAAGCGACTTTTATGCTTGACAGCACTCATCCACTATATCTTTTTACTTTTTTAATTTGGATTAAACCCTTTTTGTAACACCCTAAAGTATTGTAGGATAGCCCGCTAAGACTATTCCACAACTTCTCCACTTATGGGGTGAGTGTCTTTATGTATTGATAATAAAACTAAGTAACCTATTAGGTCATTAATTATATCATCATCTGATTCTAATGAATCATTACCGCGAGATAAACGACTTAACTTATCATCTATCCTAACTCGCAGTTGTTCATCTGTATTAGATGTTGAAAATATTCTAATTGGATTCAATGCTGAATCTCCATACTGCTCATTCTTTTCAATAAGCATTCCTTTGATATCATTACACTTCTCATGTATTAATAGTGCTACACCTTCAAGAGGTTTTCTTGTGTAAGGTTGTTGCATTGTTTGTGGAGGTGTATATTTGACATCACTCTTTCCACTAAACATTGTTATCTTCCTTTCTTTGTTATCTTCTTCATTTGTTCTTTTAATTTCTTTATCCATGTTAATCACGTTATTTTTTTAATGCTATTCTTGTTTCCACTCGTTTACACTTGTTGGAAATGACACAATGATATACATATGTTAGTATATGTTTACCACTTTGCTCTACTTTATTCGTTTCTCTCGTTTCCACTGTTTTTCATAGAGAGAGAAATAAATAAAGAGAGAGAGAAAAAAAGTATGTATGTATGTATGTAAATGTAGTAAATGATAATGTATATTATAATGATATACATATATTGTATATCTTATTCATTTTGTTCTACCTCTCGTTTCCACTTAAGTGAAAAGGAAGAATGTTAATCAAAATGAGTAAGATATTATTTAGTTATCTTATATTATATAGGATACTAGATACTGATATTTTTATCAAATAATACATATTGTATTAATAATGATTCTTTAATCATTAGTAATAATAACTGATGTCATATTGGTGGTAAAATATTTATCCTTTGAATAATACTGCTTTAAGTATTAATTAGGTTATTCTTGTACACGAATGATGTTTGGTCAGTTCCTACAAATCAAGTCGGCTAGGAGGGTATATAAAGGATGCCGTCAAGGGTTTCGGCAGCCTCTATTTTAAAACAATACACAACCATATGGTATTAAACGCTTTGTCAGTTTAAGACCTTAAAATAAAAAAAGGAGGAATAAGGCATTAAAGCCCTATTCCCCCAATTAGTACTCACAAAGAGTCAATCCGTTTTATTCTTCCTCCTGTGAAGAAATCCCTAGACCATCTAGAGAACCATCCCAACCTGCTTTGTAAAGCGTAGTTGCATTTTTACGAATTGTCTTTGTGAGTGTGCTTGCATAATCTGCACCATTTTCAAAATGAGTATTCTTACTCTTACCGTGAGGCAATAGTAATGCTTGAACACCGATACAAGAATCGAATGCATTTGCAAATGCTGTTTCAACATCTGCTACTATTGCATCCACTGTACTTAGAGCAGCAGCAGAAAGAATACCTCCACCACCTCTTCTCCAAGGATATCCATGACATCCTCTAAGAGCCTCTTTTAGAGTCTTAGTCATTTGTTCTTGCATCTCAGGTTTACTATCTCCTGTTGCAATTAATTGTACGGCTACAACTTTTAGACCTTCATCGAGTGAACCTCTATCATCTGCCGCTATCATTGTTTCTACTTTCTTTTTTGTATCTTCCCATGTTTCCATTTTTAACACCTTTATTATCATTAACTGATTGCCTTTGTGAGCATAATAATAGCCGATGTAGGGCTTATTAAAGGGTTCTATCAAAGTAGAACCATATGGTAGTATTTATTTAAATGTATAATGAAATATTATGTATTACAACCATATGGTGTGGTACTTTGAGAACACCCTTAAGTACCCTATATCCACTGTATATTATGTTAAGTGGGGTTGAATAGATACTTAACTAAGGAGATAAAAAGAGGAATTATTATGACAGATATGACAAATGAACAATGGGAAAGTAAGAAAACACTAATTGAGGCATGGTTTGAAAGCCATCCTGATTGGCAACAGAATATCGAGTTAATTGCAGTACCGCAATTAATCGCTGCTGCTGATAAGAAACCTGAGTCTAGAGATGCTCTCTATGGGGCTATCAGAACATGTTTCGCAGATATCGCAGACAAGCCATTTAGGTCAGGTAGAGGTTCAACTATGCCTGATGCTGTACTTATTGCAAGAGATGCGGTTTTATCCGCTTATCATGCTGCAATGGTTGTACTTTTCAATGAAAACGAATCAATACGCACACTAGAAATGAGACACGGTAAATCCGGTGGCGGAAATTATACTGATGCAACTGAGTTTGCTGATGCAAATACCGCAAGCCGTAGACAAATGATGAATAAAGCATATTCAGATTTTACCAAAAATACAGATAACGCGCCTTACCTTTGGAACGGGGAATCACCCGTTGTTTTGGTAAATGCTTCTTCTCAGGAGGAAGAATAAATAGTTAGGTAGTTTCAACCCTACTTAACACCTTAATTGGGCAGAAATGCCCTTTTTAAGGTTATAATACCGCAAAGCAAATATTACAACCATATGGTAGTGCTTTGACTGCTACCAGTTAAATACCCTATGACTGATGTATAAAGTGATAAATTATGACGCAAACAACTAATAATACAATACAAGAAACAAAACCTTACAGATATAAGTTATCAGTAGGACATATGAAATCAGGTTCAGCCCAAATACTAGTCATTAAGGAATTGACTGTACAAGGTGATGATTTCGCAGAATGTTTTTCTGAATTATCAGCAGGGTTGAAAGCCTTTCAAACAATGGAGTTGAAATAAATGAGTATAACATACAAAAGAACAATGAACATGAAATATGCAAACACGAAACTGAAAGATTATCATTATTATGAGTTATTACACGCATTAGATGATTGGGGTATTAATGTATCTAATATGTATGAAACATCTCCCGTTGGTAAATATGATAAAATAAAATCAACTGTTGTATCTGAATGTGTAGTTGATGGTAGAATAATGTTTACTTCACCATATCAATATATATCTGCTGGTATAGTTGAAAATATGAAAGATAATGGATGGGAAAATGTTGAGTTAAATACTACTACTGAAGAGGTTATCAATACACTTTGGCATGAACCAAAAGGTAATCAAATTAATTTTACAAATATGGCTACTGAGGAATTATCTAAGTTTGTAGGTAATTCTAATCATAATTATATTAAAGGACATTTTCTTCAATATTCTATTCCTGATGATGAAAAAGTTGTTTTAGTTTCTAAACTTACAAATTCAAGTGATGGTCTAATATTAACATTTAATATTAGTTGGGAATCTGCAAGAGTAAAGAAAGCCGCTACTATTAAAGAAAGAATGGTTGATAATATTATTTCTGATGTTGGTTTAATTCAACATATATTTGAAAGTGCTTTCCAACAATGTTTTAGAGATGTTGCAGATGAAGAAATTAACTTTTCACAAGAACCTGAACTAGAATGTTATTTTGAGCATGTTACAGAATCAAAGACAGAATGTAGTCCTGATATTGTAGCATTAACTAGAGAAGCAAGATTAAAACATGGTGATGAAGAATGAATGAATGTATATGTGGTAAAATAATATCAGCAAATAAATTATATTGTCGTAAATGTGGCGAAGAAGTTACACTATCATTACAAAGGGGTGAGGAATAATGCCTTATCCTGATAGTATGACTTCATATGACCATGAATATTTAGATGAACCTTATGATGAGGAGGAATAAGTATGTTAGAATATAGTATGAAATGTGGTGAATGTGGTTCAGCAATTGAAAATGATTGCACATACAAAAGAAGTGATATTAATATGTTCACTAGAAAACCAATGTCAACAGTTTGGTATATATGTATAAATGAGAATTGTGGTGTTAATCTACCTTTGGATGTGATATAATGTATAAAGTAGTAAGGAGTTACTTTGAAGGAAATAATAAAACAATTAAAACAGGACTAACTCTTGAAGAAGCACAATCACATTGTCAAGACCCTGAAACAAGTGGTTCAACTTGTTCAGATTTGAGTAAGCGTGGTATGTGGTTTGATTTTTATACGGAGGAATACTAAAATGAGAGATTATAGTTTTATGAGTAGGAATAGATATGAATACAACTCATTGGGTTATGTTGTTATTGGTGGAAAAATATGGCAAGTAATCTATTTGGTAGTACCAAATAGAGGGGCTTTCTATTTAGGTGAGAGGCGAATACAATGAGTATGTATTCATTATTCACAAAGAAACATTTTGAATGGTTAGTATGTATGATTGTTGAAATAGATGTACCACCTGATAAGGTAGATATCATAATTGAAAAACTAACAAAAACAAATAAGAATTTTAAACCTGCTAAGTTTAGAAAGGCTATTACAATTTATCGTAATCAGTCAGCAGGTGGAATATAAGATTCGAGTTCTCTTGATTATACATGAGGGATTTAATCGGCTTACGGTTAGATTAGATTGTTTGTGGATTCAAGCCTAATGTTTGTTAATAGGTACGCAACCCTGTTCAAGCCACTGAAGTTAGGTAGAGTAGAGAGATTAAGAATAAGGTGTGAGTATCAAAGAGGTGATACTCCTTAAAACTGAACCACGTTTATGAGTTCCTAACCGAAAGGTAAACCACTAATGCATGAGTGCTTTAGGGACAATAGGATATGAAAGCAGTTCCGCCTTATTATAAATTCAAAGGTCTGTAAGTTAAAAACGGTACAAGTACCAGCCCAAGAAAAGACGGTTAATGTTAAACAAAAACATTTACTAGTTAAGATAGAAACCTCTAGACCATGGCAGTAGGTAAACTATCTTCTCATTAAGTGTGTTTAACCTCTTAACCCGATTTTTCTTTATTTTTATGAGGTCTGCGGCAAAGCGCATACCATATGGTTGTACGTTTTTTATACCGTACCATATGGGTAGTAATTGGGGTATGGGTGCGTAGCAGGGTTCAAATTTTTTTTTATAAAACAATCAAAAAGATTTTTTTACTGTGATTAATTTTATCTTATTTAGTACAAAAGGCACTATATTTAATTAAATAGAAGGGAATATAAATATAATAGAATAAAAAAACGCTCTTGCATAAAGATACAGACATAATCTAATTGTGGTATTTGTAGCAACAAAATTCTAATTGTGGTATTTGTAGGAACTATAAAATGTGCTAACTGTACAATCTTATATCGGGAATGCATTGTTTTAAAAATAAAAAAAATCGCAAGTGGTAAAAAAATGACCGCCCATTTTTCGACAAATTACGGGGTTAACATTTTAAACCGGATAGAAGAGGCTAAAGTATGATACCTGCCGCCTTCATTCACATATTGCCTAACTGGGCGATTTGGGTAATTGATTTTGTAGGGAGATTTGGCCGTGAGTAATTGGTGGAATGTTATAAAACAGAACAAATTGGTTAATTTACCTAAGTTCAAAGTTAAACCGTTCAATACTCCAAAGCCGAACGAAGAAGATACTAGATGTAAAGATAAAATTATGGAAATTGCTAATTTTACTGAGAATTTTCAATTCCCTAATGAAATAGGCCAAGAGTTTGTCAAGGTTAAAAAAGAAACCACATATTATGGAAATGAAATTACTTATGGTGGTAAAAAATTAAATGCAAAACTTCACGCTTCTGTTAATGTAGTTAAGAGAGAAGCATCTATATCTAAAGAAGGTGACTTCAATAGCATACCTGAAGAAGTATTTTGTAGACTGTTGGATATGTTAAGTGGTGCTAATTTTAAATACAAAGATGAGGACAATGTTGGTGGAACGGGCTATCGAATAATGGCAGTTAAACTAAGAAATACCTCGGGTATTCAACAAGACATTGAAATTAGGAACGATATCGGTATCATTGTTTTGTGGGTAGGTTTACAGTTATTTTGGTCTGAATGGTCTGATTATAAACTAAATGAAGGTAGTAATGTTCAAACTTTATTTCATGTGGATGGTAAACAATCAGAGTTTATTGATGAGGAACTTAGCAAGTTAGCAGATGAAATGAGGTGGCCTATATGACTTGGTTTAATATTCTTAAAAATGAAATGCGGAGTATTAATTTACCCAAGTTTAAAGTTAAACCTTTTAATTTAAATAAACCTGATGAAGAAGATAATGATTGTAAAGATAGATTCTTAAATGAAGTATGGAAAAAATCAGAACAAACAAAACTTATTCACAATAATCCAAAAGGTAGCATACAAAGTTTATTTGATGATATTGAAAAAATGGCAGAACAAGGTGGTTTTGTATTTAGAATGGGTGACTCCATAACAGATGATGACGACCTTTTTTATGCAACATTAAATTTATATCCTACACTAAGTGATGGGTTTGCCGACCCTGATACATTTGTTGAGGTACGTATAATAGAAGATAACGACCAAGATAAAGAACAAGATGTTAACGAAATACCCGAAGAAGTTTATTGTAAGGCGTTAGATATGATTAGTCAGGGTTCTCCACAAAGGTATGGAACATATGTCGAAGAGAGTGTAGGTGATTGGAAAATAAAATATAAAAATATTGACCGTGTGATGGAAGAATCGCTAGGGATACGTTTGATTAAACGTAGAGTGATTACTATAAAAAAGGGTGGAGTAAATTATATTACACTTTGGAACACGGTAAGAGTGCGTACGACAAATTTTGGGGACTATGTGGAGAGGGTAAAGATGCTACCGAAATGGTTTAACGGTATTTCTGCGGCATTGATTAAAATAGAAAGACATTTTGAAGATATAAAAATAGAATGGTGATTATATGTGGTTTGATATTCTTAAAAATGAGATGAGAACAGTTAACTTACCTAAGTTCAAAGTGAAACCTTTTGATGTAAACAAACCTGATGAAGATAAAGATGACTGTAAAGATAGAATGTTCGCACTACAAAATAAAATACAAAATACCCCACTGTATGATGATAATAGTATATTCGATAAAGTTAGTAATGAAGGGAAAGATGGAGGAATTGAATATTATCGCGTTACTAGAGAACCATCTCCCACAGGTTATGTTGAAAAACGTGGCCCTGACCATTTTGTATCTCAATTTTATATATATCCTAATACTGGTACAAATGCACAAATTAAAGATGTTAAGAAAAAAAGTAGAATAACAATAACAGTAGAGGAAACAAGATACACAATGAATAAACAAGCAGAACAAATTCCTGAAGAAGTTTATTGTCGTGCTTTAGATTTAATTGCTCAAGTACCTACTGTCGTCAATGGTGGTAGTTTTATCAAAGAAACATATAAGGTTGGTGATTGGGAAATATATTATGACCCTAGAGAATATTATGGTGAAAATTTGGTAAATTTAAGTTTAAGAGATGGTGTAAGTAAAAGAAAAGGTCTTCACATACATTCAGATAAATACCCCTATGAGTTTCATATGAGTAATAGCATAACATTAGGTGTAATTGAGTGGGGGAGTGTGCCAATAGAGGAATATAGAATTGATGATGCTCTAAAACAAATTAAAAAACATTATAAGGATATAGAATTTAAATGGAATTAGTATGGATTGGGATTATTGGGAAGCACAATTATTAGGTTTTTCAAACCCCTATTACATAGATGGTAAAAAGAATTGGAATACAGAAAAACCCATGAAAGTTGCTTTCTTAGAATGGTTAGGAATGTATCATATTTTGGAAGAAGAATAGGCAGCATTATATCCTTTAGCCAATGTTGACTGCTTGCTAGTGATAGCGGGTTGTGGTCTAATGGTTGATTATCGTACTGTATTATCTTCTACTGGTTTCTTACCTATATTCAATAGATTAGGTGGATTTGTAGAAGAAACTGCTTTGGATTTATCGGGTTTAGCATTAGAAGATTTCAATAAGTTTACTGTTGGTGGACTAACAGAAGAAACTTTAGTTTCATTCGTTGTACCAATACTAGGAGAACCATTAACCCTTTCTTTACAGGCTGCTAAAGAGCAGATGGAAGAATTAGATGAAAATGAAGAACCTATGTCTTTAGATACATCAACTAAGGATTTAGGTGCAGAAACAATAAAACAATTAGAAGAAATAGGTCTATTTGATGCAGCAGCAGCAGAAATGGATGGTAAGATAAAAGAAAAAATATTACAAAAAGTTAAGGAAGGGGAATTATCTAATACTGAGCAACTTGAGTTAAAACGGCTTATTAACCATGCTTTAAAACAAATATCAGAATCATCTGAGTTTAAGAATTATGTAGGACATACCTTCATTAGAGCATACGATATGTTAATTGTTGAACAAATAAAAGATATGGGTGGATTAGAGGATTTAACTGCTGTTGACCCTGACCCTCCAAAAGATGTATCAGATGAGTTTGTTATAGAAGATGTAGAAACTTGGCAGGATAAAATGAGAGAATACAAATCATTAGATTGGAAAGATACCATTAAGAGGGAGTAAATTGGATTCGATGTTAGAATGTCACAACCATGACAATCTTATGAACTCTTTATTTGAAGAAGAGGAAGTAATTGAGTTAAATCCACCAAAGGCTCGTAAAAATCTTTTGAGGTGGCTAGTAAGTATATTGAGGTGGTAATTTGGAAAAGTTATCAGATTGGTTTGAACAATTAAAAATGACAGGCACAGTTTCTACTACTTCTGCCGCTACAAGTCCTCTTTTTAATAATAAAACTGTTAATAGGAGGGTAAAGCGTGGCAAAAAGAAAAAAACCACTAAAGAAAGTTGAACCTGTTATTTCAATGGGTACTGGTAAATCTCGCGTAGAGTATTCAGGTGAAGAGTTTTCTAAATTATTTAATGATTGGAAAACTGCCGCTAAAGGAGTTTCAGCAGCAAGTATGGGTGTAACTAGATTCAAGGGAACTCTTTATGATATTCTAATGCGACATGGTATTGATGGTAGAATAATGGGTAATTCAGGTCCAAAAGAAACACCGGGTTTGGCTAAAGAGATAGAACTTTTAGAAAGGATGGCGAAACAACCTACTTTCAGTCCACAGGAATCTAAAGAGTTTAAAGCGATAATAGGTAAGTTAAACGAACATGGGGCAACGGATAGTGATTTGAATCCTAGAAATATTGCATTCGAGGGTATTGTAGGTATTAGACCTAGAACTAAAAAACCAGTAAAGAAAACAATATATGGTCATTATAGAACTGATGATTATATTGAATATAGAACTGACTATAAAAACAAAGTTGAAAGTGTTAGAGCAGCAGATGATTCTTGGTGGGATACAAGTAAGGGTGAGGCTACACCACCAATGTGGCAAGCAATTTATGGTGATGGAAGTCTTTCACCATTTAATAAACCGGGGTTAGTTGCTGTTGTTACAGCAGGTGCTAAAGCAATAATAGATGTAGTACATCATATTGAAGAAGATGCTCCTGTAAAAATAGAACAGGCAGGTGCGGCAAAGTTTGCATATGAGGGTATTTCAGAAATTAGACAAATGATGAAAGTTATGGTTAGAGATGATGAGTTCACCACAAAGGCAGGAAACTTTGCTACTACTAGGGCTAGAACAAGATTAATGGGTACTCCTATCAATGTAGCAAATAATACTGAAAGTGAGAAAGTCAAAACACTGTTGAATGCTAAAGGTACTCCGGGGTTTGTTGAAGATTTTTATATTTATATTTCTAGAAGGCAGGTTAATCATATGGCTAAACTTGCAGGTTGGAAACCCCCTGTTAAAGAAGAACCCAAAGAAGATGAAAAATTAACAAGTGATGATAGAGAAGTTAAAGATTGGAGAACTATAATGAAGGTGGTAGTATGACTTGGGAAAATGTACTTAAGAAAAATTGTGGTTGTGGAGAAGACCCATGCAAAACCTATGGTATGGTAGTCGAAGTAAAAAAGGGAAAGGGCGAAAGACATTTCTTTGAAGATGGAGAACAGTATATTGGTGAAACACATAAACATCCTGATGGAACTTTAATGAGTGGTAAAGAACATGTTGAGGGTGAAAGTAAAAAATTGTATCATTTTTATGAGTTGAGCCAAGAAGCATTAAAACATCTAAGTAAAGAAACTACCGTGATAAAGGCAAAATTATCAACAGAAGCAATGCAGGAATTAAAAGGACATATGAAAAATGTGGCTGATACTATTAGGGTTATTCAAGAACAATTTAAAAAAACTCCTAGAACTGAAAAGAATCAAGAAGACCATGATGCAATGAGAAGAGTTTTGAATGATATTGCTAAACGGCTAATAGATTTTAGAACTTATTTAGATGATTTATTTATGATGGAAGATTTTGAGTTTGAAGATGTAAAAGAATTTGATACGATGTTAGATAGAATATGAGGGATGAGAAATGAGTTGGAAAAGATATCTTAAAAGACAAGATAGAGGGTTAGGTGATACCGTTGAAAGAATCACAACAAAAACAGGAATCAAAAAAGCCGTTGATTATGTTTCAGAAAAAACAGGTGTAGATTGTGGGTGTTCCACAAGAAAAGAATATTTGAATGAGAGGTTTAACTATGACTAAGTGGCAAGAGATACTAAAATTAAAAGGAAAACAAAAGGAACTAGATGCCGATAAGGATGGAGATATTGATGGAGATGACTTCAAAACATTAAGGGAAATGAAAAAAGAAAACAAAAAACCTATGGATAGAGTTTCTACTACTCCTTCCAAACTACCCCAAGATGAAGAGGCGGCAGAAAGAACAAAGAAAAACGAAGCGGATTTATTAGCAGAAATAATGGCTAGAAACAAAAAAGCAAAAGAAAATAGATAGGTGTTTCATTTGGTAACTAGAAAGCGTTGTGTCTTATGTAATCATGAGGACAGGTACGAAATTGAACATAGAGTCGAAGAATTACATATTAGTACAGACATTATAGATAGAGAATATGATTGGCCTAGTGGTACAACTTCTAGACACCAAAGAAATCATATGGGGGAATACGTTAACTCATCTAATCCTAAGTGTGGTTTATGTGTTAGTCCTATTAGAAAAGAATTAGAAGAACAATTACATGCAGGTAATATGACTCCACTTAAGGCCGCAGAAATTGTAGGATGCTCAGAAGAACAAATAGTGCGTCATGTAAAAAATCATTTGCAGCCCTTAGTTCAACAATCCGCAGCAAATATAATTGCTGTGAAGGAAATAGATGAGATAGAAACATTAGAAAGAAACATTGGTAGATTAGATACTATGATAGAATCATTATTTGATGAAGGCAGTACAGACCCAAAATCTATTGATAGTTTAACTAAACTTGCTAGAGAGATTAGAGAGAGTCTAAAGTATGTTATGGAGTTCAAAGGTAAACTTGTACATAAGAGGCAAGATACAATTATAGTTGCACAAATGCAAATAGTGCAAGAAGTATTAGCACAAAATCATCCTGATGTTTGGTTAGATGTTAGAAATAAGATGGAGGAGAAGTTACAATGACTAATTTAGTAAAAGCACTTCCGAGACAGACTGCTAATGATTATATGAGAATTTTAGTCAATCTCTATACTGATAAACAAATGGATAAATTCATTTCGGAGACTGTTGGGGCAAATGTTACAGGTAGAATAAATGCAATACAATATTTTTTAGATAATCCTGAATCATTTTCTGAGATTAGAGAAATTGATGGAGTAGATGATAGGGCTAAGAAAATACTAGAAGCAATTAAAGGTATTAAATCAAATGAGCAAATTGGTGGTGCAAAAGGTGGTAAGAAGGGAAGTCTATTCGATGATATATTAGAGAAGTTTAAGTCGGGAGATATACAATCTTTACCAAATTGGTCTAACTCTCCTGAAGCACCTGAGACAAGAAGAAATAGGGTAAAGAATGTAAGAGATAATAAAACAAAATTGTTTGATGCAATCAAAAATTTTGACGAAGCAAAACAAACTCAAGCATATGAAATGCTGAAAAATACTTACAAAATTGATAAACCTGCACCCGATACATATACAATAAGTGCTAGACCTAATTCTCAAAAAATGATTGCATATTTGAGAAAAGTTGTTACTAGTAGTAATATACCAAAAAGAAATAAAATGCAAATTCTTGGTGGTACTGAAGATAGTATTTCCGTAGGGAAAATCAAAGAACTATTTGGAAATGATTATAATGAATTATTACCTACTCTAATTTACATTATAGAAACTAAAAACTTACCTATTGATTCTTCCGGTAATCTAGAATCTAGAGATTTTCAAAAACCCAAAACCAAACTATCAATTGCTACTAAACAGGCTTTGAAAGGGTTGAGAGGTAGTGACGCTCCTGAAGGATTAAGAAAAATAATGAGTAACATAATAAGTACCACTAAAGAGAATATTAAAAATAAAAAGGTATATCAAGATAATAAGTTCCTAGAATCTATTGCTAAAGATGTAGATTTGAGGAAACAATTTGAAGAGTATGTAAGGAGGTTATCTGCAAGTGTAACTTTGAATAAAATACCTGCTCAAGATTATCTCGATTTATCAAGTGAAGAAGATAACGAAACATATGATGAATATGGATTTGAAGATGCTCAAGATTTTGAAGATTGGTTAACTGCTTATGATGAAAGAGAAAAGGCTTTTTCTGCTATGGAATTAAGAGGCGGTGTTTATGTGCTATCATCTGTAAATGATTTAATGCATTTATCTGATTTATTTACAGAAGAAGATGTTGATTTAAAAGAAACATTCATGAACATAAATAGACTAAAATATACAAATTTTAATACACGATTTAGGCTGTTTAAAGATTTAATCCCTATGTTAGATAGTATAAATCAAAGCACTGGCACTCCTATGGTAAAAGACTTTAAGACATATTTTACTAAATTCAAAAGGGATGTAACACGATATGATTCTTTAGAAGAATATAATGAACAAAGAAATGAATATTATGAGTTAATGTTAAAAGAACTAATTAATAACGGTGGGTATAGTAAGATACGTCAAGGGCTGCGAGAAATAATTTATGATTCTATGAAAAAAGTCGTAGAAGATAATTATAGAGTAAATGTTCAAGGTGTTACTGAACCCATAAAAATCTTAGAAAATTTAAAAATAGCAACTAAGAAAGTAGAAAGTAGTGAGGTGGAATCGGATGAGTGAGCAGTTTGATACTTGGTTAGAAGATTTAGATTTCTTTGATGAAGTTATGGAAGTAATTTTGAAAGGTAGAACTATTGCATTAAATTCAATATTAATGCCTTATGTTACAGGTGGTTCTGAACAAGAAGATGTTGATATTAAATCTATAAGAAGAGATTTTATAAAACATGTAAGAGAAACTACATCTGCTAAAAACCTAGCCTTCGCCATTCTATTAGCAGAAAAACAAGATAATCCTGAAATGGGTATGGCAGGTAAAATAACTAGAGGGTATGATATTAAAATTAATCCTAAATTTTTTGGAAGTACAGCAGATAAAGAAACAGGAGAGTTTTCACCAACATCGTATAAAAATGCAGTAAGAGATGAGATAAGTAAATACAAAGGGTTTGCAAAATTTCCTGAATCAACCAAAAGAAAAGTGTTGGATTTATTCTATGATTATGCTAGAACCTCATCAGAAGGATTCAAGGCTGCCTTCGGAGATATTGCCTCGACAGATACAATCATTAAAGACACTCTAAGACCTATTTTAAGAAACCTACTCTTTGATGGTAAAAGTGTTACAGTTAAAACTGCAATCAAAGGAATTAAAACTCCAATTAATAAAATATCTTTATCTGATGAAGGAAGGGACAATTATTTGAGTGACCCTGTAAAGTTAAACGCTCATATTTCACAACTAGAAGATTTAACTAATAATTATTCACATTTGAAAACACGACTATCAACAATTCTTAGGAAATTGAAATCTATTAATGTGTCAGGGCAAGAGGATATTAAGAAAGTAAGTGTTGATTTATTAGTTGGTTCTCTATCTTTAAAGTCATTAGATAGAAGAGATAAGATATATGATTATTGGGAAAAGAAACATTCTGATTTTGAAAAATATATTTCTTCTCAAGATGAGTTTATAGAAGCATATGAAAAATATCTTTCTAGTGAAAGAGTGTCTGAGGAGAATATGCCTAGCATTCTTCAACGAATCGCACAACTCAAAGATAATCGTTTAACTAATGAAGATAATTATATTGTTAAAGTACCTAAGCAGCGTATTGAAAAGGATGATAGAAGTATTCAGGCAATATTATTATTAGGAGATTTTTTAGAAGGATATTTGAAAGACCAAGAGGCGTTTCAAAGTATTGAATTAGATACTGCTACTTCTGCTGCGAGTGATTATGATTCAATGGATGTTAGGATAGAACCTGAGTTTGCAGAACAATCTACAAAAACTCAAACAGATTTAGCAACTAGAGAAGCGTTTGGTAATAAAACTGAAACCGCATTATTCCAAGATATAGAATCTTTCAAAACTCTAAAGGAAGTTGACCCACTATTTCAATATGTTTGGGAACAAGGTGCTTTTGGAAGAGTCGCTGCGTTCAAGAAAGATATTCAATCATTGAAGCGTAGGGCAAAAAAGTATGCTACTAAAATAGATGTAGAGTTAAATGATTCTGATTTTAATAAATTGGAAAATTACATAGATGATTTAGAAGAGTTTGCTACGGAAGATAAAGTAAAGGACTTCTATTATCTCCCATTAACAAACAAATTAGTTGATGAGTTTAATCTAGAAAATAAAGAAGGTCTAAATAAAAAATTATTAGAACATTTTGATATAATGTATGATATTCTAAACTTGGGAACTGCATCAGAAAAGGCTGCTATGCCTACTGGCGCAAGAACAAGTGCAGGTAGAACTGGTAAAGATGATAAATCAAGAGCAAAAGAACAAACATATTCTTCTTTATTTACTGGAAGGAAAGGGACTAAGTTAAAGGAAGTTTTGACTGAAATTGAAAATGAGTATGATGACTATGTTGATGGATTAATAGATTATGTAATTAGACCATTACTTAGTGAAAATATGCCTTTCGATGATGAACCTGAATATGTAACTAATAAGGTGATGGACTTTTTCATGTCTCAGGAAGGAAAAGAACCTACTGCATTCACAACATTATTAGCGCGTTATGCTGAAATGGGTACTGCAACATTATCAGTTAAGGCATTGACAAGATTAACTGAATTATTAGAAGAGATTGGGAATGTTGCACCCGGCTCAAGATTATCAGGAATAAAATCTAAAATGGAACTTGCCGCTAAACAATTAGATTTAATTTTTGAAACACAACATACCAAAGACATAGATATTGAGTTTGGTGCAGCACTTCAAGAAATAAAGGAAAAAAATAATTTGAATATAGATGTAGAGTTTAATGGTACACCTGTTGAGGAATTAGCAAAAGAATATAACAACGATAAATTATATCCTTTGGCAGTATTAGTTAAACATATTAGAAAAAGAAGAGGTGATTATCAAGGAGATGCTTTGTTGAATCCTAGAGCAAAAGATTCAGGATTGGCTTCGTCAGGATATGGTAAAACTAAAGAAGGTACATCTGCAAGTAGAAACTTAGTGGCTTCATTTTTACAAAGTTATGATAATTTAACAACCAAGGGATTACTTATCAAAAGTAATATTGAAGTTAATTTATTAGAATCACATGACTCTATTAGAAAAATGTTGAATAAGCCAGTGTATTATGGTATATCTAAACTAGATAATTTTTACCATGTTAATAGTGCCATCAATAATGTACATGATATGCACAAGATAGAATTGACTGCTAATGATATAGAATCCATTGTTACTGAATTAGATTCAATGTCGAGTATTGCTAAGAAGCATGGTATATCTGAAGAGGCAGTATATTATTTGAAAGGTAACTTTAGGTGATTAAATGGAAGAAGAAAAGTATCCCGAATTACCTTCCACTAATTATGCTGCTGATGATATTTATTTTAAAACAATGTCAGAAGATGAAGCAATCCAAATTTTTACAAAAGATGGCTATACTGGATTTAAATCTCGCGCTAATAGGTTTAGAAATACTCCTAAAGATGGTAAGTTTGCAACACAACCCTCAGTACATCATATTGCATATGAAAAAGATACAGATAAGCCAGTAGGTGTGATTGGTTATGCTCCATATAAAGAGTTTTTATTAGGTTCAGGAATACATGTTAGAGATACTTCTAGAGGTAAAGGATTAATGAAATTATTATTTCGTGAAATGATTAGAGTAAAAGGTAATAGAAAACTTATAGTAAATTTTTCAAGTAAAGTTGCTATGAAACATTATCTATCGGAAGGATTTAGGCAATTGGATGAATCAGAATTACCTGATGAATTAATTAATGAGATTTCTATTGGTGCAGCAAATGGTAATATAGGCACATTAGAAAAATATTATGTTCATAGTTCTAGTTGGTGGGCTGCAATAAAAACTGAGGTAATATAATGGATGTATGGTTTGAAGTTTTAAAGGCTAAAAAGAAAAAACCCCGCAGACGTAAAACTCAAAGGTCGGGTAAAAAACAAGATGCTTGTTATTATAAAGTTAGAAGGCGTTACAAGAAATGGCCTTCTGCTTATGCCAGTGGTGCTTTAGTTCAGTGTAGAAAAGTTGGGGCAAAGAACTGGGGTAATTCTGTAAAGAAAGGTGGAGATAATTTCAAAAGAGAAAAAGATGAAGGATTACACGGTTGGTTTTCTAGAAGAGGTGGAAAAGAAAAAGGTGGTAAAACTCAGAGAGGTTGGATAGATTGTTCTAGTTGTGGTCAAAAAGGTGGGCCAAAACCTTGTGGTAGAAAGGATGCATCTAAAGGTACTAAAAGAAGATGTAGGCCAACATGTGCAGCATGTAAAACATATAAAAGAAGGAAGGGTACAGCATGAGTTGGTTTGACGTAGTTAAAGAAGGGCAATGTACTAGGGCTACAAAAAAAACATCATCTACTCGTAAGGGTAAGAAATGGATGAAGTGTGTTCCTAACGGTAAGGGTGGATATAAAAGAGTACATTGGGGTCAAAGAGGAGTAACTGTTTCAGGTAAAAGAGATGGTAAAAGAAGAAAATCGTTTAGGGCAAGACATAAATGTTCTACGTGTAAAAGAAGTGATTACTCCGCTAGATGTATGGCTTGTAGAGATTGGTGATATAATGGAACTAGGTAGTACGGATTTTATGACTTCTATGGATATGGAATTATCCAAGACTTCTTTTCCGTATTTTTTTAAGAATGTATTAGGAATGATGTATCCTGAATATATGCAAGAATGGTTAGAGTTAATGCAGAGTACAGATAGAACTGTTATTGTTTGTAGTCGTGACCATGGGAAATCCGTCTTTATGCATAGTTGGGTAGTATGGAATCTTGTGTTTCAAGAACCACCTTTTCAAATGCTATACATATCTTCTAACCAAAAACAGACTTTAGTACATATGCGTGAAATTGATAAATATTTTAATCTTCCACAATTAAAAAAATTCAGACCTTCTAGAGGTTGGGCTATTGGGAATATTCAACTGACTAATGGTAATGCAATTTTAGAGCGTTCTGTTGGTTCTCAAATTAGAGGACTTCACCCTCAAGAAATAATTATTGATGACCCTTTGAAAGAGTTTAGTTTATCAGGTATTCAAAGAGTTACAGATTGGTTCTTTGGAGATATGATACCGACATTACACCATACTGCAAGTTTGAGAATGATTGGTACTCCTTTTACATATACTGATATATTTTCACAGTTAGAAGAGAATGATGCTTATACTGTTAGAAAATATCCATGCTTAAATTCAATGAATAAACCTCTTTGGCCTGAAAGATGGGACTATGATGCATTAATGCAAAGAAAATCGGAAATAGGGTCATTGAAGTTTACTAGAGAGTATTTATGCATACCAGTTTCAACCGGAACTGCACTTTTTGACCCTGATTATGTAAATAAATGTAAAAATAAAGAATATGTGTTAAAATTAGGCCATCGTAAAGATAAAGGATACAAATATTACGTTGGAGTTGACCCTGCTATCTCTACTGATGGTGATTATAATGTAATTGTTGTTTTAGAAGTAGATGAAGAGAAAAATAAAACAATTGTTCATGTTGATAGAGCAAAAAATGTTGAATTTAGAGAAAATATTGAAAAAATAAGAATAATAGGCCAAGTTTTTGAGCCTGAGCAGATATTATATGAAACAAATACATTTGCTAAGGCATTTACACAAGAATTACGCAGTTTGACTGATATGAACATCAAAGACTTCAACACAACAAGAAAAAAGAAGCAAGAAATCATATTAAATCTACAAATGAACATAGAAAATGGTAAAATTAACTTTCCTTATGGTGATAATAACAGTAGGAGTATGACTACTGCATTAATTGAAGAATTATCTATGTTTTCTATAACAGAATCCGGCAGATTTGAGGGTGTAGGGGCGCATGATGACTTAGTTATGGGATTAGCATTGGCTAATGCTGCTACTCAGTCTCCTACTGACTCCTTTATACTACTGGATGACCTCGGAGTGTTTGATGCGCCACAAAAGCCATCTATAAATATGAACACAGGATTGATGGGATTGAATTTTTAAAAAGAGGTAAATATTATGGCGACTCCTAATTCTGAACAACTACAAGCATTAACAGACAAAGTAAAGGAAGTTGAAGAACTTACTGCTGAGCAACGTCAACTAGAGCAGGAGATGGAACTAGAGGCCAAGATGTTATGGCTCGATGGTAGGCCATTATCTAGCCACAATGATTTAGTAAAAGAATTTGCAGAAGATTTCAATATGTCTTATACAAAGGCAGATAGAATATTAGATTTATCACTTAAGGAATACACAATAGAGAGTAAGAACATTCCTGATTTGGTTAAAGATATGAGAATGTTCAGAAGAACCCTTAAGGGTGAAAAAAGGTTGGATATGAGTAAATCTATTGATAATTTAATAGATGCTTACGCAGACCATTTAGATAAGAGTATTGATAAGATTTATTGGGCTAGTCCATATAAATCTATAATTAAAGATATGACTTGTTCGGAATCACAGATAATCAAACTTAGCAAAATTCAAGATATAGATACCAAAAGACAGGTTATAGATTCTCTTTGTAAGTATTGGGAGAATAAATTAGAAATAAAAGATATGCCTTTAAATAAACAATATATTTCTATTAGTAAAGAAATGACAACAGCAAAAAAAGATTTTAAGAGAATTATAAAATCTCAAAGTTCTACAAAAGGAATTAAGAAAAGGATTAAAGAAAACATTTTGAAATCTGTTTGTAATTCACCGGGAATATCTTCTAGAGAAATACACGAAGCATTACCTGATAATCTTAAGAAAATGTCTTCTCCTCAAATTATTTCTAAATTAGCAATTAGTCAAAATATTACTAATGTGGATGGAGCATATTATAAAATAAATGATGATATTAAAAAGAATGTTTGGGCTTATACTGCGGCATTCATAGATTCTGATGGATATATTACTATGGATAGAAATAACAATCCTAGAGTTGGTTTAGTTGCTACGGGAGATAGAGGTAAGGCTTTCATGTTAGAGTTACACAAGTGTTTAGGTATGGGTAGATTACATTTAGACCAAAAATCTCCACAAGATACTAGACCTGTAAACAGATTAAACTTCTATTCTCAAAAAGATGTGCATGATTTATTGACTAAATGTAGGCCACACTTTAGAATGAAAGGCCCGAATGCAGATATATTATTAGAGTTGGTTAGAATCAAAAAAGGATTTAAAAAACAACCTTGGGCTAAAGGTAGGATGGGAGAATTATTTAAATTAATGAAATATCATAATCATAGGGATAATGTAAACTTTGACTTTTCTGCTTTTGATATTGATTTGGATTCTATAAGTAAACTAGAAGAAAATTCTAAAATGAGTTGGATGGATAAGTTAGAGAGAGATGATGCCTCAAATCTGATAGGAGTAAATAGCACATAAAGGAACTTTAATATGTGTTTGGGAAATCGGATAATTAATAATTAGGGGGATAAGATATGGTAGAAGAAAAAAGAAGATTCAGCATAACGAATCTATTCAGAAGAACAACCCCAAGACCTGCTGACCGTAAGGTGTTTAATCCGGGTATTCAGGAGAAAGATAATTCCTATATGTTAACTGCACCTATTATCTATCATATAGCAAATCAATCTATAATAGTTAGAACTTGCGTTACTCAATTAAAAAATGAAATATTTAGAAGAGGGTATGTTTGGGAAGAAAAGTTTGTCGCTAAGTGTGATGACTGCTGTAAAGAACATAAAACCCCAACAATCGAATGTGTAGATTGTGGCTCTACAAACTTGTCTAAACCTAATCGTGACCAACTAAAATACGCATTATCATTTATGGAGGGGTATGTCAACAAATCAGAACAATTGTTTATTGATGTACTTAAGGAGTTAGAAGATGATTTGAACATAATGGATGATGCATACTTAGTCTTAGTTAAGGAATATTTCTTAGATAATGATTCAGAAGTAATGATGCACCGTATAAAGGAAATCTATCGAGGCGACCCAGTTGGTATGCATATTTATGCTGATGAGTTAGGTGAAAGAGGCAATGAGGGATTTACCTGTTTAAGGCATAGAGATTTCATTAGTGATACTCCGGTAGGGTCTTGTCCTCATTGTGGTACATCTGAATTATATCCTATACATTATGTTAATAGAGTAAATGGTGAAGAACAATATTTCTTAGAAGGTGAAGTCTTACATTTTAGTAAATATACACCTAGTAGGCTATATGGTCTATCACCACTAATTACTTTATGGAATAGTGTTACAACACTTATTGCTATGGATAATTATATCAATTCATCATATACTAAGGCAAGAATGCCTAGAGGATTACTTGCAGTACAGACTAGAAATATAGAATCTATGAAATCTTTTTGGAAAGGCGTAAAAGAAAAGATGGAACAAGACCCACACTTTATACCTGTAATGGGTATTGAATCAGAAGGTGGTAAAGGTTCTATTGAATGGATTAAGTTTATGGATAGTCTAAAAGAAATGGATTATGTCTCAGTCAAAGATGATTTGAGAGATAGGGTATCAGGTTTCTATGGAGTAAGTAAAATATTTATGGCTGATAATTCTTCTAGTGGAGGATTAAATAATGAAGGTATGCAAATACTTGTTACTAATAGAGCAGTAGAAATGGCTCAAACAATTTGGAATAATTATGTATTTCCTTTTGTAACAAAAGAGTTTGGAATTACCGATTGGGTTCTAAAACTTCCACCATCAGAAGAAGAAGATGAAGTTGCTAAATTAAGAAAGCGAGAGATTGAAGTTAATATTGCTGCATCTATTAAGAATCTAGGGTTTGAAATTGACATGGATGATGAAGGTAGATTTTCCTATTCTAAACCTGAACCTAAACCGGAACAAGCAGATAAAGGTGGAGAGGGAGAAGGGGAAGTTGAATTAGACCCGTATGCAGGTACAGATATTGATGCAAGTCAATTAGGACAAATGCAAGAAGAGATGATGAATCAAGGTAAAAAACAAGAGAATCCTGCTACAACTAGAAATAAACCTAGTATGGATAGTGGGCCTGATAAAAGATTTAGTGGTTTACCTGAAGCAGCCGGAAATCAAAATGTTGATAAAAGAACTGAAAGAAGGGTAGGTTAGTGCCGGAGTTGTTATTCTAGCATATTTAAAAAAAGGTGATTAAATGACTGAAAAAAGTGTAAGACAATTAGAAAGAGAACTAGCAGAAGCAAGAGCAAAAGTGTATAATGCGCGTAAGGTAGAAGTGAATAGAGATTTAGATGCAGTAGGTATTGATTTGTCTAGAACAGTAGAAAAGAAAATTCCTGACAGCAATGATATTCCTGACGTAATTTTAATGCCAAAGAGAAAAAGAAATACAGAAAATAAGTGGTAAGTGTGTCTATACTATTGAAAGCAGATATTCGCGGTCATAAAGAGCCTACGGCTAAAACTGCTTTTGTATTAGACCAAATTAAAAAAACATTTTCTCCTAAAGTAAAAGATTTATTGTCTAGTAAAGTTCCTGATAACTTCGTTAACAATTTGGAAAATGTAGTTAGAGTTACTGATGGTAATTGGAAAGATAGGCTTCGAGAATCTTTATCTGATGACTTGATGACTGCTTCAGGTGGATATAATAGATTAGGTTCACAAAATTTTAGAGATTCAGGAGAACCTGTAAGAGAACCTAAGATAGATATGAGTAAAATATTTGTAGCCATTACAGCACATCGTAAAGTGTTTAAACAAATTCTAAAAATTAAACAAGATAATGCTGCTATGTTTTTATTAGCGGGTATGTCTGATGATATGCGTTCAGAAGAAAATCAACAACAATTGGATAATTTTGTAGAAAATTTAGAAGAAGGTTCAGATGAAAAGGCTATCTATGATGCGTTTGTAGTCGATGAAAATATATTCAGTAAATTAGAAACTGCTATATCTACGCTCGATAAGTTAGAAGACCAACTATCTAGAAAAGAAAGAGGTTCTTCTAGTGATTATTCTTTTATCTCCACATTAACTAATTTACTTAATAGATATGGTAAAGACTCTAGAATAGAAAATTATAGAGGTGAATTGGATACATTACAAAGTGAGTCCAGACTATTTTCTCAAAAAAATGTATTTAAATTTCTAGATAAATATGAACAAGGTAGACACCCTGTTAGATTGTTAGAAGTATTAAATGATGAGTATTCTGGTAAAACAGGAATAGAATTGTTGAAAGAAATATTTACTAAGAAAGGATTTAAATTAGAACAAATAAAAGTTGGAGATACAAAACGATTAAGAGGGTTTATAGATTTAAATTATAGAAAGGTAGCAACAGATATTAAACAAGCAATGAATCCTGATGCTACTAAATCACAGGTAAAAATATTTACTGAAATGAAAGAGTCTAAGATTATTGATTATGCTGATGCAATAGAAATAAGACTTGGTGATTTACTAGATGATGAAGAGGCTAAAGAATCCTATTACTTGGCTGAACCTGACCCTATGTTTGATGAAGAAGGTTTACCTAAAGATGTTAGTATAGGTGTAGCAGATATAAAAGATGAAGATTATCGTATGGAATTAAAAAGAACTACTGAATTATATGCATTTATGTATTATTTAGCAGAATTAAGGGAAATCTCTTTAGATAAGTCGTTCTTACGAAATGATGTACATACTGTTGAAGTTGAGTCTTTGCCTGAAAAGTTTGCTATATTAAGAGAAGTCATGGGTGATTTAGAATGAGTTGGAAAAATATAATTAAATATAAGTATTATCCTTATCCTGAAGATGAAGATGCAGAGTTTAATAGAGTTAAAGTAAAAAGGGAAGGAAACAAAAGTAACAGCGAAGATGGTGTAGCGCCATATCAAAGTGATATTGGAGATGCTTTGGCAGATATAATTAGAGATGTTGGATTAGATGAGTTTGAAGATACGTTATTAGTGGCTAATGATGGTCTAAGAGAAAAAGATGAGTTTGAACTATCTAAAATTAGAAAACTTGCAAGACTCTTAAAAGAGTTTCAAGAGTTTTATGATGGTAGAGAATCTAAAGTATTTGGCTATGATATAGATAGTAGAATGAAAAGGTGATTTAGAATGAGTTGGCAATATACACTTCAAAAAGCAGATAGTGGTTTATTGGAAAAACTAGAACCTAAAGAAAAAAAGAAATTGAAGAAATTACTTCAATCTACTCAACCTTCTGAATATTTTGGTCAAGATTTAACTAAACTATCTACTCTTATAGATGAGATGAAGAAAGTTGAATTAATTAAAAGTGATAAGAAACTAACTAAAAAATTAAATGGGTTTGATGAAAAGAACTTAAGTATTGTAGCGTCAGCAGCAGAACTAAGGAAGGATTACGAGACTTTGTATAATCAGTTACGAAGTATGGTATATCCAAGTAAGAAAGGTGATTTGAAATGAGTTGGGAAACGACATTGAAGAAAGAACGTAAGGTAGCAAGAGATATAAGAACATTTATAGGGATTTTAGAAAAGGAAGTAGATAACTTCCTAAATAGGAATGTATTTGATGAAAGCGATTATACCGAAGAAAAATTAAAACAATTACAAGGAGATATTGATAGTGGAGAGGTAATGGCAGGTCTTGGCCGTTTTCTTAAAATAGAGTTGAGCCTTGATGGAGACGGGTTTTATATTGATGTTGCAGAAAAAGATGGTACAGAAGTAGTATCCTTTCAATTTGATTCAGATGGTAAATTAAAGAGGAGGGGTTAAATGAGTGAAGAAAATGAAATGCTTATGCTAATGAAAGAGTTAGTTGATAAAGTGAAAGCACTAGAAGATACAGTATATAGACAAGATAATTTATTAATGAAATCAGGATTTGTAGTTTCTACATCTCCTAAACCTGCTATGGTAAATGGTGCTGCTCCTTCAAGTGATGTAATATCTAAAATGGATTGGGATGATATTCACAAAATTGTGGAAAGAATTGAGGGGTGAAAAAAATGCCGGAAAGAGTAACAAAAGAAGAAAAAATGATTGAACTAGCAATATTGAAAGCAAAAGAAGTTTTGGCTGAATTTAATGATGGAACTACTGTTGCTAATGACCAAGATGTTATGGGTGAAGAAGTTAAGTTGAAAAGCCCTCCTAAAAATCCTAAAGAAGAAAAAATAGCAAATCCTACTGGTGAAGAAGGATATGGTTACGTTGGTAAATCAGTAATGAAAGATTTCTTATCTGATGAAAGAGATAGAGAAAAACAAATGAGAATTAGAGAATTGCAGAAAGATTTAGATGATGTTAATACTGAACTAGAAGAATTAGAAATTACAGGTTCAGATAAAAATTCTATGGGATTTGATGCAACACAAGGTAGAAGGCAGAAAAAACTATTAGAAGACGAACAAAGATTGACTCAACAGATTGGTGATTTACACGATTCTTTGGGTAAAGCAATTATGCTAAAGAGACTATTAACAGTAGCAAAAGGATTAGATTTAGTTAGAAGTTTAGAAATGGATAGTATTGCAAAAGGAGAACTAGAAGATTTGGATGCTCAGTTTATAGAAGCATTTGAAAAATTTAATTCTAGCCCTAAAAAGGACTCTGATTTTGCTAGATACGAAAAAGAATATTCAGAACTAAAAGCACTAGTCAAAAAATTAGGTTTAGAAGGCACAACTTATATGGATGCTGAACATGGTGGCCGCGCTCAAATGGAAAGAAAATATGGGTTTAATCTACACGAATAGAGTGGTTAAATGTCAATTTCAGGTATAGTATTTGAAAAGAAAAAAGATGTGCTAACAAAGCGCGTATTAGATTTTTTTGAGCGAACTAGATTTTCATATTTATCTGCATTAGAAGACCCAAAAGAATACAGTAAAAAATGGAAAAAAACTGTAAAGTCTATACGGACTCAATTTGATTCTTTAGATGCTTTTACAGGATTATTAAAAAAACATTTGGATGAAGATATTTTATTTGATGAAAGGGTAGAAGATGTAACTTCTACGCAAGCAAAAAAATTATATGATGCGGTTAAATCATTGAGATTTGAATCTAAAGAAATAAGCGACCCGTTTGCAGAACAGTTAGGTGATAATGTAGTAGATACATTACTATCTAATGATAGTGTATATGCTGCATTTATACATTATGCATTAAGAGCGCACAATGTTCCATTGCCTTCTGAGGCGTGGGAAAAACATGGTCTTCTTCCTGATGAAATTACTCAGGGTGCTATGGGATTAGATTTAGAATCTAAAGATATTCCATTATATATTTCTGAACACTATGGTGAAAATAAAGATACTAAGAGAATTAAAACTAAGTTTAGTAGTATGTTGTCTCTTTTAAAGAAAGTATTTTTAGAAGAATATACTAATGTACAATGGAATAAGTTAGTTGATATTAATATAAAAAAATCTGATGATACTAAATCAGAAGAAGAAAAAGCAGATATTAATTTTATAATTCCAAATAAACCTATGTATAGAATATTTGAATTAAATGATATGGAACAATTAAAAGGTTTTAGTGGTGAATATGTTGTCCAAGAAAAATATGATGGGATGAGGGTTCAGTTGCACAAGATAGATGGTAAGATAAAAATATATTCTTATAATCAAAAAGATATTACTGATAAATGTCCTGAACAGGTAGAACAATTAAATAAAAAACAATTTGGAGATTGTATATTAGACGGAGAACTAATGTTATTTAGAGGTGAAGAACCTTTACATAGAGCATCAGTAATTAATTATATGTTCAAGAAACCCGTAGATGGATTAAAACTTAGACTCCATGTATTTGATATAATGAGACATGAAGAAAGAGATTTAATGGATGAACCATTGAGAGAAAGAATTAATATTTTAATGTATCAATATTCACAACATTCCTCAGAAGATTTAGCATTCCCGTCTAAAAAAGATACTAGGATAGCAGATTCTATCAAAGAAGTAGGTACTTATTCTGAAACTATAATGCAACTACCTGCGTCAGAAGGTGTAGTGATTAAAGATATAGAATCTACTTATCAGATAGGTAGTAGAAAAAATCCTAAATGGGTTAAGTGGAAAAAGTTTGTTGATTTAGATGTTGTAGTATTAGATTCTAAAAAGACTAAGAGTGATTTATATTCTTATACTATTGGTATTGGGCCTGTAACCGCAGAACAATCAAGAAAATACAAAACTACGGAATTAAAAGAGAAAGCATATATTCCTGTTGGGAAAGCGTTGAATACAAAAGAATCTGTTGAGGTTGGTGAAATAGTTAGGGTAAAGGTTGATGAAGTAAAGAAAACTAAAGAAGGATTTAGTTTGTATTCTGCTAAAGTAATTGAAATACCTGAAGTTACTGAATCTGATAAATTAGCAACTTTAGAATTATTATCTGATAAAACTAAAAAATCTATTTGGGAAGATTTAGATAAACCATTTAAGTATAGATTGAAAGGTGTCAAAAAGATGTATATTACTGATGATATACATGGTGAAGCAGAAATATTATTGAAAAATGATTTAGATGGATTTACTATTATGGGTTTTAGTGGTGACACCTTGATGGAGAAAAAGGCGTTGTATGATATTGATGTTTGGAAAGAAGATTTGAAAGCAGCCATAAAAAGTATGCGTTCTGAGTTGAGGTTATCAATAAAGAATAAATTATTAGAAATGGATGAGCCAGTTACTTTTGAACAAATAGTAGAGTTTGTTAAAGAACATCATATGGATAAGTTTGAAAGCACTGCTTTTAATTCAGATTTGAAAAGATTAAAGAAATGGTTAATTAGACAAGAAGATATTGTGTATAATAAAACAGAAGATAATTTTGTGGCTAATAATGATACAATAGAAAAGCAACCAAAAAAAAATCCTAAAGAAGCAAACTTTGTAATTCAAAGAAGAGAGGATAATAATTTAGATTTTATTATTGAAACATCAGAAAAAAGTATGGCTTGGTTATTTGATATAGAAACAACATCTGATGTTTATAACTTATTTGGTAAGTCTGGTAAGTTTCCTGCTAAAATAAGTTTATCGGGTATTAAAGAAGGTAAAGTAATTGATAGTGGTAAATTAATACTAGGAGTACAAAAGGATGGTTATCATGAGTATAAACTAGAAGGTGATAAGTTTGATACTAGATTACATGTTAGGGTTGTACCTTTAGATGGTAAAGATACTTGGGTTACATGGACTGGTAAAAAGCAAACTATGTTAGATACTAAAGAAGATGAAGGAGTATGGGATATTACACTTGACAGGTATAAAAAATTAGACTTACCTGAATCTGAAACCGCTTAGTTAATATAGTCGTTGAAAAAAACATATTGCTAATGCTGTCTGCCCCAATGCGTCTTGTTAATCAAGATGCACGTGATTTTAGTATTCTAAAGTCAGATGATTTAATTATTGGTGGTTATGCTTCAATAGAAATGATAGATAAACAAAATGATTTGATTACTATTAAGGCATTAGAAGAGGCTGTTGATGGCTTCATGGTTAATAAAAAATTTAGAAATGTAATGTCTAACCATTCTAATGTACAAGTAGGAGAAGTAATTGATTCTTATAGAGATAAAAATGGTTTAGTGCATAAGACTCACGTAGATGACGTTGGATTTTATGTTGTTATTAAATTAAGAGATGATATTGAAAAAGCAAAAGAAATATCTAGAAATATTAGAAAAGGAACATTGCGTTCTTTTAGCATAGGAGGTCAGGCTATTTCTAAAAGAAGCCGTAAATCAAATGATTTAGGTGAATATAATGAAATAGATGGTCTTGAATTACACGAAGTCACAATTTGCGAAAAAGGAATTAATCCTGAAGCCAAATTTGATATATTAAAGGAAGAAAAAGGTGAAAAAAATATGACTGAAAAGTTAGAAAAAGCCCTTGAGGAGTTGAATGACTTGATGAAACAAGTTAATTCTCTCAATAAGGAAGAAGAAACGATGGAAGCCCCAATGGAAGAAGACATGGAGTACATGGCTACTGAAGACGGGAAAGATGAGATGGAAATGGCTCTTGATGATGGTGAAGAAGCAAAAGCATTAGATGACCAAGACTTAGTACATATAGAAGCAGGTGAAGAAGTAGTAGTAAATGGTAACCCAACTGCAACTCCTGCACCTCTAAAAGTATCTAAAGAATGGGATGCATCAGAATTTAAATCACTAGATTTATCTGCTGAAAATGTTGAAAAGGCTTATGAACAATTCAAAGCAGAGCAATTAGAAAAGATTGCTTATGAAAACTTATCAAAACAATTTGAAACAAGATTTGTTTCAGAACAGGCTGTAAGAAAGTCTGCTAATGAGAGAGCAGAATATGATGCTCGTACCGAAGTAGCAGCATTAAAAGAAGAGTTTGCTGAACTACGCAAATCATTATCTGCTAAAGATACTGAAATCGCAAAAGCAAAAGAAGTTTCGTTTGGATTACCTGAAGGTTTCCCTGCAACATCAGAAGAGTTATCTTCTATGAGTTGGGGAGATATTCATAATCTAGCGAGGAAGTTTTAGGAGTGAGAAAAGATGAGTGGATACACAAACACAATTAAAGATTTAGAAGCCGCAACCTATGGATTAACTGGCCCTGCCGGAAATGCTCTATTAAAGAGTTCAGGTGTTGTCGGTGGATTCGGAACGCCCCATGACGCTGCATCAAACCCGTTTAGTGCAGCAAGTGGATTGGGAGATTTATACAATGTTCTTTACGGACAAAAAGTATGGTCAATGCTAAACCAAGAGGTTAACCCTCTTTCAATTCTAGCAAAAAGACCTTACACATCATCAGGATGGAGAGTTCTAAAGAGCCGACCTACTGGTGGTAGTGGTTCTGCATTTGGAACAGGAACAACTGCTGTTGCTGCAAACACTGCTGATTTATCTGCACCTAGAGTAGACCAAATTGGTGGAGTAGAAGAAAATGCAACATTAGACGGTGCAAATGGGTTTAGACCACTTTCACCTGAATACGCTAAATTATTCGTAAGTCCAAAAACTGTTGCTCATTTGTTTGAGTTCTCAGAACTTGGTATGGAATTGGCTGCTATTGATGATGGTGTCGGAGACATTCGTGCAATCGTTAGAGAAGATATGGGTAAGCATCATGCAGAAACACAAAGCAAAATGCTAGTTATGCCATACGAATCATATGATGATGGTACAGCAACAAACATTGAAAGAAACTATACTTCTTTGATGAAGATTGTTTCTTCTGCGGGTGAAATCGCTGCTATGTATAATGCTAACTTATTGACTACTGGTGCAAACAATGGAGATAACTCCGCAGTTGTTGCAGATGTAGTTAATCTGTTTGGTACAACAAGAAGTGTTACTATTAGTAGTAACGCTGCAACAGGTGTTGCTTCTTTCTTGGATGCAGAGGTTGACTTTGGAGATGGATATGCAGCAGGTGATGCTAGAGTTCTAACTCTCACTATGATTAATAGTATGATTAGAAGAATCCGTCAAAATGGTGGAAACCCAAAATGTATTCTAACAGGATACGATACTATTCAGCACATTGCTGACTTACTACAAAGCCAAGAAAGATTTATGGATAGGAAAGAGATTGTTCCTACACATAATGGTGTAAAAGGTGCAAAGGGTCAAGAAGTTGGATTTAGAGTAGCAACATACTTTGATATCCCTCTAATCCCTGCAAAGGATATGCCTTCAACTGGTAGTAACTCAACAAATGAACTGAGTGATATGCTGTTCCTAGATACAGACCATATGTGGCTATCTGTTATGAAACCAACTCAATACTTTGAGGATGGAATTACTAACGGAAACCCATTCGGTGTCGGTAAACTTGGAAACCAAGGAATGTACAGAACAATGGGTGAAACTTGCTGTTCTTTCTTCAAGGGTCAAGGTAAGATTACTAACATTAAGAGTGCTTAGGTGATTTGAATGGCTTTAGCATATACAGTTACTTTGCTTGCAGACCATAAGGGAGTTACACTTCCAAAGGCTGTTGGTGATGAATATGTTGTAGATGCTTTGATAGATGTAACGTCAATAGTCGCAGCAGGGTCAGTAATCCCTGCTTCGGCTCTTGGCCTTTCATCACTTCATTGCGTAACTATTACAGGTTCAGACAATGCTAATGCAGTGTTACCATTAGTAGAAATTAGTGCCGCAGGTGCGTATGAGAGTGGAACATCTTTTGCTCTTATGTTTACAGCATTAGATGGTACTAACGCTACTTTGGCTAATGATGCTAACGGTGGTTCAGTTCGAGTAAGAGCATGGGGCAACCTTTAAAATAGAAAATATATACCATTATAATAACGTAGTCTTATTCCCTTCTTTACTGAGGGGAATGAGATTACTATAATGGAGGAAAAGAAAATGAGTAATGTAAAATTGAAAAGAGTAAAACATGATGGCCCACTTCTACTAAGAAGAGGCGGTACAGTTTACCAAATAAGCCATGATGTTAATTGTGTAGTACCTGTTGGAATTGCAGTAGGTATGCTAGGAGATGCAGGGCTAGTAGTCGAATTGACAGGTGAAGATAGAGAGGCTATTTCTAACTTTGGGGCTAATGAATTAAGATTAATTAAGAAAGAATTTAATCTACAAGGTTCATCAGAAGAAGTAGCAGAAACTTTATTTCCTACTAAAAAGAAAACAAAACCAAAGAAAAAGACTATTTCTAAACCAAAGGCAGAAACGCCTACTAAATTTGAGGATTTAGTTAACGCTGCTAAAAAAGATTCACTAAAAACTAAAAAAGAAAAAGTTGTTTCTGATTTAGAAGAATGAACCGAAGATTGATAAGGCAACCCCTTGTTTCAATGATTGGGAATAAGCATGAGTGGTTCAGGTAGTAACACTAGTGGGGTATTGTCCTCATCAACATTAGTATCGAGTGATAGATGCAGATTAGTCAGTGTTCACATGACCTCTACTAGTAATGCATTATTCACAATTAAAATTTGGGACAGTGCAAATAGCACTCTTTCAGGTAAAAAAGAAGTATTGCGACTTCATATGCATGCAGGTGGTACTGCTAAAGCATTAGAGCAAGATTTACATGGGGCAATATTAGCACAAGGATGCTATGTTGAATTTGATGCAGGAGCAGGTAATTGCACAGTTAATTTCGCATAGATATAGGTGGAAAAAAGAATGCCAAGTTTAGAAGATGATACAAGATTAGTAATGACGATTTTATTTGTTGGCGCAGTAAGTGGCGTTAATATTTATTTTTATACCCAATATGGATTTATGTTTCCATATGCAGGTTATACCCATGCACTATTGTTTGGGATATTAACCATAGGAGGTATAATGATACTGAAAGCAATATTCGATTTAACTTTATTTGATAGAATAGAAGATATTTTATTGCAAAGAAAGATAGATGCATATTGGTCTAGAAAACAGAAAGAAGAAGAAAATCGAAAGAGAGTTAGAGATACAATGCGTCAATATGACCAAACTTACGGAAATAACTTCATACAAAATCCCGTACCTGCATTTGGTCAAACATATCAGCAACCTGTTGATAATACCATAAGCCCTACATTCTTGACTATGAATGAGTGAGGTATATGGTTTCTGAATTATTAATGGGATTCGATGAATCCACATTAGCATATGATTTACAAAGAGCGCATTCTGCTGATATATGGTTTTTAAGAACTAGATTTTTTCTTTGGTCAACTGCCGCATGTATTACTAGTTTTTTTGTAGGGCATGCTTTGCCTTTTTGGGGAATTAATCTTTATAATTCTACTTGGACTGCAATCGTTAATTGGTGGCATCATCTATGGTGATTAATTATGTCAGTAATGGCGGGGTTTGTTATATTAGTAGCAGAAGGCGTAGCAAAGATGTGGAACAGAATGCATTCTATTCCTTTTGGTATCTATGGTGCAACAAAGGTAGGAAAAACCACATTACATCATCAATTAAGAACGAGAGGTGAAGTACCGGAAATTAAGAAAAGAACTGTTGGTCGTGAAAAGGCAAGTAGGAAATATGTTAAATTAGATGGGGATGCACATACAGTTAAAACAGCAGATGTAGGAGGAGAAACAGTATTTTGGTCTGAATGGATTGGGGATATGAAAACTAGAAAGGTTAAGTATATCATATTCATGATTGATGACAGACATATGGATAAGCATTATGATATTGAGCAGCAGTTGTGTTGGACTTTTTTAGTTGATACAATATGTTCTCCTTATTGGGATGCTATAAATAAAAAGGGTAGAAAAAAATCTCATGATTATCCAATAGCAGTAGGTATATGGGCTAACAAATATGATTTATGGAAAGACAAATACCCACATGAAGGAGAAATTAAAGACCATCCAATATTTGAGACTTTTAAAAGTGGAATGACAAAATTAAATGAGAAAGGAATACCATGCTTCAAATATATAGTAAGTGCAAAATCAGATTCAGAAATGGTATATCGTGGCGTATTAACAATGATTAAAGATTATTAGGTGATTAAATGAAAAGAAAAGAAAAAAGATATTATACAACATTAAATTGTTCTATGAGTGAATTTTGTAATTGTATTGAATGTAAAGAAATGGATGGGATTGAACAATGAGTATGAATTATCAGCCTCCTAGTTTAATTGGTTCTACTAACGCATATGTTGAAGCCAATCCATTTTTACCTCCCAAAGAAATGGCTCGCGCACCGGGTTCTATAATGAAATATGAATTTAAAAGTAACAAGCCAAAAAAACAATTAAAAGAAATTGTTGCTATTCTCAAACCTGAGAAAAAAACATTTTTAAAAATCCCATATAAGTTTGCATTTAATGTAAAAGATAGGTGTGTAGTATGCGGTACACAAAAGCGTTGGAATGCTTCTGATGCAACTAGACCACCGATACCTTTACATAAAGTTAGGAAGGGCTACCCAATGAGAGGTACTTATTGTGATAAGCATTCTCATATGCATAGGCAATATGAAATGTTAGAACAACAGATGCTTGCGGAGGAACATGGATTATCATTTAGTGCTTATGTACCTAGTATGAAATCACTAAATCCAATTGCAAGTGGGCCATTAACTACTTTGAAACAACAGGACATACAAAACTTATCAGCATTAGGATGGACTATAAAACCCCCACAAATGAATACAGAAACAAGAGAGGAAGAATTGTTTAGATTAATTGTAGAAAATAATGCACATAATGAAAGAGTTAAAAAATTATTAATAGAAGGAACACAAATACAAGAAAATAAGGAGGAAGACGAATGGGGTGGCTAGGTACAAGTAATGGGTCGTTATCGAATCAGATAACACAAAACCAACAAACGCAATTTAAGTCAATGAATAATTTATTGACACTACAAGAAAATCATGTAGAAGAGTTCTTCTATTATCATGGTGAAGCATTTTTAACAGCATTTGAAAAATTGTTAGAAGATGTTACACAAAGAGTATTAGGACAAATGCTACCACAATTAAAATTTATTCAAGGTGCAGGTGGAGATTTAGAAGTACATCCTGATTCATTGAGAGAATATGAATCTATTACTGCTGAAAATATTACATTAGATTTGCAGAATATTCTAGGTGCTGCACTTAATACCGAAGTTATTATGCAAAGAAAGATGGCAAAAGAACAATATTTAGAGTCTCAAGGATTTGCATCTAGTTCAGGTTCAATGGCACAAGGTAGTCCTCAAGGTATGAATCCTGCAATGGGTAATCCTCAAGGTATGAATCCTGCAAATATACAAGGCGCACCTGCAATGGGTGGAATGAATCAACAAGTAATGCAACAACAAATGGCTATGAACAATGGTAGTGGTTATCCTATACCACCATCAGGTTATGACCAGTTTAATAATCCATATTGGATTGACCCACAAACAGGTCAACCAACATATACACCACCTCAAAGTGGATTGGGGATAGCACAGGGAATTGGTAAAGCAGTTGCTTGGGCTAAATGGTTGGCGTAAATATGGTGAGTAAATGGCAGAAGCAGAACGAATATTTGTTGAAGATGATAATAGCCCGACTCAATCAGACATTATATTAGAACCTACATATTTAACGTATGGTCATGTTAGGCTTATGGAAAATGTAAAATTATATGAGCATTTAGTTACTTATATTTTTCATGAAATACAGCCTAATAATCCTAGAATGAATAATCTAGATGACCTTGTTTATGATACATTAAATAAAAAAAAGTTTGATAATTTAGATATTAATAGTTCAGAAATTGATTTAAGTAATGAAAATAGACCATATTATTCTCATGAATCATATGGAATGTATATGGATAGGTTTCTAACTGTAATACAACAACAAAATTTAATATCTTTGATTAATGATTTAAAGAAAAGAAATCTTTTAAATGAATCAACTATTTTTAGTGATATTACTAAAAAAAGAATGGATGATATTAAATTTAAAGTAAAAGATTTAGAGAATAAAGCCAAAGTAGATAGAGTTATCAACTATACTTTAGAAGTAGAAGGTAGTGATAATAGTACATTAGATGCATTTCTTTCAGGAAAACCTATGTTGAGTTCTAATCTAAGTGACTATGTTAATAGTGGTAATAGCGGTATTATATTTGATTCTGAAAAATACATAGAAAAAATGTTAAAAGATGCAAAGATAATGGATAGAAAAGGCAATTTAAAGTCAGGTAAAAGAAAATCATTTAAGAAAACAGTAAAGGTAAAAGTAGGTACTATATTTGATGCTAAAGATATACAAGAAAGAGGTATTCGGGATTCTAAAAAAGTTACAGGAAAATCAGGTATTATTTACGCAATGCGTGTAGAAGTTAATGAAGATGGTGATGATGAATATATTTTCTACGGTTTAGGAGAAGATAAAAGTTTTACAGATTTTGCAGAAGCAAAGTCATATTTTGAATCTTTTACTATGGAAGATATATCTTTAGATTTAAATAAACCTGTAACTAATCCTATAAAAGATGCAATCATGAGTTTTGTTCAGCCTGAAAATGGTAAATTAAAAACAGGTAGTTTGGATATTACATATAAAAAGATGAAATTAAATAAATCTGATATAGCAGCAATAACTGGTGATTATAGTAGTGGTGAAGCGAAAGATACTGCTAAAGATTTGGTAGAGGCATCTAGAGATAGAAAAAAAGTATTAGAAGCAGAAAAATCAATTAGAGATAACGCAAATGCTTCTGTATCAATTGATGAACAAAATAGATTAATTATTGAGTCCGATGAGGGAGATGAAGATGTTACTGATATAAGTTCTGAAAGAGATATTTTAGAAGATATTATAGAAACATATGGGGCAAGTTTTGTTGATGCTGCTATAAATAAAGAACCTCAAGAATTTTTAGCATGGTATAATACACCTAGACAAAAAAGAATTGTATCAGGTAGAAAAGAAGATGGCTCAAATGCTCTTGGAACAAAAGAAATTACAGATGCAGGTAGATTAAAAATGACTAGTAATGTATTTCCTGTAATAAAGATAGATGAAATAGCAAAAGAATATTTAAGTGAGTATAATTTTAATGTTAATAAAACATTTTTATCTCCTGAACGTAGGGGTAAAAGAATGACAGAACGTGGTGGGTCAAAAACAATATCATCAGAAAAAGATAGTTCAACGGGGGAATACCAATTGAAAGATGTAGGAACAATTAATAGACTAAAGGCGACATACAGAAGTTTAGAACGGATGGTGGATAGGTTTTGATTTGGGGTGAATTAAATGGGTAAAGCATCATCACCAAGTGATTTCACCAATATTGATGTGAATTATAATATAGGTTTTGGATATTATACAACACATACTGATATTTCTAACTTATTACAAATTAGTGCGTTTACGGATAGTACGACTCCTACAAGAGCAGAAGTAGGTAAAATAATTAAAAGAGTTGAAGATAAGATAGATGATAAAGTAGGTCATCCTTTTAGACCAATAATATACAGAGATGAAGTACATAATTTTGAGTTCTTTAGACATGCTCAGTATCCGGTACAACCATACAAAGACTATGTGGGTTTTATACAATTAGAAAGACCTAAAATAATGAAAATAGTTAGATTAGAAGTTTGGCAAGGTAATAGTTATGTTGATTTGGCTTCTGCTACTGCTTCTTATTCTCCACCTGCAACAGGTTCAGGATATAATTTAACATTAGGAGTAGGTAATTTTTCATTTGTATTAACAGAAGGTGTTCATTTCTTTGGTTCATTTGGTAAAAAGACTACTGCTAGTCAAGTAGCAGATGCAATTAATGAAGTATTTCCACAACAAACTGCACAATTTACAGGTGAGACTGCGGCTAAATCTAAAACTGCTACTAGTGGTGGATTAACTAGAAACATATCTGATTTCTTTTATGCATCTACTGATACAGAAGACAGCAGTAAAGTGATTATATCTTCCCTTTTACCGGGGGATGATGGTTCAGATTGTACTATAACTGTTAGTGCAGGTTCTAAAACAAACTTTACAGACAATCAAGACCAAAGACGATTAGGTGATTATTGGACTATTAACAGTGAGGGTAAAATATTCTTTTTGAAAAATTATCCTTATGTTCAAAATCATTCTTGTAAAATAACTTATGTTAGTGGAGATAGAAGAGTACCCGGAGTTATACATGATGCCGCAACTAAATTGGTTGCTGCTGAAATAATAAGACATGATGATAATTCAATATTAATTGCTGAAACAGGTTCTAATATTGACTTAAAAACTAAGCATGATATATTAGTAAAAGAAGCAATGGAAACTCTAAATGGCAAGAAAATAGTAATTTATAGTTTGTGATATTATGAAAAAATTGATGGCTAGATTTAATGAGATTTTGGAAATCCAAAAACAGAGAAATCTTTTGTTAAAAGAGATAGAAGATGATTTGGGTTTTGATATGAGTTTTTCAGAAGAAGATACTTTAAAAAATGCTATGGATATATTTCAAAAAGAGTTAGAGAAAGAAATTACTAAAGAGGTTTCATCATGGATGAAGTAACATTTATCATTGAATTATTGAGTGATAATTGGTCATCTGCTGCAAGCACTTTACAATCTAGAGGAGATATAACTTCATCACATATTGCAACTCCAAGATTTATTGATGTTCGGTCTATTGCTCCCAATGAAGGGAGAAGAGTTGATGTTGATTCTCAATCAGTAATAGTTGTTTTTGAAGATAGTAATTCTACTGAATATCCTACCATAGATTATTCTGTTAGAAATGAAACTTATACCTTTACTTTACATTTGAGAGTATTGCATCGTAGGGATTTTGCCGAGTTAACATTTTCTAGAGATAGGCTACAAGCACTATACAGAATTGCTAGATATATTATAGAAAGTAATGGTCTAAATCCTACGGTAAATGCAGGGACTTCTACGGAAGAGAGTGCAGAGTTGATTAAACTAACAGGAAGAAGCGAAGCCAATGATAGAGGAAAAAGGTTATTAGGATACAAACTTTCCATTGAGTTAAAGCGGTTCGCTAGAAGCATCTAAGGTGATAAAAAATGAGTAATGAAGTATATGTCGGTAGTGGCACACAAGCAACAATGATACCTGAAAGCAATATTTTACTAGGTACTACCTGTCAATTTACAGGTAAAGTAATTACATTTAATGATACTACAATAAAACTAGTTCCTGATTTGTATATAGGTTGTGAAGTGAAATTATTCCAAGGTAGTACTACTGAATATCACACCATAGTAGATAATTCTGAATCAACAATAACCATAGATGCAACTACTGCTTTAACATCAGGTTCTATAAGAGCAACAATTCAAAAGTTTGGCGCACCTGTACCTACTTCACAGTTTGTTCGAGCAAGTGCTAATAGAAACGCTTTATTATCAGATAATTGGTTAGGTCTAGTCAATGAGTTTACTCCTCCTAATGTTGAAGTTGAAATGAAACAACTTAATCTAGCAGTTTCAGGTTCACGAAACTTTGCACACCAATACAAAGGTGCAGAAACAGTTAGTGGTGGCTCTTTAGATATTTCTTTGAATAATGGTTCTTGGTTTTACTATGCTTTAGGTAAGATTGATGCGGTAGAACATACAGCAACAAGTACTGCTATGGGTAGTAGTAGTAAAACTGTCACTGCGGGTAACAATAGCACTAAATTTTTAAGAGTAATTGGTGGAAATGAGTTTCCTCCTGTTTTAGATACAGACCCTTTAAAAGAGATTGGTACTGGCACAATACAATATACATTTAAAGAATTAAATGGTCAAGAATTACCTTCGTTTGCTTTAGATGTAAGTTATAATAAAGCATCTAATACCAATAGGCTTGTTGTAGATGATGGTGGAGCATCTATGTATTCAAGAATATTTACAGGATGTCAGGTTAATACTATGACATTAAATTTTGAAGAAAGTCAAGAATTAAAAACTTCTCTTGAATTAGTAACTCGAAGGGCTTTTGATGCCCCTACTGATTATGTTCCTCATAGAGCCGAAGAAGGGGCAACAGGGTTGTTTAATTATGATACTTCAACAACTACACCATATATGTATTCTGATGGTTCTATTACATTATTCGGTCAGACTTATGCTAGGGTTAAATCAGGTTCATTAACTATTAATAATAACTTTACTCAACAAAGATTTATTGGTAATACTAATAGACAAATAATGAATGCGCATATACCTGCTCAAAGGACATATGAATTATCATTAACACTATTAATTACTGATACTGCAATATGGAAAGAATTGAGAGAGCAAGAAGAATATGATACAGATACAGGTAAAATTAAATTGCGATTTGAAAAATCTGATGATGATTTCATAGAGATAGAATTAGATGATTATATCATTCAAAGTGTAAATGTACCTTTCCCTAGTGATAAAGGGCCAATAGAGGTAGAAGCAACTATATCTGCTAGAAGTCTATCTGATTGCAAATACAAAGGTAAATGGGTTATTATAAACAATGATTGATAGAGGTATTTACATGGTGGGGGCGGCTGCAATTACTACCCTCACCACCTTTCTAATTATGGAGGCATAAATAGAAAAAAGTAGTATATTATATTCCACTAACAGTCGTTTGTTTGTTTGTTAGTTTATTGAAGGTGGAAAAATGGAAAAGAAAGTAATTAGTGATAAGAGTAAATTGTTTGCAGCCGTAAATACTGAATGCCATCATTTGAGGGTAGAACCCGATTCTGATGAATACCTAATGGTTTGGGTTAAAGAACCAACTTGGTTACAGGTGGAACAAGCCTTATCAACCGTGATGGATATTGATTCATCAACCAATTCATTTGGTTTAGATTTAAATAAAATGTATAGGTTTATGGTTGAAAATTTTGTTGAGAAAACTGAACCTAGTTTAAGTGCATTAGAATTATTGCGTTTAAGTCCGTATGTAGGTACACAATTAAAAGAAGTGTTACCTAACCCCTTTACAGATATGATGGGGGATGATACGGGAAACGAAAGTTGATTCGTAAAGCATTAAAGGGTGGTAGTGTTCCACCATATATTGCATCACGAATAATGATATATACTTATTCAACAACTTTTAGTGTTAGTCCTTTAGAGGCTTATCATACTCCCGCAACTTTAGTATCGCAGATGTTAGAGATACATGGTGAAGTTAAAAGAATAGAATCAGAAGAATTTAATAAAGCAAAGAAAGGAAGGTGATTTTTATGGGTATGACAGATGAAATTAATGAATTAGAAGATTCCTTGAAAGGAATGGATAAATTATTAGTTCAATCTAGTAAAGATGCTATGATGTTAAAATCATCATTAAAAGGTGTAAACACTTTAGTTAGTGGTAAAAATTATGAGATTATTAGTAGATTCTTATCAGGAACAGGTGCTTGGAAAGTATTGAATAAAGCAAAAGCAACTGTTCTAACGATGATACAATTAGTTTCTATACAAGAAAGAGCAGCATTACAAGACAATCTTAGAATGAAAGAAATGGCTAAGATAATCAAAGAAAGAAAAGAACTTCTTAAATTAGAAGCCCAATTTAAAAAAGCCTCTGTAAACATGGATAAAGAGTCAATTGAAAAATTAAAAGAAAAATCAGATGTGTTTTCTGCTATCTCTTTAGAGGTTGGGGATGAAAAGGCAATTGCTCAGATATTGAAAAGAATTGGTAAAAGTAGAGGATTATTAGATAAGATATTAGGTAAAGGTAAAGTATCAGGTAAAACCATTGTAGAAGACCCAATGAGTAAAAGCATATTAGAATCAACTACATTACAAACTGCGGCAGTTGTTACGGGTTTTATGTTAAATCAAAAATTCTTGAAGCAAATGGCTACCTCATCTACTGAAGTATCCAAGTTTGCAAGTGAACAAAATAATAAAATTGCAGAGTTAACTGCTACGTTTAATAAAAATAATCCTGAACTAGTGGCCGGAAGATTAGCAGGTGTTGGGGGTGAAGGAGAATACCAAGATAAACTATTAGCACATCTAAATAAAGAAACTGGATTTGCTCTAACTGATAAAAATAGGATAAAAGGTGAAGGAAATCAAAGTGCTTCTGATAAATTTCAAATTAACATGGAACAAGCAAAAAAAATACTTGAAGATAGTGCAAAACTGTTTAAGAATATAACTTTAGACCCAAGAGAATTAAAGAACCAAGGCATAGAATATGTTAAAAATTTAGTAGATGTGAATGAGGAGTCTTATAAAAAAGATTGGGAAGTATTACGTGAAAGAGAAAAACTGTTTAAACAATCAAAAATAGACCCTGCAAAATTTGCTAAAAAATT